>Ga0134121_10001767_pt1 | contig 19833 bp, 41 predicted proteins | sample KB301_FD_96463 | JGI IMG/M metagenome (GOLD analysis project Ga0134121, IMG submission 96463) | Terrestrial soil microbial communities without Nitrogen fertilizer from Kellogg Biological Station, Michigan, USA - KB3-0-1 | ecosystem: Environmental > Terrestrial > Soil > Unclassified ... | reverse complement strand
TCGATCCGGACGGCAAGCTCGTGCCGGCGCGCCCGTACGCGTACGACCAGTTCCGCGGCTTCGGCGAGACGCAGTCGATGATTCAGCCCATCGTCGTGCAGCCTGCGCATCGAGGCGTGAAGCCTGCGTTTATCTCGATGTTGCTCGGGGCCGGCGCGGGTGGCGCGCTCGTGTCAAAGCATCGCATCGGCGGAGCTATCGGCGGCGCGGCTGTGGGCGGGATCCTCGGGCTCATCTTCGGGTGACCACGTGCCTCTCGACATCGCCAGCGTTCGCCTGATCGAAGCGCGCCAACGAGCTGCTGGGTGGGCGCCCCACGTGCGAGGCCAGCTCGGTGCGGATGCCACGCTCTACCAGCCAGGCGCGATCAACACGCCTTTCGATCTGCGCACGGCTGCTCAGCAGACCGACAGGTTCATCGCTGGACTGAACGATGCGCTCCAGAACGTCAAGAAGGTTCCGCTCGCCTGGTATCAGGGCTGGCAGAAGTTCTTCACCGAGTGGCAGCGGTTCTACGCGAACAACTTCAGCGGGATCGTCTCGACGACGGCTCACTGGTTGACGAGCGATCTGCAGTCGCAGCTCGTGAACTATCAACAGCAGGCTGGTGTGTGGGCGAAACAGGCAGCGAAGTACAAAGCATCCGCGCCTGGTCCTGGCCCGGAAGAGCCAGCCAGCGACACGAAAAAGACGCTCATGTACGTCGGGTTGGCTGTGGTCGGGCTCGGCACACTGTTCTTGGTCGCGAAGCTCGTGCACACCGCTGTGCTCGGCGGCGCGGCGCTCGAAGAAGCCGAGCAGACGGCTGTGGCCTTGGCGGATGCACAGCGACGGAAGAAATCGAATCGTCGCGTCGTGACGATCAGCTGAGGCGGATAGACCTCAGGTCGAAGAAACGAGCCCTCTTCGCAGGGATTGAAGATGCAAGCGTATCACGCTACGCTTGATGGAATGCAGCCCGGACAGCCAAAATCGAATCTCGGTCTTCTCGCTGGCGTGCTCGGCGGTATCGCTGCAGTAGGAGGCGCTGTCGCTGTGGCGTACGCCGGCAGCAAGAAATCGCCGCCGAAGCTGGCGGGCGTTCGGCGCACGGTCAAGAAGCCGTGCGGCTGCGGGCGCTAGTCATCCTACCGCGCGGTCGAGCAGCTGCTTGATCGCTCGGTCTGCGATCGCTCCGACGACTCTGTGAAAGTGCCCGCGGCGATCCATGACGATTGTCGTGGGCGTGGCGCGCACGCCGAGCTTGTTGCCGAATTCAGTCGGCTTGCCACCCTTGCTCACGTCGTAGATGCCGATCGGAACTGCGCTGCGATACGGTCCGGCGATCTGCTTGAAGCGCGGTAGGTATTCCTCGCACGCACCACAGCCGTGCATCGCGAACACGAACACCGCTGGGGTTACCGCCTGAGGCACAGCGAGGAGTCTATCGCGCTCGCGCTGGTTTGACCATCACCCCTGCGCTGGGGCATCATCAACGACTAGAGCTACCTGATCACCAGGCGCTCGTCGCACGAAACACGTGTGGCGAGCGCCTTTTTTCGTTCTTGTGCTCGGATTCCAAACGTGACGAAACAAGCGGAGGCATCGCGCCTGTAGATGTGGTCCGGTGTGCAACTCAGTCTTGTATCTATGCCGGTCCCTGCGCGGTTCTCTGGCGCGATTCGCGGCGACGCGCGAGGCGTGACCGTGAGCTATTGTGGGAACTCCGGCTCGGCGGGCGCTCCTGAAAGCCAGGCGCCACAGCGATACCCAACGTCCCGTCGGACGTTTCGCCGCCTGCGCGTCTGCGTGCTCGAAAACACGTTTGAAGTTGTGCTGCCTGTGACGCTGTGCCGAAACGGAGGGGAGCCCACTGCACTGCAAGTGGTGGTTCCGGCTGGTGCTATTGCAGGGCAAAAGTATGTGCGAGATGTGCCGCCGATTCGATTCGAAGACGGCGAAGATTACGATGTTCAGCTGACGGTCAACGGCGACGGCGCAGCCAAGATCTCTGTGTCGGTGGAGTAGATGGCGTCCGAGAACGACAACGGCTGGCTTGGCGTAGAGCTTGGGGGCGCGGCCGGAGCGACAGGCGGCGGTGCGACTGGCGCGACTGGAGCCTCTGGATCTCCTGGCGGGGCGACCGGCGCGACAGGTGCTGTAGGCGCGACCGGGGCGACCGGGCCGGCTGGTGCAACCGGAGCTGGCGCCACAGGGGCAACCGGAAACGGCGCCACGGGAGCTACGGGTGTGGCGGGGACTGCGGGTGCAACGGGAGCGACCGGATCTGGTGCGACAGGTGCGAGTGGGGTGGCAGGCGCAACGGGCGCGGCTGGCGCCACAGGCGCAACTGGAGCAACGGGCAGCGGAGCGACGGGCGCGACAGGTGTCGTGGGCGCGACAGGCGCTACAGGAGCGACTGGAAGCGGCGCTACAGGCGCCACAGGGCCTGCTGGGGCGACCGGCACTGCTGGTGCAACAGGCGCGACTGGCATATCAGGTGCGGCTGGTGCGACAGGGGCCGCGGGAGCGACGGGCGCGACGGGTAGCGCGGGCGCGACGGGGGCCGCGGGCTCGACTGGCGCAACGGGCGCGACGGGCGTTGCAGGCCAAACCGGCGCGACTGGCGCCACGGGAGCTGGTGGCGCAACGGGTGCGACTGGCCCAGCCGGAGCAACCGGTGTCGGCGCCACAGGCGCGACCGGAACGCAAGGCGCTACCGGAGCAACCGGATCCGGAGCAACAGGCGCCACGGGAGCTGCAGGCCCAACCGGTGCAACGGGCGCAACCGGGGCTACGGGGGCCGCGGGCTCGACTGGCGCTACGGGAGCAACTGGCGCTGTCGGGGCGACCGGCGTTGACGGTGCGACTGGCGCGACGGGTGCTGTCGGCGCCACGGGCGTTGCGGGGGCAACCGGAGCGACTGGCGCAACAGGGGCAGGGGCGACTGGTGCGACGGGCGCGACTGGCCCAATCGGAATCACAGGTGCGACGGGCGCGAGCGGTCCGACTGGCGCGACCGGAGCGACAGGGGTTGCTGGTGCAGTCGGATCGACTGGCGCTACTGGCGCACAAGGAGCGACTGGATCGACTGGAGCGACCGGCACCGGCGCTACCGGTGCAACTGGAGCGACTGGTCCGACACTGACGGCGCTGCAGCTGTTGACGTTGATCAACGGACCCGAGCAGGCGATCGGGAATACCGGAGCGACCAAGACCATCACGTTCGTAGCGGGATCTCTGTTTGCTCTAGCCAACGTCGATCAAAACACCACGATTACAATCAATGCGACAGGCATCAATACATGCGTGTCGCGTATGCAGTTGCGGCTCACGTATGGAGGTGCATTTACAGTAGCGTTCGTGTCCTCCAGTGGATCACTGTTTTGGGTCAATGCAACTGTACCGACACCATCATCAGATGCAAGCGAGACAGATATCTACTCATTTGTATGGGACGGCACAAATCTGTACGGTGAACAAGGTCCAAACTTTGGGTAATTGATGCTGTTGTCAGGAACGTTTGATCAGACTGTAACTACTCCTGTCGATTTAACGTCGGTTGGCGCGATTGATTGGGGTAGATTTTTAAATGGGAGCACCGATAGCAAAGCTACTGGATCGGGGCTCATCACATTTACGCAGGTGGGGTCTGGCGGGTTTACTGTAGGCGGTTCTGTGGCATTCACTTGGAGTGACGGCACGCCAAACGCAACCGGTTCCAGCACCAGCGTTACCGGATTTTTTGGCGCGGTGAATGAGGGTTGGAGCGTTTCACTACCCGCAGACGGCAACATTCGCACGTGTACGGTGTACTGCGAAATGTTTTTTGGTGGCACAGCAACAATGACTGCGCACCTGTCTGGGGCAGGAGCACCGGCTGATGTGAGTCACGTATTTACTGGAGCCGATTTCGAAGACGTGTGTAATGGAAATTTCACGTATCAGGCTGCTCCAGGCGAAACTCTTACAATTACGTTCCTGAATACGACTAGCAGTTTTCTTACAATGCCTGCTGTGGCAGTTCTTACTAGTACGCCGCCAGTCGCAAGCGCGCGTCCGATCTTCTTCGGTGCCGGCGTCTAGTTTTTGCGGCAGCTCTCGAACCCGCGAGCAGCGGCGCTCATCAGCTGGCCGCCAGCGAACCACAGAACGCCCGCGCCGAGCAGGGAGACGATGCCAGCGGCACCGCGTCCCTTGAGCAGCTTGTACGTGCCGAAGAGCCCTACGCCAACGCTGCCGACGCGTGCCACGCTGCCGATGACGAGCGGAACCTTGACCTTCTGAGCGCACTCGACATCGAGCGCAGAAGGAGGCGCACCAAGCTCGTACGGGGCTCCGGACAGCGTGTAGATTTCAGCCATCAGGAGAGGATAGCGTAGACGATCAGCTCGATTCAAATGCTGGTAGACTGGCATTCATGCAAATCGATCTTCGCGACGTCCCCTTCTACTATCTCAACACCGATGCGCGTCCGGACCGCCGCGAGCACACGCTGCAGCAGCTCTGCGGCTTCATCCACGAGCGCGTAGACGGCACGCCTGATCCGCGTCTCGGGGTTCGCAAGAACCGTCCTTTTGTTCTCGCTCCGCTCGGGCACGCCAAAGTGATCGAGCGGGCCGTGCGCGGCATGGGCACGACGTTCAAGCCGTTCGTCTTGTGCGAAGACGACATCGCATGGACTAAGCCACCAAGCGAAGGACCTGTGATCGTCACGGCTCCCGATCATGCCGACGCCGTGTACCTCGGGATCTCGCGGGCTGCGTGCCGTTCGGATGCGAACAGCTACTGCTACGACATCGTCCGCGAGCGCTCAGCTGAGTTTCCGCACCTGCAGCGGATCTACAACATGCTGACGGCGCACGCCGTGCTGTTCTTGACGTTCCGGCACGTGCTGGCGTACGCGCAGGCGATGATTGAGAGCTGCGCCAGCGCCACGCCGTGCGATTGCATTTCCAGTCGGCTGCTCGCTCGGCACGAGGTGTTCGCGTACGGGGAGCCGCTTTTCTATCAGGCTGAGATAGTCGGTGGGCAGGAGTGGGAGACGCGGATCGCGTGGACTGACGGTGGAACGGTGACGGATCGGCTCGCGGCGCAGCGCTATCACACCGTGCACCCGTGGACGATCATGACTATGCCGCCCGACTACTGAGCCCGAATCGCAGCGGCGTGATACAAGAAGTCGTTCCAAGCCGACACGGACTGCCGCGAGTGGATCGCCGTGGCCACGCGCTGCTCGTCCAAGAGGGCTCGCGCGTTCGGAATCATCGCCGCGCACTCTTCGACGGTGGCGAAGACTCCTGGCAGTTCTATGTCACGAATCACACCGACGTTCGTGGACAGCGCCGGCACGCCGCAAGCGATAGCTTCCAGCGGGCTGAACGGGCCGCCCTCGCGCGAGCTGGTGCTGATGAGCACGTCAATCGAGTCGTAAAACTGCTGCATATCCTCGAAGCGGTAGTTCTGTTCACTGAAGACAGCTTCGGCACCAGCCTTCTCGCAGATCTCGCGAAACATTTCGGGGCGCTTCGCGGGGCCGCTGACCTGCATGTTGAGCGGAGCAGACGTGCCGACGAAGCCGGCTTTTTGGATTGGCCCGTCGAGCCGCTCTCGGTACTTGAACACGTTTGGGTGGGCGAAACCCGGTGTCGTGTGCACGGCGTCTGCATTCGGGTAGGCTGCCCGCAGCAGCTCCGTGCATTCGCTGCTGACGCCGGCCAGGACGATACCCGGAGGCAGCTTCAGCACCCGTACTTCAGGCAAATCCATCTCGCCGGGGCCACACAGCACGTGCGCGATTCTAGGCGTGCACCAGGGCGGGTTCCGCGCCGGCCCGGTCATCGACATGCACACCACGGCGTCGTGCTCAGCGTCGATGAAAGGCTCGCGCCAGTCATGCATCTCGATACGCCAATCGTGTAGCGTAGCCTGGAGACCCTTGACGATGTTCCCTGTGGACCAGTTCGGGTCGCAGATGAAGAGCGCTGTCTTCATTCGAGGCTGTCGTCACCAAGCGCCGCGAGCGCCACGTCGTCGCCTGCCGCGATAAAGAGCTGCGCAAGCAGGCGGCGAAGAAAACGCCTCACGTGTTTACTTGCGTGACCGTGACAATCGCGTTCCCGTCCTTCACCGCGAAGTCCACCGCGGTGACGTCGGCGTTGTTCTCGTCGACTTCGAGGACTCTCAGGGCCTCTTCACGGAGGCTCTGCACGACGCGAACGGCGTCGATGTACTCCTGCGCGTTGATCTTCCGCAGGTCTAAGAGCGGAAACACGATTTCCGCTTTCTGCACGTGCTTGGTGTTCGTGACCTCGCGAACCGTTGGGTCGGGCATGAAGCGAGACTGCCAGACGACTGGCAGGGGGTCAAGCTTCGCTCGGAGCGGTCGGAGAAACGAGCCCTCTCCGCAGGATTTGTTCCTTACCGATCTGCTGTCGGATTGAAGCGGATCTCGATGAAGGCCGAGCCCGCTGCGAGCGACGTCAACTCGATGATGTTGTCCGCTCCCGGGTGCGCGAACGTGTAGCCGATCACGGCAGGGCTGGTCGCTTGGGGGCTGATGTAGATGGACAGCTCCGGATCGAGCTGCAGCTGGTCCCACGCGACGATGGCGCTTGAGCCGCCCGTGGTCAGCTCCGAAGACCCGAGCTTGGCCTTGAGCTGTCCGGCCGCGCAATCAGCAAGCAACCGCGCTTGCGTGAGTGCTGTGGTGTCGGATCCCGCGCCCGAGGCCGTGGCCACGTAGCGCAGCATGTTCGAGGAGGCGCATTGCTTGGTGAGCGTCATGACCTGTGATGGTAGATCGAGGTGGCGCCCGCGTCAAAATCCGCGGTCTCGCCAGTCGAGCAGCTCTCCGCAGTCGAGACACATTTCGTCGCCGTGGCTGTCTTTTATTCGCAGGTGCAGGCAACCGCGCCCCAGAGAACCGACGCTTCTCTTCGCCTGGCATCGACGGCTGTGGCTTGCGCGGTGCGTTTCCGAGATCGCGTACACCCTGTCGTGTGAGCTTCGGCTTCGGCGTTGTTGTCATAGTCCGTCAATAACCTCTTAGGCCACTCACAATAAGCCCATACGATGCTCAAAGACCCGCTCGCGGCGTCGAGCAGCTGCGCTGTACTCGATCGCGCGGCAGCCAGCGCCCATGCAGCCTTCACGCTTCATGGCCACGCGGTCTCGTCGCCAGAGAACGAGCCGCGCGAGGTGCATGCGTTCCCACTGGCTATGGTAGTCAACGGGGATCGGGTGCCAGTAGTAGTCGCTCACCTTGCTTTGGCCTTCCACGCCAGCCCGAGATCGGACGCGAGCACCTTCACCATCCGTCCGTCTGGGTGGTGGAAGACGATGCCCTCGATCAAACGGGAACGCGGCATCTCTGGGTGTCCGCACCAGGTCGTTTCTAAGATAATTCGTAACTGGTCAAACGCTTCGGCTGCGCTTGTCCATGGAGGGGATAGCTGTCTGTCGATGGCGATTTTAACCGCGCCGTGGCGAATCAAAATGTTGCGCGGCAGCTCGTATGGATTCGACTGGAACTGCGGCCCGCACGCCTCGTAGGTGCCGTCCGCTAGGCCACTGCCGCTTTCGAGCACGCTGTTCGCGAACGCGTCGAGGTGCCACTTCGCGGCGGGATTTCCGTTTGCTGGAATCCACCCAGGACGATGACCTGTCTTCGGATCGGCCTCTTGTGCAGGCTCGAAGCCGGGCGGGGGCGCCTTGCCGCGCTTGGCGTCGTATCGCACGAATAGCTCGCCGCTTCGAACAAGCACAGCGGCACCGTCCCATTTCACGGTGGGTGTGCTCTCGCCACGAAGTACCCACGCGATATCGGCGGTGGTGTTGAGAACAGGCAGCACGCGATCCTTGTTGCCATTCCAGTCACGCTCGAACAGATTCGGAATCTTTTTCACTGGTGCCCCGTCACGAAGGTACCGCTTGGGAGGTCGTAGAACGGAACATCGGAGAAGTTTTTCACGACAACGGCCGTGTTCGAGAGACCGCCGAAGTTGACGAAAATCTGCCCGACAGTTCCTCCGCCTGGTGGTGTGGACCCCGGAGCATCGAGCGTGATGCCTCCCACGTTTAGCCGGCACAGAGCGCCCGGTCCGAGCGCGAGCGCTGCTCCCGGGACGTGGCCGTACCACAGCGTGCCATCGTCCATGTAGAAGTCCGTCGGATCCCCGCCGTGGTGTGAGGTAGGCGCAAGCTGGAACGCTCCGTACGGATAGCCTATGTTGAACATCGCGATCTGTGCGTGATTCTGCTCGGGGAAGTTCAGCAGCGAGTGCCCCGGGCCAGAAGCGCCTCCGAAGAGACCGCCAGTGACGTTCAGTTCATCTCCAAACATGAGCTGGCTGCCGTATAAGAACGGAGACGCGTCGGCGTCGAGTGACAAGACGGAGTTCATCATCCACACCGCGCCGTCGAGCGTGTTGTGCGAGCCGGTGAACTGGACGTTGCAGATCGCGCCGTTGCTGCTGGCGTCTGTCTTCCCTCCGAAGATCGAGTAGCTCCCGCGAGCCGATCCATGCGCGCCGAAAATCACCTGCGTGAGATACGGCGAAGAGTTGCCCATGTCTCCGTGCGGGAACGACCCGCCCGACGCCAGGATGTCTAGCCGTACGCGCGAGAGCACCGGAAACGCTACCGAGTCGCTCGCGTACGGCCAGTCAGGAAGCGTGATCATGTTGTAGATACTCACGACGTCCCCGACAGTGAAATCTCCAACGACCCCGCAAGAGCCGTCGATGGCTGCGTCGAGTGGCACGGCCGTATTCACGCGAACCTGTGCAATCGCGAGCTGATCGGGCGCAGGCTGGCGCGTGACGTAGGCCATTTTCGTACCGTCTGCTGAGACCATCGCCATTCCGGCGTACTGTGGGGCGAGACCGAGCCCAGCGATTGTCACGGTTCGTTCGGTGTCGGTGGCCGGCACGGCAGGCTGATAGGCCGTGATCGTGCGCATCGACGAACCAGCATCGACAGGGACGAAATCGCCGTAGACACGAGGAAATGTCGTGGAGTTCTTCGCACGCAGGTTGGTGAGCACTGAGAAAGATGCCGCGTCGATCGTGCCGGTCAAGTGAATTGACGGGCCGGACCAGCCCGGATACCAACCCTCTGTGCTGCCGTCCCACCCGGTCAGTCGGTGGTTGATCTCGCTCATCGTGGCGCACCTCACGGCGTCCGCCTCCGCTTGCGTGGCACCCCAACATTGTGCTTCGTCGCTGCCGCCAGGCCCCACCGACCAGTATTTCGCGGCGAGGTAGATTGGATTCGGTAGAGTGGGCGCGGCATCGACTGCCAGTGGCGTGGTGACGACGGGTTGTGCGACGCCGCAGCCGACGAGCGCGAGAAGTAGAGCGAGCTTTTTCATTGTGCGTGTCCCTTTCATAGATGCACGTGCCTTCCGTCGCACAGAACTTTGTCGACGTAGTATCCGCGCGAGCGATCACCTTCAATATAGCGCGTCTGGAAACAGCCAGGATGGTCGCGATAGGGCCTGCCGCACGTCGTGCACTCCACGCCGCCGTCAGCGCGGAACGTCTCGGCTGAGCACCCGTCGTGACACTTCGCCTCGTATCGAGCACACCAGAGCGCGCCGCCGCGACGGTACGCTGGACCCACCTTCTCTCCACAGGCTGGACAGTTATAAGCGTCGAAATCTGGACACGTTTCGTATCTCCGTCCACAGCCAAGGCACACGTAAGGAGCATGCGGATCGGGGACGGTGCACAGCTTATCCACAGATCACTCGTGCCACCACGGTGGACAATCTCCGCACCACGGAGCGCCAGCCTTGCTGCGCGTATCGGTGTGCGTCCCGAGCGGCTTCTGGCACCCTGCACATCGCAGCTCAACTGGAACGATGCCGTGCGCTTGGTGCCTGTGCTCTACGTCGTGGCGGCTGCAGCGCTTGTGCGGAGTGTTGTCGTGTCGATCTAGGATTGCGGCTTCGGCAGCGAGCGCAGCGGCGCGTTCGTTTGTCTCGGGTTGGGTTATGCAGATGTAGCAGATCATGCGCATGCCGACATACGTACAACCCTCTTCTGCACACTGCCCGCCACGCATCAGGAGAAGAACGAGAAGAACAACGCCAGCTCGCGCTTCGCGGCTTCGGGCGAGTCACTGCCGTGCACGCAGTTGCGGTACATCGTCTTCGTGTCGCGCGAGCCCCAATAGTATCGAATGGTGTCCGGCTCAGCTTTGTTGGCGTCGGTCGCGCCCATGACACTGCGCCAGCGCGCGATCGCGTTTGCGGCTTCGAGCGCGAGGAGCACACTCGGTCCTGACGTAATGAAGGCTACGAGATCGTCGTAGAAGAACTTGCCTTTGTGTTCAGCGTAGAGCTTTTCCGCGTCGATGTGATCGATGGTATGCACATCTAGGGCTGCGATATTGAAGCCGTTGCGTTCGGTTACGGTGATGATCTCACCGACGTGACCAGCTTCGACAGCGTCAGGCTTGATGATTGCGAAAGTCGTTTCCATCAGCTCTCCTCCTGCGTCTTCATTATTTCGTGCTTCGCGGCGGCAATCGCAGCGAAGTGCCTCTCTCGTTCGAGCGACTCGCTCGCGTCGAAGCCGAGCCCGAGTCGCAACGTGTGTCGAGCTGAACCTGCCTTGGTGAGCCCGTGTCGATCTTGGTAGTCGCGCAGCCGTGCAATCGTATCGAGATCGAGCGCGAGCCCTGGCAGCCCACACACGTACTTGTTCTCGACCACCTCAGTACGGTTCGCAGCGTCGTGCGACACGCCGAGCCCTCGCCGGATGAGGTACCTGGCGGCCTCGGAGACGTTGCCGGGATTGGTGCGGCTGGCAGGCTGTGCAGGATCAGCACGCACGTGCTCGCGAGCGTAGTCACAGAGCCGCTGCGCCAGCTCGCGCTCGCAGCGCAGCCCGACGGTGAGACTCGCGTTCTTGACGAACTGATCGCGGCGGTGTTTGGAGTTCATCGCGATTCAATCGAAACGTACTGCATCAAGTCGAAGTGACCTGCGAGCCAGTGTTCGCTTGTGAGTTCAATCATGCTTGTTCTCAACGCTCTACGGCAGATCGGGCAATACTCTTCCCGCGCCTGTACGTGTTGTTGCACTGTGGGATAGCGAAACGTTCCAACGAATCGATGTCGAGATGAATCGATGTCCGTCGAATCTACTTCTTTGCCGTCGAGAATTGCTTTAGCGTTCATGTGTTCCCGTACTTGCAGGCTTCTCCGGATGACTTCGGTCCGCTACCGCCACACGCGTTGTCGACGGAGATTTTCTCGCCGAGCGCACGCAAATCAACATCGCCACCAGCTCCTTGTAGCCGCGTCATCACACGAATCGCAACAGCGTCCGAATCGACGACAACGTACAGCCCAGCGAGATAGGCTCTGTGTACCAAGCGCTCGAACTCGCGAACGATGCGCTTCTGGCGATCGGTCACGTCTTGCGCTTCCGTGTGATATCCGCGGTGCGTGAACTCCAACGCAAGAACTCGGCGAACGATGGACCGTCCGCCAGGACTGTATCGAGCAGTGAGTAGCTTCGTCGCCCGTAGTTCAGCGCGTAGTTGCGCCTCTTCTCCTTGGACCGCGACGCTGAGCAGTAGATCCCTTGCACGGTGAACACCGACGAGGCGCCGCAACCGGGACATGTGTGCTTGTACACACCAGGCTCGAACACGCGGTGCGACGGCGGATTGTGCTCGGGATGCGAACACGGCTTCGGGAGGTCTCGAATTTTGATCGTAGGCATTGGCGTGCTCAGAATGGATCGCGGCCGAAGATGCCGTGCGCGATCGCGGCGCCGACTTTCTCTACGAGTTTCTCGCGGTCTTTGCCTATGATTCGACGATCCCACGCCTCTGCAACAAGCGCGCGTAACTTCTCGACGTTTTCTGGCTTGTTCATTTCCTCCATCGCCAGCGAGCGCGCTACAGCAGTCACGGCGTCCGAGAACACGCGCTGCAAATCGCTGGGACTCTGCCAGCTGCCTTTCATGAGCTGTGTGATCGCTTCGGTGACCAGCCTATCCCGCTCTGTTGGACTCAGCGCTTTCACCAGCGCCTCCTGAATGAACCCGCGGACCTGATCCGCAGAGACCGTCAGCTTGAACCCCTCGTTTGTTGCTTCAGCCATTGTCAGGTCTCCTTCAGTTTCATTGCAGCCTCATCCCGGTCGAGCACACGTACTGGAAGCGATCCGCATCGCCGTCGATTTTCACGCGGTAGTCGTTCGCATCGATATTGGCGCTGAGCACTGTGCCCATCGCGCCTGGCTGCCTCTGGCTGACCAAGCAGCACTTGCCAGTCAGCACGACACGCGACCCGGCAGGAAACGCAGCTTGCATGAAGCGCTCAGCTCGACGGCTGTCACGGGCCTCGACCCAGCCGGAAACTCGACCGGATAGGTGCCGGACGAGGCGCGTGAAGAGCGTCGATCGGTAGATCACGAGAAATACCCCTCGCACAGATCCCACGTGCCCGGACCGTGGGCAACGACGTGCCACCCTATCGCGTGCCGAGCGAGATTGTTCGGACCGGGGATGGCGCTGTTCTTGGAAAACTCAGCAGGGCTCCAGCCGAGTGGCTGGGGATGCGATCGATTCGTGATCACGTCGAGCATCTCTTCGATCGTCAGCCTCTCACCGTACTCGTTCTTGATGTACCCGGGTCGTGCCCAAACGACTCGCCAGTCTTCGAGGCTTCGAATCTCTTCAGTGATGTGCAGCGAGAAGCACCAGCCCACTGACGCCTTGCCGATGTGCAACGGGGGATCATCAGCAGCTTTGTTCTCGTCGATCCAGTAGTAGTTGGTGCCCACGGCTCAAAACTCCTTCTTCGCGTCGCGCGTACGAATTGTGCCGATCACCTTCGCGGGACGCTGCTGCGCCACGCACGTGCTGCACCACAGCCCAAGCTCCGATTGGTGTTCGATGATCTTACGAAGGCGCTTGTCGGTCAGCCGATGCAGATCCGTTTGGATGGCCGTTCGGTGTTGGCATTGCAGCTCGACAAGAATGGAGCGGTGGAAGGACTTCGCCATTGGGGCCTCGATTCCTATGCCCGATCCCGCGCCGGCCGTCAACACCGCAACGCGTCATTATCGCTATGGCGATAATTCCTCTTGCGCAAAACATATATTTTGCGCTAGGGTGCCTCGATGATGCCGAACGAAACGAGGCCCGTCAAGAGAAGCGAAAAGAAGGCTCCACCTGTCGCCGACCCTGATGACGGCAAGGTTCACGTCCGAACAAGCGGCGTACCGATTGATCCTGCACTGTGCGGCCGGCGCGGGCAGACGACGATCAGTTCTGCTTCTGGCTGGTGGGGTCCGGATGGCAGTGGATGGCCCGACGTCTGCCGCGAGTGCCACCGTATCGAACGCGGGCTGGCGGAGGCGCTGCCCGGAACGCGAGGTCGAGCGTGACCCGCAAGAAGCAAAAGGTCCGGAAGAAACGCGCGGTGCTCGGCGCAGTCGACCTGCGCAAGATCCGCGACACCGCCAAGGTCCACAGCCCGCTCGCGCACGCACTGCTCGAATGGTTGTTCACGAACGGCGCCCGCGCTTCTGAGCCTGGCTGCGCTCGCCTATCGGACATCGACTTGCACAACGGTACGGTGATGCTGACTCACCTCAAGGGTGGCCTGGATCCCGAGCCGCAACCACTCGCCAGCGCGTGCCTGGCGGCTCTCAAAGCGTGGATCCCGCTACGCACATTCGCGAGTGACCTGCAACGCGACTACGTCTTCCCTTCGGCGCGGCCGGGCCGCTGCTACCCGTGCGAGGGGAACGGCGAGCTGCTGGTGAAGGTTCGAAAGCGTGGAGGACCGAGCGAAGCAAAGACGGCGCCATGCCCTCACTGCCATGCGACTGGACAGCGCCAGGGGCTAACCAGACACGAAGTTCGGCACCTCATCGTCGACGTGTTCACGCGATCCGGGATCCCCCCCGAGTTCCACTTCCCCCACGTACTGCGGCACAGCGCTATCACGCACATGCTCAACCGCGGCACGTCTCCGCCAGCCATCCAAGAGCGCGTGGGGCACTCCGCACTGGCGACGACGTACGGCTACATGCACACCACCGACGAGGCGAGAGCCAAGGTAAACCGTGCGTTCGACGACGACATAAACGAGAAAGAGTGACGATGATGCCCGCGAACACCAAGCCCTGCTGCCGCCCAGACGGCTCGCACTACGACTTCTGTCTGATGACGAACGGCACACCAGAAGAAGCTGCCGAGGCGTTTGCTCGTCAATACCTACCGTCGAATCCGGAGGCCGGCGACTACGCTTTGCTCGTCGCACACCTCGTGCCGATGCTCAAGAGGCGTGACCTAGCCGCGTACAGAAGCCTAGTCGCCCGAGCCGCTGAGGCCCTCGTCGCACGCGCGCTGCGCATCGAAGAGCTGTCTCGCCCCCTAAGGAAACACCAGCACGATATGGCGTTGGTTCGCCTCGAATACTGGAAAGAGGCCGCTAAAGCGCTCACAGATGAAGAGCATCCGCTTGTACCAGAAAAGGAGACGCCGTGAATCAGCCAGAGAAAACACCCCCACACGAGCGGTTTGCGCGATGAGAGCACTCGCCTGCATTGTCGGCCTAGCGATCTTCGTCGCCTGGCGCATAGTGCTGTTCCGCCGAAGGCGCAAGCGCTGCATCGGCGCGCTGCAGTCTGTGACGTGGATTCGAGGACGAGACGTCGCAGAGGTTGCAAACATCCCTCGCTACGCTGTCTATCTCATCCTCGCGGAACTCGAAGGCGGCGGTCTCGTCGTAGCTGAGGAGCGTCCAAGTGGACCAGAGCGCGCCGGCCTCCCAAGACGGTTCTATCGACTCACGCCGGAAGGACTAGCCGTGAAAGAGAAACTTGCGCGATGAGCGTTGGCACCTGCAATCACTGTCAAGGCTACTGCGCCTGTCCTGGAACGTCAGCGCTCGGTATCAACGAGCGTATGGGCTGTGAAGGCGGCAACTGCACGTGTCCGATGGAGGTTCGCGCTCGTCGAGTAGAACACGCTATCCTAGCGAGCGACTCGGGGCTCCGCTATGACCCCAAGGCACTCATTGAGGACGGCTACCAACAGACCAGCGGAAAGTACAGGCGTGTAGCGAGACTTCCTATCGGTGAGAGCGGCATCCAAGCTCTTCGCCGGGCAGATCCCGACACGTATCAAGCGATCATGATGCGCGCAGAGCGCGACTGCGCTGATACGTACCGGCGAGTGTACGCCAATCGGGAGGGGAACCAACTTGTGTTGACGCACGAGGAACTGCGAGCGTTCCGCAAAGCCGGTGGAGGCGCAGCGTAAATCATGAGCAACCACAGAAACATCACTGTGTCCGTTCCTGTCGCGCTGTTCGACGCTGTCTACGCCGCTGCGAAGCGCGAGGGCCTTGTGGGCGCCGCCACGTTCGCCCGGCGAGCGATTCAACGCGATCTCGGTGCCTTCACTGAAGAGGCGGGCGCCCTTCGCGAGTACGACGCGCTCGAAATCGAGATCCCGCAAGGTCCCCTCGCTCGATTCGCGCTTCTGGCCTTCCCCCAGATGGAACAGCACGAGTGGGCCGGGTGTGCACGATGCCGAGCCTTCTTGTGCTCGCTGTCCACAGAGCTTGTGATGAGCACGGACGAGTTTGCGCTGTTGCCAGAAGACGAGCAGTGCGACGGCGGTGTACTGAAACGATTGGAGCGTTCAGAGACAAAGGAGACTCCGTGACCGACTGCCAATGTGGACACGCTCCCGACGAGCACGAGTCAGGCTTCTTCAACAAGTGCACCGTGTGTTCGTGTCTCGACTACGAAGCGAAGGTATTCGAGCAGCCCTCAAAATCCGGCCACCCAACCAAACCGTGCGGCGACTGTCCGTTCCGTCGGGCCGCCCCTGCCGGTTGGATCGGTGCACATGAGGCGCCGAGCGAGATCACAGACATCGTGATGGCCGACCAGAAGTTCCCGTGCCACAGCGCCGTGAACAAGCTGGAAGATGAAGGCGCCGACTTCGATACGGCTGTGAACGCGGCCCCATACTGCGTCGGCTCGCTCGTGATGATGAACAACACGTGCAAGATCTCCAGAAACAGCTTTGTCATAGACCTGCAGAAGCGTGTGGGCAAGAGCCGTGACGTGTTCGCGAATGCACGCGAGTTCGTCGCGCATCACGAGGCGGGACCAATGCGCAAGAGAAGGGCGAGGAGATGACCGTGGCAACAGAACCAACAGAACGTCGATTGCGTAACCTGATCAAGCGCATTGCAGCTGGAGACTGCCCGCGAGCAACATACGTAGAGTATGAAGCGCTGCGCCGATACGATGGGATCGGACCTCTCCTTCAACTGGAAAGCGCATTAGCGGCCGATCGAAGCGGTGGAAACATTATCACGGCGCTCGCTTCGGGTTACGGCGCGTCCAAACGTGTGATGATAGAGGCGACTAAGTGGTTGCAGGATCACCCGGCCGGCGCTGTGCGTAAGGCGACCAAACTCAAGAGCGACTTCTCGCTAGTCGACAACATCGAGGAGGCGCAGCGCCACCCGGCATACCAAGCCTTCGAACTCGCGATGAAAGGGCGCGCGTACGGGCGCGAAGCGTTGAACGACGCTTGGGTGTGGTTCAAGTTCGGATGGTCGCTCCACGAGCCGACGAGCTGCGCGCAGTGCAAAAAGAAGATCCACCCGCCAGCACGCTTTTGTGGCGATATCTGCGCAGCCAAATGGGCTGTGGTGCACGTTGACTGCGCTCGACTGTAACGACTACTAGAAAGGACTACTGATGCCAGCCGACAAAACAGCATTTATCCGAGCGCTTGCGAAGTATCTGACAGCCAATCAAGCGGCGATGAGCATCAAGCTTCAACTCCGTAGTCCTGAAGCGCTTGCGTGGGCCACCCTTCGCCACACAACGCCGCTGTTTGGATATCCAAGCTTCGAAGAAGCCGAGAAACAGCTTCGGGAGTGGTTGTTGTGAAAAAGCTCGAAGAAACCACTCCCTGCAAAACGTGCGGACAGCCCACACGCATGCTCGGCACGAAGCTCTGTGACGCCTGCTGGGAGACAGAGTTCCGCCTTGCTGACTACCTCCGGCGAGGCGGCGAGAAGGCCCGCGCGTTCGTGGCCATGACACTCGAAGGAGCTACCAAATGAAAATCGTATCAACGTTTCTGGCAACCAACGGCACGCCTGCATTTGTCCTCGATGATGGTACGGTGCTGCTGTTCAACGAGTTTCGCGATAACAAGGTATTCGTCAAGCGCCTCAGTTTGTATGATAGCGAGACGAACAAGCCGGTCTTCGATCCGCCGCTGCTAGGCAGCAAGATCGAAGTGCTGTACATATCCAGCACAAGAAAACAGGAGTGGAAGGTACACGATGTTGTGTACATCAGCGTGGCGACACTCCAGTACCGAGACCAGAACGGCTTGTTGGGCACTGCGTCGCTCGCTGATGAAGGCAAGCACTGGAGGCGCGTGTGAGCGCTGAGTCGGCTGATGTGCAACTGCCCTTGCGATAGAGAGGACCAAAACCAATGAGCGCTTGGAAGAAATCGAAACCGACCGGGCAGATCGCCTACGCCGTGATCCCTGTCGGAAACCAGTTCGGCGTAGGGCTCTTTTCACCAGGCAAGCCCCCCGAGCGCGTGCGCTCCGTCGGGCTGCGCATGTCCGACTCCAAGCTTCAGCCTGCAGTCGATAGGCTGAACACGCGGAGTGGCGTCTCGAAAGAGGCTGCGGCCCGCATCGTTGGAGGTGGACGATGAGCAAAGAGAGCGAGTGGATCGAACACGCAGCGGGGCTCGGGCATCGCGCAGCCGCGCAAGGGGAGCCGAGCGAATCACAACCGTTTGAGCCCGCTACCACGCGCGCAGACGCGTGGCTGGGAGCGTGGTACGCCGTAGAGCGGTACCGGAAACAAGGGCTCGACCCGAATGGCCACCCACCAGCCACCCCACCTCGCCTGTGCGTGCGCGACAGCACGAAGGTGTGCAACTGCTGCGCGACGTGCTCGACTGCGTGTCTTGCAGAGAAACCGAAGCAGGAAGCGAAAGGGATGGACTGGACGGCGATCTTGACTGCCCTGCCCCGAATCGCAGTCGCGCTGGAGTCGATCGCTGCGACGATGGCAGCTCAGGGACAGGGCGAGCACGCGCCTGTCGACGATCCAAAATGAAACGCACAGAAACGTTTTGTGATGCCGAGGGATGCAATTCGTTTTGGTGGTGATGCTATCGTCATCACGACATGCCCGTTGTGCACACGCGATACTTGTGCCGCCCATTGGGGACTCGTAGTGGTGAGCCTCGGGTTAGCGTATGTACGTGCCCGCGTGTGCATCTCGTGTCAACGCACGCTCGGCATCGGCAAAGAGTTGACTGCGCCTGTAGATGGACACGAAGAAATCATCCAGGCGATTGAATCGATCGTTGACACATACCTAAAATCTCTCCTGGCGAGTCACGCCATCCAGAGCAACGGATGACCTTCAAAGAGTATCAACAGCAGCTCGCTGAGCTTGGGCTCGAATGGGTCACAGACGAGCGACACGTTTCACTGACTTTCGAGAACGTGTACATCGAGATTCTTCGAACGCAGCCACCGCAGTACACGGTCGTCGTGGACAACAAGATCAGGCGAACCAACAGCCACGACACGATCGAGACGTGCCAGCACGCCGCCTGCGGGGTAATCGATGACATTCTCGAAGAGCGTGCACGCGCAGTCGAGCGAGCGATCTTGTCCAATGGCTAAGAAAAAGAGACGAAGATCTCGATCTCGCGATCTGCGCTATCGAGTAGAAAAGCGCAAACGGCAGGCGGAACGGATGCAACTAAACAGAGCCCTCGCGGCCGAGCGAGCAATCCAGAGCGAAGGATCGGAGTCCTCGGGTTCGGATTGGGAATATAGGCCCCGGCCGCTAACCAACCCAAGACCTAACTGCAGCTCGATCGCCGTTCCAGACGTTCCCATCGCACGCACCGACACCATCGACTTCGTACGACGGCCCGTGATCACCGCCGTCTGTCCACTGCCAAACGGTCCAGCTCGCCCAAGGGGCCGGTAGCGCAGGCTCGTTCCCACTGGCGTTGTACCGGGGAGCCCACAACGCTACATCGCCCCGGGCTGCTCGCGGCCACGCAGGGGCGCCGAAGCTGTCCCAAATACGCTTGGAGGTGTAGATGAGCTGCCGCGTGCTAGGCGCAGCCCGCTGGATTCGGGCGTAGAAGGCATCCACCCAGCCAAGAACGCTCCCAGGATCGTCTGGGAGCACCTCCAAGTCTAAGCACAGGCGCTCGTTCGAGCGCAGCGGTCCTGCGACGCTCAGCAGCCGTGACGCCTGATAGACAGGGTCTCCAGACCGAGCGAAATGGTAGTAGATCACGAGGTCGAGGGGCAGCTGCCGAAGCCCGTCACGGTGATGTACGAGCTGCCGATCGGTGATTGTGTTTCCTTCGGTAGCTTTGACCCCGACGAAAGAGATCCCCGTCGAACCAAGCGCCGCGAAGTCTTTGATCGGATGGTATGCGTTGACATCGATACCGCGAGCACGGTCAATCATGAGCGACCTCCACTTTAGACCAGCCTGGGAGCGCGGCGAGCTTCACGGCGCTCCTATTGCGTGCAGAGATAGCCAAGAGAGCAGATGTGCGCGCGTCACAGGCGCGCCCATCAGATCGGGAAGAATCTCGACTACGACGCAGCGAACCACGTCCATCTGATACAGCCGCGCCACCAGGTCGAGAGCCCCAAGCGCCTCGGTGTCCGGCTGCTGTCGAGCTGCATCGAGCACAGCGCTCACGGCTAAATCGTGAGCAGCTCCGTCGATGCCGCATGAGCCCCCAAGAGGCGCTACCGGTGCGGGCACCGGCTTCGGGCAC
>Ga0134121_10001766_pt1 | contig 19842 bp, 20 predicted proteins | sample KB301_FD_96463 | JGI IMG/M metagenome (GOLD analysis project Ga0134121, IMG submission 96463) | Terrestrial soil microbial communities without Nitrogen fertilizer from Kellogg Biological Station, Michigan, USA - KB3-0-1 | ecosystem: Environmental > Terrestrial > Soil > Unclassified ... | reverse complement strand
CGCATCACGTCGAGCGAATCGTCGGCCACGAACGAGATTCCGCTTTATGCAGCTGACGACGTCGCCGCCAGCAATTTCCTAATGCGCGGATTGGATTCGCTTGGCTGCCTCGCCTTCTGCTGGTTGCTGTAGATCCGATGCAGCGCGAGGCGGCCGAGGCCGGCAGATTCATCACATTTGAAGGCGGGGAGGGGTCGGGTAAATCCACCCAAGCCGGCATCCTTGCCAATCGGCTCACGCGCGCCGGCCGCAAGGTGTTTGCCACGCGGGAGCCTGGTGGCTCGCCGGCTGCTGAGGAAATCCGCGACGCATTGCTATCTGGCCGCGTGTGGCAGTTCGGCCCGTTCGCCGAGGCGCTGCTGTTCTCGGTCGCACGCGCGGACCATATCGAGCACGCGATCGCACAGGCTCTGGCCGAGGGCAACTGGGTCGTGTGCGACCGCTTCCTCGACTCGACGCGCGCCTATCAGGGAGCAACCGCCGGCGTGCCGAAGAGCGTGATCAATGCCCTCGAGAGGCTCACTGTCGGAAATCTCCTGCCAGACATCACCTTCATCCTCGATATTCCGGCGGAGCAGGGACTCTCACGGGCAGCCGAGCGAAGGAGCGGAAATGCGCCTGATCGCTTCGAGAGCCAGGAGCTGATGCTGCATGAGCGCGTTCGGCGGGCCTTTCTCGACATCTCAGAGGAAGATCCTGAACGTTGCGTTGTGATCGACGCGAGCCAGCCCGAAGCCATGGTGGCCGAGGACGTCTGGGAAGTCGTGCTGCAGCGCCTAAGCCCATGAGCATGGTTGCCGAGCGTACGCGCGCCGCGGTCCCGGAGCCTGATCGCCTCGAAGGCTTCTCCGCACCTCGCGAGGTCGATCCTCTGTTCGGCCATGATGCGGCGTTGCGCGAGTTCGCCGATGCGCTCGCGAGTGGTCGGATGCATCACGCGTGGTTGATCGTCGGTCCGGAGGGTGTGGGCAAGGCGACGCTCGCCTATCATTTCGCGCGCATGGTGCTTGCGGAACGCGATGCCGTTCATCAAGGCGAAGCTATCGACACTGACCACCCCGTTTTCCGCAAGGTCGCTGCATTGTCGCATCCCAACCTGCTTCTCTTGCGGCGCTCATATAACGAGAAGACCAAGCGGTATTCGCAGTTTATCGGCGTCGATCAGGTAAGGCGGCTCAAGGCGTTTCTCGGCAATACGGCTGGCGAGGAGGGCTGGCGCGTGGTCATTGTCGACCGCGCCGATGATCTGAATCAGAACGCGGCCAATGCTCTTCTGAAAGCGCTCGAGGAACCCCCGCCGCGTACACTGTTCATCCTGATCTCAAGCGCAGAGGGACGTCTTCCTGTCACCATTCGCTCCCGCTCTCGCATTCTCCGCGTGGCGGCCCTCGGTGGGGAGGATTTGAAGAAGGCGGTGCGGGCAGCACTCGCCCGCGATGATCAAGAATCCGATCCCGGGACACTCGCGACCGCAATCGCCCTGAGCGACGGAAGCGTACGGCGGGCGCTTGAGCTCGCATCGGGAGAAGGGATCGAGCTTTATGGCGAGATCGTAGCCTTGGTCGCTGCGCTCCCCGAACTTGATGGAGCGCGGCTGCACCGCTTGGTTGATCGGATCGGAGGCTTTAGCAACACCGAACAACTTGAGCTTTTCATCGCACTTCTGCTCGGGCTGATGGAGCGCCTCATCCGTTTCACCGCCACTGGCGAAGGCGCAACGAGAGAGGAGCAGACGCTAGCCAAGAGCCTTATTTCACGGGGCAATCTTGCTCAATGGGCTGAGGCGTGGGAGGCAATATCGGAAGCACACGCCGAGGCGTTGGAATACAACCTCGACCCGAGTCTGTTTCTGCTGGAAACTTGGCTCCGGCTTCAGAAGCTCGCGCGCGAACATCCCGTTTAGAGCGATCATCGACCGCGCTTGCCCCTGAGCACCGCCGAGGCTATTCCTGTCGCCATGGCAGAGAAGCGGCCCTATTACATCACTACTGCCATCTCTTATCCGAACGACGCGCCCCATATCGGCCATGCCTATGAGGCGGTCGCAACCGACGCGCTTGCGCGCTTTCGGCGGCTGCAAGGCCGCGACGTGTTCTTTCTCACTGGGACCGACGAGCACGGGATCAAGATGCTCCAAACGGCCAAGGCGCAAGGCATCACACCGGCCGAACTTGCCGATCGCAACACGCCGAAATTCCAGGAGATGGTTCGCGTGCTCAATTGCTCGAACGATGACTTTATTCGTACGCGCGAGAAGCGCCACGTCCGCGCCTGCCAGGAACTATGGCGGCGCATGCGGGATGCCGGAGACATCTATCTCGACAAATATGCCGGCTGGTACTCGGTACGCGACGAGGCCTATTACGACGAGAGCGAGCTAAAAGAGGGGACCGACGGCCGCAAGCTCTCACCGCAGGGCACGCCAGTCGAGTGGGTCGAGGAGGAAAGCTATTTCTTCAAGCTGTCGGCCTATCAAGATAAGCTGCTCATCTACTACCAAACTCATCCAGAGTTCATCGGGCCGGAGACGCGCGCGAACGAAGTGAAGAGCTTCGTGCGCGGAGGTCTCCAGGATCTCTCGATCTCGCGGACCACCTTCGACTGGGGGATCCCGGTGCCGGGCGACCCAAAGCACATCATGTATGTGTGGGTCGATGCGCTAACCAACTATCTTACCGGCGTCGGCTTTCCCGATGAGGAGTCGGAGAGCTTTAGGAAATATTGGCCCGCCGACGTACACATCATCGGTAAGGACATCATCCGCTTCCACGCGGTCTATTGGCCTGCCTTCTTGATGTCAGCACGTATCGCTCCACCGAAGCGCGTGTTCGGGCACGGCTTCCTCTATAACCGCGGAGAAAAGATGTCGAAGTCGGTCGGCAATGTGGTTGATCCGTTCGTGCTAGTTAAGGATTACGGAGTGGATCAGCTTCGCTATTTCCTCTTGCGCGAGGTGCCATTCGGCCAGGACGGCAATTACAGCCGCGATGGCATCGTGCAGCGCATCAACTCCGACCTCGCCAACGATCTCGGCAATCTCGCCCAGCGGTCTTTGTCAATGATCGCCAAGAATTGCGAGGGCAGTGTGCCTAAGCCTGGAGAGTTTACGGCGGCCGACCAGACAATTCTTGCGGCGGCTGACGCTGCGCTAGCGCGCGTCGAGGAGGCGATCGACGACTTCGCAATCCACCGCGCGCTCGAAATCGTGTGGTCGGTGGTTGCGGACGCCAATCGCTATTTCGCCGGGGAGGAACCTTGGGCGCACAAGAAGACGAATCCTCAGCGCATGGCGACGATCCTCTACGCCACAGCTGAGGTCACGCGGCAGATCGCGATCCTCGTGCAGCCGGTCATGCCGGAGAGTGCCGGGCGGCTGCTCGATCAGCTTGCTGTGCCGGCCGGCGCACGTGACTTTGCGGTACTCGGTCCCAAGGGACGGCTCAAGCGCGGCACAGAACTGCCGCAGCCGAACCCCGTGTTCCCTCGTCATGTCGAGGCGGACATCGAAGCGGCGGCATCTTGAGGCCCGTCGCTGGTGCATTACCGCGGCTCATCCGCGACACGGCTGTATGATCCGCGCCTCGTCGACGCCTTCGACGACGACGTTACCAATCACCGTGCGCGGGACCCCCGTATCGCCGAACCGCCTCAGCATGATCGCTTGGACTCGGGAAGAGGTCGCGTCGAGGATACTGTATCTGATGTGATTGCGCGCGAGGATGGCCCTAACTTGTCGGCAATAGGGACACCACCAAGCATTGTACATGACGACGTTCTGCTACAGCCGGCCTCGGCCTGTGGTGGCGCTAGACAAAGCAGTACCGCCGCAAGAATGAGCGGCAAGCGACATATGAGCCAGATACGTCTCGTCATTGCTCTTGTTATCTCGTCAGCCCATATGCTGCACATAGGGGCTCCCCGAGCCGCGCTTCGTTAGCCTAGCAACTTGAACAATATAGGTCTTTCATCTTTCCGTGATGCTGATCGACAGTCACTGCCATCTCGATTTTCCAGAGCTTAAGGGCGAGCTCGATGCCGTGCTCGCGCGCGCCCCCGTGGCAGGCGTTGGTCTCATGGTCACCATCTCGACGCGGGTGCGCCGCTTCGACGATGTCCTCGCCATAGCCGAAGCTCACGACGAGGTGTTCTGCTCGGTTGGAACCCATCCCCACAATGCTGCAGAGGAACCTGACGTCACGGTAGCGGACCTCGTGAAGCTCGCGCGCCATCAGAAAGTGGCGGCGATCGGCGAGGCCGGCCTCGATTATCATTACGACAATAGCCCGCGTCCGGATCAGGAGAAGAGCTTTCGCGTCCATATCGCGGCTGCACGCGAAACCCGACTTCCGCTCGTGATCCATGCCCGTGAAGCTGACGCTGACATTGCGCGCATCCTTGAGGAAGAATCTGCGAAGGGCGCATTCCCCTTCGTTCTGCATTGCTTCACCAGCGGCCCCGAGCTTGCCCGGCGTGGGCTAGCCGTTGGCGGCTTTGTGTCCTTTTCGGGTGTCGTTACCTTCAAGAAGTCGGATGTGCTGCGCGACATTGCACGCGAGGTGCCGCTTGATCGGATTCTCGTCGAGACCGATGCTCCTTATCTCGCGCCGGAGCCCATGCGCGGCAAAACCAACGAGCCGGCTTTCGTCGTTCACACGGCGGCGCGGCTTGCTGCGGTCAAGGGTGTAAGCGAGGCGGATCTTGCGCGCGCCACCAACGAAAACTTCTTTCGCCTGTTCAACAAAGTACCGCGCACAAGTCTGAAAACGCCAAAAAGCGCCGCATGACGCTGAAGGTCACCATCCTCGGCTGCGGCACTTCGGGCGGCGTGCCGCGCATCGGCAACATCTGGGGCGCCTGCGACCCCAATAACCCTAGGAACCGGCGGAGACGCTGCTCGCTCCTGGTGCAGCGCGCTGAGGGCACTGCAGCCACGACCGTGCTCGTCGACAGCTCCCCGGACATTCGCGAGCAGCTGCTCGATGTCGGCACGCGTTGGCTAGACGGCGTTCTCTACACGCACGGTCACGCCGACCATGTGCACGGCATCGATGACCTCCGGATGGTCGCCTATAACGGACACCGCAAAGTCGAGGCGTTCTACGATGCGGTGACGGGACAGATCCTGCGCCAGCGCTTCGACTATTGTTTCGAGCCACCGCCCGGCAGCGAGTATCCAGCAATCCTCAATGGCCATGAGATCAAGGCCGGCGAGGTCGTGAGTATCGAAGGGGCGGGAGGCGTGATCGACGCGCTGCCCTTTCGCCAGGGGCACGGGCAGATCGAGACACTCGGCTTCCGCTTTGGCAACATCGCCTATTCACCCGATGTGAGCGACTTCCCCCCAGAGACGCTCAAGCATCTGCAAGGCCTCGATGTGTGGATCATCGACGCGCTGCGCTACTCGCCGCATCCGAGCCATTTTTCGGTCGAGGAGGCCCTGTCATGGATCGCGCGGATCAAGCCCAAACGCGCCGTGCTGACTCATATGCATGTCGACCTAGACTATGCGCGGCTTGCGAGCGAGCTGCCTGAAGGTGTCGAGCCAGCCTATGACGGAATGGTGCTGACTACGGACGGCTGATGGCTTTCCACGCATCGATGACTTGCCCGGTTTCCATCCAATCAGACATGGCGAGGGGGATAAAGGCTTCCGCCACTGCCTCGGGCGTCCGCAAAGTACTTTGGTCTTCGCCGGGATAGGCTTCCGCGCGCATGCGGGTCGCGGTCGCGCCAGGGTCGATGATGTTCACCTTTACGGCGCTGTCGGCGGTCTCGTTGGCATAGGTCTTGGCCAGCGTCTCTAGCGCGGCCTTGGACACGGAATAGGGAGCCCAATAGGCACGGGCTGAATGCGCCACGCCGGAGGTCACGAAGATCGCGCGGCCCGCATCAGATCGGCGGAGCAGGGGATCGAGCGTGCGGATCAGCCGCCAATAGGCGGTGAGATTGACGGCGAGAGTACGTTCCCAGTGCTCTGATGGGATATGGGTCAGCGGCGTCAGGCGGCCGAGAATGGCGGCGTTGCCGACCAGCACGTCGAGCCTGCCGAAGCGCTCGTAGAGAGTAGGCCCGAGCGTATCGATAGCCTTGCCGTCGGCGAGATCGAGGGGAATGAGCGAAGCCTTGCCGCCTTGGGCTCTAATCCGATCGTCGACCTCTTCCAAAGCTTTCCGTGAACGCGAGAGGAGCAGGACATGAGCACCTTCGCGGGCGAAGGCGAGCACCACGGCCCGGCCGATACCACGCGAAGCGCCAGTGATAAGCGCGATCCGGTCCTTGAGGCGTAATGAGGTCAACCGACCTCGGCGAGGAAAGAGAGCTGCTTCTGCGCCGGCGGGCCTTCGCGATCCCTGAGTCTCGTCGGATACTCACCGGTGAAGCAATGGTCGGTGAACTGGGGATGGGCGTTGTCGCGCCCCTCATAGCCCATCGCCTTGTAGATTCCGTCGACGGAGAGGAAGGCGAGGGAGTCGGCTCCCATGAAGGCCTGCATCTCCTCGAGGCTGCGATGGGCGGCGAGCAGCTTGTCCTGGTCCGGCGTGTCGATGCCGTAGAAATCGGGATGAGTGATTGGCGGGCTGGCGATCCGCATATGCACCTCGCGGGCGCCGGCCTCCCGCATCATCTGCACGATCTTCACCGAGGTCGTGCCGCGTACCACGCTGTCATCAATGAGCACGATGCGCTTGCCCTTCACCTGACCCTCATTGGCGCTGTGCTTCAGCTTCACGCCGAGCTGCCTGATGCGCTGCTCGGGCTCGATGAAGGTGCGGCCGACGTAGTGGTTGCGGATGATGCCGTATTCGAAGGGCAGGCCCGACACTTGCGAATAGCCAATGGCCGCGGGCACGCCAGAGTCAGGGATAGGGACGATGACATCGGTGTCGGCAGGAGCCTCGCGCGCCAATTGCCGGCCCATCTCTTTCCGGACTTCGTAGACCGAGCGGCCGCCGACGATCGAGTCCGGCCGGGCGAAGTAGATATATTCGAAGATACAGAGCCGCGCCGGGTATTTGGGAACGAAACGGTGGCTCTCGATTCCCTCGCGCGAGATCACCACCACTTCGCCATTCTCGACCTCGCGCAGGAACTCGGCGCCGATGATGTCGAGCGCACAGGTCTCGGAGGCGAGCACCCAAGATTCGCCGAGCTTTCCCAACACCAGCGGCCTAATGCCGTAAGGATCGCGCGCGCCGACGAGCTTCTTGTTGGTGAGACCTACCAGAGCGTATGCGCCTTCAACCTGGAGCAGGGCCTCGATGAATTTCTCGACAAATCTCCGTTTTTCGCTGCGGGCGACGAGGTGGAGGATAACTTCGGTGTCCGTAGTGGATTGGCAGATGGCACCCTTCTTGATCAACCAATCGCGCATTGTGAGCGCGTTGGTGAGATTGCCGTTGTGGCCGAGTGCAAAACCGCCCGAATCGAGGTCGACGAAAAGCGGCTGCACGTTGCGCAAAACAGGATCGCCGCAGGTGGAGTAGCGCACATGACCTACGGCGACATTGCCCTTGAGGCGCTCGATCACGGGGCGCGAGGTGAAATGATCGCCGACGAGACCTACGCGGCGCTCGGTATGGAAATGATGGCCGTCGAAGCTGACGATGCCAGCCGCCTCCTGGCCGCGATGCTGGAGCGCATGCAAGCCGAGTGCGGTCAGGGCTGCGGCGTCGGGATGATTGAAGATGCCGAAGACGCCGCACTCCTCGTGCAGCCGATCCTCCTCGAGCCAGGTCAATCTCGGTTCCTTGGCTTCAACGGGTTCTGTCACGGGCCTCCGCCTCCTCCAATTAAATAAGCGCCTTGCCAAGCGCTTCAATGGCACGCGACGCCACGCTTACTTGGAACCTCAACTTTCACGAGCGCTGGTCAGGCGGAGTGGGAGCTCCCTCTGCGGGCGTCTCGGGTGTGCCCTCTGGCTGGCCTGCGCCCGGTGCCTCCTCAGGCTTCTGCGGCAGGTATTGCTCCGGGTTCATCGGCAGCAATGATTCGATGGCGACCTGGGTCTGCTGAAGAATGGGGTAGGAGCGCGCATTGCGGACCCACTCTGGCTGGTCCCGGGCAAGCGCAGTGAACAGGATAAAGACGATGGCCACGAGCAGGAAGCCGCGCGCCAAGCCGAAAATGAACCCCAGGGTGCGGTCGAGCGCGCCGACACGGCTGTCCAACACGCGGTCGGAGATGCGGAAGGTGATCAGGCTCACAACGATCAGCGTTACGATGAAGACGCCGGCGGCAAAGGCGATCTGGGCCACGCTCGGATTGTTGATATAGGGCGCGAGCATGCCCGAATATTTAGGGGTTAGATAAAGGGCGGCGACGGCAGCCACAGCCAAGGAGAAAATCGACAAAACCTCGCGCGTGAACCCGCGCACCATGGCGAGAAAGCCGGATATGAGCATGATGACGATGAGAATGACATCGAGCCAGGAGATGGGCATGGCGCGAGGGTCCTCCAGCGAGGCGGCGCGAGACTATCACGATTCCCGGCGATGAAGCACAAATGGGCCGGCCGGGCAATCATGGAAGCTCAGGCCGGCGCATTGTCGCAGGGCGACTCAGAGTTTACTCGACAAGTAAGGCGCCGAATAAGGCAACCAGATCGTCCAATTGGGTAAGGGGTAGGAGCTCGAGATCTTTGGTGTCCCGGTTGCCTTCAGCGGCAGCAGCCGGGACAACGGCGCGGGCGAAGCCAAGCTTGGCAGCCTCCTTGAGGCGCTGATCTCTATGGCCCACGGCCCTTACTGCACCCGTCAGGCTGACCTCGCCAAAATAGACAATGTCCTCGGGAGAGGGCTTTCCCGTCAGCGACGAGATGAGGGCCGCAGCCGCGGCAAGATCGGCGGCCGGCTCTTGCAGCCGGAGCCCCCCTGCGACGTTGAGATAGACATCGTGGCTCCCAAGCCGCACGCCGCAGCGAGCCTCTAGCACGGCAAGCAACATGGCCAGGCGGTTGGGGTCCCACCCGACGACTGCCCGGCGCGGCGTGCCGAGCAGCGAGGGGGCAACGAGTGCCTGGATCTCTACGAGGATCGGGCGCGTGCCCTCCATGCCGGCGAACACCGCAGTTCCTGGGGCGCCGCGATCTCGGTCGCTCAAGAACAGCGCGGACGGGTTATCCACCTCCCTCAGACCATCGTGGCGCATTTCAAACACGCCGATCTCGTCGGTCGGGCCGAACCGGTTCTTGACCGCGCGAAGCACGCGGAACTGATGCCCGCTTAAGCCCTCGAAATAGAGGACGGTATCAACCATGTGCTCGATGACCTTGGGACCGGCGATCTGGCCATCTTTGGTCACGTGTCCCACCAGGACGACGGTCGAGCCGCTCCCCTTGGCATGGCTAATCAGGGCGGAAGCGCAGCCGCGGAGCTGAGTGATCGTTCCGGGCGCCGCTTCGACGCTCTCGGACCAAAGGGTCTGGACTGAGTCGATGATGACGAGCACAGGCGGCACGGTGCTACCTAGTGTGGCGACAATGTTGGCAAGATTCGTCTCGGTTCCGAGTGCTACCGGGGCGTGCGCAAGCCCAAGGCGCATTGCGCGCATGCGCACCTGCGCAGGCGCCTCCTCGCCTGAGAGATAGACGACGCGGGCGCCAGTTTCGGCAAGCTTGGCAGCCGCCTGGAGTAAGAGCGTCGATTTGCCGATACCTGGATCGCCGCCAACCAACACGGCAGAACCTGCCACTAACCCCCCGCCCAAGACCCGGTCGAGTTCCGCCATGCCGGTTGGCAGGCGAGGAGAGTCGATGGTGGCGGCGGCGAGTGTCTCGAAGGTTGCGAGCCGTCCTTTGCCACCCTTAATGGCGATGAGCGCACGGGAGCCCGAGGGCGTCTGCTCCTCGATGATCGAGTTCCACTCGCCGCATGAGGCGCATTTGCCGCACCAGCGTGCGGTCACTGCGCCGCAAGCCTGGCAGACATAAGCTTTGGAGATTTTTGCCATGAAAGGTGCCTAGCCGCCGATATAGCGCCTAAACGCGCGATGGCCGAGATTGGTCAGCACCTCGTAGTCGATCGTGCCAGCATAATGTGCGAGCACCTGTGCCGGAACGTTGGGACCGATCAGCTCGACCCATTCGCCGCGGCGGGCGAGCCGTTCCGGCACGTCAGTGACGTCGATCGTGATCAGGTCCATGGAGACGCGGCCGAGAATCGGCGCTGCATGAGCGCCCATATATACTGTGAGGCCTTCTTCTCCGTCCTCAATGGAAAGAGAGCGGAAGAAACCATCGGCGTAGCCGACCGAGACGATTGCGATGCGCGAAGCTCGCTTCAGACTGCGGGTTGCGCCATAGCCGATTGTCTCTCCGGTTGAGGTCTTCCGAACTTGCAGGATGCGGCCTTTGAGGTGCACCACGGGCTTGAACGGGTTCTTCCCTGTGGCGTGCGGTTTGCCGCCGTAGAGGGCGATGCCGGGCCGCACGAGATCGTGGGTATAGGCGCGGCCGAGCAAGATGCCGGCGGAATTGGCGAGGCTCGCAGGCGCCGTCGGTAGGCGGGCTCGCAGCCGATCAAAGACCTTCCTCTGCGCCTCACTCTTCGGATGTTTTGGCTCGTCGGCGCAGGCGAGGTGACTCATCACCAGCGACAGCGAGAAAGTGGACCAAAGATCATCGGCTGACGCAACCTCATCGACCTCGTCAAGAGAGAGGCCGAGGCGGTTCATGCCGCTGTCGATATGCACGGCGCAAGCTAGCCTCTCGCCCCGGCTTGCTGAGAACGCCGCCCATTCCTTGATCTCCTCGGCACTGTTCAGCACGGGCCGGAGAGCGTGTTTGCGATATTGTCCTGCCGTTCCCGGCATGAGCCCGGCAAAGACGTAGATCGTGGCGTCGGGGAGTAGTTGGCGCAGAGCTTTGCCTTCGCCAAGCGTCGCCACGAAGAAGGTCTTGCATCCTGTGCGCGCGAGAGCGGGCGCGGCTTGCGCCATGCCGAGGCCGTAGGCGTCGGCTTTGACCACGGCGGCGCATTCGGCGGGCGAAGCCATCTCCCGCAAGCGCCGATAATTGGCAATAAGCGCATCGAGATCGATGGTAAGGACTGCGGTCTCGCTCGGATCAGCGTCGGAGCTCAGTCCCGCCGCTCCGGCAGGCGCTCCTCGCTTGCGAGATTGCTGAACCTCGTGAACTCCCGCGTGAACTGCAGTCTTACCGTGCCGGTCGGTCCGTGGCGCTGCTTGCCGATGATCACCTCGGCCTTGCCGTAGGCGTTTTCGATGTTGTTTCGCCACTTGACGTGTTCGTCTGTGTTCGGAGTCGGCTCCCTATTCTCTAGATAATATTCCTCGCGGTACACGAACAACACCACATCGGCATCCTGCTCGATCGAGCCTGATTCCCGTAAATCGGCGAGTTGCGGGCGCTTGTCTTCGCGCTGTTCGACCTGGCGGGAGAGCTGTGAGAGGGCAAGAATGGGTACGTGGAGTTCTTTGGCAAGGGCTTTGAGCCCCGTCGTAATCTCAGTCACTTCCTGCACGCGGCCTTCGGCGGCCCGCCTGGAGGAGCCGGATAGGAGCTGGAGATAGTCAACGACGATGAAGCCGAGGCCTCTCTGGCGCTTCAAGCGCCGCGCCCGGGCAGCAAGCTGAGCCACGGTGATGCCGCCGGTTTGGTCGATATAAAGAGGCAGGTTCTGGAGCTCCTGCGAGACTTCCACAATGCGGTCGAAGTCCTCGGAGTTGATGCGGCCGCGGCGTATTTGCTCTGATGGGATTTCGGCCTGTTCAGAAATAATGCGCGTGGCGAGCTGCTCGGCCGACATTTCCAGCGAGAAGAAACCGACAACCGCGCCGTCGAGCACCTTATCCGAGTCCGGATCGGCCACGTAGGTTTTGGCCACGTGATAGGCGATGTTGGTGGCAAGCGCCGTCTTTCCCATGGCTGGCCGGCCAGCTAGAATAATGAGATCTGACGGTTGCAACCCCCCCATCTTCAAGTCTAGATCGACAAATCCAGTCGCGAGTCCTGAAAGCCCGCCGTCCCGCCGATAGGCATTGGCGGCCATGTCGATGGCAACCGTAAGTGCGGAGGTGAATGGCTCAAAGCCCGATCCGTATTTTCCCGTTTCAGCAAGCTCAAAGAGCCGTAGTTCCGCTTGCTCAATCTGCGAGTTAGGTGGCGCATCGATAGGGGAATCATAGGCCGTGTTCACCATGATCTCGCCAATTTCAATGAGCTGACGACGGATGGCTAGGTCGTAGATGGTGCGGCCGTAGTCCTCGGCGTTGATGATGGTGGTAGCGTTGGCTGCTAGGCGACCGAGATACTGAGGTACGGTTACGTCCCCTACCGGCACTTCATTCTCAAAATAGGTTTTTAGCGTGATGGGAGTTGCACGCTTACCACCACGGATTAACTGCGAGACGCTCTCGTAAATCCTACTATGCAGTGGATTGATAAAATGTCTCGGCTGCAAAAAGCTGGACACTCGGTCGAGGGCTTCATTGTTTACTAGAATCGCGCCCAGAAGTGCCTGCTCAGCCTCTTGATTATGGGGAGGCGCGCGGAAGACCGGCGTCTCGGGCTGAAGCGGCCGAATCAATGCATTGCTCATAGCCCGACACTACCGCAAATGAAGAGGGCAGCTAGATGTCAGCCTGTGAACATCGGGGAGATCGTGCGCTCGCCCACAAGCGGCGATGGCGCTAGCTCGCACTGCGTCGCTTTCGCTGCAGTGCAGGATGGCTGTCGCGCATACGGAGCTCCCGCTCGGCTTCATGCGTGTAGTCGCGTGTGAGCGGCAGAGCTTTCTGGTCTTTTGTCATCTGCAACTGGAACACCATCAGGTTCTGATAGCGAAACGCCGTCTCGGCGCCTGCAAGATACATCTCCCACATCCGGCAAAACCGCTCACCGAACTTCGCCGCCGCCACATGCCAGGAAGCGCGGAAGCGCTGCCGCCAATGACGTAAAGTCGAGGCGTAATGGAGCCTCAGAATCTCAAGGTCGGTGACAATCAGGCGTTCGCGCTCGATGGGTGGGAAAACCTCACTCAAGGCAGGGATATAGCCGCCCGGGAAAATGTACTTGGCGATGAAGGGGTTAGTCGAAGCCGGTCGGTCGAAGCGGCCGATCGAATGGAGTACGGCGACGCCATCGTCCGTAAGTAGCCTCCCAAGCCTGTCAAAGAAGCTTCGATAGTGGGTTGTCCCGACATGCTCGAACATGCCGACCGAAACGATGCGGTCAAATTTGCCTTCGAGCTTCCTATAGTCGCAAAGCTCGAAGTTGACCGAACGCGAGAGTCCCATGGCGCGCGCCCGTTCCTGCGAAACTTTGAGCTGCTCTTCGCTCAAGGTGATGCCGGTCACCTCGACATGGGCAGTCTTGGCGAGATAAAGCGCAAGGCCGCCCCAGCCGGAACCGATATCAAGGATCTTGAGTCCATCGCAAAGGTGGAGCTTGGCCGCGAGATGCCGCTTCTTGGCGGCCTGCGCTTCCTCGAGCGAGGTGCCGTCAGCCTCGAAATAAGCGCAGGAATATTGCCGGTCGGCATCCAGAAATAGGTCGTAGAGACTGCTGTCGAGGTCGTAGTGACGCGCGACGTTGCGCTTGGCTCGCCGCGTAGAATTGTAGCTCTGAAGCGGTCTTACCAACGAACGCGCATCGTCAATAAGCTGGAACCAGCGCGGCCAGCGCATCGCCGCGAGATTTTTAAGGATCACTTCGAGAAAGTCGTAGATCGTCCCCTGCTCAATGATCAGCCGGCCATCTATATAGGCCTCGCCGATCGCGAGCGACGGGTTGAGCGCGAGTCTGATCTCGGTCCATTTGTCGGTGATACGCGCGGTAACGGGCGGACCGCTAAAATCACCGAAGCCATAGTTACGGCATTCGGCGTCGATCAGGTTTAGATGACCTGTCGTGATGAGCCGATCGAGGATGTAGCGGAGCGGGCGGAACATCGCAGTACTTAGCTGAACGAGGGCCTCCAACCCGAGCTCAGAACACTAGAACTCTCTCATCTTAGAAAGTTGTGCAATGCAAAACAATCGTCAGCAGGGAGAGTTCCTCGCCACGTTGGTTAAGGCCTCCGCATTTGGGGAAGCCTACTCTGTCGCTTCTTCTTCAGGTTCAGCTTCGCTGGCGAGCTCGGCGGGAGCGCCTTCCTCGAACAACGCCGCGGCGGCAATCCTCGCTGCCTCCGCATCCTCTTCGGCTTCGGTCAGGGCACGGCTGACATCCTCGCCACGTGCCTGACGAGCCGCCTCATCGGCGGAGCGAGCCACATTGACGATGATATGAGGCACGACCTCTGGATGCAGCGTGACGCGGATATCATGCAGGCCGAGCGACTTTATCGGGCGGTCGAGCATCACCTGCCGCCGCTCGACAGAGAAGCCGCCTTCAGTCACGGCGACAGCGATGTCCCGGGTCGAAACCGAGCCGTAAAGCTGACCGCTTTCGCCCGCCTGCCGAATGATGATGAAGCTTTGCCTGTCGATCTTGGCGGAGACAGCTTGCGCCTCCGATTTCAGATCGAGGTCGCGCGCCTCGAGTTGCGCGCGCTCGCGCTCGAAACGCTTGCGGTTGGCTTCGGTGGCACGAAGCGCCTTGCCTTGAGGCAGCAGGTAGTTACGGGCAAAGCCGTCCTTGACTGTCACGACGTCGCCCATTTGTCCGAGGCGCCCGATGCGCTCGAGCAGGATCACTTGCATAGTAGAGGCTCCTTTTTGTCAGCTTGTTCCGCCACTGGCGGGAGGCTGACCACGCTGGCGCAAGCCGAGCAAAGGCTCGGCAAGGCCGAGAATGGCGACAACAAGGGCAACCCAGCCCAACAGCAGAATTCCGAGATAGACGGCTGCAAGCAAAACGGCGCGGAACGGCGCGCCGCGGCTATAGACATGAATCACCGCGAGCCCTTGCAGCACGTAAGCGAATAGCAGCGCGCCTGCCAGTCCGGTCGCGAGCAAACCCGGCAGGCCGGGCAGGAAGGATGCCGCGAGCGCCCCAGCGAAGATGGGCACGAGGGCGTTCGGCAGCTCGAAACTGTGAAGATCAGGCCACGGGCGGCGCGCTCGTCCCGAGGCATCGACGATGAGCGCCGCCATCCAGAGATTGAACAAGGTGATGGTCAGCCAGATGATGGCGAAGGCAGCGGGGAGGGCCTTAGCTAACACAGTCGAAAGGCTAGTGATCGCTTGCTCGGTGAAGACCGTGCCGTCGCGGTCGAGCTCTTTCAAAGTGCTGTGCTCGAGGATCTGGCGGATCGAGTCGCGATAGGCCTCCTGATCGTAGCCAATCATGAGCACAAGAATGGCGGCAAGGAGTCCTGCGATCAGCGCCGCCCAACCCACGATACGGCCGGGGGGGTACCACTCGAGGGCGCCAACCACCTGGCCATTCGGCGTTGCTGCCGGACGAGACAAAAGCGCAAGATGAGCCAAAAGGGCGGTGGGCGCCGCGATCGACAGCGCGAAGACGGCAGCGGTGGTGGGTCCAAGAGTCGCGGCGATTACGACTGTGCCGGTCACTGCCGAGAACAGCGCGGCCATTCCGCCCCAGCCAAGTCCGGCTAGGCAAAGCGGAAGTGGGGCGAGATAGAACAGCACCCCAGCAAGCAATGTCGCCGTGGCGGCGGAGGCAAACAGCGCCGCCGATACCAGCCCCGAGCCCGCGCCGATGATGAGAGGAATTGGCATCAATGTCGCTGTCCCGTCCTTTGAAGAGCGGTTAGGGGAGGGTCGTCCTCCCCAACTTTGCATAGAGCCTAAGCCCGAGTTCCTTACGACCCCTACTGAATAAGATAGGGCAGAAGGCCGAGGAAGCGGGCGCGCTTGATAGCACGAGCAAGCTCGCGCTGCTTCTTGGCGGAAACTGCGGTGATCCGGCTCGGAACCATCTTGCCGCGCTCGGACACATAGCGCTGCAAAAGCTTCACGTCCTTGTAGTCGATCTTAGGCGCGTTATCGCCCGAGAACGGGCAGGTCTTGCGCCGACGGTAGAAGGGGCGGCGCGCCTGGACTTGCGTCATACTCATCGGGAATCCTCCTCGCCTTCAGTGGTATCGGCGCCTTCGACCTCAACGTCGCCGCGCGGCTCACGTGGCCCATGCTCGCGGTCGCGGTCACGAAAATCGCGCCTGCCTCCACGGCGTCCGTCGCGATCGCGATCACCACGATCGCCGCGGCCCTCACGCTCGTCACGATCGGCCCGGCGCATCATTGGCGACGGTCCAGTCTCGTGCTCATCCACCCTGACAGTGAGGAATCGGATGATGTCGGTGGAAAGCCGCATCTGGCGCTCAAGCTCGGCCACAGCGTCAGGCAGAGCGTCGATATTCATTAGCGAATAATGCGCTTTGCGGTTCTTCTTGATGCGATAGGCGAGGGACTTCAGTCCCCAATATTCCGTCTTGCCGACCGATCCGCCACGCTCCTCGAGGATTGAGCAAAAGCTTTGCAGTAGACCGTCGACCTGCTGCGCGGAGATATCCTGCCGCGCGAGGAAAACGTGTTCGTATAGAGGCATGAAATGCCTTTCCTTCCTTTTTTGCTCCGGCGCGAAGCCTCGCCCGGGCGTTCCAGAAGGAAAGGCCCAAGTGATGACCCAGAGAGCGGAGACACGGGAGGGCGGCTTCGAGCCTGCCGCTGTAGGTAGCGGTCCTCCGTTCAGCCTCCGACCGGAGCGGTTGCTGGTGGCGCCTTTATAAGGTTTCGCGCCGCCTTTGCAAGACTGCCGAGGCGTTCCAGCCCTATTGCGGTATGGATTTCGCCTTGCACTCCGTTTCTTTATTGTCGGTCACCGAGAAGGCCTTGCAATTGGCCTCACCGTGGACCTCGACCACTCCGATCTTGTCGATAGGCGCGTCCTTGTATTCGAGGGTGAAGGAGACCGGAGTGGTCTCTTGCTTGGTCAAGTCCTGGGACGGACGGCCCTTGGCATCGAAGGAGAAAATAAGATCCTTGGGATCGCCCATGCGTGGCGCGAGTTGAAACTCGCTAAAGCCCGGCGAGGGTGCTGACGCCTTCACCGTGATGGAAACAGTCGCCGGGTCGGACTTGTTGATGACGACGGAGATCTCTTCGACCGAGGCGAGCTCGACGAGCGCGGGGTTGGGGGGCAGCTTCGATTTCCAGGGCCATGTCTCGGGCTCGGCGGCGACTAGCGAAGAGCTTGCGACCATCACCGCTGCGGCTCCGGCTATGGCGCCGATGACAACGGGTTTCATAGCTGTCTCCCTTGAGGGCTTGTTGGTCTGCTCCGGCACCTTCTAGCATGCGTGGATTGGGAGAAACCCATTATCTTTGATCCCCTTGAGGCTCGTGCGCTTTTGCCGCTTGGCTCGTGAAGGGTAACGCCGCCGCGGCGCCTCGCTTGACAGCAAAGATTGAAACAGTGTCTTTGCCGCATCTCCACCACATCGAAATGACTGAGCCTGATGAGCATCGCCTTCCTTTTTCCCGGCCAGGGAAGCCAAACCGTCGGCATGGGGGCCGAGCTCGCCAAGTCTTATCCCACGGCGCGTGCCGTCTTCGATGAAGTCGATGCCGCTCTCGGTCAGAATCTTTCGCGATTGATGTGGGAGGGACCGGAGAGCGAGCTAACCCTCACAGAGAATGCGCAGCCCGCTCTGATGGTGGTCTCGCTCGCAGCCGTGTGCGTTCTCAGGGAGAAGGGGCTGAAGCTTCAAAACAAAATCGCCTATGTCGCCGGCCATTCGCTGGGCGAATATTCGGCGCTGGCCGCAGCCGGCGCGCTCAGCCTTTCAGATACGGCGCGACTCTTGAAGACGCGCGGCCGCGCCATGCAAGAAGCAGTGCCAGTAGGAAAAGGGGCAATGGCCGCGCTGCTCGGTGCCGCTCTCGAAAAGGCGCAAGCGCTTGCCGAGGCGGCCGCAGAGGGCGAAGTTTGCGCTGCCGCCAACGACAATGCGCCAGGGCAGGTAGTGATCTCCGGCACTAAAACTGCGATCGACCGCGCGGTTGCGCTCGCGCCCAAATTCGGTGCGCGCCGTGCCGTGTTGCTTCCGGTGAGCGCACCGTTTCATTGCGCCCTCATGCAACCAGCGGCTAACGCGATGCGAAACGCTCTGGCCGGCGTGAAAATCGAGGCACCCGCCGTACCCCTGATCGCCAATGTGCTAGCCGCGCCAATTACCGATCCGGAGGCCATCAGGGCGCGTTTGGTAGAGCAGGTCACGGGCCTCGTGCGATGGCGCGAGACCATGCTTCACCTCAAGACGAGCGGCGTTGGAACCGTCTACGAAGTGGGAGCCGGGCGCGTGCTCAGCGGTATCGCGCGGCGCTTCGATGGAATCGAGGCACGAAACGTCGGAACGCCAGAGGAGCTTGAAGCTGCTTCGGCGGCACTGGCGGCCTAGGTCCTTAGGAGAGGAGGGCGTCAATGTTCGATTTGACAGGGAAAGGAGCGATTGTAACGGGTGCCTCTGGCGGCATCGGCGGCGCCATTGCCAAGGCGCTACACGGGCAAGGCGCCACCGTGGCGATCTCCGGTACCAACAAAGAGAAGCTTGATGCGGTTGCCGCCGAGCTCGGCTCGCGCGTGTTCGCAATGCCTTGCGACCTGCGCGATCGGCAGGCGGTCGCCAAGCTCGCCGACGATGCTGAAAAGACCCTCGGCCAGACCGATATTCTCGTGAACAATGCCGGCATCACTCACGACAACCTGTTCATGCGCATGAAGGACGAGGAGTGGGATGACGTGATCCTCGTCAATCTCACCTCGGTGTTCGTGCTCACCCGGAGTATCCTGCGGGGCATGATGCGACGCCGGTATGGCCGGATCGTCAATATTGCATCGATCTCCGGCGTGCTTGGCAATCCGGGGCAGCCGAATTACGCAGCGTCAAAGGCTGGCCTCGTGGGCATGACCAAGTCGCTCGCACGTGAAGTCGCGAGCCGCGGCATCACCGCCAACGCCATTGCTCCTGGTTTCATCAAAACGCCGATGACCGACGCCTTGACGGAGAAGCAGGTCGAGGGTATTGCCGCCGCCATCCCAGCCCAGACTTTCGGCAAGCCTGAGGACGTGGCTGCCGGGGTGGTGTTCTTTGCGAGCAACGAAGCTGCCTATATCACCGGCGAAACGATGCATATCAATGGCGGCATGGTCATGGTGTAAGCCTTGAAAGGCAAAGACTTGGAGCGCTGGCCTCCGCAGTTTTGGCAGCCATTTTTCCCAAGGTGGGGGCTTCTGGCAAAGGCTGGTAAATTATGGTACCCAAACGGCCGCTCCGTGGGGGGCTTGACAAAAGACAATCCCGCCGCGATCAACCTTCGTAACTTACCGCTCGGGGATGCGTTGGGCCGTGAGCCGCAAGCTCGGGGGGACTTGAAAGGCCTTTTGACTGTAGAGCAGGGACGGTGAGACGGATATGAGCGATATCTCGGAGCGCGTTAAGAAGATCGTGGTGGAGCACCTCGGAGTCGAGGCCGACAAGGTCACCGAGAATGCAAGCTTCATCGACGATCTTGGGGCCGACAGTCTCGACACCGTCGAGCTGGTCATGGCGTTCGAGGAGGAGTTCGGCTGCGAGATCCCTGACGATGCGGCAGAGACCATCCTCACCGTCGGCGATGCGATCAAGTTCCTGGAGAAGAATACAGCCGCTTGACGCGACTTCGCACGGGGCCCAATCGCACCCGTCGTGACTTAAAAGCAGCCCCCAAAACGGCTCGGTAACCGATCCCTCGAGGATCATGCGAAGGCGCGATGCGACGTGTCGTCATCACAGGCTTAGGTCTCGTTTCCCCGCTCGGCTGCGGTTACGAGAAAACGTGGGAGCGCCTGACCGCTGGAAAGAGCGCGACCCGCCGCATCGAGAATTTCGACGTCTCGGATCTCACCTGCCAGATCGCCTGCCAGGTGCCGCACGG
>Ga0134121_10001764_pt1 | contig 19856 bp, 19 predicted proteins | sample KB301_FD_96463 | JGI IMG/M metagenome (GOLD analysis project Ga0134121, IMG submission 96463) | Terrestrial soil microbial communities without Nitrogen fertilizer from Kellogg Biological Station, Michigan, USA - KB3-0-1 | ecosystem: Environmental > Terrestrial > Soil > Unclassified ... | reverse complement strand
CTGGCGTCGGTCAACAATGTCCTCAAGCAGCAGATGAAAGGCCGAGCCGGGGTCACCGAGGCTCTCGAAAGAAATGCCGCCGTGGAGGACAAGATTGAGCGGGCGACCGAGGAACTGGCGGCCGTCAATCACGCGCTCGAAGGCGAAATCAGGGACCGCCGCCTGCTCGATCACCAGTTCGCCGCGATTACGGAGCAGGAGGAAGCCGCGCGTCACGCTTCCTTCCACGATGTCCTGACCGGCCTGCCGAACCGCGCGCTGTTCAACGACCGCCTGGAACATGGACTGGCGCAGGCCAGGCGCCATGGCTGGTCCCTCGCGGTGATGTTCCTCGACCTGGACAAGTTCAAAAGCATCAACGACACACACGGACATGACGTCGGCGACGTTGTCCTGAAGGAGGTCGCGCGCCGGCTGAAGGAAAACACCCGCGACGACGACACCGTCTGCCGCCTCGGTGGCGACGAATTCCTGTACCTCCTCGCGGAAGTCCCCGATGGCAGGACGGTAGCGCTGATCGCGCAGAAGATCAGCGACGCGATCCAGGCACCATTGACGATAGACCTGCGCAGCCACGCACTTAGCCTGCGCATAAAGCCGAGCATCGGAATTTCGATCTACCCGAAAGACGGAGGCAGCGTTGACGCACTCGTCATCAGCGCGGACATGGCCATGTACCGGGCCAAACAGAGCGCATCCGGGTATGCATTCGCGGTGTAACGGAATCTCAGGTGTTCGGTACCGCACCGTCGCAACAATGGCCGCGGGATAAGGTCATGCAATGCTCCACGAACTATTGTCACTGAACAGAAATGAACTGATCAGGCGCTGCAGGACCAAGGCGGCCCGGCGGTTCGCGCCGGACGCCATTCCCTCCGCGCTGGAGCATGGCGTGCCGCTGTTCCTGCAACAGCTCATTGATACCCTGCAGCGCGAACAGCAGACGAAGTACCGCCCTTCGGCTGAACCGGAGGCGGCGCCGGCGAATTCCGCGATCGGCCGCAGCGCCGCCCTTCACGGCGCCGAGATGCTGGGCCGCGGGTACTCCGTCGACCAGGTGGTGCGGGACTACGGCGACGTCTGCCAGGCCGCGACCGAGCTGGCCATCGAACAGCACACGGCAATCTCGACGGACGAGTTCCGTACCCTCAACCGGTGCCTGGATGACGCGATCGCGGACGCCGTCGCGTCGTACGGCAGCGCGCGACAGACCCGCAGCAACGACGCGACGTTCGCGCTCAACGAGCGCCTGGCGGCGTTTGCCGACGAGCAACATCGGCTGGTTGACATCGCCATCCAGTCGTATGCCGCGATCAAAGCCGGCAATATCGGCGTTTCCGGCGCGACTGGCGCGCTGCTGGTCCATACGCTGGTCGAACTGCGCTCCCTCCCGAGCCGCACCCTCGCCGAAGTCGGCCCCGCGCCCCGCGACAACGCGGCCCCGGCCGAATAGCGCTCGCCGCACGATCGGCCGGCCTAAGCGCGTTGCCGCACCGAAGGTTGCCGCGTGCCGGGTTAAAACCTTCAGGCCATCCGCGATTCCGGGGGTGAGTCAACCGAGGTTGCGACATGGTCGAAACAAAACTGGATTCCTCCGCCACGGTAACCGTGATTGCCGAGGTGCGCCGCCAGGAAGCCCTGCTCAAGACCGGGGCCCTGCAGGATGCCATCTTCAACAGCGCCAACTTCTCCAGCATCGCCACCGACGCCAAGGGCGTCATCCAGATTTTCAACGTCGGCGCCGAGCGCATGCTCGGCTATTCGGCCGACGAGGTGGTGGACAAGATCACCCCGGCGGACATTTCTGACCCGGATGAAGTCATTGCGCGCGCCAAGGCGCTGAGCGCCGAACTCGGCACGCCGATCACGCCGGGCTTCGAGGCCCTCGTATTCAAGGCGGCGCGCGGCATCGAGGACATCTACGAACTGACCTACTTCCGCAAGGATGGGAGCCGTTTCCCGGCGGTGGTGTCGGTCACGGCGCTGCGCGATGCGCAGGAAGCGATCATCGGTTACCTGCTGATCGGCACCGACAACACCGCCCGCAAGCAGGCCGAAGAAGCCCTGCTCAAGGCCGGCGCACTGCAGAGCGCGATCTTCAACAGCGCGAACTTTTCCAGCATCGCCACCGACGCAAACGGCGTGATCCAGATCTTCAACGTCGGCGCCGAGCGCATGCTGGGCTATACCGCCGCCGAGGTGATGAACAAGATCACCCCCGCCGACATTTCCGACCCGCAGGAAGTGATCGCGCGCGCCCAGGAGCTGAGCATCGAGCTCGGAACCCCCATCACGCCAGGGTTCGAGGCGCTGGTGTTCAAGGCCTCGCGCGGCATCGAGGACATCTACGAACTGACCTACTTCCGCAAGGACGGCAGCCGTTTTCCCGCGGTGGTCTCGGTCACGGCACTGCGCGACGCGCAGGAGGCCATCATCGGGTACCTCCTGATCGGCACGGACAACACGGCCCGCAAGGAGGTAGAGGCAGCCAAGGCCCTGCTCGACCAGAGGCTGCGCGACCAGCAGTTCTATACCCGCTCGCTGATCGAGTCGAACATCGACGCGCTGATGACCACCGATCCGCAGGGGATCATCTCGGACGTTAACCAGCAGATGATCGCCCTCACCGGGCGCACGCGAGACGAACTGATCGGCGCTCCCTGCCGGAACTTCTTCACCGACCCGGCGCGCGCCGATGCGGCAATCAAGCGCGTCCTCACCGAGAACAAGGTGAGCGACTATGAATTGACCGTGCGCGCCCAGAACGGCGACGAGACGGTCGTGTCCTACAACGCCGCGACCTTCCACGACCGCGACCGCAAGCTGCGGGGCGTGTTCGCGGCGGCGCGCGATGTCACGGACCGCAAGCGCTTCGAGCTGGCGCAGCAGGAAAACAACGTCGAGCTGGAAAGCGCCCGCTCCGTGGCGGACAAGGCGAACCTGGCGAAATCGGATTTCCTCTCGAGCATGAGCCACGAGTTGCGCACCCCGCTCAACGCCATCCTCGGCTTCGCGCAGCTCATGGAGTCCGATACGCCGCTGCCGAATCCCGCGCAAAAGGAAAGCATCGAGCAGATCCTCCAGGCGGGGTCGCACCTGCTCGACCTGATCAACGAGATCCTCGACCTGTCGATGATCGAATCCGGACGCCTTTCCCTGGCCATGGAACCGGTGTCGCTGACCGAAGTCATGCTCGAGTGTCACACCATGATCGAGCCGCAGGCGCAGAAGCGCGGCATCCGCGTCACATTCCCGAAAGTAGACAGCCCCTGCTTCATCGACGCGGACCGGACCCGCGTAAAGCAGGTGCTCATCAACCTGCTGTCGAACGCCATCAAGTACAACCAGGCGGACGGCTCCGTAGCGGTGGAATGCAGCGTGAGCGGTCCCAAGCGCATACGCGTCAGCGTGCGGGATTCCGGTGAAGGATTGTCCCAGGACAAGATCGCGCAGCTGTTCCAGCCGTTCAACCGGCTCGGCCAGGAGTCGAGCGCCGAAGAAGGCACCGGCATCGGGCTGGTGGTCACCAAGCGCCTCGTCGAATTGATGGGCGGCTCCATCGGCGTGGAGAGCACCGTCGGCGAGGGCAGCGTGTTCTGGATCGAGCTGGTCGTGGCGGCCGCGCCGCTGCTGTCGGCCGCCGGGGCGCTGCATGCGGCGGCGCCGCTGGCCGCCGTGCGCAATGGCAATGACCCGCGCACCATGCTCTACGTCGAGGACAACCCGGCGAACCTGCAGCTGGTCGTGAAGATCATCGCGCGCCGGCCCGACCTGCGCCTGCTGAGCGCAACCAATGGCACCGCCGGGATCGAGATCGCGCGCAGCGCGCAGCCGGACGTCATCCTCATGGACATCAACCTGCCCGGCATGAGCGGCATCAAGGCGATGCAGATCCTGCGAGCCGACACGACGACCGCGCATATCCCGGTGGTCGCGCTCAGCGCCAACGCGATGCCGCGCGACATCGAGCGCGGGCTGCAGGCGGGCTTTTTCCGCTACCTGACCAAGCCCATCAAGGTCAACGAATTCCTCGACACGCTGGACGTGGCGCTGGAGTTCTCGCGCAAAGAGGTCGCCCTGAGGCACTGATGAAACTGCGCGACGAAATCGGCGAACTGGCGGCCGCCTTCGGCGGCATGGCCGCGGATCTCAAGGATCACCAGGACAAGCTGCTGTCCTACGGCCGCGGGCTCGAGGCCATGATGGCGGAACTCTCCCGGCGCAACCAGGAGATCACGCTGTTCAGCAAGATGAACGATTTCCTGCAGACCAGCACCACCGAGGCCGAAGCGTATTCGGTGATTTCCGAGACCGTCACGCAGCTGTTTCCCGAGGATTCCGGCGCCGTGTTCGTCCTCAATGCCTCCCACAACATGCTGGAAGCGGCCACGGTCTGGGGCCCGCAGCCGCCGTCCAACCTGATTTTTCCGCCGATCGAATGCTGGGCGCACCGGCGCGGGCAGCTCCACCTGGCCGGGGCCAACGAGCGGCGCTGTCCGCACGCCGGCAACGACGGACCGACCCACCTCTGCCTTCCGCTGCTGGCGCAGGGCGAGTTCCTCGGGATCCTCCACCTTCTGGACGGGCCGGGCGCAGGCGGCGGAACCGAAGCCGCTGCGGCTGTCGCGGCGCGCACGGCGGAACGCTGCCGCCTCGCGAAAATCCTCGCGGACAACGTCGGCCTGGGAATCGCCAACCTGAAAATGCGCGAAACCATGCGCAACCTGTCGATCCGCGATCCGCTGACGGACCTCTTCAACCGCCGCTACATGGAAGAGGCGCTGGCGCAGGAACAGCACCGCACGCGCCGCAACGACGCGCAGCTGGCCGTGATCATGCTCGACATCGACCACTTCAAGAAATTCAACAGCGACTTCGGCCATGACGGGGGCGACGCGACGCTGCGCGCCCTGGGAGAATTCCTCAAGAAGCAGGTAAGGGGCAGCGATATCGCCTGCCGCTACGGAGGCGAGGAGTTCCTCCTGATCCTCGCCCCTTCCACCATGGAAGGCGCCAGGCAGCGAGCCGAGAAAATCTGCGCCGACGCGAGGTTACTTGCCGTCAGCCACGCCGACCGGGACATGGGCGCCATCACCCTTTCGCTCGGCGTTGCCATGTTCCCCGACCACGGCACCGAGGCGGCGGCGCTCATCAAGGCGGCCGACGTTGCGCTGTACCAGGCCAAGAGCGGCGGCCGGAACCAGGTCGTGATGTTCGAGGAAAAACCAGTCACTGCAGAAAGGAAATCCAATGCCTGAGGCGATCCGGCCAAACGAATACCAGGGGACGCAGCTGCGCACGCTGCTCTGCGTCGAGGACAACCCTGCCAGCCTGAAATTGATCCAGCGCATCGTCGTGCGCCGTCCAGGCCTGCGCCTGCTGAGCGCGATCAATGGCATCAGCGGCATCGAGGTCGCGCTCGAATCCCGGCCGGCGGTGATCCTGATGGACATCAACCTGCCCGACATCAGCGGCTTCAAGGCGCTGCAGGTCCTGCGCGCGAACCCGGCCACGGCACATATCCCGGTGATTGCCCTGAGCGCGAACGGGTCGACACTGAACATCGCGAGCGGGCTGGAGGCTGGATTCTTCCGCTATCTCACCAAGCCGCTCGTGATCCGCACCTTTACCGATGCGCTCGATAGCGCGTTGGCATTCGCCGACAAAACGGCTGCAAAGGCGAAATTGGCTGCGGCGGCGCCCTCATATGTTCGGTGACGCACATACGGGGCGGCGGCAGGCCACGATGATGGTTGGCTGAACGCCACCCAGAAGCTGGTTGTCCTGCTCATCGCGTCAATCGTCCTGATTGTGGGGATGGTTTTGGCGTCATTCGAGGCGTTCACCCGCGTAGAAACAGGGGCCGCCGCGCGCTCGGAGGCCTACGACCAGGCGATCCGCTCGGACCCGCCGCTGCGCGACCAGGCGGCCGCGGAAACCCGGCAATTGGACGCCGAATTCCATGCGAGCCTGAGCCGCCTGTTCGGCGTGATCGTTGCCGCGAGCCTGTTTACGCTGGTATTCGCCCTGCTGTTCATCTACCTGATCTACCGCAACGCGCAGGACCGTATCGCCAGGCTGGTCCAGGGCGAGACCCAGCGCCTGCTCGGGGTCCAGGAGGAACTGAACAGGGAGCTGCAACTGGCCAATGCCACGCTGCGGGTAAACGAGGCAAAGCTCGCCGTGACGCTCAATTCCATCGGGGATGCCGTCATCACCACCGATGCGTCCGGACGCGTGACGCTTTTGAATCCGCTGGCCGAGATTCTTACGGGCTGGACGGTCCGGGAGGCCGTCGGACGCCCGGTCGAGGACGTGTTCCATATCATCGACCAGGACACGCGCCAGCCTTCCCTCGTTCCGGTCATGGAAACGCTGACGAAAGGCACCCAGCACGGCCTCGCCGGCCACACCATCCTGGTCGCGCGCGACGGCAGCGAAAGCACGGTGGCCGACAGCTGCGCGCCGATACGCGAGGGAGACGGCCCGGTGGCCGGCGCGGTTCTCGTGTTCCGCGACGTCACCGAGGAAGACGCGGCGCGGCTGGCGCTGCGCGACCAGCAGTTCTACACCCGTTCGCTCATTGAATCGAGCATCGACGCGCTCATGACGACCGACCCGGTCGGCATCATTTCGGACGCCAACCGGCAGATGGAGATGCTCACGGGCTGCACGCGCGACGAGCTGATCGGCTCGCCGTTCAAGGTCTATTTCACCGATCCGGCGCGGGCCGAGGCGGGCATCAACCAGGTGCTGCGCGAAGGCCGGGTGAGCAACTACGAGCTGACGGCGCGCGCCCGGGACGGCAGGCAAACCGCGGTCTCCTACAACGCGACCACCTTCCATAACCGGAACCGGATCCTGCAAGGCGTGGTTGCCGCGGCACGCGACGTGACCGAACGCAAGCGCCTCGACCTGGTGCTGCAGGAAAAGAACAGCGAACTCGAGAGCGCCAGGGCGGTGGCGGAACGGGCCAACCACGCGAAATCGAATTTCCTCTCCAGCATGAGCCACGAACTGCGCACGCCGCTCAACGCGATCCTCGGTTTCGCGCAGCTCATGGCCTCCAGCGCGCCGCCGCCGAGCGTCGCGCAGAAACGCAGCGTCGACCAGATACTCAAGGCGGGCTGGTACCTGCTCGAGCTGATCAACGAGATCCTCGACCTGGCGCTGATCGAATCGGGCAAGCTGACCATGTCGCGCGAGCCGGTGTCGCTGACCGAGGTCATGCTCGAATGCCGGGCGATGATCGAGCCGCAGGCGCGCGAGCGCGGCATAGGCCTGATTTTTCCGGCGTTCGAGGCCCCCTACTTCGTGCACGCCGACCGCACCCGGCTGAAGCAGGTGCTGATCAATCTCATTTTCAACGCCATCAAGTACAACAGGACCGCGGGCACGGTGACCGTCGAGTGCGGGCTGACGCCCCCGGACATCATCCGTGTGAGCGTGCGGGACACCGGCGCCGGGCTTGCGGCCGAGCAACTGGCGCAGCTGTTCCAGCCCTTCAACCGGCTCGGGAGGGAAAACAGCGCGGAGGAAGGCACGGGCATGGGCCTGGTCGTATCCAAGCGGCTGGTCGAGCTCATGGGAGGCACGATCGGCGTCGAGAGCGTCGTCGGTACCGGCAGCGTGTTCTGGATCGAATTGAGCCTCACCGTCGCGCCGCAACTTTCGCACTCGAAGTCCGAACCCGCGGCATTGCCGGCGCCGGTGCTGCCCAAGGGCTCGCCGGTGCTTACCCTGCTCTACGTCGAGGACAATCCGGCCAACCTCGAGCTGGTCGAGCAGCTCGTCCAGCGGCGCGCCGACCTGCGCCTGCTTTCCGCCGCGGACGGCATCGTCGGCATCGCGCTGGCGCGCGCGCAGTTGCCTGACGTCATCCTGATGGACATCAACCTGCCCGGCATCAGCGGGCACGAAGCCCTCTCCATCCTGCGCCAGGATCCGGTGACGGCGCACATTCCCGTCATCGCGCTCAGCGCCAACGCGATGCGCCGCGACATCGAGAAAGGCCTGGAGGCGGGCTTTTTCAGCTATCTCACCAAACCCATCAAGGTCGAGGAGTTCATGGGAGCGCTCGACGTGGCCTTGATATTCGCCCAATCAGAAGTCAAACACACTACGCAAAAGGTACCGGCACCATGATTTCACAGATCCTCAACGCCAGCATCCTCGTGGTCGACGACCAGGAGACCAACGTCGCGCTGCTCGTGCAGATGCTGGGCGAAGCCGGCTATACCCGCGTCACGTCGACGATGAACCCGTCGGAGGTCTGCGCGCTGCATCGCAGGCACTCCTACGACCTGATCCTGCTCGACCTGCAGATGCCGGGGATGGACGGCTTCCAGGTGATGGAGGGCCTGAAGACCAACCGCACGGACGGCTACCTGCCGGTTCTCGTGATCACCGCGCAACCGGGCCACAAGCTGCGCGCGCTGCAGGCCGGGGCGAAGGACTTCATCAGCAAGCCCTTTGACCTGGTCGAGGTCAAGGCGCGCGTCCACAACCTCCTGGAAGTGCGCCTCCTGTACCGCAAGCTCGAGAATTACAGCAAGGAACTGGAGCAGACGGTGGCCGAACGCACGGCCGAGCTGCGCGAGAGCGAAGCCCGCTACCGCAGCCTCACCGAACTGGCCTCGGACTGGTACTGGGAGCAGGACGAAAACGGCAAATTCGGCAAGGTCTCCGGCCCGGTGCTGGAGATGCTGGGCATTCAGACCCCGCCCCTCGCTGGAGAAGCGGGCAGCGTCCAGTTGTCCGGATGGAATGAGGCGGAACGCGAGTTCCTGCAGGCAACCATCGCAGCCCGGCAGCCGTTCCTCGATTACGTCTTCAGCCGCGTCAATCCAGACGGCTCGAAGCAGCAGTTCCGCGTCAGCGGCGAGCCGATGTTCAACCGCGCCAGCCGCTTCATCGGCTACCGCGGCGTCGGCGTCGAACTCGACACCAAGCACTGACCATGGAACCCAAGCGCTCCGCCAAGCCGTCGTCGCACAGCCCGAACCAGAACCACCTGCTGGCCGCCCTGCCCACGGAGGAGTTCGAGCGCCTGTCCGCGCACCTGGAACTGGTGCCGATGCTGCTTGGCGACGTGCTCTACGAACCCGGCGGGCAGATGCAGCACGCATACTTCCCGACGACCTGCATCGTCTCGCTGCACTACGTCATGGAATCCGGCGCGTCTGCTGAATCTGCGGGAGTCGGAAACGAAGGTGTGGTCGGCATATCGCTCTTCATGGGAGGCAACACGACGCCGAGCTCCGCGGTAGTGCAGACCGCGGGACATGCGTACCGGCTGCCCGCCCGCCTGCTGAAGCAGGAGTTCAATCGCGGCGGCATGGCGCAGGGCCTGCTGCTGCGCTATACCCAGGCGCTGATCACGCAGATGTTCCAGACGGGAGCCTGCAACCGGCACCATTCGGTGGAGCAGCAGCTGTGCCGCTGGCTGTTGCTGACGCTCGATCGCATGACGGCGAACGAGCTGGTGATGACGCAGGAACTGGTCGCGAGCATGCTTGGCGTGCGGCGCGAAGGCATCACGCAGGCGGCCGGCAGCCTGCAGGAGGCGGGATACATCCGCTACCGGCGCGGCCACATCTCCGTCCTCGATCGCTCGGGGCTGGAAGCGCGGGCCTGCGAATGCTATGCGGTCGTGAAGAAGGAGCTGGGCCGGCTACTGTCCGACGTGCGGCACCGGCAAGGCAGCGCCGCCGCCGTCCAGTAAAGGCCCTGCGTCAGACGGGACTGCGGCCGCTGATCAGCCGGAGCAGGATGACCACGACCGCGATCACCAGCAGCACGTGGATGAAGCCGCCCATGGTGTAGGCCGATACGAGCCCCAGGGCCCACAGGATGAGAAGTACTACCGCTATCGTGTAAAGCATGCATGGTCTCCTTGGTGGTTGCCCGCATCCTCGGGCCAATCCGCGCCCGGTTCCGTGCGCCAGCCGACACAAGTCGGTAAAAAAATTCAGCCCGGATATGTGCGATGCCGCTCCGACGCCGGGGGGGCTTTCGGCGCAAAGTCGCGATACACGCTTTTGCTGGAAGTCGGAGTGCGTATCAAGGCAAGGCGGGGACGCAACTTCACAAGGAGAGAAAATATGAAAGCAACATTTCGCAGCAAGCAACTAAGCCTCGCCGTGGCGTGCGCCCTGGCACTGGGGTTTGTGGCTAGCGCCGCGCGCGCACAAACGGACGTCAGCCGCCAGTCCCCCAACGAAAGGGAGCTCTGGGAAAATTCGGCCAAGACCATCTGGAAGAGCGGCTTCGGCCTGTGCTGGCACAGTGGCTACGGCCCACCCCCGGGATACACGGAGTGCAATCCGGCGCCCGTCGCGCAATACGTCGCGCCGCCCCCGCCCGCGGTTGTCGTCGCGCCGCCGCCGCCGGCACCGGTAGTGCAGCCGGCCCCGGCGCCGCTGCCCCCGCGCAAGACGCGCGGCTAAGCAGTACCGGCCCTGGCCCGCTCATTGATGATGATGACGCGCGCCGGGGCCTTTTTCGCCTGCTGCCTGCTCCTTTCGCAGGCGGCGTTTGCGGGTGACACCGCAGCTGCAAAATTCAAAAGAGCGGCTTTCGAGCACGAACGCGCGACGCGCGATGTGCGGCACGTGGCCGACTGGGTCGTCGATGCCAGCGACAACCATGCGGGCGACGACACCCTCCTGCCGTTCGTGATCGTCGACAAGAAGGACGCGCGGGTCTACGTCTTCGATCCGAAGGGACGGCTGCGCGGCGCGGCCCCGGCGCTGCTGGGCCTCGGCAAGGGCGATGTCGCCCTGCCCGGCATCGGCCAGCAGGAATTGTCTGACATCGCGCCCAAGGACCGCATCTCGCCGGCGGGACGGTTCGTCTCCGAGCTCGGCACCGACAATCACGGCGAGGATGTTCTCTTCATGGACTACGAGGGCGGTTACGCCATGCATCGCGTAATCACCACCAATCCCAAGGAGCGGCGCGCGCAGCGCCTGGCCACGCCCACGCCGCTCGACAATCGCATTTCCTGGGGCTGCATCAACGTCCCGGTGAAGTTCTACGAGAACGTGCTGCATCCGGCGTTCAAGGACTCGAAGGGCATCGTCTACGTGCTGCCGGAAACCAAGCCGCCGCACGCAGTGTTCGCGTCGTATGACGTCGTGGAGCCGGGAAAACCCGCGCTGCCGGCGGCGCGCCCCCTCGTGCATCGCGTCTCCACACATATTTCGCGCTAAGCGCGCTGCGCCACAGACCGCGCCCGCGCCGCGGCAGACACTGTCCGTCGAGACCGCTCAGTATCCTTCCGCTTTTGCTGGCAGTCAGCTGGTCGCTTCAAGCAAGGCGGAACAGGTACGGTATTTTCGACAAGGGACAACATGAAAACTTCAATCAGCAGCAAGCAACTCAGCCTGGCGGTCGCGTGCGCCCTGGCACTGGGATTTGCCTCGAGCGCCGCGCGCGCCCAGGGCGATTCAACTGCCCGCATGTCGCCCAATGACAGGGAACTCTGGGAAAACTCGACCAAGACGATCTGGAAGAGCGGCTTCGGCCTGTGCTGGCACAGCGGCTACGGCCCGCCCCCGGGATACACGGAATGCAATCCGGCGCCCGTCGCGCAAGTCGTCGTGACGCCGCCCGCGCCGCGCCCGGCGCCCGTGTACGTCGCGCCGGCTCCCGAGCCGGTGATCGCACCGGCACCGCTGCCGCCGCGCAAGACCCGCGGCTAAGAAAGCAGCAATGCAGCATCGAGCCCGGAACGGGATTCCTGTTCCGGGTTTTTTTATGTCGGTCGATAACGACAGGGCCCTAGCCTGTTTTGCAGGGCGAGAGGACCATGTGCGGCAGCGTACCGACTCTTGCGTCGCGCCAGGCCATCATGCCTCCGGGTGCCCGTCTTCCCCCTCCCCCCTGACGGGCGCCAGCTGCACCGGGCCCGGAACGGCAACTCCGTTCCGGGCCTTTTTCTTCCAGAGGACAAGCATCACATGAACCACGACCGCATCAACGGCATCCGCCTGCAGTTCAGCGGCACGCTGAAGGAACAATGGGGCCGGCTCACCGGCGACCACCTCGCGGTAAGCGCGGGGAGAAGCGACCGCTTCGCCGGCAGGATCCTCGAGCAGCGCGGCCTGTCCTCGCAGGAAGCCGACCGGCAGCTGGACGATTTCATGCGCCGCAACCGCAACTGGTGGGACATCTCCAGGCACTAGCGTATGCACGATAGCGAACAGACCGCGTCCGGCGACGGGCGCAGGATCGTCGGATCCATTCACGGCCCGAGGAGAACCACCATGCGCACCGATCGACAGTTGCTTAACCTGGTCGCGGCCTTTGTCGCGTCTGCTTCCCTTCTAATCGCCGGCTGCAACAACAGCCCGGACGCGGTGCCGGCCGCCAAGACTTCCGTGGGCACGGTGATCGATGACACGGTCGTGACGGCAAAAGTGAAATCCGCGCTGCTGTCCGATGCTGAAATAAAAAGCTTCGACCTGAAAGTGGATACCCATAAAGGCGCCGTCCAGCTCAGCGGCTTCGTCGACAACCAGGCGCAGGTCGACCGCGCCATCGCGACCACGCGCACGGTGGAGGGTGTCACGGATGTCGAAAACAAGATCGCCCTGAAAACCGGCACCGCCACCGTGGGCAACAAGGTCGACGACGGCATCATCACCGCCAAGGTGAAATCCACCCTGCTCTCGGATCCGAACGTCAAGAGCCTCGACATCAATGTCACGACGCGCAAGGGCGAGGTGCAGCTCAGCGGCTTCGTCGACAGCCAGACGCAGATCGACCAGGCGCTGGCGCTCGTCAAGGACGTCGAAGGCGTGGCGCGCGTCGACAATGAATTGAGCATCAAGAAGTAAGGCCGCAAAAGACCATTGCGCATGGATGAGCCGGGCCTCGCGGCCGCGCTTGCAGACGAAAGCGCGGCGCCCGAGGCCGGCGCCTTGCGCGATCCGCAGCTTCGCCTGGCGATCGGCTTGCTGGCGGTATTCGCGCTGGTGGCGGCCCTGTACCTGGCGCGCGCGTTCTTCGTGCCGCTGCTCATCGGGATTCTCGCGAGCTACTCCCTGCATCCACTGGTGGACTGGCTGGCGGCCTGGCGCGTGCCGCGCGCGGCCGGCGCGGCCGTGGTGCTGGCGCTGGTGGTCGGCGCCTTCGCCTGGATCGGCTTCTCGATTGGCGATGACGCCGCCGCGTTGATCCGGAAAATGCCCGATGCCGCGCGCGAGCTGCGCAAGAATCTGAGCGAAGCGCGCTCCGGCGCACCGAGTCCACTGCAGAACCTGCAGGAAGCCACCAGGGAGTTGCAGGGCGCGGCCGCCGACGCGGGCAGCAAGGCCGCGCCGCGCGCAAGCCCCGCCGCGCGCCCGGCCGCCACCCCGACGCCCGAACCCACCTGGCTGCGCGACTACACGCTCGCGCAGTCGGCGCTTCTCGTCAGTGTCGCCGCGCAGGCTCCGATCGTCCTGCTCCTGACCTATTTCCTGCTCGCGTCCGGCACGCATTTCCGGCGCAAGCTGCTGCAGCTCGTGGGGCCCTCGCTGACGCGCAAGAAGGACACGGTGCGCATCCTCGAGGAGATCGACGCGCAGGTGCAGCGCTACCTGCTCGCGATGATCGCCTCCAATGCCCTGCTCGCCCTGTGCACCTGGCTCGCGTTCCTCGGGCTCGGGCTGGAGCGGGCCGGCGCCTGGGGCGTCGCCGCCGGCATCCTGCACTTCATTCCCTATCTCGGCCCGGCGCTGGTCGTCGTCGGCAGCGGCGTCGCCGCGTTTCTCCAATCCGGATCGCTGTTTTTTGCGCTTACCGTGGCGGCCGTGTCGATGCTCGTGGCAGGCGTGATCGGGTTGGTTTTCATGACCTGGCTGCAAAGCCGCTTCGCGCGCGTCAACACCGCGGTGCTGTTCATCGCGCTGCTGTTTTTCGGCTGGCTGTGGGGCGTGTGGGGATTGCTGCTGGGCGCGCCGATCGTCGCCATTGCGAAGGTCGTGTTCGACCGCGTCGAATCGCTCAAGTCCGCGGGAGAAATGCTGGGGCGCTGACGCGCTGTAGTCCTGACGGCAGTATGCGATCGCACTGACTGCCGACGCGCGGAACAGTACGATGGCTCGCATGAAAGTCATCTCGCTCGCTGTGCTTCTCGCAGGCATCGGCACCGGGTGCGCCACCGCAGCGCCAATCAGTCGTGCGGCAACGACAGAATTGCCGGACTGCTTCAATTCCAACTACGACGCGCGGTTGGACCTGTTCACCATCCTGAACGCGGTGCAGGGTCCGGTGAACCAGCAATGCCTGCTGACCGTGGGACCTCGCGGCGGCGCCGCGCCCGCTTCAGGGCTGCGCGCCGGAAGCTACGTGGTGCATCTCTCGGGCGGCGGCGGCGGCGGCGCGGGCGGCACCTGGCAGGGCGAGCGTGGCGGCGGCGGCGCGGGCGGCGGCGGTGCCGGAGCCAGGGAAATCCGGACCACGGTCAACCTGACCGAAGGCGTCTACAAACTCACCATCGGCGCGGGCGGCCCGGGCGGCAATGCCTGCGTGCTCGCGCCCTTCTACATTGGCGGCGGCCCGGGATGGCCCGGCAGCCCAAGCAGCATGGTGCGTGTCGCGACCGGTGAACTCATCGCCGGCATGTCGGGCGCCGATGCCTATCGTCGTCCGTCGCGCGCGCAGCTCGACCGCATGGCCGGCCCGATGGATGGGCACGGTGGCTCCGGCCCCGGTCAGGCCAGCGGCGGCCGTGGCGGCAAGGAAAACCTCGCGACCGGCGACATCCAGCTGGCCAGCGCTGGCGAGAGCAAGCGTACGTCTCGTGGAGAGCTGCCGGGCGGACCTCCGGGCGGAATCGACGGACGTTGGCTCGCCGGGGGCGGCGGCGGGCCGGTGATCAACGGCAATAGCGCTGCCCTGAGCGCCTTTGCCAGTGCGGGCATCGATGCACCTACGGCGCAGATAGCGCGCAACCCAGTGGTGGCCCGGCCCGGCGTCCAGGACCTGGTAACAGCAGGCGGCGGCGGTGGCGCGACAACCCTCGCCTCCGGCGGCGCCGGCGGCGGGGAAAGCCCGGGCTCGCCCAACCGCCCACCGCAACGCGGCGCATTGGGCAGTGGTGGTGGCGGCGGCGAAGGCAGCAAGTTCGAATGCGACGCCGGTGCTCCCGGCGGTCATGGCTTCATCGCCTTGCGCCCCACCTGAACCTGTGTTCGCCAACTAACCGATCTTATCGGCCCGCATCGTTAGGCTTGGTTCTCGAATCGGAGAACCAAGATGAAGCTCACAACGCTAGCCCTATCGCTCCTGACCGGCATCGGCGCCGGATGGGCCACGAACTCTTCAGCGGATCCCGTCGCGATTGCCCTCCTGCCGGACTGTTTCGCGTCCAATTACGACGCGCAACGGGACCTGTTCACATTGAAGAATTTCACGCAAAACCAGGTGAATCAGCAATGCGTGCTGACGGTAGGGCCCCGGGCCGGCGCTAGGCCGCAATCACGCCTGGGCGCGGGCAGCTACGAGGTTTCCCTCGCCAACGGAGGCGGAGGCGGCGCCGGCGGGACCACGCAAAGTGGCAATCACGGCGGCGCGGGCGGTGGCGGTGCCGGCGCGCGGGAGGCGGTAACGAGAGTCGAGCTTGCCGAGGGAAGTTACCGATTCACCATTGGCGCGGGCGGCCCGGGCGGTAATGCCTGCGTGTCCGCGCCGTTCAACATGGGCGGCGGTCCTGGATGGCCGGGAAGTCCTACGAACATCGTGCGGCTCGGGACCGGAGATGTGGTTGCCGGTACTGCCGGAGCCGAAAGCTATGCCCGCCCTTCGCGCGCGCGGCATGATCAATCGGCCGGCTTGAAGGATGGGCACGGCGGATCGGGTCCCGGTCAAACCAGCGGCGGCCATGGTGGAACCTCGAATTCCGCGAGCGGCACTGTCATTGTGGCCGAGTCCGGACAAGACAGGAGCACCACCGGAGCTGTCGGAATGGGCGCAATGCCTGGCGCATATGCAGACCGTTGGCTGGCCGGTGGCGGCGGCGGACCGACGAACAGCGGCAATGGCGGCGGCTTTGAGGCGCTGGCCAGCGCCGGATTCGACGCCCCGACCGCGGGGATTGCACGCACATCCGCGGTTTCCAGAACCGGCGGAACGCCCGGCGGAAATGAGGATCCCCTTGCCGCCGGTGGCGGCGGCGGCGCGACCAGCCGCGGCGATGGCGGCGGCGGCGGCGGCGAGAAAACCGGCCATCCGAACCGCCCGCCCGAGCGCGGCATGCTAGGCAGCGGCGGCGGCGGCGGCCAGGGTAGCAGTGTCGACTGCGACGCCGGCGCCCGCGGCGGCCACGGATTTATAGCATTGCGCCCGATCTGAACTGGTTCAGCGGCGGTTCAGCAGCAGCCCGATCACGACGCCGGCGACGACTGCGGTAAGGCCCGCGGCCACGCCCATCGCCTGCCAGGGGTGCTCATGCACATACTCATCCGTCGTCTTCGAGACGGCGCCGAGCTTGTCCGTGGCCTCGTCCTGGAGGTCGCGCAGCCGGTCCCTGACGTTCGCCAGGCTCTGTTCCGCGCTCGCGCGCAGGGCGCCGGCCTGCTCGCCGCCCGCGGTCGCCACTGACTTGAGCAGCTGCTCGGTCTCCGTCGCTACCGCGTGGAACTGGTCGATAAGCTGGTCCTTCGTTACTGCATTGGCTTGTCGGTTCATGGTGTCTCCGATTGGATGATGAATTTGGATGTTGCCGCGAACAACTGACAATGGTGATTGCGGCGCGCGTGCACGTCTGTACGCCAGCGCACTCTCCTCGCCACTCACCGGAATGTTTGCAATTGCCGCGCTAAGTTCGGGACCGAACTGAAACGCGATGTCGCGACGCGTAGTTTCGGATCACGAATCGTAACGCGCACCCACGATTCCAGAGCCGTGAGAACGATGTGGCGTGCGCGCATACCGCCAGTCACCTAAGAGGATTTGCCATGAAACCCGTATTGAAAAACACGTTGTCAGTTGCAGTGATCGCGTTGTTCGCCGCAGGTTGCGCATCGAACAATGAACCGACCTACCGGGTCCAGGAAATCAGCTACGTCGGACCTGCCGGCGCCACGGGCGCGACCGGCGCCACGGGAGCGCAAGGCTTCACCGGCGCCGCGGGCCCCACGGGCGCGCCACTGGTCGGTCCGGCCGGCGCCACCGGCGCGACCGGCGCAATGGGCATGCAAGGACCCGCGGGCCGTGTCGGGCCCGAGGGACGGATGGTCGTAGGCCGCGCCGGCCCGACCGGGGCCACAGGCGCGACGGGGGCGCAAGGCATGACTGGCGCGACAGGAGCGCAGGGATCGAGCATCGCGGGACCTGCCGGTCCGACGGGTGCAACCGGACTGCCTGGCATATCGGGGGTGGTCGGCAGCAGAGGCGCGGAAGGCCCGACGCGCGAAGGTCCGACCGGCCCGGTTGGCGCCACTGGCGCCACGGGTGCGCAAGGCGCGTCCGGATTCGCGGGCGCGCGGGGTCCCACCGAGATGGCGGGCATCCAGGGTCCGACAGGCGCTACCGGCGCTACCGGTCCGCAAGGCGCGATCGGCCTGGCCGGGTTGCAGGGCGGCGGCGCGACCAACGTTGCCGCGTATAGCGAGTCCGCGTTCCGAAGCTTCACGTTCGCCGGGCGCAGCGATGACATCCTGCGCTCCGACCAGGGCAAGGTGCGGGAGATCGCGGATTACATGAGGCAGAATCCATCGGCACAAATCACCATCGACGGCCCGAACCAGCGCTATACCCATAGTGTTGCCGATGCGTTGAAAGAAGCCGGCGTGCCGGGCAACAGGATGCGTACCGGTCCTTACAGCGCGCAACGGCAGGACAACCGGGTCGACGTACTGATCGGCGGCTGAATATGAAGGCACTGCTTGCCCTGGCGGTGGTTGGGCTGCTCGCCGCCGGGTGCAGCACCTACCCTCCTCCCTACATGACCTGCTACGGTCCTGACGGCCCGCCAGGTCCGACGGGCGCCACAGGCCCGCAAGGGCCGACTGGCGCGACGGGCGCGCAAGGCGCAACCGAGATGACGGGCATTCCCGGTCCGGCTGGTGCTACCGGCGCCACCGGCGCCCAAGGCAGCGTCGGGCCTACTGGCGCGCAAGGCGGCCAGACAGACAGGTAACGAACGTGCGCGAACGAACAGAAAACCCGTTATGGCAGGGGTACTGTCGCTCGCATCATGATTTCACGTTTTATCTCAAGAGCCTGCGTCCTCGTACTTCTCTGCGCCGCCGGCACGGTGTCGGCTCAGGAGATCCTCAAGCAGGCCGATGAGGAAAGCCGCACCACGGTCAGCGACCAACCTGCCCCCGCCCCCGCGCCGAGGCGAACCATCGCTCCGAGACGGGGCGGCAAGGTGGACGTGAGCGAAGCCGCCCGCAGGCTCGAGCAGGCGCAACTGGCGCGCAAGCACGGCCTTGAGCCGAAACCGGGCGAATTCACCCGGGTGAGCGGCACGCGGAAAGTGAATTACCGCTACTGGCAGCGCCAGGAAAAACTCAGGCTCGCCGTCGAGCAGGCGCAGCGCCGCTCGCTCGATACGCAGCGGCATGCAAGCCGCAACGTGGTCCGCGTGTCGTTCGGTTCGTAAGCCTCGATTCCGATCAAAGGTTTGATTCCTTGTAATCGAGTTCCTCCTCGAACTCGTGCAGCACGTCGTCGCTGATCTGGTTCTCTCGCCAGATGCGGATCAGCGCCTCCCGTTCGGCGTTGACCGCGGCGTCCCTGAGCCGGCGCGCAAGCGCGGCCTGGTCCTCTGAAATCGACGCCTCCTCATCGCTCGCGGCGTTCTTCTCCGCGAATTCGGCGCTGATGCGGCCGGCCAATTCCGCCGCGACGCCGTGCTCGCTTGCATGCGCCTCGACCGCGGCGATCGCAGCCTTGCTCATGGCGTTGCGCGCGTTTGCGCGCTCCTCGTGCAGGCTCCAGTCGACGCCGACGCGCAGCCTGCGGATCAGGACCGGCAGCGTCAGGCCCTGCAGCACCAGCGTCGCCGCGATGATGGCGAACGTGAAGAATATGATCACGTCGCGGTAGGGAAACGGCCGTCCGTCGGCAAGCGAGATCGGCAAGGCCAGGGCGGCGGCCAATGAGACGATGCCGCGCATGCCGCACCAGCCCATGATGAAGTACTCGGCTTCCGGCGCCGCCGCCTCGGCGCCGCGCAGCGTGGCGCTCAGCTTGCGCGGCAGGTACAACGCCGCGTAGACCCACGCGAAGCGCACGATGATCGCCACCGCGCACAACAGTACCGCGTGCGCGAAAAGCCCGGCTCCCCGATAGCCTGCCAGCCGCTCGACGCCGCCCGACAGCTGCAGGCCCATCAGCACGAACACCACCACGTTCAGCACGAACACGATCACGTTCCACATCGAGCGCGTGAGGATGCGCAGCTGCGCCGATGCCATGATCGGCGCATGGCGCCCCCGCACCAGACCGGCTGCGACCACCGCCAGGACGCCGGACGCATGCACCGACTCGGCGAAGACATAGGCGACGTAGGGCACCAGCAGCGCGGTCAGCACTTCCGTCAGGATGTCCCCGAGGTGGCGGTGAATTGCGATGAAGGCGAGTCCGGTGAGGATCCCGAGCACGACCCCTCCCACGGCCACGCCCGCGAATTGAAGGCTCGCATCGAGCAGCGAAAAACTTCCTGTCAGCACGGCGGCGACGGCAAACTTGTAAAGCACCAGCCCGGCCGCATCGTTCACCAGGCTCTCGCCTTCGAGCACCGTCACCACGCGGCGCGGAATGTTGAGCCGCGAAAGGATCGTGGTGGCCGCCACCGCGTCCGGCGGCGAGACGATGGCGCCGAACACGAAGGCCGCGGCCCAGGGGATGTCCGGGAT
>Ga0134121_10001763_pt1 | contig 19863 bp, 23 predicted proteins | sample KB301_FD_96463 | JGI IMG/M metagenome (GOLD analysis project Ga0134121, IMG submission 96463) | Terrestrial soil microbial communities without Nitrogen fertilizer from Kellogg Biological Station, Michigan, USA - KB3-0-1 | ecosystem: Environmental > Terrestrial > Soil > Unclassified ... | reverse complement strand
TCCCGCGATCTTCCGCGAGGGAATCCAGCAGGGCGTGGCCAACGCGATCCTCATCAAGGTGAACCAGATCGGCACGCTCACCGAGACGTTCGCGGCGATCGAGCTGGCGAAGCGCGCGGGCTACGGCACGGTGATCTCGCACCGCTCCGGCGAAACCGAGGACACCACCATCGCCGACATCGCGGTGGGCTCGAATGCGCTGCAGATCAAGACCGGGTCGCTGTCGCGCTCCGACCGCGTCGCCAAGTACAACCAGCTGCTGCGCATCGAGGAAGACCTCGGCGACTCGGTGAGCTATCCCGGCCGGGAGGCGTTCCGCCAGTCATGAAGATCCTGGCCGGCATCCTGGGCATCCTCATCGTGCTGATCCAGTATCCGCTCTGGCTCGGCAAGGGGGGCTGGCTGCGCGCCTGGGACATGAACCGGCAGCTCGAGGTGCAGCACGCGAAGAACAAGCAGCTCGAGACCCGCAACGCCGGCTTCGCCGCCGAGGTGCGCGACCTCAAGCAGGGCACCGAGGCGATCGAGGAGCGCGCGCGCTACGAGCTCGGCATGATCCGGCCCGACGAGGTGTTCTACCAGATCGTCGACGAGGCCAAGAAGAAGTAAGGCGGGCTCGCGCGCCTCAGGCGCCGCCCTCAATCACCCGGTCCGCGCGGAAAAGCACCGACTGCGGCAGCGCGAGGCCCAGCGCCGCGGCAGTGTTCCGATTGATCGCCAGCTCCATGACGCTCGGCAGCTCGACCGGCAAGTCGGCCGGGCGGGCTCCCTTCAGGATGCGGTCGGCGAAGTACGACAGCCGCCGCCAGACGGCGTGGCGCTCCGGCCCGTAGGAGACGAGGTGGCCGGCCTCGGCGAATGCGACCCAGCCGGCCGCGCTCGGAATCCGGTGTTTGAGAAAGAAGCCGGCGAGGTTCTGACGCTGGCCGACCATGAGCGCATCGGAGAAAAGCAGCGCTCCATCCGGGCGCTCGGCCAGCACCGCGGGCAGCACCGCGGCGAGCTCCGCGGGCGTGCGCGCCTCGTGATAGGTCACTTCGATGCCCAGTTGCTGCGCCGCGGCGCGCGAGGCGGCGAGCTCGAGCTTCTGGCCGGCGTGCTCGGGGCTGGCGAGGAACGCCACCCGCCGCATGTTCGGAACGATCTGCCTGAGCACTTCCAGGCGTTTTACGATCAGATCCAGCGCGAGCAGCGTCACGCCGGTCGCATTGCGTCCCGGGCGCGCGTAGCTGTCCACGAACCCGGCGTCCACCGGATCGCCGCTGATCAGGAACACGACCGGGAGAGGCGGCGCGAGACGGCAGGCGGCTCCAATGCCGCTGCCGTTGGCAACGATCAGCGCCGGCTTCAGCGCGGCGATCTCATGCGCGAGCTTGGCGGCGCGCTCGCTGGAATATTCCGCGTGCCGGCTGTCCAGGCGAAAGTTCCGGCCTTCGCGGTAGCCGAGCGCAGCCATTCCTTCGATGAAGGCGGCGAGGAACCTTGAATGGTCTGCCTGCGTGCCGCCGGAAAGGAACGCCACGCGGTGCATTGCGCCTGGCTGCGCCAGGCCCGGCAAGCTCCCGCTCGCCAGCAGCGCTCCTGCCGCAAGCGTCAGCCGGCGGCGACGCAAGGATGTTGCTGATGCCACGGCGCCCTCCCCTTGGCGGTAAGTTACGCTCGCTCGAGGTGCCGCGCAATCTCAGTCGGCGACGTCGGGCTCGACGAACAGCCACTGGATCTCGGGAAACTCGATGCGCAGCGCGACCTCGATTTCGTTGATGCGCGAGATCAGCTCGCCGGCCGTCACCGCCTTGAGCTTCAATTTCAGGGACACCATCAGCGAGGTGCCGAGCTGCAGGGTGAGCACGCGGAACACCGTGTCCACGCCTTCGTGCTGCTCGACGAAGCGGCGGATCGCCTTCACCGTCTCGGGATCGGCGCTCTGGCCGATGAGCAGCGCCATGATCTCGTTGCCGATGCCGGCCGCGACCACGATCAGGATCACCCCGATCCACATCGAGCCGAGGCCGTCCCACATCGCGTTCCCGGTGAGCATGGTCATGAGCACGGCGATCAGCGCGAGCGCCAGGCCGAGCAGCGCGGCGAAATCCTCGCCCAGGATGACCACCAGCTCGCTCTGGCGGCTCTCGCGGAACCAGCGCCAGACCGTCCGGTCGCCGCGCACCTTGTTGACTTCCTGCAGGCAGGCGCGCATCGAAATGGACTCGGCCACCAGGCCGAAGACCAGGATGCCGACCGCCACCCAGGGGTTGTTCACGTCCTCCGGGTGCCGCAGCTTGTGCCAGCCCTCGTAGAGCGAAAACAGGCCGCCGAGCGAGAACAGCACGATGGCGACGATGAACGACCAGAAGAACAGCGCCTTGCCCCAGCCCAGGGGGTAGTCGGCGCTCGCCGGGCGCCGGGCCTGCTTCATCCCCCACAGCAGGAGCACCTGGTTGCCGCTGTCCGCGTAGGAGTGGATCGCCTCCGCGAGCATTGCGCTCGAGCCGGTGGTGATCGCGGCGCCGGTCTTGGCCGCCGCGATGGCAAGGTTCGCGCCCAGCGCGTAGAAGATGGTCCGGACCGAGTCGGCTTTCATAGGTCTGTACGCCCGGGTCTATACTATTTGAATGAAACTGTCCGCGGAACAACTCCAGCAATTCGACCGGGACGGATACCTGTTCTTTCCATCCCTGTTTACCCAACGGGAAATCAATACGTTGACCGAAGAGGTGCCCTCCCTCTACGCGCAGCGCCGGCCGGAAAACGTGCGCGAGAAGACCGGCGACGTGGTGCGCACCAATTTCGCCGCGCACCTCTACAGCTATCCGTTCGCCAAGCTCGCGCGCCACCCGCGCATGGTCGAGCCGATCAAGCAGCTGTTCGGCGAAGACGTGTACATGCACCAGTTCAAGATCAACGGCAAGCAGGCCTTCGACGGCGACGTCTGGCAGTGGCACCAGGATTACGGCACCTGGCGCGCCGACGACCAGATGCCCGAGGCGCGCGCCATGAACGTCGCGATCTTCCTGGATGAAGTGAACGAGTTCAACGGGCCGCTGATGTTCATTCCCGGCAGCCACAAGCAGGGCGTGCTCGACGCGCAGCACGACACCAGCACCACCAGCTACCCGCTCTGGGTCATTACGAACGAAGTGATTGGAAAACTGGTTGAACACGGCGGCATCGTCGCGCCGAAGGGACCCGCCGGCTCGATGATCCTGTTCCACGGCTGCCTGGTGCACGCCTCGACCTCGAACCTGTCGCCGTGGAACCGGGTCAGCGTGTACCTCTCGCTGTGCGCGGTTTCGAACCACATCCGGCGCTTCAAGCGCCCGGGCTATATCGCGCACCGCGACTTCAGCCCGATCCAGTGCCTGCCCGACGACTGCCTGCTCAAGCAATACGACGTGCCGCTGCCGTGGAAGAACGGCACGCCGCAGGAAGAGCTCAAGGCGGCATGAACCTCTACGCAAAGCTCCTGCAGCGCAAGGACAAGCCGATTCGCGTCGGGCTGATCGGCGCAGGCAAGTTCGCCGCGATGTACCTAGCGCAGGTGCCGAAGACGCCCGGGATCCGGCTGGTGGGCATCGCCGACCTGGCGCCGGACAACGCGCGCGCCAATCTCGCCCGCGTCGGCTGGGACGCGGAAACCATCCAGAGAACGCCGATCTCCGACAACTGGGAGAAGCTGGTCGCGCATCCCGAGGTCGACATCGTGATCGAGGCGACCGGCAATCCGCCGGCGGCGGTCGAGCACGCGCTGGCCGCTTTTCGCAACAGAAAGCACGTGGTGATGGTGACGGTGGAGGCCGACGCGTTCTGCGGGCCGCTGCTCGCGAAAAAGGCGGCGGAGGCGGGCGTGGTGTACAGCCTGGCCTACGGCGACCAGCCGGCGCTGATCTGCGATCTGGTGGACTGGGCGCGCGCCGCGGGTTTTCCGGTGGTCGCGGCGGGGCGGGGGCACAAGTGGCTGCCGCATTTCGCGCAGTCGACGCCCGAGACCGTCTGGGGCCATTACGGACTGACGCCGGAAGAGGCGAAGGTCGGCGGCTTGAATCCGAAGATGTTCAATTCCTTTCTCGACGGCTCCAAGCCGGCGATCGAGACCAGCGCGGTGTGCAACGCCACCGGCCTCACGCCGGCGCCGAGCGGCCTTGAATATCCGGCCGGGGCGATCGACGAGATACCGACGCTCATGCGGCCGAGAAACGAAGGCGGAGTCCTGCATCACAAGGGGCAGGTCGAGGTGATTTCGTCCTTGAAAAGAGATTCAACCCCTATCGCCTACGACATCCGGTTCGGCGTGTTCGTGGTGTTCGAGGGCGAGACCGAATACATCCAGCGCTGCTTCCACGAATACGGCGTGAAAACCGATCCCTCGGGGCGCTATGCCTGTCTGTACAAGCGCTGGCACATGATCGGCCTGGAGGTCGGCATCTCGGTCGCGTCGATCGGCGTGCGCGGCGAGGCGACCGGCTGTGCGACGGGCTGGCGCGCGGATGCAATCGCGACTGCGAAGAAGGACCTTAAGCCGGGCGAGATGCTCGACGGCGAGGGCGGCTATACCGTGGTCGGAAGGCTGATGCCGGCCGCCGATTCACTCGCCGGGAATTGCCTGCCGCTGGGGCTGGCGCATGGTTGGAAGGTCCTGAAGCCGGTCGCGGCGGGCCAGCCCGTGAAATGGAGCGACGTGGCGTTCGACGCGAACAACACCGCAGTGCGCGTGCGCCGCGAGATGGAAGCCGCTATGGGCGCCCGCGCAGGCGCTGCAGCAGAAAAGGTCCTAGCAGGAAGAGCACGGTAAGGCCGAACAGCGTCAGCGCGATCGGCCGGCCGAGGAAACCGCCCCAGCTCAGGTCGAAGATCAGCAGCGACTGCTTGAGCGTCTCTTCGACCATCTTGCCCAGCACCAGGCCGATCACCATCGGCGCGGGCGAGAAGCCGTAGCGCTTCATGAAGAAGCCGATGCCGCCGAAGGCGATCGCGACCCAGACTTCCGCCATGGCCTGGTTCGGCGCGTAGGCGCCGATCACTGACAGCACGAACACCGCCGGCCAGAGGTATGGCGCCGGGATCATGCTGATGCGCGCGAATACCTTGGCGAAGCCCAGGCCGAGCACTAAATAGAGCAGGTTGGCGAGCAGCATCGAGGAGAACACCGCGTAGAGCAGGAGCGGCTGCTCGGTGAAGAGGTGCGGCCCCGGCCGCACGCCCTGCACGATCAGGCCGGCGAGGATGATCGCGGTGGTGGTGCTGCCGGGAATGCCGAGCGCGAGGGTCGGCACCATCGCGCCGCCGACGGCGGCGTTGTTGGCGGCCTCCGGGCCGGCGACGCCCTCGATCGCGCCCTTGCCGAACTCGGCCTTGTTCTTCGACCAGCGCTTGGTCTCGACGTAAGCAATCATCGCCGCGGTGGTGGCGCCGAGCGCGGGCAGGATGCCGATGAAGGTGCCGAGCGCGCTGGAGAGCCCGATTGCCTTGGAGCAGTCCTTGATGTCCTGCCAGCTCGGCAACCGCACCGCGCCGAGCTTGGCCGCGACGGTGCGGCTGCCGAGCTGCGCCGCCTGCTCGAACAGCTCGGCGAGCGCGAACAGGCCGATCAGTACCGGGATGAACTCGATGCCGTCGCTGAACGAATGGATACCGAAGGTGTAGCGCTCCACGACGGTGGTGAGGTCCTGGCCGACGGTGGCGAGCAGTACGCCGAAGGCGCCGGCGATCAGGTTCTTGGTGGCGCTGTCGCCGCCGGTCATCGCCACCATCGACAGGCCGAACACCGCGAGCGCGAAGTACTCCGGCGGGCCGAACGAGTAGGCGACGCGCGCGAGGAGCGGCGCGGCGACGATCAGCACGATGACGCTGAAGATGCCGCCAATGGCGCTCGCCACCGCCGACATGCCGAGCGCGCGCCCGGCCTCGCCGCGCTGCGCCATCGGATAGCCGTCGAAGGCGGTCGCCGAGGCGGAAGGATCGCCGGGCGAATTGACCAGGATGGCGGTGATCGAGCCGCCGAAATTCGCCGCGCAGTAGATCGAGCCGAGGAAGGCGAGGGCCGGGATCGGGCCCATGGTGATGGTGAAGGGGAGGAGCAGCGCGGTGGTGGTGGAGCCGCTGATGCCGGGCAGCGCGCCGACGACGATGCCGATCACCGTGCCGGCGAAAACCACCCACAGGATGTAAGGGTCGAGCAGCAGCGCCATCCCGCCGAGGAAGTGCTCCATGTCAGTCGAGCAAGCCCTTGGGCAGCGGGATGCCGAAGCCCTTGACGAACACGGCCCAGATCGCCGCGGTCAGCAGGATGGCGCTCAGGAAGAGCAGCCAGTGCCGCCGCTCGCCCCACAGGTAGCCGACCCCGACGAGATACACGAACATCGCCGGCAGCATGCCGGCGACGGGAACGAGCGCCATGAAGGCGAGCAGCGAGGCGCCGGAATACCAGACCATCGGCGGGATGCGCGGCAGCGGCGGGTTCGACGCCGGCATGATCGCGAGCAGCACGGCGAGCGCGACGATGGTGCCCAGGACCATGCGCGGGAAAAGCTCGGCGCCGAAGCCGCGCGTGATCCCTTCCGGCATCTGCTCGAACCAGAAGGTCGCGGCGAAGAGCGCGACCGCGATCGCGATGACCGCGGCGGCCGCCGCCCGGGTGGAAGTCACTTCAACAGACCGAGCGCTTCCAGGGTCTGCTTGCCGTCGACCATGAACTGGTCGAGCTGCGCCTTCCAGGGGCCGGCGCCGGTCACGCTGTCCAGCGCCTGGCCGGAATTCTCCAGGTAGGTCTGGAACATCTGGCCCTGCATCGCCTTGACCAGGCCTTCCTCCAGCGCCTTGATGCGATCGGCAGGCACGCCGCGTGCGGTGACGAAGCCGCGCACGGTCGACTGGCTGCCGGCGTCCACCCCGATCTCCTTGCCGGTGGGAACGTTGGGCAGCGCCTTGAGGCGATTGCCGGCGAATACCGCCAGCGCGCGCACGTCGCCGGCCTTGAGCTGCGACTCGGCCTCGGCGTAGTTCACCAGTGCGCAGTCGATGTTGCCGCCGACCAGGTTGATGACGATGTCGCCGCCGCCGCGGAACGGCACGATCACCGGGGGCTGGTGCTTCGCGGCGCGCGACACGGCCACCGAGCCGATGTGGTCGACGCTGCCGACGTGCGTGGTGCCGTACTTGAGCGCCTTGCCCTTGCCGGCCTGCGCGAAGTCCTGCCCGGTCTTGAGCGGGCTGCCTTTGCCGACCATAAGGATCTGCGGGTCCTCGGTCGCGCGCGCGAGCGGCACGAGGTCTTCGTACTTGTACCTGCCCTTGCTGCGCAGGATGGTGAGCAAGTGCGTCTGCGTGATGAGCGCGATGGTATGGCCGTCCTTCGGTCGCTCGTTCAGGTAGTCCATCGCCGCGCCGCCGCTGCCGCCGGTGCGGTTCACAACCACGAACTCGGTCTTGAGCACGCCGGGCGCGTGCACCATCATCATGCGCGCGGTGATGTCGGTGCCGCCGCCGACGCCGGAATGCGTCACGACTTCGATCGGCTTCGACGGAAACTTGTCCTGCGCGTGGACGGGAAGAACGGAGAGCGCTGCACTTCCACCTGCGAAACCGAGCAGGCGCCTGCGATTGGAATCCATTGTGTTTTGAAATCCTCCTCGCCGGCCATAGTAGACTCAAACGATGCAAGGCTCTACAGCGCTTTCACATATCACCGTGCTCGATCTGACGCGCGTACGTGCCGGACCCACTGCGGTGCGGCAACTCGCGGACTGGGGCGCCAAGGTGATCAAGATCGAAATGCCGGCCGGCCTCGACGAGGGCGAAGGCCCGGGCGGGCCGCGCGACGGCTCGGACTTCCAGAACGTGCACCGCAACAAGCGCGGCATCACGCTGAATCTAAAATCGCCCGACGGCGTGGCGATCCTGAAGAAGCTCGCCGCGAAGGCCGACGTACTGGTGGAAAACTATCGGCCGGACGTGAAGGACCGGCTCGGCATCGGCTACGAAGCGATGGCCGCGGTCAATCCGCGCCTCATCTACGGCAGTATCTCCGGCTACGGCGAAGACGGTCCGTATCGCATGCGACCGGGCTTCGACCAGATCGCGCAGGGCATGGGCGGCCTGATGTCGATCACCGGCTTGCCGGGGCAGGGACCGGTGCGCGTCGGCATCCCGATCGCGGATCTGTGCGCGGGTATCTTCTGCGCCCACGGCATCATGGTCGCGCTGCTCGAGCGCGAGAAGTCCGGCAAGGGCCAGTGGGTGAAATCGTCGCTGCTGCAGGCGCAGCTCTTCATGCTCGACTTCCAGGCCGCGCGCTGGCTGATGCGGGGCGAAGTCGCGAAGCAGGCCGGCAACAACCATCCGACCTCGATCCCCACCGGCGTGTACAAGACGCGCGACGGCTACCTCAACCTCGCGGTGAGCGGGACCAAGATCTGGACGCGCATGTGCGAAGCGATCGGCGCGCCGCAGCTCGCCAGCCACGCCGACTATGCGACTGGCGCGCTGCGCTCCAAGAACCGCGACAAGCTGCACGACGAGCTCGAGGCGTATTTCCTGAGAAAGGAAACTGCGTACTGGATCGATGTGCTCAACAAGGCCGGCGTTCCGAGCGGCCCGATCTACAACATCGACCAGGCGTTTGCCGACCCGCAGGCGAAGAGCCTCGGCATGGTGCAGAAGGTCGGTGACGTGCCGTACCTCGGCCAGCCGGTCACGCTGTCGCGCACGCCGAGCCATGCCTATGCGCACCCGCCCAGGCAGGGCGAGCATACGGCCGAGGTTCTGAAAGAATTCGGTTACCGGGACGGCGAGATCGAAGATCTCCGAAAGAAAGGAATCGTGTAATGGCCAGCGACAAGCTCATCGCGAAGAAAGAGAACGGCGTCGGTTGGATCATCCTGAACAATGTCGAGCGCCACAACGCCATCTCGCTGGAGATGTGGACTGCCGCCATGGAGGCGATGCAGGACTTTCGCGCCGACAAGTCGGTGCGCGTGGTGGTGGTCACCGGCGCCGGCGGCAAGGCGTTCGCTTCCGGGGCGGACATCTCGAAATTCAAGGACGAACGCCAGGAAGCGGCCGCCGTCGCGCACTACCAGCAGACCACGCAGAAGGCGTACGACACGGTGCTCGGCATGCCGATTCCCACTATCGCGATGATCCGCGGCTACTGCATCGGCGGCGGCACTGCGCTGGCGGTGTGCTGCGACATCCGCATCTGCACCGAGAACTCGAAGTTCGGCGTTCCCGCCGCCAAGCTCGGTCTCGGCTACGGCATGAACCGCGCGAAGCCGCTGGTCGACCTGATCGGCCCGGCCTACGCCAAGGAGATGTTCTTCACCGGCCGGCAATTCACGGCGCAGGAGGCGGAGAAGATGGGCCTCGTCAACCGCGTGGTGCCGGACGACCAGCTGGAGGCCGTGATCAAGGAGATGACCGAGACCATCGCCGGCAATGCGCCGCTCACGGTCAAGTGCGCGAAGCTGGTGGTGGGCGAGGTGCTGAAGGATGCCGACAAGCGCGACGTCGCCGCCACCGAGCGCGCGGTCGAGGCCTGCTTCAAGAGCGCCGACTACAAGGAAGGCCAGGCGGCGTTCATGGAGAAGCGCAAGCCGAAATTCATCGGCGCCTGATTTCGGGTCCGGCTATGGTTTTTTCGCGGCCGGCGCCGGAAAGGGCGTGCATACCGGCTCGTCGCCGTCGAAGCCGCAGGCCTCCATCTCGCCGGTCCACGTATCCAGCCGCCAGACGACATTCCCGTCCGCGTTGGTCGATATCTGATATCGCTCGGCCTGGACGCTGCATCCCGCCAGCGTCAACGTGAAGCTCAACAGAGCCGCTTTCATCATTTTGGGCTCCGTCCGCGAGTGAGTTTTCGCTGGTACTTGTAGATCTCGGTATGGTCGGCGTCGCGCGAGAGCTGCTTCTGCGCGGCACGCCAGTGCCTTAGCGTTTCTTTCAGGAACGGCGCATTAACGCGCAGCCCGCGGGCCAGCTCTGCGGCGATGCCGACGTCTTTTGTCATGAGCGAGAGCTTGAACCCCGAAGCGTAGGCGCCCGTCAGGATGTCCTGCGGAATCTTGCGCGCCGTGGTGCTGTTGCGGCCCGTGGAGGCGTTGATCGCGGCGATCATCGGCTTCGGGTCGAGGCCGAAGCGCTGCGCGATCAGCAGCGCCTCGAACCCGGCGAGCGTGCCGGCGGCGCCGAGGTAGTTGTTGAGGGACTTCACCGCATGGCCGGCGCCCGGCTTCCCGCAGTAGAAGATTTCCGTTCCCATCGTCTGCAGCACGGGCATCACCTTCTTTACTGCCGCCTTGTCGCCGCCGACCATGATCGCCAGCGTGCCGTCCTTGGCCTTGAACCGCGCGCCGGAGACGGGGGCATCGACCATCGCGATGCCGTTGGGTTTCAATACCTTTCCAAGAACCAGGGTTCCGGCCGGATCGGACGAGCTCATGTCGACCACCACCGCGCCGCGCTTCAGCCCGGGGAGCGCATCCAGCACCGCATCGCGCACGTCGTTGCCGTTGGGAACCATGGTGATCAGCACATCGGAGCCCTCGGCCGCCGCACGCGCGGTGCGGCAGTTCCCGCTGCCGTTGAGGTCGTAGGACCTGACCTTGTATTTCTTCGCCAGGTTGGCCGCCATGAGCTTGCCCATGACGCCGAGGCCGATGAACGCGACGGTTTTCATCAACCCTGGAATACCTCTTTGGCGCAGCGGAACGCGACCACCGCGGCGGGGACGCCGCAATAGATGGCGACCTGCAGGAACACTTCCTTGATCTCGTCCTTGGTCAGGCCGTTGTTCAGTGCTCCACGGATATGCAGCTTGAGCTCGTGCTCCTTGCCGAGGGCGCACAGCATGCCGAGGTTGAGGACGGAACGCGTCTTGCGGGGCAGGCCGGGGCGGTTCCAGATGTCGTTCCAGCAGTAGGTGTTGAGCAGCTCGACGAATTCCTGGCTGAACTCGTCCACGCCCTGCATCGCCTTGTCGACGTAAGGCGCGCCGAGCACCTCGCGGCGGGTCTTCAGGCCGGCGTCGTAGCGTTCCTTGTGGTTTCGCTTGTCCATCGCTCCTCCGTGGGAAATAATCGATTATATGGACATCAAATCGCTGCACCACGTCGCGTATCGCTGCAGGGACGCGAAACAGACGACGGAGTTCTACACCAAGGTGCTCGGCCTGGAGTACGCCATGGCGATGGCGGAAGACCGCGTGCCGAGCACTGGCGAGCAGGCGCCGTACATGCACATCTTCTTCCGCATGCATGACGGCAGCTACGTCGCATTCTTCGAGATCCCCGAGTCGCCGCCGATGGGACGCGACCAGAACACGCCGCTCTGGGTCCAGCACCTCGCGCTGCGCGTCAAGGACCTGAAAACCTTGATGGCCTACAAGAGGAAGCTGGAGAAGCTCGGCCTCGAGGTGGTCGGGCCGACCGATCACACGATCTGCAAGTCGATCTACTTTTTCGACCCGAACGGCCACCGCCTGGAGCTCGCGGTCGACACCACCACGCCGGCGATGAAGAAGAAGCTGGCCGCGGTGAGCGACGACATGCTCAAGGAGTGGAGCAAGACCAAGAAGGCGCCGCACCACGCGGATTGGGTCCACAAGAAGTGACACGCCCGACGTGACACCCGAATGGGTGCACATCCAGTACCCGGAGACGTCGCAATTCCGGGAGGTCTACGGTTTTGCCGGCTCGTCGGGGATGGTGAACCTCGAGGGAATCCGCTTCGCGCAGCAGGGCAAGCGCGGCAAGGCCCTCGCCGTGTTCATGCATCCGGCAACCACGCTGCAGCTCCTGCCGGTGCCGCAGGCGCTGGCGAAAGCGGGAGTGGATGTGCTGTGCGCCGGCTCGCGCTTCGCCAAGAACGACACCCCGCTCATCATGGAGAAGGTGGCGCTCGACCTCGGCGCCTACATCCGCCACGCGAAAGAGAAGTGGGGCTACGAGAAGGTGGCGCTGTGCGGCTGGTCGGGCGGCGGGTCGCTGTCGCTCTTCTACCAGGCGCAGGCGCAGAAGCCATTCGTCAAGCAGACGCCCGCGGGCGACCCGGTCGACCTTTCGAACCTGATACCGGCTGACGCGCTGATCTTCCAGGCGGCCCACCTGTCGCGGGCGCGCATCTTCTCGGAGTGGATCGACCCCAGCGTGACCGACGAGGCCGATCCCGACAAGCGCGACCTCGAGCTCGACATCTACAACCCGAACTGCCCGAACCAGCCACCGTATTCACCGGATTTCATCGAAGCCTTTCGCTCCGCACAGCTACGCAGAGTCAGGTCGCGCACCGCGTGGGTGAAGGAGACCCTGGAGAAGCTGAAAAAACTGCATACCGGCGAGCTGGAGCGCGGCTTCGTCACCTACCGGACGCTATGCGACGTGCGCTTCATGGATCCGGCGATCGAGCCGAACGACCGCAAGCCGCGCTGGACCTTCCTTGGCGCGCCCGAGACTGCGAACACCGGCCCGGTGGGCATCGGACGCTTCTCGACGCTGCGCGCCTGGCTGTCGCAATGGTCGCTGGACGATTCCAACGCCGACGGGCCGAAGTGCGCGCGCTCGATCTCGGTGCCGCTGCTCGCGATCGAGAACTCGGCCGATGACGCGGTGCCGCAGCCGCACGCACGCATCATCCACGACGCTGCGGCCAGCAGCGACAAGACCTTCAAGGTGATCAAGGGGGCGACCCACTACTACCAGGGACAGCCGGAACTGCTGAAGCAGGCGGTCGATCTTTGTATAGGATGGATGGATAAACAACGTTTGCTCTGATTCGAGGAGGGAGCTCATGAGTCGGCTACTGGTTGTCGTGCTTGCGCTTTATGCCGGAATCGCCTTTTCACAAACGATAAAAATCGGCGTGATCACGGATCGCGTCGGCGTTTCCAAGCCGTATTCCGAGCCGGCGACGGAGGGCGTGGTCTTCGGCGCCGAGGAAATCAACCGCAAGGGCGGTGTGCTCGGCCGCAAGATCGAGCTGATGATCGAGGACGACCAGTCGCGGCCGGACATCTCGGCCGCGCTCGCGCGCAAGCTGATCGACCAGGGCGCGGTGTTCATCCTCAGCGTCTCTCTGAGCCCGGCCACGCAGCAGCAGCAGACCGTAACCATGGAAGCGAAGGTGCCGCAGATGACGCCCATGAACTCGGCGGACTACCTGACGACGCAGCTCGACAATCCGTATTTCTGGCAGACCGGGCCGCTCGGCTCGACCCAGATCGCCACGCTGCTCGCGCACGCGCGCAGCAAGAATTTCAAGCGCGTCGCTCTGATCACCGACAACTCGGACCTGGGGCAGGCGATCGCCAAGGCGTTCAAGAGCACTCTGGAGAAGGCGGGCATCCAGGTCGTCGCCGAGGAAGTCGTGCCGCGCGGCGCGACCACGGCAATGCCGCAGATGCAGAAGCTGCGCGCGGCCAATCCCGAGGCGATGTTCCTCGCCGGCGTGCTCACCGCGGAGAACATGCTGATCTTCCGCGCGTACAAGGAGCTGGGCGTGAAGTTTCCGATCCACTCCTCGTACAACCTGTCGGTGCCGATCTACGAGTCGGTGGGGAAGGGGCTGATCGACGGCATCACCTTCGTCGATGCGTACGACCCGGAGAAGCCGGAAGTGAAGGCGTTCGTCGCCGCCTACAAGAAAGGCACCGGCAAGGAGCCGGTCAATCTGAATGGCTACGGCTATGACGGCATCTACCTGGTCGCCGACGCCATCCGCCGCGCCGGCTCGACCGACAAGGAGAAGATCCGCGAGGCGATGCAGAAGACCAGCTATGCCGGCGTGATGGGCGCGAAGGGGATGAAGTACAGCTTCCCCGAGGGCAAGCGCGCGGGCTTCGACCCGAACGGCATGGTGGTGCGCGTCTACGAGAACGACCGCCAGGGGCGAGTGCTGCACGTCGGCACCAAGTAGCCTTTGCAGGATCTTCTCGAGCTCGCCGTCGGCGCGACGGCCTCGGGCTGCATCTATGGACTGATCGCGCTCGCCTACCTGCTGATGATCCGGCCGACCGGGATCATCAACTTCGCGGTCGGCGAATGGGCCATGGTCGCGTCTTTCGGCGGATTTGTTTTCCTGACGAAATACGAATGGCCCTATCCGCTGGGGATGGCCGTCGTGGTGGCGTTCATGATGGGGGTGGGCTGGGCCACCGAGCGCATCGCGGTGCGGCCGCTGGTAGAGAAGGGCGCTTCGCTGCTCGCGCCGATCCTCGCGCTGCTGGGCGTGCTGGTGGTGACGCGCGAGGTCATCTCGGTCAGCTTCCCACCCGATCCTCTGCCGGTGCCGTTCCCGTTCGGCATCGGCCGGCTCGAGTTGTTCGGCATCGGCGCTTCGTACCAGAACGTGTTCATCATCGTGGTCACGCTTACGGTGTTCGCCGGCACCTGGTTCTTCTTCGAGCAGACCCTCTGGGGCAAGAGCTTCGAGGCAGTGTCGCTCAACCGCCGCGCGGCGGCGCTGATGGGCATCAACCTGCCGCGTGTCACCGCAGTGTCGTTCGCGGGTGGCGCCGGCGCCGCGGGGCTCGCCGGGCTGCTGGTCTCGCCCAATATCTCGGCGCACTACCTGATGGGTGTGCCGCTCGCCATCCAGGGCTTCACCGCGCTGGTGATCGGCGGCGTCGGCCGGGTCGAGGGCGCGCTGCTGGGAGGATTGCTGCTGGCATTCGCCGAGCAGCTCACCGCGCGCTACGCGCCGATTCCGTCCGGCTACACGCAAGGCGTGCCGCTGCTGTTCCTCATGATCTTCCTGCTGGTGCGGCCGACCGGCCTGCTGCGGGCGCGTGCATGAAGCGCATCGCGTGGGTCGCGGGGTTCATCGTGCTCGCGGCGCTGCCGTTCTTCCTCGGCAGCTATCACAACGACGTGTATCGCAAGCTGCTGCTGTGGATCACGCTCGCGCTCGGCTACAACTTTCTGTTCGGCATCTGCGGGCAGGTGGCGTTCTCGCACTTCGCCTTCTACGGCATCGGCGCGTACAGCGTGGTGATCCTGCTGTTCCAGTTCAACCTGCCGCTGCCGGTGGCAATCGTGCTCGGTGTGGTCATTTGCGCGGGAATCGCGCTTGTCGTTGCCATTCCCGCGACGCGGCTCGAGGGCTTCTATCTCGCGTTGGTGACGCTCGCGCTGGCGCAGCTTTTCATCGTGGTGCTGAACGAAGGCGGCAACGTGACCGGTGGCACCGGGGGTATTGCCAATTACCGCCTGCCGCCGATCTTCGGCTGGCGCATTGCCGGGCCGCCTTACACCCTGGTGATCGTCGGATTGCTGGCGGCCACGTTCGCGCTGCTCTGGCGCCTCGACCATTCCTGGTTCGGACGCGCCTGCCGCGCGTTGCGCGACAACCCGGAAGCGGCCGCGGCGATGGGGGTGGACGTTGCGCGCACCAAGGTGATCGTGTTCACGCTGACCAGCGCGCTCGCCGGCATCGCCGGCATGGTCTACGCCTTCGTCGACAACACGGTGAACCCGCCGATCTTCGGCCTGGACAACGCGTTCCTGATCCTCTTCATGGTGATCGTCGGCGGCGCCGGGCGCCACGCCGGCGCGGTGATCGGCGCGACGCTGCTTTTCCTGCTGCCGTTCTGGCTCTCGCCGCTCGTCGGGCATCACCACCAGCTCATCTTCGGCGTGCTGGTGGTGGCGGCGATCCTCGCTCAACCCAAGGGATTGATCGGCCTGTGGGATCGATTCTCGAAGTAAGGCGGCTGACCAAGCGCTTCGGCGGCCTGACCGCCGTGGCCGGCCTCGACTTCAACCTGGGCGACGGCGAGATCCTCGGGCTGATCGGGCCGAACGGCGCGGGCAAGACCACGACCTTCAACATCATCGCCGGCACCTACGCCGCCGACGAGGGTGAGGTCCGGTTCGCGGGCGAGCCGATCCTCGGCCTGCCGCCGCACCAGATCGCGCGGCGCGGGCTGATGCGCACCTTCCAGCACAACCGCCCGTTCGGCGGCATGCCCGTGCTGGAGAACGTGATGGTGGGCGCCCATACACGGTTCAGCAGAAATGTTTTTTCGAGGAAAGCCTCGACCGAAGAGAGAGACCGGCGCCGCCGCGCCGAGGAGCTGATCGAGTTCGTCGGTCTCGGCGGGCTGCGCGATGCCGACGTCGGCACGCTCTCCTTCGGGCAGGGCCGCCTGCTCGAGATCGCGCGCGCGCTCGCCGGCGAGCCGCGCGCCATCCTGTTCGACGAGCCGGCGGCCGGGCTGACCGCGGCCGAGATCGACCGCCTCGCCGGCATCCTGCGCGGCATCGCCGAGCGCGGCATCGCGGTGCTGCTGATCGAGCATGACATGCGCTTCCTGCTGCCGCTCGCGCACCGCGTGGTGGTGCTCAATTTCGGCGCGCGCATCGCGCAGGGAACGCCGCAGGAAGTGCGCTCGGACCGCGCGGTGATGGAGGCCTACCTCGGCGATGCTGCGGCTCTCTGACCTGCACGCGTCCTACGGCGCGGCCCCGGTGCTGCAGGGAATCTCGCTCGCCGTGGAGAAGGGCGAGACCGTGGCGCTGCTCGGACCGAACGGCGCCGGCAAGTCGACGCTGCTCGCCGCGATTACCGGAACCATCCGGCGGCGCGCTGGCCGGATCGATTTCCAGGGGAAAAATCTGGTGCACGACGCGAGCCACGCCATCGTCGCGCAGGGGGTGGCGCTGGTGCCGGAAGGCCGCCTGGTGTTCGCGCCGTTCAGCGTCGAGGACAACCTGCGCCTCGGCGCGGTGCGCCTGCGCGGCGAAGCGCGCGAGCGCTTCGACTATGTGCATGCGCTCTTTCCCCGCCTGCGCGAGCGCAGGCGGCAGCCCGCGGGCACGTTGTCCGGCGGCGAGCAGCAGATGCTCGCGATCGGCCGCGCGCTGATGAGCGATCCGCGGCTGCTCCTTCTGGACGAGCCGTTTCTCGGGCTCGCACCGCTCGTGGTTTCGCAGATCCGGGAGGCGCTCGAGAAGCTGCGCGCCAGCGGCCTGACGATGCTGATCGTCGAGCAGAAGCTCGACATCGCGCTCGACTTCGCGCAGCGCGCCTACGTGCTGATCAAGGGCAGGGTGGTGCTGGAGGAGAGCACCGCGAACCTCGCCCGGCGGACCGACCTGCGGGACCTGTATTTCTCTCCGGCTACTTCCTCATCCGCTCGATCCAGGGCTTGAAGCCGGCGAGCAGGTCGGCGAGGAATTTCCGGCTGGTCTCGTCGGTGAGCTTGCCCTGCGCATCGAACTTGCCCGGCGCGCTGCCGATGAATACTTCGGGCCGAGGCAGCACGTGGGCCCAGAGCTGGACCAGGATGCGCCGCAGGTCGTACTGAACGCGCGCGCCGCCGAGCGGCCCCTGCGTGCAGGAGAAGATGGCGACCGGCTTGTCCTGCCACGACTGGTTCGGCGGGCGCGAAGCCCAGTCGATGGCGTTCTTCAGCGCCCCGCTGAGCGAGAAGTTGTACTCCGGGCTCGCGATCAGCACGCCGTCGGCGTGCGCGATCTCGGCGCGCAGGCGCTTGGCCGGCTCCGGGATGCCGGCGTCGAACACGTCCTGGTCGAACATCGGCAGGTCGGCGATGCTCGTGATGCGCATCGTCATGCCCGGGGGCAGGAGCTCGTTGCAGGCGCGCAGCGCGGCGGTGTTGTAGGAGCCTTTTCGCAGGCTGCCGGAGATGGCGAGGATTTGCATGGGCGCCGAGTCTAGCGGCGCTCGGGCAGGTGCGCGACCATGGTTTCGAGCCAGGCCGAGTCGCCGTTCAATGTCCTCAATTCCTGGAGCGCCTCCGCGCGCGTCTGTCTCCACCGGTCGACCACGCACGGCTCGGCCTCGCCCTGGTGCGAGAACTCGAGCCGGATGCCGTTCGGGTCGTAGAAGTACATAGACCAGGTGTCGCAGCCGACGTTGACCGGGCCGAGATAGGACAGTTTCGCTTTCTCGAGATTCTTCCGTACCTGGGAAAAGCGCTCTTCGCTGACCGCGAACGAGACGTGCTGCATGTTGCCGATGCAGTCGCGGTCGCCCTTCGGCTTTGCGCCTCTCGGCATTTCGAAGAACGCGAGCAGCGAGTCGCCGCCGGCGTCGAGGAAGTAGTGGCGCAGGTTCTCGAACGGCGGGTTGCCGCGGTTGCCGGGACCCGTGCCGAGACCCGGCGGAACTTTCAGCGCATGGACCAGCGGCATGCCGAGCACGCCGACGTAGAAGTCGAGCGTCATCTTCATGTCGTCGGTGTTGAGCGCGAGGTGGTGGACGCCGCGGGACAGAGGCCGTGCGTTGCTCATTGCCGGATGTTAGCCGTGATCATGCCGGTGATGCAGGTCGGGATAGTGCGGGTGGCGGTGGGCCAGCCGGCGATGGGCGTGCGGATGGGTGTGCGGCTCGCGCCCGTCCCAGTCGAAGGCGTGGCGGTGCTGATGATGCTCGTCGTGAACGTGCGGGTGCGTGTGCTCCATCGGCTCGTGCACATGCGCGTGCTCGTGGCGCTCGGTCAGGTGCAGCCATACCCCGAGCGCCATCAGGGCGGCCGCGGCCCAGAACGCGCTCGACGGCGATTCGCGCAGCAGCAGCAGGGCGAGAGCGGCGCCGAAGAAGGGAGCGACCGAGAAATAGGCGCCGGTGCGCGCGCTGCCGAGATTGCGCAGCGCGACGACGAAGAGCACGAGGCTGATGCCGTAGCCGAAGAACCCGATCGCCGCGGCCGACGACAGGATTCCGGCGCCGGGCAGGCTGGCGCCCTGGAAGAGCGCGAGCGACAGGTTGACGGTCCCGGCCACCAGCCCCTTCATTCCGGCGATCGTGACCGCATCGCCGCCGGAGACGCGCCGGGTCAGGTTGTTGTCGATTGCCCAGGCGAGGCATGCGCCCGCGATCAGCAACGGCCCGGTGATGCCGCTTGCACGAGGCGCCTCGCCCCAGGAGAGCACTACGCCGCCGGCGACGATCGCCGCCATGCCGAGGAACACGCGCCGGTCGACGTTTTCGCGGAACACGACCCAGGCGATGGCCGCGGTCAGCACGGACTCCAGGTTGAGCAGCAGCGAGGCCGTCGCGCCGTCGCTGTGCGTGAGTCCGTACATCAGGAGCGCGGGGCCGGCGATCCCGCCGGCGGCAATCGCACCCGCGAGCCACGGCAAATCGGCACGCGACAGGCTCGCCACGGCCTCGCGGCGCCGGCGCAGGAGGAACCAGGCGAGCAGGCCGATGCCGCTGCCGAGATAGAGCAGCCCGGCGAGCGCAAGCGGCGCGACCTCGCCGATCAGCAGCTTGGCGAGCGGCGTGCTGGCGCCGAACAGTGCCGCCGAGGCTAGCGCGTAGGCGATGGCAGCGCGGGGCATTCGCTAGCTTTTTGTCTGCAACCCGGCGTGAGCGCGATACGCCGAGTGCAGCAGGTCGAAGGTCCGCATCGCCTCGGCCAGCATCGCATCGTCGCCGCGCGCCTTTTCCTTCGCGCCCTTCAGCATGGTCTCGAGGCCGGTCGCATCCGGCACCGGGATGCCGCCGACGTCCAGGAAGTGCACCGCGGCCCCGATCTTGGCGAGCGCCGGATCCTGGTCCAGCCCGAATGCAGCGGCCAGCACCTCGAACGTGACGCGGTTCTTCACATGGGTAAATTCGGCTCCGTCGTAGTCGAAGCCGACCGCTTTCTTCGGGCATTCGCTCGGTCGCGCGATCCAGACGAACCTGGCATCGCGGTCGATGAAGCGCTTGATGAGCCAGGCGCTCGCCAGGCGATCCACCCAGGGCGCCTTGCGGGTGGCCCAGACCCGCTTGTGGTAGCGCGCACGGTCGAGCGGCCGCAGTCCTTTCATCGACGAGCGCGGCTCGTTGCGCGCATAGAGCTCGGCATAGCGCGCCTTGAGCGATGCGAGCGCCGCGACTGCCTGTTCCTTCGCCTGGCCGGCG
>Ga0134121_10001762_pt1 | contig 19863 bp, 17 predicted proteins | sample KB301_FD_96463 | JGI IMG/M metagenome (GOLD analysis project Ga0134121, IMG submission 96463) | Terrestrial soil microbial communities without Nitrogen fertilizer from Kellogg Biological Station, Michigan, USA - KB3-0-1 | ecosystem: Environmental > Terrestrial > Soil > Unclassified ... | reverse complement strand
TCATCGGGCGAACCCTGTACATCGGCGGCGACTTCGCGGACGGGGCGGGTCTGCCGTCCGCCGACAAGCTGGTGCGGTGCAACCTCGACACCGGCACGCCCTCCTCGACGGTCGCCGACGCGGCGCACGAGATCAACAGCGCCGTCTACGCGCTCACGGCCGACTCGGCCGGGCGGCTCTATGCCGCCGGAAGCTTCATCAACATCGACTCGATCCCGAACGCCGACCACGTCGCGATGTTCGACGGCACGTGGCATGCGATGAGCGCCGGCGCCGTGGACGACATCACGCGCAGCATCGCCTCGGACGGGACCAACGTCTACATCGGCAGCGACTCGGTCGACATCGCGGGCATCGCGCAGGCCGATCACGTCGCCAAGTGGAACGGGACGACGTGGAGCGCGCTCGGCGCGAACGCGGCGACCACGGACGGGTGGCTGCCGGCGACGGCGTTCGTCAACGCGATCGCGGTCTCGGGTGCGAACGTCTTCGTCGGCGGCTCGTTCCAGAACGCCGACGGGCACCCCACCGCCGACATGGTCGCCGGGTTCAACGGCTTCAGCTGGGCGCCGCTGGGCTCCAACGGCGCCGGCAACGGACCGCTGGGCGGCGCCGTCAACGCAGTGACCTTCTTCGGCGGCCAGGTCGTCGCGGGCGGCAACTTCACCGCCGCCGGAGGCGACGGCCGCGCCAACTACGTCGCCCGCTATCCGGGGGCCGCTCACCCGCTGAAGGCGGTCATCCGGCTCGGGAGCGGGGGCTTCGCGCCGTTCGTCGGGTCTACCGCCTCGCTCGACGGAACCGCGAGCGACGGCGACTCGCCGGTCGTCTCCTACCGCTGGACCTGGAACGACGGCACGCCCGCCAGCAGCGGCCCGAAGATCGCGCATCTGCTCACGAGGCAGGGAATCAACGTCGTCACGCTGATCGTGACCGACAGCAAGGGGCACACGGCGCAGACCAGCGAGGACTTCTTCATCGCGGGCCAGTACCCGCAGGCGAGGTTCGACTGGACGCCGTCGACGGTGTTCGCCGGGCAGGCGATCGCGTTCGACGGGAGCGCGTCGAGCGACAGCGACGGGACGATCGCCTCCTACGACTGGCAATGGGGCGACGCGACGCCTGACGCACACGGCGACAAGCCGAACCACGTCTTCGCCAGCCCCGGCACCTATCAGGTGGCGTTGTTCGTACGCGACGACAACACGCAGTCCGGCGGCGCGATTCACAACGTGACCGTCCTCGCGCTCGTCGTCCCCCGCGTCAGCCGCGCGTCGCTGACCAACACCCGCTTCCGCGTCGGGACGCGTCGCACCGCGGTCGCCGCCAAGGCGAAGCGCGGCACGAGCTTCAAGTTCACCCTCAAAGCGCCGGCCAAGGTCACGATCACGATCAAGCGCCGCGCGGCGGGCGCTCGCGCGATCAAGGTCGGCACGCTCACGCGCGCGCATTTGGCGAACGGACGCAACACGATCGCGTTCAGCGGCCGGATCGGACGGCGCGCGCTGAGCCCCGGCGCCTACACGGCGACCTTGAGCGCTCGCAACGCCAAGGGCAGGTCGAAGCCGACGAGCGTCAAGTTCTCGATCGTCGAGTAGAGCGGTCGTACGGGTGGTGCTAGCGCCCTTGGCAGCGCGCGCGCGACGCGCAACGCTGCCTCCGTGAGCAGGTCACCGCCGTCAGGCCATGTGACGATCGAGTGCACGCGTCGTGAGGTGGGCCAGCGCGATCCCCGCCAGCGCGCCGGCGACGACGTCGCCGGGGTAGTGGACGCCCGTGTGAACCCGCGAGTAGGCGACGAGGGCGGCGAGTCCGCGCAGCGGGATCGCGGCGGCCGGGTGCACATGACCGACGCCGGTCGCGAAGGCGAACGCGGCGGCGGAGTGGCCGGACGGAAACGAGGTGGAGGACGGCATGCGCACGTGACGGGCGCTGGGCACCTGCTCTGCCACGCGGTCGGGGCGCTTGCGGCTGCCGAGCGGCTTGGCGACGAGGTTGACGAGGCTCGCCGTGACGCCGACCGACGCGAGGCCGTGAGCGGCAGCGCAGCGCCCACGGCGCCCGGTCGCGGCCAGCCCGGCGGCCGCGCAGAGCGAGAGGCGCGAGTAGTCGGCAGCATGCGAGAGGCGGGCCATGGCGCGGTCGAGCTTGGGCGTCGAGCTCTGAGCGATCGCCGCGTACAGCGCGACGTCGATGCGCTCGGCGGCCTGCAGCCAGCGAGCGAGCCGTGGCGGGGGCGGGGTGGGGCGGTCCGAGTCGAAGTCCACGAGAGCGTGATCCTATGAGCCACCGGCGCTGGGCGGCGATCGGCGCTCTGCTGCTCGGCTTCGGCGGGGTCGGTCTCGCCGTCGTCGTCGCGGTGCAGGAGTTCCCGCGCGGCCTGGTCGCGCTCGCACTGGTGACCGTCGCGGCGGCTGCCGCGTGGTACGGCGTCCTGAGGACCGGCCTGCTCCGCGTCGCCGGGCTGCTCGTCGGCGCGCTCGGTCTGCTCGCGGCGCTCGTGCTGTTGGCGTCCGACCGCCTGCTCGAGCAGGCGCTGGTCGTCGCTGCGCTCGTGCTGAGCGGCGCTTGGGCGCGCGCGGCGTTCGGCGTCCGCGTGCGCCTGCCCACGCGGCCGGCTCCACGAAGACCGGTGCTGTTCTTCAACCCGAAGTCCGGCGGCGGCAAGGCGGAGCGGTTCGCACTGGCGTCCGAAGCGCGGGCGCGTGGGATCGAGCCGATCGAGCTGGAGCCGGGCCGGGATCTCGAGCGGCTGGTGCGCGACGCGGTCGCCGGTGGCGCCGACGGGCTGGCGATGGCGGGCGGCGACGGCTCGCAGGCCGTCGTCGCCGCCGTCGCGGCGGAGCTGCAGCTGCCGTACGCCTGCGTGCCGGCCGGCACGCGCAACCACTTCGCGCTCGACCTCGGCGTCGATCGCGACGACGTCGTCGGGGCGCTCGACGCGTTCGTCGACGGCGGCGAGCGGCGCGTCGACCTCGCGGAGGTGAACGGACGCGTGTTCGTCAACAACGTCTCGCTCGGGCTCTACGCCGTGGCCGTCCAGCGCACCGGCTACCGCGACGCGAAGCTGCGGACCCTGCTCGACACCGTGCCCGACGTGCTCGGACCTGGCGGGGTCGGGCTCGACCTGCGTTGGACGGGTCCCGGCGGGCACGAGCACGCTTCGGGAGCCGCGATCCTGGTCTCGAACAACCGCTACCGCTTGGGCCGCGCGGTCGGCTCCGGCACCCGCCCGCGCATCGACGACGGGCTGCTCGGAATCACGATCGCGGGCGCCCCGACCGACGGCGGCGGCGGCGCTGGCCGCCCGCAACGACCATGGCGGGAGTGGACCGCGCCGGCCTTCGAGGTCGACGCCGACCATCCCGTGCCCGCCGGCATCGACGGCGAGGCGGTGCAGCTGGAGCCGCCGCTGCGGTTCCGCATACGCCCCGGCGTCCTGCGGGTGCGCATCGCCCGGGGGCATCCCGGCGCCTCGCCGTCGGCCTCCCTGCCCGAGGGACTCGCGCAGAGCGCCCGCGCGCTCGCCCGAATCGCGGCCGGACACGGTCCCTGAGCGCTACGCCGCAGAGGTGGGCGCCGATACCCTGTCGCTTGCCCATGACCTCCCGCGAGGCTCTGCCCTACGTTGACCCCCACGCCCGCGTTGGCCCGCTCTACCGAACCTATGTGAAGTTTCTCGGCACGCGCCTGGCCGCGTGGCTTTCGATGCACGTCGTGTGGAAGGTCGATCCGCAGCTGATGCGGCTGACCGGGGGCCGTCTCGGCCTGGGTCTCATGCTCCCGACCGCCCTGCTGGAGACGCGCGGCGCGCGCAGCGGTCGTCCGCGGCGCAATGGCGTCATCTACTTCCACGACGGCGAACGCGTGACGATCATCGCCTCCAAGCTCGGCGCGCCCGAGCACCCGTCCTGGTTTCACAACGCGCGCGCGAATCCGGACGTCCTGCTCGGCGGTCGGCCGTTTCGGGTCGAGGTCGTCGAGGAGGAGTCCTCGCGCACGCGGCTCTGGGAGCTGGCCGATCGCGTGTTCCCGCCCTACGCGGTCTACCGCGACCGAGCCGCGCGCGTCGGGCGCACGATCCCGATCCTGCAGCTCGTCCCTCGCTGAAGTTCGTCGGCGCGCACGTGCCGCGCGGGTCATGCGTCCGTGAACGGCCATTGACGCGGATCGGGTTCCGGCGTAGCGTCGGCGTCTCCCGACGAGGAGGCAGACGATGTATGCGCGCGTAGCGAAATGGGAGGGCGCGGATGGCGAGAAGCTCCGCCAAGCCGCTCGGGAGATCAACGCCGAGGCGCCGTCCGGGCCGCCCGAGGGCCTGCCGGCCAAGGGCTTCATGATGCTCATCGATCCCGACAACGGCCGCAGCCTCGCGGTCGTGCTGTTCGAGACCGAGGAGGACCTGCGCAAGGGCGACGAGATCCTCAACGGGATGACCCCACGCGTGGACGACGGCAGCACGCGGACCTCGGTCGAGCACTACGAGGTCGGCGTCGACGTCCGCGTTTGAGGGATCTGATTCCGACCTACGAGCCCTCGCGCGACTGAGCGCGGCGGCGCAGCAACGCGCCCACGATCCCCGCGAGCAGGAGCGCGCCGAGCACGACCGCGCCGGCGAGGCCGAGGTCGCCCACGACGTCGGCGATCGAGGGCCCGGCGAGGTAGGCGCCACCGCCCACGAGCAGCGCCCACGCCGCGGCGCAGAGCGCGTTCATCGGCAGGAAGCGCGCGGCCGGCATGTCGTGGATCCCGGCGACCCATGAGGGAGCGAGATAGACGCCGAGCAGCGCGTGCCGCTCGTAGAAGCGCTCTCCGCGCATCATCGCCGCCAGCCGCAGCCTGCGAAACGGGCCGGGCGCGGACCACAGCGCGCGGCCGCCGCGACGCCCGAGCTGCCAGCCGGCGACTCCGCCGACAGTGGCGCCCAGCCATGCGACCAGGAGCACCTCGCCGATGTCGACGCGGCCGCGCGAGGCGTAGATCCCGGCCGCGATCAGCACCGGCTCGCCCGGCCCCGGGACGCCGACCCAGCTCGCGGCCGCGGCGAGCGCGATCCCGGTGTCGTCGAACGACGTCCCGTGTAAGTGTGTGTGCAGGCCCGCGAGCAGGAGCACGACGGCGGCGAGGGGGCGCACCACGACCACATGCCCATTGTGGCGAGCGACGAGTCGCCGGCCGCTCAACGGGTAGCGTGGACATGAGCACGGGCGAACCACGACGGAGGCACGATGAAGACGCGAGCACTCGGCAGTCAGGGCCTCGAGGTCTCCGAGCAGGGGCTCGGCTGCATGGGGATGTCGGAGTTCTACGGCGAGACCGACGACGGCGAGGCGGTCGCGACGATCCACCGCGCGCTCGAGCTGGGCGTGACGCTGCTCGACACGGCCGACATGTACGGGCCGTTCGCGAACGAGCGGCTCGTCAGCCGCGCGATCGCCGACCGGCGCGAGCGGGTCGTGCTCGCGACGAAGTTCGGCAACGTGCGCGGCGAGCACGGCGAGTTCCTCGGCCGGCGGGGCGACGCCGAGTACGTGCGCTCCGCCTGTGACGCGTCGCTCGAGCGCCTCGGCGTCGAGCACATCGACCTCTACTACCAGCATCGCGTCGACCCGGAGGTGCCGATCGAGGAGACCGTCGGCGCGATGGCCGAGCTCGTCGCGGCGGGCAAGGTGCGCTACCTCGGACTCTCCGAGGCGGCTCCGGAGACGGTGCGGCGCGCCCACGCGGTGCACCCGATCTCCGCGCTGCAGACCGAGTACTCGCTGTGGACGCGCGACGTCGAGCGGCGCATCCTGCCGACCGTGCGCGAGCTCGGGATCGGCTTCGTCGCCTACAGCCCGCTCGGGCGCGGCTTCCTCTCCGGCCGCTGGGCCTCACCGCAGGACATCCCCGAGGGCGACTTCCGCCGCCGCAACCCGCGCTTCCAGGGCGAGAACTTCGTCCGCAACTTCGCGATCGTCGAGCGCATCCGCGCGCTCGCGGAGGAGCAGGGCGTCACGGCGGCGCAGCTCGCGCTCGCCTGGGTCCAGCATCGCGGCGAGGACGTCGTGCCGATCCCCGGCACGAAGCGCCGCAGCTACCTCGAGCAGAACGTCGCCGCGACCGCGATCGAGCTCAGCGACGACGACCTGCGCCGACTCGACGAGGCGGCGCCTCCCGGCACGACCGCCGGCGACCGCTATCCGGACATGTCGACGGTGGAGGCGTGATGGGCGCAGGGGAGCTCGCGCGGCAGCTGAGCTAGGTCGACTGACGGGCGTCGCCGTCGAGGCGCCGACCCAGCGCCAGCAGCGCGAGCCCCAGCACCGCGACGACCATGCCGGAGATCAACAGCGGCGTGCGGCCGTCGCCACCCCAGGCGAGCCCGGCCCAGACGCTGGCGATCAGCGCGCAGCCGCCGCTCAGGCCCTGGAACAGCCCGAGGCCGGTGCCCATCGCGCCGGCCGGCAGCAGGTCGGAGACCCACGCCTTGCCGACGCCGTCCGTCAGCGCCGTGTAGGCGCCGTAGAGGGGCAGCAGCAGCCACACCCACCCGGACGAGCGCGCGAGGCCGAGGCCGAGGTAGGCGACCGCGAAGATCAGCAGCCCGACGCCGAAGACCGCACGCCGCGGGATGCGGTCGGAGACGATGCCCGCCGGCAGACTCAGCCCCGCGTACGCGGCGTTGTAGAGCGTGTAGACGAGGATCACGCTCACGAAGCTGAGGCCGAGCTCGTTCGCGCGCAGGATCAGCAGCGCGTCGGAGAAGTTGACGAGCCCGAACAGCGACAGCGCAAGCGTGACGCGCCAGTAGCGCCGCGGCAGCGCACGCAGCGGCACGCTCGGCGCGCGCTCGGCGCCGGCCACGGGCGCGGCCGCCGGGCGCTCGCGCACGAAGGCGATCAACGCGACGCTGATCGCGCCCGGGACCGCCGCGAAGAAGAACAGCGGGCGCAGGTGGTGGTTCAGCGCCTCGTAGAGCCCGAGCCCCAGCAGCGGCCCGACGACGGCGCCCGCGGTGTCGAACGCGCGGTGGTAGCCGAACGCGCGGCCGCGGATCTCCGGCGAGGTGTCGCCCGCGATCAGCGCGTCGCGCGGGGCGGTGCGGATCCCCTTCCCGGTGCGGTCGACGAAGCGCCCGACGAGCGCGAACGGCCATGCGGTCGCAAGGCCCATCAGCGGCTTGGCCGCCGAGGAGATGCCGTAGCCGAGCGCGACCAGCGGCCGGCGGCGGTGACGATCGGCGAGCCGGCCGAAGATCGCCTTGCCGGCCGACGCCGTCCCCTCCGCGACGCCCTCGATCAGGCCGAGCGCGGACGCCGGCGCGCCGAGCGTGACGGTGATGAACAGCGGCCAGATCGGATACAGCAGCTCCGACGCCGCGTCCTGGAAGAAGCTCACCCAGGAGAGGACGCGGACGTTGCGGGGCAGATCCTGCGCGAAGCGCCGCGGGCGCCGCGCTCGTTCGCGTTCAGGAACGATCGCCACCGCTGCCCAGTTCGTGCGCGGAGCGATGGCGGACGCGGTCGCGCGCCTCGCCGTAGATGAACGTCTCGTAGGAGATGAGCGTCGTCAACAGCGCGGCGAGCAGCGCGAGCAGCGCCAGCGCCGGCAGCTCGCGCACAGCCGGCACGAGCGCGAGCAGCAGCAGCGCGAGGCCGAGGCGGCGGCGATTGAGCGTGTGGACGTTGCGCAGCCGGAAGGCGACGTGCGCCAGCAGGTAGAGCGCCGTGCCGCCGAGCAGCGCGAACGTCGGCACGAGCTTCAGCGGATCGGCGACGTGGCCGAGCGTCTTCTTCATCCCCAGCGCGACGAGCACGATCCCGGCGACCATCGGGAAGTGCAGGTAGGAGAAGGAGTCGCGCGCCATCGTGTTGCGCTGGAGGCCGGGGGCCGCGTCGACCAGCCGCCGCTCGGAGACGAGCGCGACGACGTCGAAGTAGAGCCACCACAGCGCGGCCGCGACGACGATCCCGAGCACCGCGGCCGCGACGACGCCGGCGTCGACCTCGAGCCCCGCGCCGACACCGATCGCGACGATCGACTCGCCGAGCGCGATGATGATGATCAGCCCGTGGCGCTCGGCGAAGTGGCCGGGCGCGAGACGCCAGCCGCTCGCGTCGATCAGCAGCGGGCCGCCCATGTCGAGCGCGAGCGCGAGCGCCCACAGGCCGCCCTGCGCGGCGCCGTCGAAGAAGGAGGCGAGCACGAGCAGACCGACGCCGATCGCCGTGCTGATCGCCAGGCCCCAGACCGAGTGACGCAGCTCCGCGTCATCGCGGCTCGCGAGCACGAACAGCGCGATGTGTCCACCGCGCACAACGCCGTAGGCGACTGCGAACAGCAGCCCGAGATCGCCGAACGCCTCCGGCACGCACAGCGCGACCACGAGCAGGCCGGCCATCGCGGCGAAGATCGCGATCCGCACCGCACCCTCCTCCGGGTCCACGACGCTCGTCAGCCACGCGTAGCCGCCCCACGCCCACCACAGCACGCCGAGCACCAGCAGCCCCTGCGCGAGCCCCTCCCACGTCGGCGTCGCCGCCATCAGCGCCGTGCACTGCGTGATCGCCAGCACGAAGACGAGGTCGAAGAACAGCTCGAGCGGCGTGACGCGCTCGCCGTCCCGCATGACCGGCGTCAGGCGCTGCGTGCGGGGCGATGCGGTGCTCACCGCCCCATCTTCTCAGGGCACGGTCAGCCCGGCTCGTCGCGACGCTGCTCGAACAGGCGCATCAGCTCGGCGAGCGGGACGGGCACCGCGCGCGTGATGCGCACGAGCGTGAGGAACGTCGGGTCGACCTCGCCGCGCTCGATCGCGCCGAGATGGTGGCGCCGCAGCCGCGCCCGGTCGGCGAGCTCCGCCTGCGAGAGCCCGTGCTGCTCGCGCAGCTCGCGGATCGCGTCGCCGAGGTGGCGATGCTCGAACGATCTCGCACGCTGGTCGGGGTCATGGTCCGACAATCGGAGTGTCCTCCCTCGCCGTCCCACATTGGTGCGCGGCTAATCGAACCGGTTTTCGGATGAGTGGATCTTGGCAGGTCCCGCGCGATCGCGAGACCGCCGAACGTGACCGCGCCAGCATGCGGCTTGGCCGCGTGGCGCACCGGCTTTCGCCACACGCCCAACGACAGATCGGCGACGCGCCGCCACACTCGGACGATGCCGAGCGCGCGCCCACCGCAGATCGTCGCCTTCGGAGGTGGCGGCTTCTCGATGGAGGCGGGAAACCCGCTGCTCGACGACTACGTGCTCGGGCTCACCGGCACCGAGCGGCCGCGGGTCTGCTTCGTGCCGACCGCCTCCGGCGACGCGGACCATTACATCGTGCGCTTCTACCGCACCTTCGCGGGTCGCTGCGATGCCTCGCACGTCTCGCTCTTCCGGCGCGACCGCGGCCATGGCGCGGTCGAGGGCGACGTCGAGCAGCACCTGCTCGCGCAGGACCTCGTCTACGTCGGCGGCGGCAGCGTCGTCTCGCTGCTCGGCGCCTGGCGCGCGCACGGGCTCGACCGCGTGCTCAAGCAGGCGTGGCGGCGCGGGGTGGTGCTGTGCGGGCTCTCGGCGGGCTCGCTGTGCTGGTTCACCGAGGCGGTGAGCGCGTTCCACGGCGCGCCGACGGTCGTGCGCGGGCTCGGGTTGCTGCCGCACTCCAACTGCGTGCACTACGACGGCGAGCCGGAGCGGCGGGCGGAGTACCGACGCTTCGTCGGCGACGGCGTGCGGCCGGGGTACGCCGTCGACGACGGGGCGGCGCTGCACTTCGTCCACCGCGAGCTGCGGCGCGTCGTCAGCTCGCGGCCGCGGGCGGGCGCCTACCGCGTCGAGCCGACCGACGGCGACGTCGTCGAGACGCCGCTGCCGGTGAGCTATCTCGGCGACATGCGTCGCGACCTGGCCCTCGCGTGAGCCGCGGTCCCGGTGCTGAGGCGCCGTGCATCCTCGCGATGGGCGGCGGCGGCTTCACGATGGAGCCGGACAACCCGGCGCTCGACGACCTCGTGCTCTCGCTGACCGACAAGCCCGCACCGCGGGTGCTGTTCCTGCCGACCGCCTCGGGCGACCCGACGGGACAGATCACCGCCTTCTACGGCCGCTTCGGCCGCACCGCGGCGGCGACCCACTTGTCGCTCTTTCGCCGCCACGGCTCGGCGCGCTCGCTCGCCGACATCGTGCTCGAGCAGGACGCGATCTACGTCGGCGGCGGCTCGATGCGGAACCTGCTCGCGATCTGGCGCGCGCATGGGCTCGACGAGCTGCTCGCCGAGGCGTGGCGCCGCGGAATCGTGCTGGCCGGCCTGAGCGCCGGCGCGATGTGCTGGTTCGCCGGCGGGGTGACGTGCTCGGGCGGCCCGCCGGAGCCGATGGAGGGGCTCGGCCTGCTGCCCGGATCGTTCACCGTGCACGCCGACGGCGAGCCGGAGCGCCTGCCGGTGTGGCTCGCGGCGGTGCGTGCGGGAGCGCTCCCGGGCGGGTGGGCCGCCGACGACGGCGTAGGCCTGCTGTTCCGCGGGACGCGCATGACGCGCGTCGTCAGCTCGCGCCCGGGCACGGCCGCGCTGCGGGTCGAGCTGGTCGCGGGCGAGCTCGTGCGCCACCGGATCGTCCCCGAGCTGCTCGGGGACCGCGCGGGCGGGCCGGGCTCGCGACCGGTCCCCGACGACGTACGCGAGCTGCGCGCCCTGCGCTACGGCGGGCGACGCGACTGAGCTGCCGATTGTCGACAATCTCTGGGTCCTTTGCTATGTTCGCGCGATGGACGTCCTGCGCCCGTCGCCACCGCGATCGTGATCCGCGTCGTCACCGTCGAGGGAGCCGCGCGCGAGCGCGGCCTCCAGCACGGCGAGCAGCTGCGCGAGGACATCCGCCGCGGCGTCGGACGCTGGCTGGAGGTGGTCGCGACGCTCGGCCGCCCGGCCGACGACCTGCTGGCGGAGTTCCTCGCAGCCGTCGACTTCGCGCCCGCGCTGGCGCGCTGGGCGCCGGACTTCCTCGACGAGATCGACGGCCTCGCAACCGCCGCCGGGCTGCCCCGCTCCACGCTGCTCGCGTACAACCTCGGCGACGAGATGTGGCTGTGGGCCTACAAGTCCGGCTACGGCGAGATGGTCAAGAGCGAGCCGGCGGCGCGCTGCACCGCGATCGCGACGCGGCCGCCCGCGACCGACCGGCCGCTGGTCGCCCAGACGCTCGACATCCCCGTCTCCTACTGCGACACCGAGGTCGTGCTGCACGTCCGCGACGGCGAGCATCCCGACCTCTTCACGCTCACGCCGGCGGGGATGCTCAGCGTGATCGGCTGCAACGAGCTCGGCGTCGCCGTCTGCGGCAACACGGTGATGCCGCTCAACCACGCGCGCGTCGGCGTGCCCGTCGTCGCCGTCTTCCGCGCGATCCTGCAGCAGCGCAGCGCCGCCGAGGCGGCCGACCTCGTGCGCCGAATTCCCCACGCCTCCGGGCAGAACTACCTGATCTGCGATCCGGACGAGATCATCGACCTCGAGTGCTCGGCCACGAAGGTCGTCGAGCACGCCGCGGGTGCGACGATCCTCGCGCACACGAACCATCCGCTCTCGAACGACGACGTCGACGACGAGCTCATGCAGGTCGAGGAGCCCGAGTCCGCGCGGCGGCAGGCGTTCATGGACGCCCACCTCTCCGAGATCGCCGGCGCCGCCGACGTCGAGCGCCTGCTCGCCGACCGCACCGTGCCGATCTGCAAGGTCGGCACGGACATGGCCGAGTCCACCACATGGGCGTCGATGGTCGTCGAGCCGGCGCGCCCCCCGCGCATGTGGATCGCCGTCGGCCCGCCGTCGCAGAATCCCTTCGAGGAAGTCGACCTCCCCGCCGCGTGAGTGCCGCGGAAGGCCGGCCGGGGAGCGCCCACTCGCCCGACCGGCCTCCCTGCGACGCTCAGCCTGCGCGCTCGACCTGCTGCAGCACCCAGTTGGCGGCGTTGTAGCCGGACAGGCCGCTGACCTCACCGCCGCCGTGCACGCCCGAGCCGCAGTAGTACAGGCCGGGGATCGGGCCGTCGTAGCCGTCGCGGGTCTCGAACGTCTGGCCCTTGACGACGTCGACGTGGTGGATCGCGCCGTCGAGCATGCTGATGCGAGACTCCAAGTCGGCCGGCGTGTAGAGCACGTAGTCGACGATGTCCTCGCGGAAGTTCGGCACGAAGCGGTCGACCCAGTCGATCAGGCGCTCCGCCGCCTCCTCACGGCGCGTCTCCCACGTGCCCTGCGCGAGCCGCACGGGCGCGTAGAGCGTCCACAGCGAGACGGTGTGGTAGGGACCGTCGGCGACGGTCGAGTCGTAGAGCGACTGGACCGCGAACGCGCCCACGGTCGGCGCGGTCGGAAGCTCGCCGGCCTGCGCCGAGCGGAAGGAGTCGCGGAAGTGCTCGAGCGAGAGCTGGATCCGCAACGAGGCGGCGTCGCGCTCGTTGACGGAGCCGTACTCGGTGATGTCGGGCGGCCGGCGCATGACGCAGTGGAACTTCGTCGAGGCCGCCTCCATGACCCAGTGGCCTGTCAGCTCTTCGATCCTGGGCCGCAGCTCGTCGATCATCGCCATCGTCACGCGCTGGTGCGCGTTCGACACGACGCGCGGGGCGCGGAACGTCCGGCCGTCGGCAAGCTCGACGCCCTCGACGCCCTCGCCGCCGCGCGTGAGGATCTTGGTGACCTTCGCGTTGAGCTCGAACTCGACGCCGTGCTCGACGCCGGCGAGCGCGAGCGCGTTGGCGAGCGCACCCATCCCGCCGACGACGAACTCGTGCTGGACGTCGACGAACGCACCCGTGCGGAAGAAGACCGACGGCCACGCGTTGCCCGGAGCCCATGGGTCGCCGAGGTCCTCGACCGAGGAGTACACCGCCTGGATGCGCGGGTCCTTGAAGAACTCGGCCGCGATCTCGCCGACGGAGGTGCGCTTGAGCTGCTCCAGCAGCTTGCGCTCGCCGATCGCGTCGGCGTGCGCCCACAGCTCGGCCTCGGTCGGCGGGTGGCGCAGCTGGAACGGGCGCACGAGCTCGGCGGCGCGATTCCAGAAGGCGGCGTGCTCCGGCAGGCGCCGGGCGTCCTCGGCGTTGAGGCGCGCGACCGCCGCCTGCGTCTGGCCCAGGTGGCGGCCCTGCCCGAAGCCGACGCGGTCCTCGAACAGGAAGAACGGGTCCGGGTCGGGCTTCTGCAGCTTGAGCCCGTGGTCCCACAGGCACAGCTCCTCGATCACCGCGGGTTGCAGAAGCCACAGGTAGGCGGCGCAGGTGGAGAAGCGGTAGCCGGGGAACAGCTCCTCCGTCGCGACCGCACCGCCGACGATGTGTCGCTGCTCGAGCACGAGGACGCGCAGCCCACCGCGCGCCATCTTCGCCGCGGCGACCATGCCGTTGTGCCCGGCGCCGAGGACGATGACGTCGTAGTCGTCCCGCGACGCGGTCGGGTAGGTGTCATAGGTCATCCGTGCATGTTCCCCACCGGCGATCGCCGCAGGCTTGTCACCCGATCCAAGGTGGCGGGGCACGCTTGTCGAGCAGCTCAGCCGGCGCGACCCGCTAGTCGGTCGTCAGCTCGTCGGCCAGGAGGTCCATCAGCAGACCGTCCATCCACCGCCCGTCGGGAGTGCGCTCGTACGCGCGCATGACGCCGACGGGCTTGAACCCGACCGCGGCGTACGCGCGGATCGCGCGCTCGTTGCGACAGGCTGGATCGATCGTGAAGCGATGGTGGCCGCGCGCGTCGATCAGCCAGCGGATCGCCAGCCGCAGCGCAGCCGCCCCGAGCCCCCGGCCCTGGTGCTCGGGCAGCAGGAAGATGTCGAGGCTCGCGTGCTTGTAGTCCGGCTCCAGCTCCTCGTTGAAGCCGAGCCAGCCGGCGAGCGCATCGCCCACCTCGATCGCGAACGCACCGCCGTCGAAGTCGTTGACCAGCCCCTCGCGCTCGCGCTCCGGCGAGTCCGGCGTCCCCCACCACTCGGCGATGCTGGGCAGCGTCGTGGCCGGGACGAGGACGTCGAGGTCCGCGTCGCTCAGCGGCCGCAGCGTGACGCGGCCGCCCCGCAGCGTCGGGACGGGCTCAGCCGTCATCCTGCCTGAACGCCCAGCGCACCTCGTCGATCGAGAGGCCGGAGGCGACGCACGCCAGCAGCTTCATGCGCGCCGCCTGCGGCGAGAGGAAGCCGGCGGGGATGATCGCGGTGCCGCGCAGGTCGCGCTCGGAGCCGGCGTAGCCGTAGGTGCCGGTGAGCACGACGCCGCGCTCGGGGCGGCAGTAGGCGACGACCGGGATCCGCTGGGCCGCGTCTGCCCACAGCTCGAGCAGGTCGGGCGCGAGGTGGCCGGCGCCGAGCGTGCCGATCACGACGCCGTCGGGCTCGGTCGAGAGCGCGGCGTGCGCGAGCGTGCCGTCGTCGCCCGCGCTCGTCGGTATCACGAGCACGCGCTTGTCGAGCTGCGGCGGGTCGAGCGGCGGGTTGCGCGGCAGCCGCGACCAGATCGTCGGATGCCCCTCGGTGACGCGTCCGAGCGTCCCGGTCTGGGGCGATGAGAACGCGACGAGCGACGTCGTGTCGGTCTTGCGCACGCAGCGCGCGTGGTGGATCTCGCCGCCGAAGACGACGAGCACGCCCATCCCGGCCGCCTCCTCGCTCGCCGCCACCGAGACGGCGTCGAGCAGGTTCGCGGGGCCGTCGGCGCCGGCGGCGGTCGCCGGGCGGATCGCGCCCGTGAATACGATCGGCGCCTCCGCGTCGTGGATCACGTCGCACAGCATCGCGGTCTCCTCGAGCGCGTCGGTCCCGTGCGCGACGACGACGCCGATCCCGCGCCGCGCCGCGTCGCGCGCCTGGCGGCAGACCTCGAGCATGTCGGCGAGCGTCAGATGGGGGCTCGGCTTGTTGACGACGTCGCGCGCCTCGATCCCGGCGCGGTCGGTGAGGCCGGGGATCGTCCCGATCAGCCCCTCGGCGTCGAGCTGCGGCGTCGCCGAGGCGCCGCCCATCGCGATCGTGCCGCCGGCGCCGAGGATGCGGACGCGGCGAGCGGACGGTCGTGGAGCGGGCGGGCACATGACGCGCCCACCCTAGCGAGCGGCGTTGGGGCCGCTCCCCACCAGCCGCCGCTCGAGCTGGTCCGCCGGCACGGGGCGCCCGAGCAGGAAGCCCTGCGCGAGCGGGCAGCCGTGGCGGCGCAGGAAGTCGAGCTGGGCGAGATCCTCGACGCCCTCCACGACCGTCGTCATCCCGAGCGCCTTGCCGAGCTCGAGCACCGCGACGACGATCGCGCTCGCGCCGGCGTCGTCTGGGACGCACGCGAGGAAGGAGCGATCGACCTTGAGCACCTGCACCGGCAGCTCGCGCAGGCGCCCGAGCGAGGAGTGCCCGCTGCCGAAGTCGTCGATCGCGACCGTCAGCCCCGCTTCGCGCAGCTCGACGAGCAGCGAGCGGTGACGGCGTGCGTCGCTCAGCAGCGCCGTCTCGGTCAGCTCGGCGCAGAACTGGCCGGGGTCGAGCCCATGCGCGGCGATGCAGCCCGCGATCGAGCCGACGAGGTTGTCGCGGCGCAGCTGGCGCGGCGAGACGTTGAAGCACAGCCGCGGCCGGAAGCCCTCCGCTCCCCACGCGACCGCCTGGCGGCAGAGCGCCTCGACGACCCAGGCGCCGATCCCGTCGATCAGGCCGGCCTCCTCGGCGACCGGGATGAAGATGCCGGGCGGGACGAGCCCGTCGATGCGGCTCTCCCAGCGCACCAGCGCCTCGACCGCCTCGATCGCCCCGTCCTCGACACGCACGATCGGCTGGAAGTGCAGGCGCAGCTCGTCGGCTTCGATCGCGTGTCGCAGCCGCGTCGTGAGCGAAAGGCGGTGGCGCAGATTGCGCGCCTCCGGCTCGTAGACGGCGATCGTGCCCCCGCCCGCGCGCTTGGCCTGGCCGACCGCAGCGCCGGCGCCGCGGAAGAGGCTCTCTGCGTCCTCGCCGTGCAGCGGGGAGAGCGCGACGCCGATCGAGACGCCGATGTGGAACTCGGTGCCCTCGACTGCGAAGGGACGCTCGAACGCAGCCGCGATCCGCTCGCCGGCAGCCTGCGCGACGACGTGCGGGTCCCCGTCGCCCCCGCTGCAGTCGAGCAGCAGCAGGAACTCGTCGCCGCCCTGGCGCGCGAGCACGTCGCCGGTGCGCGTGAGCTCGGACACGCGCATCGCCGTCTCGCGCAGGACGGCGTCACCGGCCGCGTGGCCGAGCGAGTCGTTGACGAGCTTGAAGTTGTCGAGGTCGAACGCGAGCAGGGCGACCGCCGCGCCGAGCCGGCGCGCGCGCGTCAGGTCGCGCGTGAGCTGCTGCTCGAGCAGGGTGCGGTTCGGCAGCCCGGTGAGGCGGTCGTGCTGGGCGAGGAACGTCACCTGCTCCTCCGCCTCGCGCCGCGCGGTCACGTCCTCGAACGTGCAGACGACGCCCTGGCGGGTGGTGCCGTGGGCGCCGCCGATCGGGCGCGCGAGGACGGTGATCCAGCGCTCGACGCCGTCGGGTGCGACGCGTCGCAGCGTCGCACGCACCGGCCCGCCCTGCCGCAGCGCGCGCGCCGGCGGATTGTCGCCCGCGGTGAGCGGCCGTCCGTCGCCGTAGCGCAGCGCGCCTGCCGCGCTCACGAATCCGTCGGCGCCGAGCTGCTCGGCGGTGAGGCCGAGGATCCGCAGCGCGCTCGCGTTCCAGCTCGTCGGCCGCAACTCGGCGTCCGTGACGACCACGCCCTCCTCCAGCCCCTCGACCACGGCGCGACTGAGCCGCTCGGCGGCCTCGTGGGGAGCGGGCGGGTCGGAACCGGACATCCGCTTCGATCCTCGGCAGATGCTGAGAATGCTTGAGCGCTGCGCGCGAGCGTCCGCCGCCGGCGCGCGGGTTGCCGGCCTGCCCGGCACCTGCAAGGATCGTCTCGATGAGCTGGCGACGCCCGGTCGTGGGAGCGCTGCTGGCCCTGGTCGCAGCGTGTCCGTCGCCGGCGGGTGCGGCGCCCGTGGGCCAGTTGAGCTACGCGACCTGTTACACCGGCGCGCCGAGCGGCTGCCCGGTCACGGGCCTGCCCGCAATGTCCGACCTCACCGACGTGGCCGTCAGCCCCGACGGCCGCAGCGTCTACGTCACGTCCTACACGAGCGCGTCGATCACGCGCTTCGACCGCGACCCCGCGACCGGCAAGCTCACGCGCGCGGGCTGCATCACGAGCGCGATGGGCTGCGGCAGCGCCGCCGTCGACGGCAAGCCCGGTCTCGACGGCGCGCGCAGCGTCGCGGTGAGCGCGGACGGGCACAGCGTCTACGTCGTCGGCGAGACGGCCGACGCCGTCGCCGCCTTCGCGCGCGACACGCGCACGGGGGCGCTGACCTACGTCGGCTGCATCACAGGGGCCGCGACGGGCTGCACCGGCGCGGGTGCCGTGAGCAAGGCCGGGCTCGATGCGCCGGAGAGCGTCGCGGTCAGCCCCGACGGCGACGCGGTGTTCGTGGCCTCGTACAACTCCAGCGCGATCGCGGGGTTCGTGCGCAACCCCACGACGAGCGCCCTGCGGTACGTCGCGTGCTTCGCCCAGGGACCCGTGTGCGGCGGCGGGGGCAACGACGTCGTCGGGCTCGGAGGCGCGGAGGACGTCGTGTTCAGCCCCGATGGCGCCAACATCTACGTCTCGGCGTTCGTCAGCCAGGCGGTCACGCGCTTCACGCGCGACCCGGCGACGGGGGCCGTGTCCTACGACGGCTGCCACACGGCCGGCAGCGGTTGCACCGGCGGCGCCAACGGCGTGGCGAGCCTGACGCACGCCTACCAGTCGGTGCTCGACCCGACCGGCCGCAACCTCTACACGGTCTCGCAGAACGGGATCCACGCGCTGACGAGCTTCGACCGCGACGGCCCGACCGGGGCGCTGACGTACACCGGCTGCTTCGACGCGGGCGCCGTCTGCGGCGGCGGGCGGGATGGGATCGCCCAGCTGCTCTACCCCTACGGGGTCGCGGTCAGCCCGGACGGCCGCAGTCTCTATGTGACCGGCAACTACTCGAGCGCGCTGATGCGCTTCGATCGCGACACGCGCGACGGGAAGCTCACGCGGCGCGACTGCTTCACGCAGCAGACCGGCTGCGGCGCCGGCCACGACGGCCTGGCGCCGCTGCAATATCCCTTCCAGCTCGCCGTCTCCCCCGACGGGCGTGACGTGTACGTTCAGACCGCCGGACGGCTGCTGGACTTCCGCCGCGTGCCGGACACGCCGCCCGCCTGCGCGCCGCCGGCTGCGGCCGGCACGACGCCCGGCACCTCGGTGCGCATCGTGCTGCGCTGCGCAGACGCGAACGGCGACGCGTTCTCCGTCCGCTTCCCGGCGGTGCCGGCACACGGCGTGCTGACGCGCAGCGCCGACGGCGGCTCGGTGCTCTACGTGCCGGACAGCGGCTATCGCGGGAGCGACAGCTTCAGCGTGCAGCCCGTCGACGTCTACGGCGTCGCCGGACGGACGTCGAAGGTGGGGCTGCGCATCGCGCGCGGGTTGCCGCGGCTCTCGCGGCTCGCGCTGGCGCCGCCGACGTTCCGCGCCGCCTCACGCGGCGGCTCGATCGCCGCGACGCGCCGCCATCGCGCGCCGCCGATCGGAACGACGGTCAGCTACCGACTCGACCGCGCCGCACGCGTGGCGTTCACGGTCACGCAGCGAACCGCGGGCATTCGGCGCGACGGGCGCTGCGTCGCCGTGCCGCGGCGGCATGCGTCGAAGGCCAAGGCGAAGCGTTGCACGCGCGTGCTGAAGCTCGGCGGGTTCGCGCGCGCCTCACGCGCGGGCGCGGCCCACTTCCACTTCAGCGGCCGGGTGGGTGGCAAGGCGCTCGCGCCGGGCGTCTACACGCTCGCCGCGGTCGCGAAGGGCTCAGGCGGCACGCGCAGCGCGCGCCCGAGGGCGCCCTTCGCGATCGCTCGCGCACGCTAGCGCCGCGCTACTTCAGCTCGGCCGAGCTCTTGCCCAGGAGCTGCCGCGCGATGATCAGCAGCTGGATCTGCTGGGTCCCCTCGAACAGGTCGAGGATCTTCGCGTCGCGCGCCCACTTCTCCAGCAGCAGCTCCTCACCGAAGCCGAGCGAGCCGCAGAGGCGCACGCAGCGCAGCGCGACGTCGACGCAGGTGCGGCCGGCCTTCGCCTTCGCCATCGAGGCCTGCAGCGAGTTCGGCTTGGAGTTGTCGGCCATCCACGCGGCCTCGAGCGTCAGCAGGCGCGCGGCCTCGTAGTCGGCCTCCATCGCGAGGTACTCGGCGGCCGCCGCCGGCTGCAGCTGCGCCGGCTTGTCCCAGTCGACCTCGACGCCCGCGTCGGACAGCAGCCGCCGCGTCTCCTCCAGGCAGGCGCGCGTGAGGCCGACCGCCATCGCGGCGACCAGGGGGCGCGTGTTGTCGAACGTCTGCATGACGCCCGCGAAGCCCTTCTCGGTGTCGACCTCGGGGCTGCCGAGCAGGTTCTCCTTCGGCACGCGGCAGTCCTCGAGGATGAACGCGGCGGTGTCGGAGGCGCGGATGCCGAGCTTGTGCTCGAGGCGGTCGAGCTTCAGTCCGGGGTTGGAGCGCTCGACGACGAACGACTTGATCGCCGCGCGCCCGACGCTGCGGTCGAGCGTCGCCCACACGACGACGAGGTCGGCGCGCTCGCCGGAGGTGACGTAGATCTTCTCGCCGTTGAGCACGTACTCGCCGGTCGTCTCGTCGAGCACGGCGGTGGTGCGGATCGACGCCGAGTCCGAGCCGGCCTCCGGCTCGGTGATCGCCATCGCCGCCCACTTGCCCTTGAAGCGCTCGAGCTGCTCGTCGTTGGCGACGGAGGCGATCGCGGAGTTGCCGAGCCCCTGGCGCGGCATC
>Ga0134121_10001761_pt1 | contig 19876 bp, 19 predicted proteins | sample KB301_FD_96463 | JGI IMG/M metagenome (GOLD analysis project Ga0134121, IMG submission 96463) | Terrestrial soil microbial communities without Nitrogen fertilizer from Kellogg Biological Station, Michigan, USA - KB3-0-1 | ecosystem: Environmental > Terrestrial > Soil > Unclassified ... | reverse complement strand
GCGTTGCGGTTCTCGCGGATGCTGCGCTCGTCGAATACTTTCTCGGAACCCTCTTCGGGGATGTTCTCTTCCGATCGATCGAGTTTGAATCCCGCCACGCCCAGCTTCAGGAGTTTGACGATGCCCTCCTGCCAGTAGGCCTTCGCTTCCGGATTCGTGAGATCCACGAGCGGATAGTTGTTGCCGCCGGCCGGACGCACCTGTCCGGGGAGCGTGTACTTTTTCGCCTGCGCTTCGACGGCCATCGTGCCCTGGAAGAAGGGCGCGATCCATAACAACGTCTTGCTTCGTTGCGCTTCGAGCCATTGAACCATGCGCGCAAAGTTGGGGAGGCGTTGGGCATCAACCTCGAAGTCATCGTAACCCAGCGGCCCTGGGCCCCACGGCCGATCGATCCAGTAGACGGAGTTGGGGATGCCGAACGCCTGCATCATCAGGACGTCTTCCATCACCTCGGAATTGAACGGGCCTGTTACCGGCGTTCCATCGTAATAGCTCGCACGATGCGTGTGTTCGTCGCGCCAGCGCCAGGGGCCGAACATCCACTTCGGCGGCACCACCGGCGGACCCGCATCCATCGCGTGCGCGCGAACGAGTGCGGCCGGGTTGTCGGCCGCGTAAACGATCATGTCAAGCGAGGGGCCCTCAAATGCCAGCTGGACGCGGTCCGGTTGTGCTGCGGCGAAATCGAAAACGCCGGGCCACGTGCCTTTGACGAAGATGCCGTAACCGCGCGAGGAGATATAGAACGGCGCATAAACCGATGTCGTCGGCTTGACGATCATGTCCACCTTCTGGCCGCGCAGGTTCATGGCAGCCGTGATCCCGGGAGCCCACGATGCCTGCTGCGGTCCGTCCACGACGCGCTCCATTGCGCCGGTGTAGTACTCGTCGGCGCGCGAGTCGACCGCAAGACCCCATCGGACAATGTCGGCATTCGGCCGGGCGGCCAAGCTGACGGCGAACCCGCTGGCCTGCGGCGTGACGGATAACGTGATCGCGCGACCATCCGCCATTGTGGCCGACATCGTTCTGGCTTGCACGGTTCTGGCTTGGGCGGCGGCGCTTTGCGCGGCAAAAGGAGGCAGGTTCGTCCGGCCGCGGGAAGTTTCGTAAAAGAGGCCGTCGAGTTTCAGCGGCGCCAGGCTTCGCGATTGCAGCGTGAGTGTGGCGCCGCCGGTCGGGGCCTGGCTTCCCTGCGTCGAAAGAAGAAACGCGGCAATTAGCGGAATGACAAAGTGTTTGTTCATAGCAGCGAAAACAGTATGTATACTCCGATCGATTCCACAAGCAAACGTTCCGGAGGAGTTTTCATGAAATCCAATCGCCAGATTGTCTGGCTTGCCTTGATATTGCTCCTCGGCGCGCTCGGCGTTGCCCTGGCGCAGAATCCATCCGGAGCCGGCGCTGCCGGACCGGCGACACAAGGAATTGGGCTCATTCGAAACGATCCCGGGGCATTCGCGGGATACACGCTGGTTTCGCCACTGCAGTCGAAGTCCACCTTCCTGATCGACATGAATGGCCTCGTGGTCAAAACATGGGCGACGGATTCCACGCCGTCGAGCATCGCCTATCTTTTGGACAGTGGGGACCTCCTGCGCTCGGGCCTGGCTCCGAATCCGCCCTTTGGCCAGACTGCAGGCGGCGGCGGCAAGATGCAGGAGTTCGACTGGAATGGAGATCTCGTTTGGGATTTCTCCTGGGGAAACGCCACCGCGACTCAGCACCACGACTTCACGCGATTGCCGAATGGGAATATTCTGATGCTGGTCAAAGAAAAGAAGACCGCGGCTGAAGCGATTGCGGCCGGGAGAATCCCATCTACTGTTGAAGGCACGGAAGTTCAGCCGGACAGTCTCGTCGAAATCAGGCCGTCGGGCAAGACCGGCGGAGACGTTGTATGGGAATGGCACTTGTGGGATCACTTGATCCAGGACAACGACAAGGAAAAAGCGAACTACGGCGAAGTCGCCGCACATCCCGAGCGCGTCGACATCAACTACAACGTTGTTGCAGGGCGACGCGCCGCCCCGGATTGGACTCATTTCAACGCGGTTTCCTACAATGCAGATCTCGATCAGGTGCTCGTCAGCCTGCGCAACTTCAGCGAAATCTGGATCATCGATCACGGCACCACAACCAAAGAAGCCGCAGGCGGAACAGGAGGCCGGCGCGGCAAGGGCGGCGATCTGCTGTATCGCTGGGGGAACCCCCGCGTCTATCGCGCCGGTACGGTGCAGGATCAACGGCTATACGGACAGCACAATGCCCACTGGATTCCCAAAGGTCTGGCGGGAGCCGGGCATCTCTTGATTTACAACAACGGCGACACGCGGCCCGTCACCATGTACTCGAGCGTCGAAGAGATCGTGTTGCCGGTTGATGCAAACGGACGCTACTCGCCAGGTGCGGACAAGAAATACGGCCCCGACCGGTCGGTCTGGAGCTACTCTGCGCCTAACCCCGCAGACTTCTATTCCGTCAACATTTCCGGCGCTCAGCGATTGCCGAACGGCAACACGCTGATCTGCGCAGGAGCTCCGGGAATCATTTTCGAAATCACCCCGCAGAACAAGGTGGTGTGGCAGTACAACATGCCGGCCTTCGGAGGCCGCGGTGGCGCGAATGCCCGCAACGTTTTCCGGGCGTATAGGTTTGGGCCGGATTTCCCGGGATTGGCGGGAAAGAAACTGACGCCAGGGAGGCCGTTAGTAGAAATGGCGCAGTAGGGGAGCATTGACCCAGATTTAGCCCGACAAATGACAATTGAACATTGAACGATGAACGATGAACGATGAACAAGCATTGTCTTCCAGGTTTCCGGGGCAGGAATGCTTGGTCATTGTTCAATGTTCAATTGTCATTTGTCATTTGTCGGGCTAAATCTGCGGTTGACCCACTAATGCTCCATATACATCCCAAACGCGTACAGCGTCCCATCGAGCGTGCTGAAGTAGACACGCCCGTTGGCAACCGTGATCCCCGCCAGTGACGCGGGCGACCCGACCAGGTTGCGGCTGGAGTAAAGCTCTTTGCCGGTCGCGGCATCCAGCGCGTAAAGCGTGGCGCGTGTGCCGCCTTTTGGACGTTCGCGCGTGAACTCTCCCGCAGATAACGCAAACACCACGCCGCTCGCAACCACAGATGGCAGTGGCGAATTCATATCGCGAGAGACCCAGGCCGGCGACAGCACGGGCTTCCCGCCTTGATCGTCAACTTTGAATGCGACGATAGCCCCGTTTGGCGCCGTGTTCACACGGCCATGAACGGGGGCAAGAATCCAGCGCACTCCGTCCGCATCCTGCCATGTCGATAGGCCTCCATAGACCACATTCCCATCGGCTGAGACCGGCGCCGTTCGATACAGGGGCGTCTCGTGATCCCCGCCAAACGAAGTCGAATCCAGCAGGTTGAGGCGGCCGTCTTTGTCCGTCGTAACGATCATTTCCCGATTCTTGTACTGGAACACGATCGGCGACGGCACGCCCAAAGATGTGAAATATCCTTTAAGCGTGAGATCGACAGCGCTCAACGACAGCAGCTTTTCAGGCGTTCGAACGTACACAGTCCCATCGCTGCCGATCACGGGGCCAGCCAGCCCAGTCTGTTCTCCGGCATTCAGCACATACGACATGGTTTTGGGCACGTCTCCAGTCAAGTCGATCGCCCACACGGCATCCTGAGTCTCATTGCAACCAGAGCCCGTGACCGTATAGATGACGTTGTTCACCATGTTCAGGCTGGATGCTTTCGAATTCGCGGGAAGAACCTGTACAGGCTGCACCATGTCGTCACCCGTGGATGTGTTCAACCGATGGAGCCTGCCGTCACTCGAAATTGCATAAACCGATGCCGCTCCGGCAATGAAAGGGCTTGGGGGTGGACCGCCGCGCGGCGGTGCACCCCGCTGCGCGGCCGCGGCCCCCGGAACAGGCATAGTCGGCATGGCGGTCATCCCGCCCGGACACTCCCGCGTGGACGCTGTCACCTGTGGCGCGCGCGTGGAATACTCCAGATGCTTCTGCCAGAAGATGGTTCCAAGATCCGCGTCGATGGCGTACACCATGTCGGCATTGGAGCCAACGAACGCGAGTTCACGGAATCCCCGGTACGAGATGAGCCTCCCGAGAATCAAAGGCGGCATCAAGGGCCTCAGCCCTTTTGATTGAACCTCGAGCTTGAGCTTGAACAGCAGCTGGAGATCCTTGACGGTCTCCTTCGCAATCCTGGTGTCGGGGCCTTCCCAGCCGCTGCGTTGCGCATCGCCGCCATAGGTCGGCCAGTTGCCGCCACGGCTTTGTGCGACCGCAAGCGCGGTCAAGGCCGCACAGATTGCAATCACAGTGAAGAGTTTCTTCATTGCCGTCACCGGCCTGCAGGGGCTGAAGCGACCGGCAGCCCGAAGCTATACAACACACTGTCGTAGGTGCCGAGGTACACGCGTCCATTGGCGACGGACAGCCCGCCAAAATGAGCAAACGACGCGATCTGATCTCCACTCGAAAACAATTCCTTGCCCGTCTCGCCATCCAGCGCGAACAGCGTTGCATGAGTGGATGCCTTGATTCGCAGCGGGCTGGAATCGTTCAATCCCCTTTCGGCGTAGGCCTGCGTCGTATCTTCCCCGCTGCCATAGGCGAAAACGACGCCATTCGCCACTACCGGAGGCTCCGCATGATCCATGTCTCGCGACATCCATGCCGGCGTCAGCTGCAACTTCCCGTTCTGGGTTTCCACTTTGAGCGCGACGATCGCGCCACGTTTGACCGTGCCATACGACACGGGGACCTTGAAGTCCGAATGCGACGGTCCCCAGAACGGCACCAGCACCCAGCGAACGCCTTTCGAATCCTCCCAGCTCGCCATGCCGCCCCAGATGCCGGTTCCCGCGAAATTCAATTCTTCATTGCAGAGCTGAGGTGTGCGATACAGCGGCGTCTGATGATCGCCGCCGCCGGCGGCCTTTGGATCGAGGAGGTAGACGCGGCACTCTTTGCTGCCGACAACCATCAACTCGCGGCCTTTGTAAGTGAAGATTGCGGGAGTGACCTGCATGTCGAGGTCTTTCTTAAAGAGGAACGCCCAGTTCGACGGGATATACCAGTCCTTAAGGTTCAGTTCGTTCCCTTCAACTTTCGCGCCAATCAAGCCATTGCCATAGCGCTGGGTTGGCAGGTCATAAGTGCCGTCTCCGGTGGGCGCCCAGGCGACGCCGTTGGAGTCGATCGCCGCGCCGGTCCGTCCCCACAGGCCGCCGCTTTTCGGATTGAACGTCATTACCTTCTTCAGGGGATCGTTAAGATCCATCGCCCACATTTGATTCGGATTGCCTGCGCAACCCTGCGAGGTGGTGGTGAAGATGACGCTGTTCCAAAGATTTAACGCGTAGGACTTCCCGTTGGGATAGCCGAATTGTACTGGCTGCGACGTTTCTTCGCCCGTGGCCAGATTGATGAAGTGAAGCTGTCCGTTACCGGCGAGCGCGTAAACCGTTCTCACGCCGGCCGCGTCCGCAGAACCGATGACTGGCGTCGCGGTCAGCCCGCCAGGACACAGGGGATCGGTGGCTCCGCCATTCCTGGCCGGCGGAGGATATTCAAAATGTTTCTTCCACAGGATCTCGCCGTTGTCCACATCGATGGCGTAAAGGTTGTCCGACACACCGGTCTCCAGCGCGATCTGCTTCGGGCCGGTTGAGGTTCCAACCTGGCCAATGATCAACGGTGGCAGCAGCGAGTGCATTTGCCGCGGCGCGTTATCGAACTTCAGCTTCCAGAGAATCTTCAGATTCCCGACGTTATCGGTCCTGAGAATCGTTTCGTCCTTCTGCCAGTTCGTCCGTTGAGGATTGCCGCCATCGGTAGGCCAGTCGGCCCCAAACATCACTGCGCAGCTGACGGCAATTGCGCACACAGCCGTTAGATTTCGCATGGCGCGCACGTTATACCAAGGGAAGGAGAGGGTCAAATCCGAACTCCAGCACGGCCACGCGCGGTCGCCTGCTGAAGTCATCATCGGTTACTGGAGTATTGACCGGATTAAGGTAAGACGATATCTTACTTCAGATGAAGACAACGATATCCTCAAAAGGCCAGATCGTATTACCGGCGGAGTTCCGTGAACAGGATTCCATTGAAGCCGGGCAGGAATTCGATATCGAACGGCTGGACCGCGGCGAGTACCGGCTCGTTCGGCGCGCTGCGCCGCCGAATGAAGGTTTAGTGAACTGGCTCCTGGCATGCCCCGAGAAGGGATTCTTCGTTCCCATTGAGTCCGAATCCACGGACACTCTGTGACCTACCTGGTCGACGCCAATGTTTTGAGCGAGGCGACAAAGCCGGCCCCCGCCCCCCAAGTGGTTGAATGGCTTCGCCGCAATGAGCGAGAGATCGCGGTGGATCCAATTGTGCTTGGCGAGGTTCGCTTCGGGATTCTCCTCCTGCCAAAGGGCAAGCAGCGAACCAGGCTCGATCGGTGGTTCGACGCTGGCATCCAGCGAATCCACTGTCTGCCATGGGAGGCACAAACGGGGTTGCGGTGGGCAGCGCTCCTTGCCAGTCTTCGAGCGTCTGGAAAAACCATGCCCATCAAGGACAGCATGATCGCTGCTACGGCCCTCGTTCACGAACTGGTTGTCGCTACCCGCAACAGCGTCGATTTCAAGAACTCGGGTGTCAAAATCATAAATCCGTTTTCCGCCGAATAGACGTATTGGGGACGGGAACCATGGTACGAAGTGACGAGCACAAATGTTGAACCGGAGTTTAAGGGATGGCTCATTACCTCCAAACCTGAGCAACCCGGCAATTGTAGATAGTCCAGATCGAACTGGATCTATGCCCGCGAAGGAATCACTTGGATCAATGATCCGTCAGGGTCGCGGAACCGGATCGTGCCCGGAACTTCAGGAGCTTCTACTTTCGCGCCAATCTGCTGCAGCCTGAGGGTCGCGGCCTCCGCAGCGAACGGGGCCGCCGTCACGCAAAAATATTGAACGCCGGGACGCTGGCCGGCCGGCATCTGCTGAAGACCGATGCGCGAAGTGCCGACCTGAAACCAGATACGGTTATTGCTGCGCTCAAAAGGCGGGCGCAGAAACTTCTGGTAGAACGCGACCGCTCTCTCCGGTTCCTTCACATCGAACACGACGTGGTCCATGCCCAGTGGACGGAAGATCGGCGTTTCCGGCATTGCGATATCTTCCGGCAGGAAGGTCGTCGGATTCAGCAGGCTCCAGCCGTTTTCCGGCGAAAGTTGCAGGCGAATACCGTCGGAATCGATCACCGCAGTATCGCGGCCGCTGGGATAGTCCTGATAGGCAACGCCGCGCTGCTCCAGAAAGGCGTGGAGATTTGGCATCTCCAACTTCTTGATCGCAGCCGAAACGTGGTCCACCTTGATCTCGCCGTTGTTTCCGCGCGGCTGCTCAAAGGCCATATAGGTGCTACCAAGCCTGAGATAGCGCTTGTTGTTGCGATTCAGCAGCGCGTTGCCGAAAACACGCACGAAGAAATCGCGGGACTTCTCAATGTTGGAGACGTAGAACTCGATGTGATCCAGCCCGCTGAACTCCGGCGCTGGCTCCTGTGCGATGGTCCTGTGTACCCCCAACCCGACTGTTCCGAAAAGCCCCAGCATTTCGCGCCGATCCATTAACCACCGATGACGCGGAGGGAGGACGCCAACGCAGTCGTTTTCCTTCACGTCCGTCGAATCCGTGGCTAAATCCCTTTCGCTCATAGGTTCTTCAACCAGATATTCCGGAACGAGACTTTCCCAGTGCCTTCGATTTGAAGAGCGATCGAGCCTTGCGCCGCCGCCATCGTCGGGTCGTCATCGATAAAGACAGCCATAAGGTGGCCATTGACGATGTGCATCAAGGTATTCCCGCGCGCGATGACGTGAATCTGATTCCAGTCGTTTGTCTTGACGTATGTCTTCAGTTCGTCAGGATCGCCAAGCGTCGAAAGCAGCCGCGGCTTCTTTCCCTGCTCCGCCCTCACGATCTGGCCGCGCCACGCGATAATTCCACGGGGTGTGGCTTGTTCATAGAGTTGGCCGGTGTATCGGCCCGCAAAGTCGAAGTCGGCTTGATAGCCCTTCATACCCGGGAACCCGCCTCTTCCCTGCGCAGGAGGCACGATGGCGCTTCGATACTGAATTCCGCTGTTGAGGCCGGCGCCTTCCAGTTTGATTTCCGCCTTCAGCTCGAAGTTTCTTACTTCACCGCCCTTCCAGATGATGTAGGTCGTGCCTGAGGGCTTTTCTCGCGTGGATTCGCCAACGATTGCGCCATTCTCCAGGCGCCAGAACTCCGGATTCCCATCCCAGTCCTTCAACGTGGCTCCATCAAACAGGGATTTCCAACCGTCGTGATCGTCGAAAGCAATGGGCTCGGGTTGCGTAAATCCACCACCGCCGCCTCGCGCCTGCCGGCCAGAGATAGCAGCGGAAACCGACGCCGACAACAGCAAGAGGACAAGTGCCGCCTTCATGGCTAGCGCGCCATGGCGACAGGCATCGCCAGCGACTTTTCCTTGAGCAATGTGCGAGTCTCATCCTTGCTCAACACCCAGATTCCGTAGATCCCCAGAGCCGTGCCTAGCGGGATGTTCAACAGATGGAACGCGGACACGACGATTCCGAGAACCCTCGACCACTCGCGAAATTTGAGCAGTCCTACGCCGGCAATAATCGAAGGCACAGAAAACAGCGCGATTGCAAAGAAAACAACGCCTCCGACCAATCCAAGGACCGCCGCGCCGGTCGCGTCGCCCTGGTGTGAGTCGAAGCCCACGATTCCGGCCAGGCCGCCGAAAAACAACAGGAACAACAGGGCGGCCAGGGCACCGAGTCCTCCCATTACAATATTCAAAATTGCCACAATCTTGATGTGTTGCTCCATTGCTGCTCCTTCTTTTGATGGCTGGCGTGAAGCATAAACGCAAATGGATCTGCTCCGCAACACGGCCTGCCTGTGGGATAATCCGCTTCCATAAGCGAAAAGCAATAAGCGGTAGCGCATGAGCGGAGCGAATGTGAGCCCGATCGGGCGAAACGATCAAGTAATGAAAGCCCGGGCGAAGCGTGAGCGCGATAGCGCGAAAATTAAGGGATAGCGGCAGCCATCAAGAGATGAGGTCAAACTATGATCACTTTCAACGTGAATGGAACAGCGAAGTCGTTCAACGGCGACGAAGAAATGCCCCTGCTCTGGTATCTCCGGGATGATTTGCGCCTGACGGGGACGCGGTTCGGATGCGGGCTCGGTGTCTGCGGCGCCTGCACGGTTCACGTGGACGGCCAGGCTGTCCGATCGTGCCAGACGCAGATGCGCGCGCTTCAGAATAAGCGAGTCACCACAATCGAAGGCCTGAGCGCCGACGGCAATCACCCCGTCCAGAGCGCGTGGCGACGCGTGAATGTGCCGCAATGCGGATACTGCCAAAGCGGACAGATCATGCAGGCCTCTGCGCTGTTGGCGAAAACCCCCAAGCCCACCGATGCCGATATCGACAGCTCGATGTCCGGCAACATCTGCCGGTGCGGCACCTATCAGCGGATCCGCGCGGCGATCCATATCGCCGCCGGCAACGGAGGTGCGCGATGAACGCCATCGAAAATGTCAGCAATCGACGCAAGTTCCTCAAGGGAGTGTTTTCGGCGGGCGCGTTCGTTGTCGCTTCTCGCGTATTGCCCGAGTCCGCATTCGCTCAAGACCCCGTCGTCCGCACGCGAGCGCAAAGCGCTCCGCTCAGCCCGAGCGTGTATCTCGGCGTCGATCCGGATGGAACGGTCTTCATCGTCACGCATCGTTCGGAAATGGGAACGGGCATCCGTACGTCGCTGCCCATGGTCGCTGCCGATGAACTCGAAGCCGACTGGAGTCGCGTTCGCATCGAACAAGGTTTAGGCGATACCAAGTACGGAGACCAGAACACCGACGGCTCGCGCTCCGTTCGCGATTTCTACGACGCATTTCGCCGGGCGGGCGCGACGGCCCGGACGATGCTCATCAGCGCCGCCGCAACGCAATGGAACGTGCCCGTCGCGGAATGTGTCGCTCAGAATCACGAAGTCGTACACCGCTCCTCCAATCGACGTCTGGCGTTTGGAGCGCTTGTTCCAGCGGCCGCAAAGCTTCCCGTGCCGCAACCCGCGGCACTCGTATTCAAGCCGAAGAGCGAATGGAAATTCGTCGGCAAGGAACGTCCCACATACGATCTCAACGACATCACGACCGGCAAGGCGCCCTTCGGCCTCGACGTTTATCGCGACGGAATGGTGTTCGCGTCCATCGAACACCCTCCGGTAATCGGCGGAACGATCCGAAACGTGGACGACAAGGAAGCGCTCAAAGTGTCGGGCGTCCAACAAACCGTCAACCTGGACGCTCCCAAGCCTCCGCTTCTCTTCCAGCCGCTCGGTGGCGTCGCCGTCATTGCCAACAGCACGTGGGCCGCATTCCAGGGCCGCAAGAAACTCAAGGTGGAATGGATTGATGGCCCTCATGGCGCCTTCGAATCGGAGGCCTTCAAGCAGGAACTGATCAAAACGGTCAGCCGGCCTGCGAAGGTCGTGCGCAATCTGGGCAACGTGGACGCGGAGTTTGCAAAGGGCGGCAAGGTGATTGAAGCGACCTACTCCACACCGCTCGCCGCGCATGCCGCGATGGAACCGCCGGCCGCAGTCGCGGAATTCCGCAACGGCAAGGTTGAAATCTGGACCCCGACGCAGAATCCACAGGCCGTGCAGGAGACCGTCGGCGCAGCGCTGGGCATCGACAAGAAGGATGTAACCTGCCACGTGACGCTCCTGGGCGGCGGCTTCGGCAGGAAGTCGAAGCCCGATTATGCGGCAGAGGCGGCCGTGCTCTCGAAGAAGCTCGGCAAACCCGTGAAGGTCATCTGGACACGCGAAGACGATATTCGATTCGACTACTACCACGCGACGGCGGCGGTGTATCACAAGGCTGTCCTGGATAGTCGCGGGAAGCCCACCGCCTGGCTTCATCGTTCGGCATTCCCGCCAATCGCGTCCACGTTCGACCACACCGCGAAGTATCCGCTGGGATTCGAACTCGATCTCGGACTCGTGGATGTTCCCTTCGATGTTCCCAACATCCGCGCCGAAAACGGTCCCGCCGATGCACACGTTCGAATCGGTTGGTTCCGTGCCGTCACGAACAACTTCCACGTGTTCGCATACGGCAGCTTCGCCGACGAAATGGCCCATGCCGCCGGACGCGATCCGCTCGAATACCTGCTCGAGATGCTCGGGCCGGGCAAGATGCTCGACCTGAAATCGCAGGGCGTGGACTATTCGAACTACGGCGCGCCTATCGACAAGTACCCGATCGATACGAAGCGCCTGCGACGCGTTCTTGAAGTCGCCGGCGATAAGTCGGGTTGGGCTAAAGCGAAATCCGGTGGCGGCAAAGGTTTCGGCATCGCCGCGCATCGCAGCTTCAACACATACGTAGCGTCGGTCGTCCAGGTGGAGATCGATAGCCGCGGGCAGTTTAAAGTACCACGGATCGATCAGGTCGTGGATGCCGGCGTCATCATCAATCCCGATCGCGTACGGTCACAGATGGAAGGCGCCGCGGTAATGGGCGTAGGCATGGCGCGAACGGGGGAGATTACGGCCGCGAACGGGCGCATCCGCCAAAGCAACTTTCACGATTTCCAGGTCGCGCGCATGTCGGACGCTCCGCTTCAGGTCAACGTGCACTTCGTGGACAGCGGCGAACTCCCGACAGGTTGCGGCGAACCCGGTATGCCGCCAGTAATCGCAGCCCTCGGCAATGCGATCTTTGCCGCCACCGGCAAACGCGTCCGTGAGCTCCCGCTTTCGAAGCAAAAACTGGTGTAGGGAAATAGCCACGGGCCGGGATAATTCAGGGACGGTCACCAAATTCGCGCGAGCCATCTCCATTTTCGGAAGAGTATGTCGCGAATTTAGTGACCGCGCGGGAATGACCCGGCCCGTGGCTAATTGCCGGACAGGGAGCGTCGAGAGTTCCGGGCCGTGCTACTCGAACCCCGAATTCAAGGAGACTTGCTATGAATTCGTTTCGCACTATTACAGCTGGGCTGTTGTTCTCCGTGGCACTCCTGTCTTCTCTTGCGGCCCAAGCCCCTCGGGCCGCGCAGGGCGATCCATCACTACTGGCCCGCCTTCAACGCCTCGAAGACATGGAGGAGATCCGGACCCTGTTGCTGGATTACGGACGTTTCCTCGATGCGCGAGACCTTCCGTCCTACTCCCGCCTGTTCGCCAAAGACGGAGAATGGGTAGGCGGCTTCGGATCGGCACAAGGGCCGGCAGGAATACTCGCGTTCATGGAGAAGAATCTCGGCACGGGACCCAATCGAGGCAACACGTATCACATTCTGTCGAACTTCGTGATCGAGGTGAAGGGAGACTTTGCCACGGCATGGTCTCGCTGGACCTTCATCACACCCGCCGCCGATGGCAAACCCGTGATCTCCCAGGCTGGCCGCTATGACGACACTCTCGTGCGCGAAGGCGGCCGATGGAGATTCAAACGCCGCACTGCATCGAATGACATCCCGGCGCCCAAGTAGAGAGTTTCGCTCTCGCTGACAGGGAATTCGGGGTTCGAGTAGCACGGCCCCGAATTCACGGCCCCGAATTCAATCGAGGAATTGCACGACGCCGGTTTCCAGAGAGTACTCCGCGCCGACGACGCGAAGGCCTTCATCTTGAATCAATTGCTCGAGAACCTGGGAACCGTGCCGCAGGTGGTTGACTGAGGCACGGATATTGGCGCGAACGGCCTGCTTGACCAGCGCATCAAGATCGCGCCGGAGATCCGTCATTAACAGCGCCTCAACGGAAGGCCTCACGCGATCCACGATCGACTGGAGATTGCGAGACTGATTCTCCGTCGGTCTCTGCAATTCTTCCAGCGTCGCCAGAATCGCCCCGCATCCCGAGTGTCCGAGAACCACGACCAGCCGCGTCCCGAATCGCGCGGCGGCGAACTCCACGCTTCCCACCTGAGAAGGCGCAACGATGTTGCCGGCAACGCGGATAACAAAGAGGTCGCCCAATCCCTGATCGAACACAATCTCCGCGGGAACGCGCGCGTCCGAACATCCGAGGATGATGGCGACAGGTTCCTGATCCATAACCAGCTCGGGGCGGCGAGCCACGACTTGTGGCGCATCCGATCCGCGCAAGCTTGCCGCAAACCTGAGATTGCCTTCGCGCAATCGCTTTAATGCGTCGGAGGCAGGGATCATCGCTTTTCCTGTGAAGCAGGCCATCGAAGGCCGGGAAGCCCGTCGATGCTGGAGGCGTTCTGCTCGCATTGATAGTCCAACAGGCCTTTGTCGCCCTTGCGCTCCGCCCAGTCGGTGAGTTGAGAGCGCTGTCTTTCGAATCGATACAGCGGGGTACTGTACCCGCACGAATCGCTGATCCTGGTCAGTTCCGCACGGATGATGGCACGAACGCCGGAACGCCCATCGAAATGCGGCATCAATGACGCGAACTCCGCGTCCTGAGGCTCGATCACGTGCCCTTCGCCGTGGAGGCGCACTGTGTTGGGAGGGCCGTCAAACGCGCAAAGCATAAGAACGATTCTTCGATTTTGTCGAAGGTGCGCGATGGTTTCGACGCCGCTTCCGACGTGGTCGACGTAGGCAACCGTGGACGGCCCAAGAATTCGTAGAGCCTTCAATCCTTTTGGAGACAAATTGACGTGTCCGCCATGGGATGGCGCTGTCGCGACGAAAAACACGTGCTGCGCTTCGATGAAAGCCTTCAGCTTGTCATCGATTGCAGAATAGACCTTGCCCATGTAAAAACTCCCCCGGCAAAATCGGCCAGAGCTCCCGAACAATTCGGGGCCGGGAGCAATTCGGGGCCCGTGCTACTCGAACCCCGAATTCGCATTTCAGAATTCGGGGTTCGAGTAGCACGGCCCCGAATTGCTCCCGGCCCCGAATTGCTCCCTGGATTCTACCGAAGTTGCCTCAATAAGCCTTCGACGTCCATCTCTTGCCAAACCTCTGCGATCCTGCCGCTTGCGATTCTATAAACGACAGTTATCTCGAATTCTACAGACCTTCCCGTCGGAGCAATACCACGATAAGAGCCGCGATGGATTGCCCGGTCTCGCGCGCGAAGAGCGACCCGGTCTTCGTCGGCGGTCAGATCTTCGATCGTGTGGCGAAGGTCCGGGAAAGCGGCATTGAACGCGGCCGCAGCTTCTTTGATCTGCGCAAGATCGAGTTCCCGGCCCATAAAGTGAACCTTCAAGTCCGGAGTGCACAGCTGGTCGAGGATCGACAGGTCACCGCGATCCATCGCCTCAATCAACTTCCGCACAATCGCTTTGTTTTCTTCGAGGCTCAAAACTGGTACACAAGAAAAGCGCCACGCAACTCGGCGTTGGTCGCAGGCTTCGTCATCGTCGGGGGATGACCGAAAGCGTCGACGAAGCGCGGATTTGCAACAAAGCACGCGGCGCGCCAGCCCTTGAAGCGCGCAAGGGCACGGCCCATCGCCGAATAGAGCGCAAGCAACTTTTCTTCTCCTTCCTCCGCGCCCATACGAACGCCGTACGGCGGGTTGAAGCAGAAAACTCCGGGCTTCATATCGCGCGCGCCAGGCAGCACGCGATGGACGTATTCGGGGGCTAAAGTGCGCACGTCCTGCTGCGCAATGACGATGGAGTCCTCGTGCGTGGCGCCTGTGAGTCCTGCGGCGCGAAGGTTGCCCACCATGGCAGGAATACGACCAGCGTCCGAATCGAGGGCGAGAATACGCGGCACGGATCCCGGGAAAAGATCCGGCACCTCGTTCGGCAGACCCTTGAAGGCAGTGAAATGACTCAATAAAAGCTCCGACGGGTGTCGGACTGCAGCACCCACCGCGAGCCCGGCCGCCTCGATCGGGATTGTGCCTCCGCCCGCCATTGGATCGACGAGCGGTTCCGTGCGCACGTCCCACCGCGACAGCATGATCAGTTGGGCCGCCATCGTCTCGCGAAGGGGCGCGGCCCCCATGGCGACACGCGCACCACGGCGATGCCGCGCTCCTCCCCCGATATCGAAGCCGACAACTGTGCGGCGCGCTTCAGGGTTTCCGACGCGGCGCACCACGAAAACCACATCCGGCGTATCCGGATCGAGCACCGCCTCGACGCCACGCGACACAAGCGCCTCGGCAATCGCGTTCTTCACCACTCCACGGAGTTGAAGCGGCGAAGCCTCGAAATCCGAAGCCGCCCCGACTTCCACTGAAAATCGCAGAACTTTGCCGCCTGGGAGCCTGTCGTCAGCTGAGAGCAGGGGCAGAAGATCAGCAAAGAGCGGTTCGAGGCGGACGGCCTCACTCGACCAGAGATCCCAGGAAATCCGCGAAGACGTGCGGTGATAGCAGGCCGCCACCCATGCGACCCGTGCGTCGAACGGATAGAGCAGCGTCGATTCACCGTCGCGTTTTGGCTTCTCGACGCGAACCTCGAAGGGCGAACGCATCACGAGGCGCTTGAACTCCGCCTCCATAACCCGATTGGCTCCGCCCGATCCCGTCAATCGCAGTTCGTCACAGCGTAAAACCATAAGCGTCGAATTATCCCACAGCAAGCCTGGCCCACCACGCTTCCCCGCTAAGGCTAAGGTCGCTTGCTTTAATTTGGGGTCAGACTTCGCGGCGGCAAGGAATTCCGCTCGACGATGAATTGAATTGAGGGCGATCGAGAATGCGATGTCTTCATCCTGGGAAAATTAAAACAGGAAAAAAAGGCGTGTTCATTCCGTAGTGGAGTATGGCCCGCGCCCATTTGAAAATGTCGCGAAGCGCCCAGACTTTCGCTATTCTCCGTCAATGAATTTGCCCCGCGCTCACTGGACGGTTGGGACGGTGACATTGTTGTTATTTCCACTCGCTGGCGTCTACATGCGCCATGTGGTTGGAGTTCCCCAACTTGATGGCGTGACGCGAATGGTTTTCCGTTCGCGATTCCTTCTGCTCTTGCTGGTGGCTGTTGTAAATCTCGCGCTGTCCACGAGCAAGGCAGATGGGCCAATCCGTGGCATCGCCTCGGTTCTTACCCTGGCAGCGCCATTCCCGCTGCTCATCGCGTTCTTCGTCGACCCTTACCGAGGCGTTCAAGGCAGTTTGTGGTCTCGTTTTGCGATGTACGGATTGTTCGTCGCCGGTGCTCTGCTTGCTATCGCGAACCGGCCAGGAGGTCCTAAAACTCCGTGACGAAGACGTCGTTGGCTTCGCCGAGATCTCGGGCCGAAGGCGTGACAATGGTCTTTCGGCCGAGCACGATCCGGGACTTGGATTGAATCGCGGTGCGGACGTCGTCTTCGCAGACGAAGGCGGCGGGCGGACCTTGCGAGGGCTGAAGCTGATTGAATGACGAGAGCGGCGGCGCGGCCGTCTGCTGGACGCGTGCCGCCGGCATGTTGTGTACGGCGGGCACCGCGAGCGGCGCGGGCTTCGGGGACTTTCTATCCAGCCAGGAATCGACGACTTTTTCGATGACAACGCGTTTTTCCGGACGCTCGACAGCACTCGCCTTCACGGGCGCGACTTCGCGCACTCCGTAGGCGACACGCTTCAAGTTGATGAGGTGCAGCGGAGAAATATTGTCGGACGTGATGTTGTTTCCCTGCGCGCCGCATCCGAGGGTCATGGCCGGGAAGAGATTCGTCGTGTAGCCGACGGCCCCGAGCGCCGCGGGCGTGTTCACGCAAATCCGGAAGGCCGGCTTCTTCAGGCCGAACTCGCGCACGATCCTGTCTTCGCGCGTATGCAGGCTTAGCGTATGGCCGAGGCCGCCAAAACGGAGAATCTCGATGCACTTCTCGCAGCCCTCGCGCCAGTCTTTGACCACGTAAAACGCGAGCACCGGCGACAGCTTCTCCATCGAGATCGGGTAGTCCAGACCGACGCCATCGGCATGAGCAACCATGGCCCTGGTGCCTGACGGCACGCTGAATCCCGCCATCTGCGCGATCTTGTCCGCGGACTTCCCGACAATCTTTACGTTCAGCGTGCGGCGCGGGGTCTGGATTGTCTTCTCCAGCAGCGCCTTCTCCTGCGGATTGCAGAGGTAGGCGCCTTGCTTCTTCAATTCCTCAAGGACGGCATCCTTCACCGATTCATCACAGACGATGGCCTGTTCCGATGAGCACAGTGTCCCGTTATCGAACGTCTTTCCCGTGAGAATGTCGCGAATAGCCTTCGGAATATCGGCGGAACTTTCGATGTAGGTTGGCACATTGCCGGGGCCAACACCGAAGGCCGGCTTTCCGGCACTGTAGGCGGCTTTCACAAGACCCGTTCCACCGGTCGCCAGGATCAACGCCGTGCGATCATGCTTCATCAGCGCTTCGGTGCCTTCGAGGGTGGACGCCTGCATGCATGAGATCACGCCCTTCGGGGCCCCCGCGCGCTCGGCGGCGTCGGCGAGCAATTTGCTCGTCGCATGAATACACTTCACCGCCGACGGATGCGGGCTGAACACAATCGTGTTGCGCCCTTTCAGCGCGATGAGCGCTTTGTAAATGGTCGTCGAGGTCGGATTGGTCGAAGGGATGATCGCCGCGATCACGCCGATGGGACTGGCCACTTCCAGGATCTTTTTTTCCGGATCTTCGCTGACGATGCCGACGGTCTTCATCGGCCGGATCGCATTGTAGACATCCTGCGCGCAGAAAAGATTCTTGAGCGTCTTGTGCTCGACGTTGCCGTATCCGGTTTCCTCGACGGCCATCTTAGCGAGCGGGGCGGCATTGGCGACGCCAACCCTGGAAATCTCAGCGAGGATCCTCTCGACCTGTTCTTCGGTAAAGTGCTCGAAGGCTTGAAAGGCGGCGTAAGCCGACTGGGCGAGGTCGCGCGCTTCCTGGATCGATTCGAGGTCTTTGTGCATCTTTTAGACGGGGCTCTTCCAATGGCGCAAGAGCTTTTCTGTTTCGTCGTAGGGACGGGGAATGACGTGAACGGCGATCAGTTCGCCGACCCGGCGCGCTGCCGCGGAGCCGGCTTCGGTGGCGGCTTGCACGGATCCGACGTCCCCTCGGACCAGCACGGCGACATATCCATTGAGGAGATATTCGCGGCCGACCAGGACAACATTCGCAGTTTTCACCATCGCATCGGCAGCCTCGATTGCGCCCACCAAACCGCGCGTTTCAATCATGCCGAGGGCTTCCACGCTCGGGAACCTACCAGAATCGCCAACCAAAAGCAATTGACGCCGGGAAAGGCGGTTCCATATGATTCGTCCGTAACTTACAGCAAGCCGGAGACTTGCCGACCACGATGTCAAACTTTGGCGCAGGCTTCAGGAAAGCGAGAGAATCGTCGGGCCTCGCTCTGGAAAAGATTTCTGCCGAGACTCGTATCAGTACTCGCTTTCTGACCGCGATCGAAAACGAAGACTTCCATCTCCTGCCTGGAGGTGTGTTCAACCGCGGATTCATTCGTTCGTACGCCGAACGCATCGGCATCAATCCCGACCAGGCTCTCGCGGACTACGAGCGTATTTCGAGCAACGTTGAAGAACCGGTCGAAGTGCTGCGGAATGTTGAACGGGAATCCATGCGGAGGTCGGAACGGAATCTCTATCCGATCGCCGCAGGGCTGCTGCTTCTCGTTATTCTTGTGTTTTACGTGGTGACCCGCAACGGCAGCACCGGACCTGCTGCGGGACCCTTGGCGCAGCCCGTAGCAGCAGTGGTAGTGCCCGAACCAACGCCAACGTCAGCGCCCCCGACAGTGCCTGTGGCCGAAACGACCGGGCCTGCGGCTCCAATTCCGACATCCGCTCTTGTTTTGGATTTGAACGTAAAAGACCTCACCTGGATCCGAATCATCACGGATGGGAGCCTCGCGCTGAGTCAGAACCTCGCGGCCGGCGCCATGCACCACTTCACAGCAGCCTCGTCGATTGACGTGACGATCGGAAATGCCGGCGGCGCAGGAATGACGATCAATGGACGGAAAGTGCTGGCGCTCGGGAAAAGCGGTGAGGTCCGGCAGTTTACGATCACTCCGGAAAACGCGGGGCAGGTACCGTAGGGATTTCGGAAAACACCTCTGCACCCCGAAGGGGTGCCGTTATCCCAGCTACCGCGCCCGCGCCTGCGAGCGTTGCGCGATTTTCGAGCGCATCGCCTCCACTTCGGCTCGACTCTCCGGCCGAGGATTCGTCGCCAGGTAAGCATCCAGTTGCACAATGGCATTCGACCATTCCTGTATGCGGATATACACATTGGCCAGCGCGAGCCGCGCGTAACTCAGAGACGGCGCCAGTTCCATGGCGCGTTTCAGGTTGTCCTCAGCGTCTTCGTAAAAGGCGGAGCGGTAGTAGGTGACGCCGAGCAGGTAATAGGCAAACGCGGCGTCCGGCTTCAGTTTCACGGCCGCATTCAAATTCCCCAGGGCCTGATTGAGAATGGTGCGCACCACGCCGCTTCCCTGAGCGGCGCTGGCCTCCGCTTCCTGCAGGTAAAGACTCCCAAGATTGACCAGCGGCGCTGCGGACATCGGCTTGAGATCCGCAGCGGTCTTGAATTCCGACTCCGCATCACGGACTCGATTGGACTTCTGATAAACGATGCCAAGCAGCCGGTGAGCTAAGTAAAGATCCGGCGCCTCACGGATAAGCATTTCCAGGCGCGGCAGCGCCTTCTGGAAATTTCCTTCGCGGACCTCTTTCTCTGCAGTCTTCACTTCATCCACAATTTTCGACGGATAGCTGCGTTCGAGTTCCGAGAGATCGACAACCTCAACATCCTCACCCGAGAAGTCCAGGGGCTGCTTGACGTTCCGCTCCTCTTTGAAATCCATGATGATGTTGACGATATTCTCGGTG
>Ga0134121_10001760_pt1 | contig 19878 bp, 6 predicted proteins | sample KB301_FD_96463 | JGI IMG/M metagenome (GOLD analysis project Ga0134121, IMG submission 96463) | Terrestrial soil microbial communities without Nitrogen fertilizer from Kellogg Biological Station, Michigan, USA - KB3-0-1 | ecosystem: Environmental > Terrestrial > Soil > Unclassified ... | reverse complement strand
TTTCTTTTCACCGGTGGGTGAGGCCTTTGCTTTCGAACGTGCCGTCTTGATCGGATGTGAGACGAAATTCTGTGCCAGAACCGTCATCGTGGAAAGGGACAAAGTCAAACCGAGAGCGAATAACGAAGTTCTCATGAACTGCCTCCTCATTACGAGATTACGAGTGTCTTGATTGTTAGGACTTCACCACAATCTGGAGTGCGTTCAGGGCGTCGCAGCACAAACCTCATGAGGCTTCTCAAGTAAAACGCGGTTGACTGCTTGCCAGAGGCTCTCCACAAGGAGTGGGTTGAAATCGCTGAATCGGTCCCAATCTGTTTCTGTCAAACTGAGAAAACTTCGCCACCATTTGAAAATCGCTTTGGTCCTCGTCATGCGCTTCGTTTTGAAGCGTAAGGATGCGAGTAATCAGATGAGGGCGAAGCCGCGGCGCAAGGACGGAAAGCCCTCGCGCGATCTTCTCACGGCAATCTCACCAGCCCTACAATCTAGAAAAATTCAAGATGTTCAAAATGGATATGAGCTGAGGGCAAACCTTACCAGAAAATCCGGCACGATTTCCAATCGGTAATTCCGATTGAAGATGGCCTTAGCCATCCCAAAATTTGGGTTAAGCGGTTTGGGTTAGACGTGTCGGGCGAGTGAGCGCGCAGTCGAGGAATGCCGCAGCGATGGGAGAGAGGGTCAGCTTACTGTTAACGACCGCAAAGAAGTCGCGCTGGATCTCACCAAGCCCTTCAATCGGCACTGTACGGAGCTCGCCGCTGGCAATTTCTGATTTGATCGTCAAAAACGACAGCACGGAGACACCTAGCCCAACTCGGAGCGACTCCTTAATAGCATTGGCAGAGTTGAAGCAGCCGACGACATTGAAATCATCGAGGGAAAAGCCAAGCTGTTTTTCAAACCTGATCCTGGTTCCTGATCCTGGCTCACGAGCGAGAAACGGTTTGGTGGCAAGAAGGCTCGGGGCTATGCACGTGATCCCCCTCCACTCCTGGGTGTTGGGCACCGCCAACACTAGTTCATCGGTCGCAAAGTGGTGAAATTCGAGTCCCACCGCGTCGAGTTTCGCACCCGCAAAACCGACTTCCACCTTACCGCTCAACACTTCGTTGCAGGTGGTCTGGGAGTCAGAGATTTGCAGCTGGACCTTGACGCCTGGGAAGCGAGCATGAAACCTGACCATAATTGGAGGTAGCAAATACTCACCGGGAATAGTACTGCCACAGACGGTCAACGAGCCCTCGGTGCAGTTAAGGAGATTCTGTAGCTCCCGTTTCGTCGCTTCTTTCTCGTCAAGAATGGAGCAACCCCGTCGGTAAAGAATCTGTCCAGCCTGCGTCGGCACGATTTGGCGTGGCAAGCGGTCGAAAAGCCTGGCTCCGATGTAGGTCTCCAGATTCTTGATGTGGCCACTAACTGTTGACTGCGTAAGATGGAGCTTTTGCGCAGCCCGCGAAAAGTTGCCTTCCTCATACACGTGACAAAAGATCTCCAGAAGACTTAGATCCAGCCGTATCTTGTTCATCGCTCACCTCCTGCCAAAAGCATCGTGAATAGTACTTCGGGGCGATCCCGACACTTCTCTGCGGCTCGCCCCCAAGGTGCGCTTTAGATCAAACAGCATATTGCGATTCGGACAATCTGGTAAGGAACAGTTGAAATGCTTTGTATGATGTGTGCTCTATAAACCTGTTCACCGAAAATGTCAATTTAAAACCTGCTGCATCAAAACCTGTTGCCTGCACTAAAACCTGCTGCGTGTTTCGGTAAGCAAGGGCTGTCATTGTTCTTCGAAGTGCAAAACTGGTTTATTGATTTAAGCTGAGGGGCACCCATAATATTCTGTCCACAATATTCTTGACACTCTTATCCAAAGAAAGTAGATTGCGCATGGTCTACACTATTTCAGACAGGCAAGGGCCCTGCCCTCGGTCGAGTCTTGCGCTCCTGCTTTGAAATCACGACAATTTCTATAAGTGGGTCATTTGCTTTCCTCGCGATGCCATAAGCCCGAACGGAAGTGGCTGGGTTCCTGGTGGTTCCCCGCGGACTTCAAGTCTGATGGTCCTGGGTTTAATACTTAGGACGGTGGGTTCGATTCCCATACGCTTCCGCCAAATTCGCCGGGTCTCCAAGAGATCAGAAGATTCGCCGGAAAACAGTGAAGCATCATCTAGATCTGCCCTCGTTCGTGACAAGCGTTTCGATGGGTAATTGTTACCGCTTACCAGTTCGGACTCTATCTCTTGTCGTACACGGCGATCTCGGCTTCGGAGAAGTCTAAAGCCGGATCCGGAGATAGAGCGAATGTTTTCTTGTATAGAAGAAAAAACTTAGAATAGGGTCATGCATTATCGTCTCGACGAATTCCATAATGGTGGCTCACTCTCTAGGCCCCAACCGACTGGAAACAGTCTATAGAAGTCGTACTGAAGCGGTGACATTGATGATATCGCGAGGGTGATAGAGAGCATTAGGAGTCAGGACCCGCGCTAAGGCGAGAAATCTTCGACCCAAGTTCTGAAACGCTTGCTCGAGTGTGTGGACAAGTGGTCGCAGGTATCAACGATCGCGTTCCAAAGCGGTAGGGGGAGAGAATGCCACGAGCGTCGTTGAGTTCACCGGGAGATATTTCTTCCTTCGTCGAACTCCTTCGCCACAGAGCGGCGGAGGCTCCGGACTGGGTTGCGTACGCGTTTCTACAGGATGGAATAAACGAAGAGACTCAGATTACGCTCGGCAGGCTAGAACTGCGTGCTCGCGCGATTGCCGCCGAGCTTCAGGCCATGGGCTCCGCCGGCGAAAACGTACTTCTACTCTACCCGCCCGGGCTGGAGTATATAGCGGGCTTCTTTGGCTGTCTGTTTGCCAAGGCAGTTGGAATCCCTGCTTATCCTCCATTCCATAAACATCAAGCGAAAAGAATCTCGTCGATCCTTCGGGATTCCCGCGCGACCGTAGTCCTGACTCAGAGCTCGGTTCTCTTGGAGGGGAAGCTAGAGGCGTTGGGTTTGCTGGATGTCAGTCAGGATAGCGTAACGACCTCAAGCCATCAGCCGATCCGAACGCTGGTCACCGACCTTGTGCCGGATGAAAGGGCGGTTGCGTGGCAGGATCCCGGGGCCGGTCCGGAAGAACTGGCGTTCCTCCAGTACACCTCCGGCTCGACGGGCGCCCCCAAGGGCGTCATGCTGAGTCATCGCAATCTCTTGCACAACTGTTCTTCTGTCCATTCCTTCTTTAGGTTAAGTCCTGACAGCCGCGCCGTCAGTTGGTTACCCCACTTCCACGATATGGGGCTCATCGGGATGATCTTGACCCCCCTCTATTGCGGCGGCTCAGTGGCGCTCATGTCACCGATGACGTTTTTGAAACGGCCTCTGGTATGGCTCAAGGCAATTTCTCGGAACGCAGCCACAATTAGCGGCGCCCCAAACTTCGCCTTCGATTTGTGCGTCCAGAAAATCTCCTCCGAGCAGATAAAGACACTCAACTTGTCGAGTTGGCGCCTCGCGTTCGTCGGAGCAGAACCGGTTCGTGCCCAAACCCTCGAAAGATTCGCTCGTACTTTTGCCCCCGCGGGTTTCAAAATCGAAGCGTTCTATCCTTGCTATGGTTTGGCGGAGAGCACGTTGATTATTTCGGGAGGAGAATACGCAGCACCGCCGGTGATCAGACCGTTCAGCGCCCACGGGTTCCGACAGGGGAAGGCACTACCTCCTGATGAGACACAAGGGGGCGTGCGGCGATTAGTGGGTTGCGGCCGCTCTGCGGCTGACCAGACCGTTTCAATTGTCGATCCCGAAACGTTGAGTCGATGTCCGGAAGGGGAGATAGGAGAAGTCTGGGTCTCCGGTCCTAGTGTGAGTAGGGGTTACTGGGGGCGCTTGGATGAGTCTCGGGAGGTGTTTCAAGCCCGGATGCAAGGAAGCAATGAGGAAGCTTTTTTGCGTACTGGGGATCTGGGCTTCCTCCTTGAAGACGAACTTTTTGTCATTGGCAGATACAAGGATCTCATCATTATCCGCGGGAAGAATTACTACCCTGAAGACATTGAGCTGACGGTTGGCACCAGCAACCCCGGTTCAGCGCCGAGGGGAGTCGCCGCATTTTCGATTGAAGCGGAGGGAGAAGAGCGATTGGTAATCGCTCAGGAACTGGCATCGGGGACTGGGCCCGCGGAGAGAGATAAGATTATTCGCTCGATTCGCGAGTCGATTGCCGAAGCACACGAGGTGGAAGTTCACCGCGTAGTGCTTGTCAGGGCAGGCGGCCTTCCAAAAACACCCAGCGGAAAGATTCAGCGGCGGGCCTGTCGCGAAAAATATCTAGACGGAGAGCTTTCGGTGGTGACTCAATGGGCTCAGCAGTCGTCTAACTTGGCCGGTGGAGAGGAAAGTACGAGAGACCACTTGGCGGCGCCGGAGCCAATCAAAGAGGGTTCAGCACAGCGCGCTCGTTATGAATCCTGGCTTGTTTCCTGGGTGGCCCGACACGCCAAGGTGCCAGAGCACGAGGTCGACGTGAGAGAAAGTTTCGCGCGCTACAACTTAGGGTCACTCGAGGCCGTTCAGCTGACCGGGGAGCTGGAAGATTGGTTGGGTCGCCGCGTTCCTCCAACACTGATTTACGACTATCCGAATATCGAATCCCTCTCCCGCTATTTAGCCCACCTTTCCCAGTCGCCTCAAGCGACGTCGGAACGCCAGCTTTCCGGTCTCCATTATTCAGAGATAGCAGTCGTAGGCTTGGCTTGCCGCTTTCCCGGTGCCGGCAATGCGCGTTCGTTTTGGCAGGTTCTGCGCGACGGTCGAGATTGTGTCACGAACCTACCTGCGTCCCGGCGGGAACTTTTGAGCTCTCGCCGCTATTACGAGCAAGTCGCAGCCAGCCGCAGTGGAGGATTTCTGGAGGACGTTGATAAATTTGACGCAGAGTTTTTTGGTATTACACCAAGAGAGGCATACCAGATGGATCCGCAGCAGCGGATCTTACTCGAGGTTGCTTGGGAAGCGCTGGAGTCCGCAGGACTCGCCGTGGAGCAATTGAGGGGTGGCCGCACCGGCACCTTTATCGGCATCAGCACGAACGACTATCACCAGTTGTTGCTGGAGAGTGAATCAGGTATTGACGCCTACCTGGGGACGGGAAATGCCGGTAGCATTGCTGCCAACCGTCTCTCTTACTTATTTGATCTGCGTGGACCTAGTCTCTCAATTGACACCGCCTGCTCCTCGTCTCTCGTCGCGGTACATTTAGCATGTCAGAGCCTTGGCGCTGGTGAATGTGATTCAGCACTCGCTGGAGGGGTCAATCTGGTGCTTGCGTCCGAGTTAACCGTCGCGTTCAACCGGGCTGGCATGATGTCAGCGGGCGGACGCTGCCGCACCTTCGATGCTGACGCCGATGGTTATGTCCGAGGAGAAGGATGTGGAGTCGTTGTCCTTAAGCGCTTGACCGACGCCTTGCGTGATGGTGACTTGGTGATGGCTGTGATTTTGGGCTCGGCGGTCAACCAGGATGGCATGAGTGCCGGTCTAACTGCGCCAAACGGACCGGCCCAGCAAGCGGTGATCAGGGAAGCGCTTGAACGGGCCCATATCAGTCCGGTGCAGGTGAGCTACGTGGAGGCCCACGGAACCGGCACACCCCTCGGTGACCCTATTGAGGTCGAATCAATCAAGAAGGCGCTGGGAGAGTCGCGCCCACAGGAGAGAAGATGTGCAATTGGATCTGTCAAGACCAACATCGGCCATCTTGAAGCAGCCGCCGGCATTGCGGGCTTAATCAAGGTGATTCTTTCCTTGCAGCACAAAGAGATTCCTCCAAACCTCCACTTTGAGCGTCTAAACCCGAATATCTCTTTAGAGAATACGCCCTTCTTCATCCCGATTGAACCGCTTCGCTGGGAGGAAGATGAGGCGCGTCGCGTGGCGGGCGTCAGCTCGTTCGGATTTGGGGGTACGAACTGTCATGTGATCGTCTCGGAGCCGTCAGTCGCGGCAGGTTCGGAGCCGACTATGCTCGAGCGCCCGTCTCATCTCTTCACGCTCTCAGCCAAAAGCCCACGGGCCTTAAGAGAACTGGCTGGCAGGTACGCGCGCTTTCTGGATGAGGCGCCCTCGGAGGCGCTTGCTGATATTTGTTTTACAGCTAACACCTCCCGCTCACATCTCGAGTTTCGTCAGGCTCTGCTTTGTGCTTCCCTGCGCGACCTTAAGGGAGCTCTGGGGTCTCCTAGCGTCCTCAGTGAGGACTCAGTAGGCGATTCGATCCGCAAGGGCATACGTCCCAAGATCGCCTTTCTGTTTACGGGACAGGGGAGTCAGTACGTAGGGATGGGGCGGGAGCTATACGAGACGCAGCCGACGTTTCGGCGCACGCTGGAGCGGTGCGAGGACATACTCCGGCAGCATCTGGAGAAGCCGCTCCTGTCGGTAATGTATGGTGTCGAAGAAGGGAGTTGGTTGAATCAGACGCGCTTCACACAGCCGGCGCTGTTTGCTTTGGAGTATGCCCTTTTGGAATTGTGGCGATCATGGGGTGTGGAACCGGGGGCGGTGTTGGGTCACAGCGTGGGGGAGTATGTGGCGGCGGTCGCGGCAGGAGTATTCAGCTTGGAGGATGGATTGACATTGATTGCCCGGCGCTCGGAACTGATGCAGGGGCTTGCTGAAGGTGGTCGGATGGCGGTCTTGTTTGGAACTGAGGATCAGGTGCGCGCCGTCATCGAGCGTGCGGGAGGAGTGGTCTCTATCGCGGCGCTCAACGGCCCTGACAACATTGTGGTTTCGGGAGCCGAGCCAGCGCTTGATCTTTTGCTAACGCAGTGGGAGGAGTCCGGCAACCACGCGCAGAAGTTGAACGTTTCTCACGCTTTTCACTCGGCATTGATGGAACCGATATTGGACCGATTTGAGCAGGCAGCAGGCAATGTTAAGTATTCACGACCGCAACTGGAAATGATCGCGAACGTGACGGGGGAAGTCGCGGACGAGGAAGTAACCGAAGCGAGTTATTGGCGGCGGCAGATACGGGAACCTGTGCGATTTGACGCGGGGGTCCGGCGGCTGGCGGATCTGGGTTACCGGATGTTTGTCGAAATAGGACCGAATCCTGTACTGCTGGGGATGGCGCAGCGTTGTGTGCCGGTTGGGGAGAATCTGTGGTTACACAGTCTGCGTCAGGGGCGAAGTGATTGGGCACAGATACTGAAGAGCTTGGGCCGGCTCTATGTTCAAGGAATGGCAATTAACTGGAGAGGACTTGACAGGGATTACGACCGCCGAAGAATGGTTTTGCCGACCTACCCTTTTCAGCGCGAGCGTCATTGGGCGATACCAAAACTGGAAGAGGAAGAAGAAGGACACCCACTACTTGGGAAACGCCTTGCTCCTCAGGGGGAAACCGGGGCGCGTTTCGAGATTCGATTGAGCACGAAGCGACTTCCCTACTTGGCGGATCATAAGGTTTACGGAAACGCGGTGTTGCCGGCTGCAGGCCTCGTCGAGATGGTCGTCGCAGCAGCCGCCGACACTCTCGGCCCCGGAGCGTGGAGGGTTGAAGACTTCCTGATCCTCAAGACTTTCGCCGTTCCTCACAAATCGTCACAAAAACTGCACTTGAGTCTTGAGCCCGAGAAGTCGGGAGTGATCGAATTCAGAATCTTTGCGGGAGAAGTGGATTCCGAGGACGCCTCCACAGTTGGTGATCTGCACGCGCAAGGAACAATCCGCGTTGGTGAGACTGATGAGAGTTCTGCGCCCCTATCACTTGAACAGATCCGGTCGCAGTTTAAGGCCACGCGGTCGATCGATATTTTCTATCAGGCGATGGACGAGAAAGGGCTCGAATATGGGCCGGAGTTTCAGGTAGTCGAGCAGATTTGGTACAAGGAACAAGAGGCTCTGGGTGTTGTTCGTCTCTCATCAACTGAACACCACAAAAACTATTTCATTCACCCAGCCCTGCTGGACGGCTGTTTCCAACTTGTCGGAGCGGCTATTTCCGGCGAGACACGGGATATCGATACCTACATCCCTTTCGCGATAGAAAAGTTCAAGGTTTTTCAGCGCGCCGGTGACCGCCTTTGGTGTCTCGTCAGGGTGGGCTCTCTTGAGCAATCTCACCAGGAGATGCTGACTGCAGACCTGACCATGTTTGATGAACAGGAGAACATCGTCGCAAGCTTCGTTGGTCTGTCCTTGAAGCGTGTGACTCGGGACCAGCTGCGTTCGGCTCAAAGGGCAGTGACGGAGGCTGAGGCTCATTCAAGCACGGCCCGAAGTCAGTTTCATCCGCTTCTTGGCAATCGTTTGAGGGCGGTAGCAGACCGGCCCAACCGTCACTACTGGGAAATTAAGTTGGCTTACGAGAAATTGCCATACAAGGGAGTCTACAAGTTAAACGAAGGGGCTTTGTTACAGCTGGCTGCATTTGACGAGATGGCTCGCGCGGGCGCCCTGGAAGTTTTTAAGGTGGAAAATTGCGCGGTCACTTCTCTTCAAATGCATAGTGCCATGCTGGTCCCCAAGGGAGTTGGACAGGTAGTCCAGACCAGTCTCGCGACTGATAGTCCGGGGACAGTGAATTTTAGCGTCTACAGCAGGCAAATCGAGGAGGGAAACGGTGAGACTCGCTGGACCTTGCACGCCACGGCTCTAATCAACTTTCCGAGCCCAGATCGCTGATGAACAACGTGCGTGTTGCGGAGGCGATTAGTGAAGATTGAAACTAAATCTTGAGCACGTTGTTCCACGATGGTGTAGAGTGCCAACGCTGTTCCTGCGGTCTTCACATGGCGTTGAGTTAGTTGGATAGACTTCCCAGACCTTTGTTGGTCCGCAAAGCCCTAGCCAACGAACCGGATCAAATTAATCTTAAGCTGCGTTAACGAGAAGATGGAATCGCGAGAGATACAATTCAGCATCATGTTCTTTGCCGCCAGCGAGGAAACCTTGCAGCATAACAAATATGCGCTTGTCCTCGAAGCAACTAAGTTCGCCGATCAGAATAGCTTTTCCAGCGTTTGGATACCTGAGCGGCATTTTGCGGCGTTGGGAGGGCTCTACCCGAATCCGTCAGTGCTCCATGCCGCACTAGCCGTGGTGACGAAGCGAATTCAACTCCGCGCCGGTAGCGTCGTCTTGCCTATACATCACCCGATCCGTGTTGCCGAGGAATGGTCGCTTGTCGACAATCTCTCGCACGGCAGGGTCGGGCTCTCTTTCGCGTCCGGATGGAGCCCTGACGATTTTGCTTTCTTCCCCGAAAAGTATGAGGAGCGATGGGAAGAGTTGTTTCGACTCATTCCCGTCGTTAAGAAGCTTTGGCAGGGCCAATCACTCACGGTAACAAATGGTCTTGGCAAAGAAGTGGAGATCAAAATTTATCCGCGTCCGGTCCAGGCGGATTTACCGACGTGGATCACGGCGGCTCGCAGCCCGGACACGTTCATCAAGGCTGGTGAAATCGGTGCGAATGTTTTGACGCACTTACTCGACCAGGACGTCGCTGACGTAGCCAGGAAGATTTCTCTCTATCGGGAGGCGCGAGATCGGAACGGCTATGACCCGGAATCCGGCTTGGTGACCATGATGCTTCACACGTTTGTGGGAGAGGACGCGGAAGAGGTTCGAGAGCAAGGGAGAAAGCCCTACTGCGATTTCCTCAAAGCCAACGCGCCGCTCCTGAAGGCGTTGGCAGCTAGCCGTGATCGGCCCACGGATCTCGAATCACTGTCTCCCGAGGAGAGAGACGACTTCGTAAACTTCCTCTACGACCGTTTTGCATCCAAGCGCGCTCTGATCGGAACCCCCGAAACCTGTCTCGATCTAGTTGCCCAGCTCAGAGCGATGGGCGTAGACGAGATTGCCTGCCTGCTCGACTTCGGACCGTCCTACGAATTGGTTTTACAGAACCTCACACACCTCAACCGTTTGAGAGAAATCTGCACATCGGAAGTCTTCAACCGATCAGTAGTCAAGCAGCAGGCCGGAAGTTGGTTGCCTGCCGCACCTCAACAAGCCGTCGGGATCAGTACGCAGCCTTCGTCTGCGCGCGACGTGCTGAAGGATATCCGGGATCGCTGTGCGGACATGATGTCTGGGGCGGAATTCTACCAACGCCTGGAAGAATCCGGTCTGGATGTTGCTCCGAACATGCGTGGAGTGCAGCAAGTCTGGCGGCGCGATGGGGAAGCGCTGGGAGAAGTGGTATTAAGAGATGAGACTTCCGATGGTACGAATTTTACTCCGGCAGCTCTTCTCGACGCCTGCCTCCAAGTGAGTCTGGCGGCCTTACCGCCGAGCCTTGCTTCGACCACCACTGCAAAGGCGCCGTATTTACCTTGGGCACTAGCCAAGATTGAGATCGGAGGACGGTTAACGGGTCGGCTCTTTAGTCATACGCGGCTTGCGCCCGACAACGATGGCGGCCGCAAAGAAATCGAGGGAGAGCTGCGTGTTTTCAATCAAGAAGGAGAGCCGCTAGCCCCCACCTCAACGTTTCAACTCCGAAAGCCGCCTCTGCCTCTGGTCAGCCCAGGTGGGGTCGAGCAGTGGTTTTACGAGTTGCGGTGGGAGGAGAAGACGCTTGATACCAAACCGGCATCGGATGAAAGCATAGCCTTTCTGGTCCTCGCGGACCAGAAAGGAATCGGAGGAACTCTCGCACGGATGCTGGAAGAGAAGGGTGAGACGGTTCTCCTGTTTGAGCGCGAACAGCTGCTGGCGAACGCAGCCGCTGAAGCCTTTGTGGAGGAGTCCATCTTCCGGAAGCTCGAACTCTCTGTTCGCAAGGCTCTGCAAGAGTGGGCCGGTCGGCGTTGTGCGGTCATCTTCATGTGGGGTATAGACAGCATTCCGCCGGAACGAATGACAAGAGCCTCTTTAGAAATGGATCAAGTCATGGGTTCGGGCTCTGCGCTGTCTCTCATCCAATTGATAGGTAGGCTGGAAGGCGAGCGACTCCCAAAGCTCTGGATGATTACCAGAGGGGGCCAACCGGTAGACACTGGAGCACAGACGCTTCAGATCGCGCAGTCGCCACTGTGGGGTCTCGGCCGAACCTGTGCCATTGAGCACCCGGAACTATGGGGCGGACTGATTGATTTGGATCCGGACGCCGAGGATCAAGAAAATGCCGCATCTCTGATAAACGTCGTAGGCGCCGGAAGCCGAGAAAACCAGGTGGGCTTTCGACGCGGGAAGTTATTCGTGCCCCGTCTGACGAGGGGCAGGAAATTGGACCCGGAACCTCTCGCCCTGCGCGCAGATGCTACCTATCTCATCACCGGAGGGCATAAAGGCATCGGGTTTGAAGTGGCGCGATGGCTAGTTCAAAGAGGGGTCCGCCATCTTTGCCTGGTTGGCCGAAGTCCTCTGCCTATGGGTGAGAGCCGGACTGAGCTTGAGGCGGGCAACCAAGATTGGCGCGTCGCAGAGAATATTCGAGCGCTTGAAAACGCAGGCGCAGAAGTCCGCTATGCAGCCGTGGATATCTCTGACGAAACGGGAGTGATGTCACTCATGACGAGACTGATCGAGCAAGGTCCGCCACTTCGAGGGATCATCCATGCGGCTTCGGTTTGGAGAGACGAACACGGTAAGACGCTGATTCGGCCTCTCGTCAATCTGAATCTCTCATCGCTCCAGCAGGTGTTTCGTCCAAAGTTGACGGGAAGCTGGCTCCTGCACAAGGCCTTTGAGAACACGCCACTCGATTTCTTTGTCTCCTTTTCTTCGGCTGCTTCGCTGACAGGATCGGCTGGCCAGGGAAACTATGCAGCCGCGAGCGTCTTTCTCGACGCCCTCGCACATTACCGTTTCCAACTAGGGCAGCGCGCACTAAGCATCAATTGGGGGCCGATCTCTGGTGCAGGCTTTGGGGCCACCCAAGAAGGGCTCAAAGTACACGAGTATTGGGAAAGTAACGGACTGAAAAGAATAAGCCTGGAACAGTTACTGAAGGCATTAGAGATGCTGCTCCCTCACTCCCTCTCTCAACTTGGAGTAATGAACATTGACTGGGAGGAATTGGGCCGCTTCTTTCCGGCTCTCGGCAAAGCACCCTGGGCTAGTTATTTGGTGCAATCGGGGAAGAGTGACGAGAGATCCGACTTCGTGGAAAGAATTCTGGGGACTCCGACGGAGGAACGTCAGGAGCTATTAGTGAACCATCTGCGGGAGCAGGTAGCGCAGGTTATGGGACTCAAGGCGTTGCCGGACGCGCGCAAAAAACTGTTTGAGATGGGAATGGATTCCCTGATGGCCTTAGAGTTGAAGAGCCGGCTTGAAAAAAGTTTGGCTGCGGACATCCGTGTGACGGCGGTCTTCAACTACCCAACCATCGAGACGTTGTCCGGCTATTTGCTCAAAGAGGTTATAACGCCGGCCGTCGTTGCTGCCGGTGCCGCGGCTCCGGATGTTCATGTGCCGGAGGCGAGCGCCCTCTCCAGAATCAAGGCGTTGTCTGATGACGAAGTGGACCGGTTGTTAAAGGCAAGAGAAGTTTAACCCACTGTCATGAACCGTTTCGAAGAAGAAATCGCAGAACTGTCTCCAAAACGACTTTCCCTCCTGTGTCTGGAGCTGAAGGCCGAACTGGACTCCGTCAAGGAATCCAGGAACGAGCCGCTCGCCGTCATCGGTATTGGCTGCCGGTTCCCAGGCAAGGCTGACACTCCGGAAGCCTTCTGGAAGCTGCTCTCGAATGGGGTGGATGCCATCTCGGATGTGCCCTCGAACCGCTGGGACAAGGAGTCGTTTTATGATCCCGACCCCGATGCTCCGGGAAAGATGTACTGCTGGCAAGGGGGCTTTTTGGATGGCATTGACCAGTTCGATCCTTCCTTCTTTGACATCTCTCCTCGGGAAGCCGTTAACATTGATCCCCAGCAACGTCTGCTCCTTGAGGTTGGTTGGGAAGCGCTGGAGCATGCCGGGATCGCACCGTCCCAACTATCTGGGAGCAGAACAGGGGTGTTTGTCGGCATTAGCCTCGACGATTACGCCAGGATTCAGGTTTGGAAGGGTGATCCGCAATCTCTGAACGCCTACACAGGGACGGGCAGCACACTCAGTTGCGCAGCCGGGCGGCTCTCGTATGTTTTGGGGCTGCATGGTCCAAGCATGGCAGTCGATACTGCATGCTCATCTTCACTCGTGTCGGTTCATCTGGCCTGCCAAAGTCTGCGCTCCCGAGAGTGTGACTTGGCTCTGGTAGGGGGGGTGAATCTGATGCTGTCGCCCGACTCGTCCATCTTTCTGTGCAAGGCTCATGCGCTCGCTTCAGATGGTCGCTGCAAGACCTTCGACTCGCGCGCGAATGGTTACTCGCGTTCCGAAGGGTGCGGGATAGTCGTGCTGCGCCGTCTTTCCGAGACGGTGGCTCATCGTGACAACGTCCTAGCGGTAATTCGGGGCACGGCCGTTAATCATGATGGCGCGAGCAGCGCTTTCACCGTGCCTAATGGTAAAGCTCAGGAAGCTGTCATCAGAGCGGCGCTTGAAGACGGACGAATTGATCCATCAGAGGTCAGCTACATAGAGGCCCACGGGACGGGCACCGCATTGGGAGATCCGATCGAGGTCCAAGCGCTCGCCAAGGTTCTCGGGCAGAGGAACAATAGGGAGCCAATTCTCCTTGGGTCCGTGAAAACGAATATCGGACACGCCGAGTCGGCGGCTGGAGCAGCCGGCCTTATCAAGATGATCCTGGCGTTGCAGCACAAAACAATCCCTCCCCACCTGCACATGCGTGAGGTGAATCCGCACATTCATTTGGACGAGGGGCCCTTCGTCATCCCGACTGAGCCGACGCGTTGGACGACGCGAAGCACAAAGCGTATTGGTGGCCTCAGCGCTTTCGGCCTGAGTGGCACCAATGCGCATGTAGTCCTGGAGGAGGCCCCGCCTGTCCAACGACCGGCTAGTGAGTCTGCGCGTCCCCGTCATCTTCTCGCGCTCTCGGCACGGCATGAGGACGGGTTGCGTAGGTTAGCCGAGCAGCTTTGTCATCACGTCAGTCAAAACGTCGACGACTTGGTAGAGGACATCTGCTACACGTCCAACGCGGGAAGGTCCCACTTCAATTGGCGTCTGACTGTCAACACTCCAGGGCGTGAGCATTTAATTGAGAATCTAAGTCGGTATGTGAAGGGAGAGAAGTCGAGTATTCGCACGGGCCAAGTGGAAATCTCCGAGCCACCACGTGTGGCCTTTCTCTTTACGGGGCAGGGCTCTCAGTATCTCGGGATGGGGCGCGAACTGTATGAGACACAGCCTACTTTCCGGTGCGCGCTGAACAAGTGCAGTGAGATCTTGAAGGGATATCTCGATCAACCGCTCCTCGAACTCCTCTATCCCTCACACGAACAACCTTCTGCGCTGAACTCGACGCTCTACACCCAGCCCGCTCTCTTCGCCGTGGAATACGCGCTGGTCGATCTGTGGCGCTCCTGGGGCGTCGAGCCGACCTTCGTCATCGGTCATAGTCTCGGCGAGTACGTCGCTGCATGTGTGGCCGGTGTTTTTAGTCTTGAGGACGGCTTAAGACTGGTGGCCGAGCGAGCGAGGCTCATGCAGAGCTTGCCACAGCAGGGCAAGATGGCAGCGGTTTTTGCCGACGAAGGTCGCGTTCTGGGGGCAATTGAAGCCTATCGTGGGCGCGTCTCGATAGCCGCCATCAACGGACCCCGCAACATCGTTATCTCCGGAGAAGCACAGGACGTCGAGGCCATCGCGAGGGATTTCAAACAACAGCAGATCCAATTCCGCTGGTTGAATGTATCACATGCTTTTCATTCACCGATGATGGAGCCTGTGCTTGAAGAGTTTACCCGATGCGCCGCGCAGGTGAAGCATATGGAACCGCGCCTTCGCCTGGTCTCCAACGTGACCGGGCAAGTGATCGTGGCGAGCGAGACAGACTGGCCCCGCTACTGGCGTCGCCACCTCATGGAGTCTGTTCGCTTTTCGGAAGGAGTGCGGACTCTTTACCGTAAAGGCTGCCGGGTCTTTATAGAGGTCGGCCCGACTCCGCAGCTTTTGGGGTTGGCCCAACAGTGCCTGGAGCGCGAAGGGTGTGTCTGGGCTCCCACTCTGCGCGAGGGAAAGGACGACTGGCAGCAACTTCTGAGGAGCTTGGAAGATCTGTACCTGTACGGTTTGGAAATCAACTGGTCAGGGTTTGATCGCGATTACTCAAGACAAAAGGTTGAATTGCCAACGTATCCTTGGAGACGGAAAAGCTACTGGTTGGAAGGTCTCGGAAAGATTTCACTTTCGTCACGCCATGTGCACCGGAGAACTGACAGCCAAAAAGAGCATCCACTCTTGGGGCATCGGCTTGACGATAGGTCCACGCTCCCGGATGAACATCTTTGGGAAGCCAACCTCGACATCGGATCGCTGCCCTATCTCGAAGACCACCACATGGGAGATTTGGCGGTCGCCCCGATGTCGCTATTTCTAGAGATGGCTCGCGCGGCTGGTCAGGAAGCATTTGACGGTGGCGTCTGCTCGGTGAAAGATCTGACCTTGCACAATCCGTTGTTTTGGAGCGCAGGTGCGGCGCGAACCATTCGAATGAGCATGCACGCCGATGGAGATCATTGGCCCATCTCCGTTTCCAGCCGTCCCTCGGGCAATCTCAAAGCCCCGTGGACGTTGCACGCAACCGCAAAACTCCAATCGGAAGGTGTCCGAACCAAGGCACGCATAAAGTACCCGGAAGCAAGTTTGAGAAGAGCATGAGTCAAGGTGTCAACAGCATGCACAGCAAAGACCTGCAGTTCAGCTTCATGTTTTTCGCCTGCACTGAGGATGCGCTGCGCACTTCTATATACCGTCTGATCATCGAGAGTGCGAGGTTTGCCGACGCGCATGATTTTACCAGCGTGTGGGTACCCGAGCGTCACTTCACCGGCTTTGGCTATCTCTATCCGGATCCGGCTATTTTGCATGCCGCCCTCGCGCGGGAAACGAAGAGAGTTCAATTGCGTGCAGGTAGTGTCGTTGCGCCGCTGCACAATCCACTGCGGATTGCCGAAGAATGGTCAATGGTTGACAATCTCTCCGGAGGAAGAGTCGGAATCTCCTTCGCTTCGGGCTGGAACCCCAATGACTTTGCGTTTTTCCCGGAAAGATACGAAAGCCGCCATGAACAGGTTTATCAGGCAGTCTCCTTAGTTCAAAAACTGTGGCGGGGGGAGTTCATCGAGACTAGAAACGGGTCGGGGGAGAATGTTCAGGTACGCATCTACCCCAGTCCGCTCCAACCCGAATTGCCGACCTGGATTACTGCGGCGGGCAACCCAAAGACTTTCGTGCGAGCAGGGCAGATTGGTGCCAACATCCTGACACATCTACTCGATCACGGCGTCGAGGAGATTGCCGCGCGGATCGCGCTCTACCGGCAGGCACGAGAGGAACATGGACACGATCCCGAAGCAGGTCAGGTAACTATCATGCTTCACACTTTTCTCGGAGCCGAAGTCGAGGAAGTGCGAGAGCTGGTCCGCAATCCTTACTGTAACTGGCTCAAATCCAACTCCGGACTTCTCAAGGGACTGGCCAAGAACCGAAGATTACAAATCAACCTCGACGCCTTGTCCGCCGAGGATCAAGACCAATTTGCCAATATGCTTTTCGAGAGATTCTTCTCGAGCCGATCCCTGATGGGAACGCCCGAGACGTGTATGGAATTGGTGGGTAGGTTACAGGGCGTCGGGGTCACGGAAATCGCTTGTCTGCTCGATTTTGGCCCCACCGACGATCTGATTCTGGAGCATCTTCCCTATGTGCATCAACTGAAGGAACTCTACCATTCGCAAGGCGTCATCTTGCCGCCTGCGGAACATCCGCTTCGCGGCCAAGTCGCACTGGCTGAGTTTCTCAAAGAGCCTCAGCACGCTCCTGCTGGCGCGCCTCTGGACGACTCTTTAAATGGGATTCAATTGCGCTGCGAAGAGGTTTCCGTTAGCGAATTCTACGAGACCCTCTGCCGATTCGGCGTTCAACTCGAGAACCGCTTCAGGAGTGTAAGGAGGCTGTGGCGTGGGCCAGGTGAAGCGCTGGGCCAACTACGGTTAGCGGAAGGGTTGGAGTCGGAAGCGGACGACTATCAGCTTCACCCGGCCTTCCTGGATTCTTGCTTCCAGGTTTTTGCCGCGACATTACCCGCGAGTCTGGCTCAACAGGATCAAGTTTTTTATTTGCCTGTCGGACTCCGAAGCTTCGACTTTTGGGGCCCGCCCCTGCGTCAACTTTGGGGTCACGCTGTTCTCACTTCAGATGAAGCGGGGAACCGCTTCGAGGGTAACATCGCGCTGATGGATGAAACGGGTCAACCGGTGGGTCTCGTTTCTGGATTCAAACTGCAAAGGACGGCTCATGCCACCACCACAGCGAGCAGTGAGCTTAGTGACTGGTTCTACGAAGTCCGGTGGATCGAGAAGGAAATTGAGGCCGCCGAGCCTGTAGGACAAAGTTTTCGGTGGGTGATTCTTGCCGACCAGAGTGGTGTCGGTGAGGAATTAGCAGACCAACTGACGAGAGCCGGAGACAGTTGCATGCTCGTTTACCGGGGAGGCTTTCGCCAGGCTCAGGAAACTGCCAAGTGTTGGATTGAACCGGCGAACGACGAACAGATCCGCTGGTTGATTAAAGATGGTCTCGGACAGAGTGCCGAATCGTTGAGAGGTGTCATCCACCTCTGGGGACTCGACACCAGGTCAATAGAAGAAACCACCGCCGAGACCCTGGAGGAGGATCAACTCCTGGGGCCCGGCACCGCGCTCCGCCTGGTGCAGGCGTTGGCCGGGCCGGATAACCCGGTCTCACAATGCCGTCTCTGGCTTATCACCCGAGGCGCTCAAGCGGTCGAACAGGTTGCGCGTCCGATGTCACCGACGCAGTCACTCTTATGGGGATTCGGTAAAAGTTGTGCGGTCGAGCATTCCGAAATCTGGGGCGGCTTGGTTGATCTCGACCCAGACGACTCGTGCGAACAGGCCGCCCGGCAGCTTACCCCTCAGGTGCGCGGCTTGAGTGCCGAGGATCAGGTCGCGTTTCGTGCGCGTCGGCGATTTGTTCCGCGCCTGAACAGGCGGCCGGAAGTTCTTCAGTCGGCTCCCGCCTTTGCCTCTGATGCCAGTTACCTCCTGACCGGCGGTCTCGGTGGAATCGGCCTTAAGATGGCTCACTGGCTCGTCGAACACGGTGCCCGACATTTAATCCTGCTGGGGCGTAGCATGCCACCTCCGCGTGGCGATTGGAGCGAGGTGACTTCCGGTAGTCGAGCTGCTCGACAAATCGCTGCGATTCAAGAACTGGAGAGCCGCGGCGTGAAGCTCTTGTTTTCGTCGGTAGACGTCGCCGACGAAGCTCAGCTCACAACCTTTTTCCGGAATCTGGATCCACTGCAGCCTCCTCTCCGAGGCGTCATACATGCTGCCGGTATTGGCCGCGGCGAAACGCTTCTGAACATGGGCCTTCAGGATTTGATAGACGTCCTTAGGCCTAAAGTAACCGGCAGTTGGTTACTGCACCGACACTTACAAAACTGCAGACTGGATTTCTTTGTCCTGTTTTCCTCCGCCACTCATCAACTGGGCATATTGGGACAGGGAGCAGCGGCATACAGCGCCGCGAGTGCCTTTCTCGATGCGCTTGGTCATTACCGCAAGGCGATTTCACGGCCTGCGTTAAGCATTGATTGGGGCCCGTGGTCCGAAGTAGGAATGGCCGCTGAGACGGGTAATGTTGGACGCCTTCAGAGCTTTGGGATCGGAGCCGTCACGCCTCAGTTGGGGGCGCAGGCGCTCGGCCATTTTCTGCATCGAGACCTCCCCCAGGTCTGGGTAATTCCGGTGAACTGGAAGCAGCTTCTGCAGGTCGACTCGGGCCTGGCAAAGTCGCCGTTCATCTCCGAGGTGGTGGTCGAAATCTCGGGCGGGCCTGAGAGTGAAGAGGAGTCGGCAAAGCGGGCCGAGTTTCTCCAACTCCTTCGGGGCTTGCCGCTGAAGTCTCGGGCGAGGCGATTGGAGACCTACATTCAGGATCAAATTGTGACCGTGATGAATCTGGAGTCGCGCGATGATGTGGATTGGCGGCGAGGGCTGTTTGAGATCGGAATGGATTCGTTGATGGCCCTTGAGCTGAAAAATCGTCTCCAGCTCGGGCTCGGTTTTCCGATCCCATCGACGTTGGCTTTCGATCACCCGACCGTCGAGTCAATGGGTGGGTTTCTGGCGCAGGAAATGTTTGCTGGGGAAGGCCCGGAAGAAATTGCCATCGCCCTTCCCTCTGAGTTCGAGGAGAAAACAGCGGCTGCCGTAGCGGAGATTCGAGGACTTGACGCCGAAGAGATGGAGCGACTGCTCGAAAGTAAATTAAGAAGCCTTTGAAAGGGGAACTGCTTTGGCTGATCGCTCAGAATCTTTGGATGACCTTTCTACCTTGCAGCGGGCCTATGTGAAGATCGTGGAATTGCAGGCACGGCTGAAGGCGGCAGAACTTCCGGGAAAGGAACCAATCGCGATCATCGGAATGGCGTGTCGCTTTCCGGGCAGCGTAGGCAATCCAAATCAGTATTGGCAACTCCTGTCGGCCGGTAAAGATGCCATCACAGAAATTCCACGAGACCGTTGGGACATCGACGCTTTCTACTCTCCTGATCCTCAGGCTCCGGGAAAGATGTATACGCGGTGGGGTGGCTTTCTAGCCAACGTCGATCAATTTGATCCTCAGTTTTTCTCTATCACGCCGCGGGAGGCAGTGACAATGGACCCGCAGCAAAGACTTTTATTAGAGGTAACGTGGGAGGCTCTCGAGCATGCTGGACTCTCAGCCGACGAAATGAAGGGGAGCC
>Ga0134121_10001759_pt1 | contig 19882 bp, 3 predicted proteins | sample KB301_FD_96463 | JGI IMG/M metagenome (GOLD analysis project Ga0134121, IMG submission 96463) | Terrestrial soil microbial communities without Nitrogen fertilizer from Kellogg Biological Station, Michigan, USA - KB3-0-1 | ecosystem: Environmental > Terrestrial > Soil > Unclassified ... | reverse complement strand
AGTTGGAGATCCAGTATGCGGACTATGCGATGTGGCAGCGAGAGTGGCTGCAAGGCGAGGTGCTGGAGCAGCAGTTGGAGTACTGGCGGCGCCAGTTAGGAGGTGAGTTACCAGTGCTGCAACTGCCCACCGACAGACCCCGTCCGGCAGTGCCGACGTATCGCGGCGCCACGCATTCGCTCGTCCTATCTGATGAATTGTCGCAACAGATCAGGGCGTTGAGCCGGCGTCAAGACGTTACGACCTTCATGACATTTTTGGCAGCCTTTCAGGTCTTGTTGCGCGCCTATACCGGACAAACTGACATCAGCATTGGTACTCCAATCGCCGGGCGTGGAAAGCTGGAGACAGAAAATATTATCGGCTTCTTCGTTAATACAATCGTGCTGCGACTTAATCATGACGGTGATTCAAGTTTCAAGCAGTTGCTCAAACGTGTGAAGGAGATAGTTTTAGAAGCCTATACAAATCAGGATATAGCTTTTGAAAAGTTGGTTGAGGAGTTGCAGCCACAGCGGAGACTCACTCGAACGCCCCTGTTCGAAGTGATGTTCACTTTCGACCTGGCAGGCGCACAACCGCTCGCACTCAAAGGTCTAACACTGACTCCGCTGGAAACCCAAAACCGCATCGCAAAATTTGATCTCACGCTGTCAGTGGTCCAAAGAGCTCAAAAATTCGAGTGCGCAGTTGAATACAGCACAGACTTGTTTGATGCCTCCACTGCTGAAAGAATGCTGCTTCATTTTCAGGCTATACTTAGAGCTGTTGCCTCCAATTCTGGATTGCCGCTATCACAAGTGCCGCTTCTGACTGCGCCCGAGCGACAGCGATTAATGGTTGAGTGGAACAACACGCACGCGATTTTCCCTCTGGACCAATGTCTGCACCAACTCCTCGAGGAGCAGACAAGCCGTAAGCCCGACGCAGTGGCGGTGGTCTATGAAGAAAAGAAGTTGACCTATGGAGAGTTGAATGGGCGTGCGAACCAGTTGGCGCGTTACCTGCGGCGCTTGGGCGTGGGAGTGGAGTCACGGGTAGGGTTGTGCGTGGAGCGGTCGCTGGAGATGGTGGTGGGGATGCTGGGAGTGCTGAAGTCAGGCGGTGCTTACGTGCCCTTAGATCCACGCTCGCCCCTGGAACGCTTGAGCTACATGCTCGCGGATGCTGGTGTGAGCGTGCTGCTGACGCAAGCATCAGTGCGGGAGAGATTGCCGGAGTATCAAGGCAAAGTCGTAACGTTGGACGAGGAGTGGGAACAGATCAGTGGCGAAGAGGAAACAAACCTCGAGCAGAGCGCGGTTACAGCAGAGAACCTGGCGTATGTGATCTACACGTCAGGGTCGACGGGACAGCCGAAAGGAGTGATGGTTACCCACCGCAGCCTCAACAATCTTTGCTTTGCAACGGCGGAGAGCTACGGTCTGCAGGAAACAGATCGAGTGCTTCAGTTTGCTTCGCTCAGCTTCGATGTCACCATGGAAGAGCTCTTCCCCTCTTTGCTGCGCGGTGCCACCGTAGTCCTGTCTCCTTCCTCCATCGTGAGTTCGCTAACCGACTTTTCAAAGTTGTTGAGAGACGCGGGCTTAACTGTGCTCAACCTCCCGCCGGCTTACTGGCACGCGTGGACCACGGAAGAGATGCGCCAAGGAAAAACTGGGCTTGGCCTTTTGCGCCTGGTTGTGGTCGGTAGCGACCGTGTTTCGGCACAACAAATGGCTGATTGGCGAAAGGGACCGTATCGAGAGATCAGATTGATAAACGCGTATGGACTCACGGAAGCTACCGTAACGACTACACTCTTTGAAGCAGTGCCAGCTAATCAAACGATTGCGAATCAAGTTGGATTCAGCAGTATGCCAATTGGACGGCCGATAGCGAACGCGCAGGTGTACGTGGTGGATGAGCAACTGCGGTTGCCGCCGATGGGAGTTGTGGGAGAGTTGTGTGTAGGTGGCGTCGGACTGGCGCGCGGGTACGCGGGCCTGCCAACGATGACGGCGGAGCGCTTCATCCCGAACCCGTTCAGTGAAGAGAGTGGAGCGCGGCTGTACCGGACCGGAGACCTGGTGCGGTGGCTGAGAAGCGGGGAGTTGGAGTTTGTAGGACGGCGCGACAGCCAGGTGAAAGTGCGCGGTTACCGGATCGAGCTGGGTGAGATTGAATCGGCCTTGAAGCAACTAGCTGGAGTAAGGAACGCGGCGGCCGTAGTCAGGGACGACGAAGGAAACACGAAGAGAATTATCGGTTATGTAGAGGCCGATGCCAGTTACGAAATCAAGGTGGAGCAGTTGCAAGGACAGTTGAAGCAGCGGCTGCCGGATTACATGGTGCCGAGCGTGCTGGTGCTGCTTGAAGAGTTGCCGCAGACGAAGAGCGGGAAAGTAGACCGGCGGGCGTTGGCGCAACTGGAAGTGAGCGGAGGAGAGCGAGCAGAGGGTTATCAGGAGGCGCGCACACCGGTGGAAGAAGGGTTGTGCGGATTGTGGCAGGAGTTGTTGCGAGTGGAGCGAGTGGGAGTGAAGGAGAACTTCTTCGAGTTGGGCGGGCACTCGTTGCTGGCGACGCAGTTGGTGTCGCGGGTGCGGGAGGCGTTTGGAGTGGAGTTGGGGTTGCGGGAGTTGTTTGAGCGGCCGACGGTGGCGGGACTGGCGGAGAAGGTAGAGGCAGGACTGCGCGGTGGGGAGGCAGTAGAGGCGCCGCCGCTGGTGGCCGTGACGCGCGCGCAGCAGTTGCCACTGTCGTATGCGCAGCAGCGGTTGTGGTTTCTGGACCAGTTGGAGCCGGGCAATGTGGCTTACAACATTCCGACAGTCGTGCGGCTGACCGGGAAGCTTGATGCTGCCGCCCTCGAGCGTGCCTTCGGCGAGGTTATCCGGCGGCATGAAGTGCTGCGCACGACTTTTCCCATGACTCAAGCAGGACAACCCACACTCTCAATCGCCGCAACGGCGCCACCTGTGTTTCGCGTGCTCGACCTGATTGAGACGAGCAATGATTGGAGAGAGAGCGAAAAAGACGAAGCAGAAAGAAGCTTCGTGAGAGAGGAAACGCGACGCTCGTTCGATCTGAGCCAGGGCCCATTGATAAGAGCGACGTTGCTCCGCCTTCAGCACGATGATCATATGCTGGTCTTTACGATGCATCACATTGTCGGCGATGGCTGGTCTGTCGGAATTTTCATTCGAGAGGTCACCGCACTTTACGAGGCTTATGTTGCCGGACGCGAATCACCGCTTGCGGAACTTCCGATTCAATATGCGGACTATGCGGTCTGGCAAAGAGAGTGGCTGCAAGGCGAAGTATTAGAGCGACAACTCGAGTACTGGCGCAGACAACTCGATGGTTCGCCGCGCTTGCAATTGCGCGCCCACAATTCTGACCGGGCCGTGCCGTCATTTAACGGACGAACGCAAACACTCATCTTTCCTGAAGAGGTAGGAAAGGCATTGAGAGATCTGAATCGACGCGAGGGCGTAACACTATTCATGACGATGTTTGCGGCCTTCAACGTATTGCTCAATCGCTACACACAGCAGCAAGACATTGTAGTTGGCGCCGCCATCGCGAACCGTAATCGCGTGGAGACGGAACCTCTCATCGGCTTATTCATCAACATGCTGGTCTTGCGCACCGATCTTTCCGGCGATCCGACCTTCAGCGAACTGCTGCGGGGCGTGCGCCAGGTTACGCTTGACGCTTATGCGCACCAGGACCTGCCGCTTGACAAGATCATTGAAGAATTACGCCCTGAGCGTAACCTGGAGAAAGCGCCGCTGTTCCAGATAGCCTTCGGAATTCAGAACGCCCCACTTGCTGCGGTGAGCCTGCCCGATTTGAGGCTGGAGCCAGTGGAGTTTGATTTGGAGTCAGTAAAGTTTGACCTGACAGTTTGGATTGCTGAGCGTGGCGACCAATTGCTTGCGACCTGGACCTATCGAACTGAGCTGTTCGAAGACACAACGATCAGCGGCATGCATGGCCACTTCGCCACCCTCTTGCGGAGTGTTGTGGCAGCGCCACACGCTCCGTTGAGCACGCTCGAAATGCTCACGGCGGAAGAACAAAGCGAGCGCACACAGAAAAAGCGAAAGCTAAAGGCAGCCAACCTGGAAAGACTCCAGAGCGCTCGCCCGAAAGTCTTAGCAATTTCCCAGCAGAACCTCGTCACCGCGCGAGATTTGCACAACGGGCAAAAGTTTCCCCTCGTGTTTCAGCGACAGACCGACAACGTGGATCTGGTGGAGTGGGCGGCAGCAAATCGGGAACTAATCGAAGATGAATTGGTGCGGTGTGGCGCGATCCTATTTCGCGATTTCAATGTTGGCGGTGTCTCCGAGTTCCGGAAGTTTGCCGGCACGTTATCGAAAGAGTTGCTGGATTACAACGAGCCCTCCTCACCGCGAACGAAGATCGAAGACAAGATCTACACCTCCACTGAATATTCCGCCAGCGAGCATATCCGGATGCATAACGAGCTGTCTTATTCTCACCGCTGGCCGCACAAAGTTTTCTTCTATTGTGTCACGCCGGCTGAGCAAGGCGGCGCGACGCCCATCGCTTTGAGCAGCTACGTCTTCAATCTGATCAAGCCTGAGACCCGGCAGCGTTTTATCGAAAAGAAAGTCATGTACGTGCGGAATCTGGGCGATGGCCTGGATATTCCGTGGCAGCACGTTTTCGACACAAGTGAGAAGTCAGAAGTGGAGCGTTACTGTCGCGCTGCGGGCATCGACTTTGAGTGGAAGCACGGCGATCGTTTGCGGACGCGGCAAGTGCGCCAGGCTGTGCTCACACATCCTCGTACCGGTGAAACTGTTTGGTTCAACCAGGCACACGCTTTTCATATCTCCGCGCTCGATCCACTCATACGTGAAACTCTTTTGCATGAACTCTCGGAGGAAGATTTTCCACGCAATGCCTTCTACGGTGATGGATCGCCAATTGAGGATAGTGTGATTGCCGAGATTCGCGAAGCATACAGCCGCGCATCAATCATTTTTGACTGGCAGCGGGAAGATGTACTGATGCTGGAGAATCTACTGGTTGCGCATGGGCGGACACCCTACGCCGGTCAGCGAAAAATTCTCGTCGCCATGTCAGATTTATTGAGTGACAGCGAAGTGGCGCCGTTCAACGAAAGCGATCAGGTTGTTGGTCATTCTCGAGCCGCCAGCCATGGCTAACCAGGCAAAGCCCGCCATCGACCGTTCTGAGGCACGCCTCAAGTTTATGAGGATTAGTCCGAAGGCTGTTAACACTTCAGCATTGGAGTTGGTCAAAACCAATCTTCTCGCTCCTGTGAAAGGATTTCCGCTCGTGGTCCAACCGGCGCTGGAAGGGGTGGATCTATTGCAGTGGCTGGCAGGCGCGCGCGAAACCATTGAGACGTGGACGCGCCAACATCTCGGTGTTCTCTTCCGTGGTTTTGAAATTTCTTCGATCGAAGAGTTTGAACAATTCGCGCGTGTATTTTCTCCAAACCTGCTTGAATATGTGGATCAGCACACTCCGCGCACCAAGCTTAACGAGCACATCTACACTTCGACCGAGTATCCGGCTGAACACTACGTTCCGTTTCACAGCGAGAACTCCAAGAATCGCACCTGGCCTCTGAAGATCTGGTTCTTCTGCCTTCAGCCCGCCGCCGAAGGAGGCGAGACGCCAATCGCCGACAACCGCAGAGTCTTTCAACTGATTGATCCCGCAATCAAGCAGCGCTTCCTCGAAAAGAATGTCATGTATGTGCGTAACTTTGGTGAGGGCGTGGGCCTGACCTGGCAGAAGGCTTTCCAGACTTCTGAGCGCCGGGAAGTCGAGGCCTATTGTCGTCAAACCGGCATGCAATACGAGTGGAAGAGCAATAATCGTTTGCGAGTGAAACATGTAAGCCAGTCAATTGCTACTCACCCGCAGACGCTCGAAACTGTGTGGTTCAATCAGGCGCACCTGTTTCACGTTTCGGGTCTTAGTCCGGAAGCGCGCGAGTCAATCCGCCAGGTGTTCAGAGAGGAAGAGCTGCCAGGCAATGCTTACTACGGCGATGGCTCGCGCATAGAAGATTCCGTGCTCAATGAAATTCGTGAAGCTTACTGGCAATCTGCGGTCAGTTGTCCATGGCAATCCGGAGACGTGTTGATGCTGGACAATATGCTGGTGGCGCATGCACGCGCCCCTTACAGCGGAACGCGGCGCGTAGCGGTAGCGATGGCTGATCTATTCAGCAATGGTGCTGAGCTTTAATACTCAGCTCACTAAAGTCCTTCTCACAAATAAACTCCAAAACTATGGTAGCGGAAGTCACGGCGGGTTACCGCCTATCGCCTCAACAGAAGCGATTGTGGAAATTGCACCAGCAAGGCGCGATTTGTGTTGCGCAGTGTGCGATCACACTCAAAGGCAGCCTGGACATCGAGCGGCTGAAGAAGGCTACGAGAGAAATCGTGAGCCGCCACGAGATCCTGCGTACAACCTTCCCGCGACTTGCCGGCATGAAACAAGCAGTGCAAGTGGTGACAAGTGAAGCCGAGCCCGGATGGAAGATCTGCAAGCTGAATGGCGCCACCACGATGTCCGAAATCTGGGCAACCGAAAAAAGCAACCATTTTGATCTCGAGAAAGGGCCACTCGTGCGGTGCACTCTCTATGCTCGTTCTCTTGATGAGCATGTCTTGTTTGTTTCGTTACCATCACTTTGCGCTGATAACCACACTCTGAAAAACCTGTTCCACGAACTGGCGCACTCTTATCACCCAGGTTTACACGAAGAGCCGGGCGCGATCGTTCAATACTTACAATATTCCGAATGGCAAAATGAGCTGGTCCAGGAGCCCGGCCCAAGTGAAATTTACTGGCTCAAGCAGGATTTCTTAGAGACTCAGCCCGTTGTACTTCCCGGCGAGAACGTTGCGACGCGCTCTAATGCGTGGGCGGCTGAATCCATAGTGATGCGCCTGGGTTTGGCGCAGGAGAAACTGAAAACGATCGCGCACGATTATGAGGTGTCGGAGGCGGCGGTATTGTTGGCGTCATGGCAGACGGTTCTCTGGCGCTTAACTTTTGAAACCATGATTCTCCTCAGCCTTAGTTGTCATGGCCGTATTTATGAAGAAATGAACGAGTCGTTCGGCCTGTACTCACGCTGGCTGCCGGTGATTGGACAATTCCATCCGGATCTTCAGGGTCACGAAGTTTTCAGGAAGGCTGAGAAGAGCATTCAAGACGCACACGAATGGCAGGAATACTTCTCAGCGGAACCAGGTTCCGGTAATGACCAAAAAACGACGGAGGCTGCGCCGCTACGGATCGGATTCAGCTACGAAGACCATTCGCCACCAATCAGCCGTAATGGCCTGCGCTTCTCGCTTGATGATCTTCACAGCTGCACTGAGCCCTTGAAGCTGTGGCTTTCCGCGATGCCCGGGGAGCAAAACTCTCTGCGTTTGGAATTTGGCTATAACCCCAACATCTACTCGACTGAAGGTGTCGCACGATTAGCCGAAGAGTTTGAGGTGCTACTTACGAGTTTGCTCTCGCATCCCGAAACTCGGCTTGCCGAGTTACCGGTTTTGGGTAAACGCGAGCGTCACCAAATCCTGTCAGAATGGAATGATACTCAGCGCGATTACGCGGAGTCCCAACCCCTCCATCATTTGTTCGAGCTACAAGTTGACCAGACTCCCGCAGCGACGGCTGTTGTTTTCAGGGACGAGTCGTTGACTTTTGAGGAATTGAACCGGCGCGCGAACCAATTAGCTTCGCTGTTGCGATCGTATGGAGTTGGACCAGAGTCATTGGTAGCGCTCTATACGGATCGTTCGCTTGAAATGATAGTTGGCGTGCTCGGCGCCTGGAAGGCCGGCGGTGCTTTCGTGCCAATTGATTGTGGGCTTCCGCCGCAGCGTCTGGCTTTGCTGTTGAGTGATGCCCGGCCTTCGGTAATCGTGACACAGGAGCATCTCCTCACCTCGCTGCCGCAGGTTGAGCAGCTGAAGGTGGTTTGCCTCGACTCGCAGTGGAAAGTTATCGCAACCCAGGACGACGTGAACCATGGTGTCGAAGTTTATCCGGACAACGCGGCTTACGTGATCTACACCTCTGGTTCAACCGGTAGTCCAAAGGGCGTTGTGGTGCAACACCGCTCGGCAGTCAACCTCCTGAGAGCACTTGAAGATACAGTCTATAAGCACCATTTTGCTCCGCTGCGCGTAAGCATGAATGCGCCGCTGGTCTTCGACGCTTCAATCAAACAACTAATTCAATTGTTGCGAGGGTGTACACTCTACATCATTCCCGAAGAAGTACGACGCGATGGTCCGGAACTGCTTGCTTACAGAAGTCAGCATTCACTCGACGTGTTGGATTGCACTCCTTCCCAGTTGAGAATGTTGCTCGCGGCAGTACGTACTACGCGCGTACCGCTGGACTCCGCACTGCTGCTTGTTGGTGGTGAGAACCTCGATGAATCCACCTGGAAAGAGGTGATGGAAGCAACCAACACCGGCTGCTGGAATCTCTATGGTCCGACCGAATGCACGGTCGATACTACAGCCTGTTTCGTGCCGGAATCGCCCGGCAGTCCGACGATCGGCCGGCCGCTCGCCAATGTCAAAGTTTATCTTTTGGATCAGTCTTTACAACCTGTGCCCATCGGAGTCGCGGGTGAGTTACACATTGGGGGCGCGGGACTCGCTCGCTGCTATCTCAACCGACCTGATCTAACTGCCTCGCAATTCATCCCCGACTTGTTGAGCGGGCAGCCTGGAGCTCGCCTGTACAAGACTGGCGATCGTGCGCGATATCGTCCGGACGGCAAACTGGAATTTCTGGATCGCATGGATTTCCAGGTCAAGGTGCGTGGTGTGCGCGTTGAGCTTGGCGAGATTGAATCGGTGTTGGCCCAGCATCCTTCTGTGCGCGAGGCGGTGGTCATCGCACGAACGGATGAGCCTGAACAACTAAAGCGTCTCGTCGCCTATGTTGTCCCAAAACTCAAGTATGTGCCGGCGGAAGACGTTCCTCACCATACGCTTCCAAACGGCATGACCATAGCGCACCTCAACAAAAACGAAACTGAATATCTTTACCATGACATCTTCGAGGAGCAGGCCTATCTCAAGCACGGCGTGAGACTCGTGCCTCGTGCCTGCGTCTTCGACGTCGGAGCAAACATCGGTCTCTTCTCAATGTTTGTTAGACAGCATTGTCCGGACGCTCGCGTTTATGCTTTTGAGCCACTCAAGCCCATCTACAACATCCTGAGTCTCAACGCGCAGCTTTACGGCGAACACATCAAGACTTTCCCGTTCGGTTTGTCAAACAACGAGAACACCGAGACGTTCACCTACTACCCGCACTATTCAATCATGTCAGGCGTCAGCGCCTATGCAAATGCTGAAGAAGACAAGGAAACAGTTCGAAGCTACTTGCGCTATGAGCGCGAGAGCGGCGACGAACAGGCCGGCACTTTGTTGAGCTATGCCGATGATTTATTGGCAGGGAGGTTCGTGAGCGAGACTCATCAGTGCGAGTTACGAAAATTATCGAGCTTCATCAGGCAGGAGAAGATAGCGCGTATCGATCTGCTCAAGATCGATGTGCAACGGGCGGAACTCGAGGTCCTTGAAGGTATTGAGGAGGAGCATTGGCAAAAGATCATGCAGGTGGTAATGGAGGTCCACGACTTTGGCGGCGCCGGCACCGCAGGACCTCTGGACCAAACCATTGCCTTGCTCGAATCATACGGATTTCGAGTGGTGACTGAGCAGGAGGAGTTGCTCAAAGGGACTGACCGCCATCAGCTCTACGCGATGCGGGCCTCGTACCTACAGGAGACTGCGCTGACTGATACGATTCAGCCAGTTTCACCCGCCCTTGCTTCCGCGCTAAGCGTTGCCGAGTTGAGAAGTTATCTCAAAGAAAAATTACCGGAGTACATGCTTCCTTCGGCTTTTGTCGTCATGGAAAGGTTGCCGGTTAATGCCAACGGCAAGATCGATCGACAATCGCTGCCGGCGCCGAGTCACGAGCGTCCCGAACTTCAGGCAACCTTCATCGCACCCAGCACGGAGGCCGAAAAGATATTGGCCGGCATCTGGAGGCGAGTGCTCAAAGTCGAAAACATTGGCGTCAATGACAACTTCTTCGATCTTGGGGGCGACTCGATTCTTAGCATTCAGGTCACCGCGCTTGCCGCGCAACAGAACCTTCGCATCTCTCCGCGGCTCCTCTTTCAATATCAAAGCATTGCCGGACTGGCACGCGTTGCCGAGCCCATCACAGTAGCGGCGGCCGATCAGTCGGAAGTGCGTGGCGCGGCTCCTTTAACTCCGATTCAGCACCGCTTTTTATCAGCGGAGGGAAGGGATCCACATCGTTACAACCAGGCCGTCCTGCTGTCGTTGCCGAACTCTTCCGAGGCGGGTTTGCACCAGCGTGTATTTGAACGATTGTTACGCCATCACGACGCTTTGCGAATGCGTTTCGAACGGTGTCCGGATGGATCATGGCAGCAGTATAACGCGGGCATCTTAGAAGCCGGGCCGCACGATGTTGAGGTTTACAACTTGGCTAACCTCAACCCTGTCGAGCAGGACAGGACTATCGCGGAAGTCTCTGAAAAGCTTCAATCGGGTTTGCAACTCGAGACTGGCCCGCTGGTGCGAGTGGCCCATTTCACTCTGGGCGAAGATCGCGGAGCGCGGCTGTTACTGGTCATTCATCATCTTGTGATCGATGGAGTTTCGTGGCGCATCCTGCTCGAAGACTGGCAATCACTCTATCAGGCATGGGCAGCGGAAAAGGATGCAGAGTTACCCGCTAAAACAACCTCTTTCAAGCGTTGGTCAGAGTTGCAGGTGGCGAGAGTAAGCAGTGGGGAACTAAATGGAGAGATTGAATACTGGGCCCGACTGGGAACAACTGGAGCAGCGCGAACATTGCCAGTGGACCGCTCCGGCGGCGCCAACATTGAAGGTGCAGCCCAGACCATCGTCGAGGAGTTGGGTAAAGCCGAAAGCGAGGAATTGCTTGGACCAGTTTGTCGCGCGTTAAGAGCTCAACCTCAGGAACTTGTGTTGACCGCGACGGCAAAGGCGCTCTGCGAATGGGCCGGCGTTGAGTGGATCGCCATCTGCGTTGAAGGACACGGGCGAGAGCAGGATTGGGCTGCGGAGGCTGACGCCACGCGAACAGTCGGTTGGTTTACTTCTCTTTACCCGGTGGAGCTTGGGGGAGGTAAGAGCATGGTCGAGCTGGTAAGGCAAACTAAGGAAACCTTGCGCGCCGCGCCCGGGGGCGGACTTGGGTACGGCATTCTGCGAGAGTTGAGTGAGGAGCAGGACGTCCGCGAACGACTCAAACGCAGCGGACAAGGAGCGGTGTTGTTCAACTTTCTCGGTCAGGTGGATGAAGAACTCGGCGGAGAGTGGCGTCTGGCTCAAGAGGCGATAGGCGAAGGGACCAGTTCCGGAAGAGAGCGAGCATGGGAGGTGGAAGTTGTTGCCAGAGTGCGAAGCGGAAGCATCGTAATTGGTTGGCGCTACAGCAGCGAGCGCTTGACGAAAGAACGCATGCAGCAGGTGGCCGCAGCAGCCATGGATGCGCTCAGGGAGTTAATCCGTTCCCGAGATTCAAGCACAGTTGAGAAGTCAGTTTCGCCCTCCGACTTTCCGCTGGCCGGACTGGATCAGGCGAAACTCGAAAAAGTGATTTCAAGAATTCGGAAAGCAGAAAAGCCCTGGTCATGACAAACAAGAAATATTATTTGAGACAAAACGTTCAGCTCGAACCTCTCTTCAACCAGTGGTTCGCATGGTCGCATCTTGTGTCACCCGCGACAGCGGCAATGAATGTTGCCAATTCCCACTTAAAGATCATGAACTCTTATTTGTTGTCGCCGGGAGTTCATGCCGCGGCGATCAAGAACCCGGCCATGCGCGGTGGGCCCTTTCTGGATGTTCCGCCCGAACGGGCAGATGAGATTAAGATCCTGCTGCAAAAAACTACCAAAGAAGCAAGCCAGTTAATCGATTTCGCGGAAGCGGCAAAACAGCTCAGCGAGATGTTGAGTAACGAAGTGACCGGCAATTCGCTTGACCCGTTATATGAAAAGGCGCCGGATATTCTTAAGGGATATGTCGAACTGGTTTACGACGCGACGCACCACCTGTCCTTCCGGTTGATTGAGGGCCTGCTGTACGGGAGTCCTTACTATAATGAATCGCTCCAGAGCATCGCCTTGTCCCTGGTCGACTGCGATCATCGTGCTTTCGTTTTCAGCACCCCACGCCTCGAAGACGATCGTCACTTACACCTCAAGATTCCTTTCAGTGACGAAAGGATTGACTGGCTCTTCCAGATGAGAGACGTGCCTCAGACCTTTGAGGAGAGCAAAGAGATCCTGGGGTTCGCAGATGACTGCGACGAATTGTTCAGGTCTCTCCTCACCGTGCAGGCTCCAGTGAAGCCGCCGCGTTATGAAGGGAATGAACTGCGAATCCGTTACTTCGGCCATGCGTGCGTATTGTTGCAAACAAAGAACGTCAGCGTGTTGACCGATCCGGTGCTCAGCTATAGCTACGATAGTCCTGTACCGCGATACACCATCATGGACCTGCCGGAAACGATCGATTACGTGCTAATTACTCACGGCCATTCAGACCATCTGCTCTTTGAATCGTTGCTCCAACTGCGACACCGAATTAAGAACATTGTCGTACCACGCAGTGGCGGAGGCGCCCTCGAAGATCCGTCGCTGAAACTGGCGCTAAAACACACCGGCTTTCGCAACGTCATCGAGATCGATGAGATGGAAAGCATCGAGATCGCAGATGGTTCGATTACGGGAATTCCCTTTCTTGGCGAGCATGCCGACTTGAATATCAGAAGCAAGATTGCTCACCTCGTCAACCTGAAAGGTGTCTCGGTGATGTTCGCCGCAGACTCTTCCAATCTGGAAGCAAAACTCTATGACCATGTGAGGAATGTTGCAGGCGCAGTGGATATTCTGTTTCTGGGAATGGAATGCGAAGGAGCACCGCTCACGTGGGTCTATGGTCCAGTGTTACTGAAACCGGTGAATCGAAAAATGGACCAAACGCGAAGGTTGTCCGGCTCGGATTGTCAAAGAGCATGTGAGCTGCTGACTTCTCTCAACTGTAAACACGTTTACGTTTACGCGATGGGTCAGGAACCGTGGCTTAGTTACATTACCAGCATTGAATATACGGATCAGTCGAAACCTATAGTCGAGTCAAACAAGCTGGTGGAGTTTTGCCGGAACCAGGGACTGGTTACCGAAAGACTCTACGGCACCAGGGACATCGTCTTCTCGAAGGGTGACGGTGTGGCAACGTCAGCAGGTGAGGCGGTGTTCGCAAGCGTTCGATAGTTGAAGTGAGGACTGGCTCCGTGAGCGTGGACAATATTGAAGACATCTATCCAATGACGCCGCTACAGCAGGGACTGCTGTTTCATGATCGGCTGGCGCCGCAAGCCGGACTCTACATCTCCCAGTCGATACATACGGTCCGCAATCTGAATGTTGCTGCTTTCCGGCACGCCTGGGAACGTCTCATCAAGCTTCATCCAGCCCTCAGAACAGCGTTCGTTTGGGAGGATGTCGAAGAACCCTTGCAAATAGTGATGAGGCAGGTCTCACCGCCATGGGAGGAGCACAACTGGAGCGATTCGAATCCGAGTGACCGCGACGCCATGCTGGAACGCTTTCTCGATCAGGACCGGCGTCGTGGCTTCGACCTCTCCGTAGCACCATTGCTGCGTCTTTCACTTGTGCGAATGGAAGACTCTCGCTGTCGTTTCATCTGGACTACGCATCACTTGATTCTGGACGGTTGGTCCATGCCTTTACTGGTGCGGCAATTGTCTGCGTTCTACAACCAGGCATGTGGACAGACAACGGTTCAGTTACCGGCCGGGCGGCCCTATCGCCACTACATTGCCTGGCTTGGCGAACAGAATTTGAAAGAGGCTGAAGCTTATTGGCGCGAGCGTTTAAGAGATGTTTGCCCGACGCTGATTTTCACGACTCCGCCACGTTCATCAACACATTCCAACAATTCCGGTCCTTCCTACAGCGAGACACACCATCGCTTTTCCATCGCAGAGACAGATGCTTTGCGGCGCCTGGCCCGCAGCCAGCAGGTGACACTCAGCACGTTGACTCAGGGTGCCTGGGCTCTGCTGTTGTCGCGTTACGGCGCTGGTCGCGAGGTGGTGTTTGGCTTAACCGTTTCCGGACGGCCGGCATCGCTGGCGGGAGTCGATCAGATGGTTGGTATGTTTGTGAACACTCTGCCGATGAGAGTGCGGCTGAATAAGAGAGAAAAGCTGGCGCCGTGGCTGCGTTCACTTCAGGAACAACAGGCGGACTTACGGCAATACGAATACAGTCCTTTATCGCAGGTACAGGCGTGGGCTGGAGGCGCAGGACAGACTCTGTTTGACAGCGTCGTGATCTTTGAAAACTATCCCGTCAGCGAGCTCGAGACAAAAGATACACGACTGGACCTGGAAGCCAGTGAGAGTCGCTCGATCGTTAGATCACATTATCCGATAACGGTCGTGGCCGGCGGACAGGCAGCGCTGGAGCTCGAGATAGTTTCCGATAATACCAGCGTCAGCCCTGAGCGAGCAGCGCAACTGTTAAAGCACCTGTGCTCGCTGTTGCAAGGAATGAGGGAGCGTCCTGACGCGACAGTCGCGCAGATCAAAATACTCAGTTCCAATGAAGAGCGTCAGATCCTGGTTGACTGGAATAATACCGCATCACCTTTGACCCGGTTCTGGTGCGCTCACCAGTTGTTTGAAGAACAGGTTTTGAGCACTCCCGAAAACATCGCCGTCACTTGCAGCGACAAGCAACTAACCTATAGCGAACTCAATTCACGCGCGAATCAACTGGCTCACTTTCTAAAACGCCGCGGCATCGGCGTTGAATCCAGAGTCGGGTTGCTCACCGGACGTTCTGACTGGACGATTGTTGCACTGCTGGGAATATTGAAGGCTGGCGCAGTATATGTGCCTCTGGATCCGCAATACCCGCGGGAACGTCTTGCCTTCATGCTTGAAGATTCGATTGCGGCATTAGTGCTGTCAGAAAGAGCATTCAAAGACGAGCTCACTGCGGAGACGATCTTTATCGATGAGCAGTGGGCAGAGATCTCGCGTGAGTCTGCGGGCAATGTTGATCTTGAGATCCGGCCCAATAATCTGGCTTACGTGATTTACACCTCAGGTTCCACCGGCCATCCCAAGGGTGTGATGGTGGAGCATCAGCAACTCACGAATACATTACTTGCCGCCGCTCGCGCGTTTTGCTTTAAGCCTCAAGACGTCTTTCCATGTTTGGCGTCGTTCTCATTCGATATTTCTTTGCTCGAACTCTTTTCGCCTCTCCTGACTGGCGGCGAGAGCGTGTTATTGACGCCGCACGAACTGTTTGATGACGGCGCAATCAAATCACTTTCCAGGGCGACAGTTCTTCACGCAGTGCCTTCGCTGATGCGCCGATTATTGGCCGCAGGCATCAGTGCAAAATTGCGTTTGGTGCTGGTGGGCGGTGAGGCGGTTGTGCCCAAAGTCGTGCGAGCGTTGCGGGAACGTTTTAGTGAAGCGCGCGTGGTCGTGCTGTATGGTCCAACTGAGGCAGCGATGATCTGTGCCTCGGCTGAAACTGAGCACTTCGTGGAAGCGCAGTTGATTGGACGTCCACTCACCAACGCACGTTTGTATCTGCTGGATGACGATCAACAGCTTGTCCCGGTAGGAGTCACTGGTGAGTTGCACATTGCCGGAACAAGCGTGGCGCGTGGTTATCACGGCCACCCGGAACTGACCTCAGAAAAATTCATTCCTGACCCGTTCGCAGTCGAGCGGGGCGAACGCTTGTATCGAACTGGCGATCTGGCCCGCTATCTTCCTGACGGGAACATCGAGTTTGTCGGACGCTGCGACGCGCAAGTGAAAGTGCGAGGTTTTCGTATCGAGCTCGGAGAAGTTGAATCAGTCTTGCGCAAACACGATGGTGTGAAAGAAGCGGTAGTAACCGTCAGGGACGACACCGGAGACAGGTTATTGGTTGCCTATGTTGTTCCGAAAGAAGATGTCGGCGTCAGCCAGTTGCGAAATTATTTGCAGCAGAAGTTACCGAGCTACATGGTTCCTTCCGCTCTCGTGGTTCTGGAAAAGTTACCACTCAGCGCCAACGGAAAAGTGGATCGCAATTCGCTGCCTGCTCCCGGTTCCGAACGACAAATTGATTCCCAGTTTCTCGAACCAGCGACACCGGTTGAATTGCAGCTCGCAGAAATCTGGAGCGAGATACTCAAAGTCGAAAGAATTGGAGCCAACGACAGCTTCTTCGAACTGGGAGGGCACTCGCTGCTGGCAATGCAGCTTGTTCCCAGAGTGGTTGAAACCTTCAAGGTGACTATGCCGCTTCGAGCTGTTTTTGAAGCTCGGACGCTCGCGGAGCTGGCTGCATTCATTGGACAACAACAATTGACGCAACAGCAGAAGCTCGTCGATGCACCCGGAACGAGGCCCATAACTCCGCGTACTGAAAGATCGCCCGTGCCACTCTCCTTTGCACAACAGCGACTCTGGTTTTTGGACCAGTTGGAACCGGGCAGTGCTTTCTATAACGTCCCGGCTGCGATACGCCTGGATGGCGATCTTGATATTGAGGCACTGCGCCGAACGATCCAGCAGTTGGTGCGACGACACGAAATCCTGCGCACGACGTTTCCCGCGATCGATGGCCAGCCCGTTCAAGTTGTCTCACCGCCGGCGATGGTCCCGCTGCCCTTAATTGATTTGTCGGATCTGGAGGAAGATCAACGTGAGGCGGAAGCACATTTGCTGGCCACCCGCGAAGCGCAGCAGCCCTTCAACCTTAATACCGGACCACTGCTGCGAGTTAGTTTGCTCCGGCTGAGCCCGCAACTCCACATCATTCTTTGCGTCATGCACCACATAGTCTGCGACGGATGGTCCACCGGCGTTTTGGTACGGGAGGTGGCGAGTTTGTATGGCGCTTACGTCGAAGGAAGAGAACCTGAGTTGCCGGAACTGCCAATCCAGTATGCCGACTATGCCGTCTGGCAACGAGAGTGGCTGCAAGGCGAAGTGTTGGACCAACAAATTGAATACTGGCGTTCGCAATTGGGTGGAAGGCTCGTCGCGCTGGAGTTTCCTACGGATAGACCACGTCCCCCCGTCCAAACCTATCGAGGCGCGACGCAGACGATGGTCATTTCCGCGGCGCTAACCGAACAATTGAAGTCCCTCAGCCAGCGGACGGGTGCTACGCTTTTCATAACTTTGCTGGCTGTGTTCAAGACGTTATTGCATTCCTACTGCCGGCAGCAAGAGATCATTGTCGGCACGCCCACAGCCGGACGTTCGCACCTGGAAACGGAAGCCTTAATCGGATTCTTCGTCAACACACTGGTGTTGCGAACAGATCTGAGTGGCAACCCGCGTTTCGAAGAACTGTTGCAGAGAGTGCGCGAAGTCACGCTTGAAGCGTTCGAACATCAGGACGTTCCGTTTGAGAAGCTCGTGGAAGAACTCGATCCCGAGCGTGATACGAGCCGAACCCCACTGTTCCAGGCGATGTTTGCTTTGCAAAACGCTCCTTATGAAGAGTTGCGCTTACCGCGATTGCGCCTGAGCGGTCTTAATCTTATCGGCAGCACGGCGAAGTATGATCTATTGCTCGTGGCGGCGGAGCAGGAACAGGGAATCAGACTTACGCTCGAGTTCAATAAGGATTTGTTTGAAGATGCCACAGCGGCGCGTTTGCTTCGGCACTTCCTGACATTGCTCGGGGCTGTTTGCGCTGATCCACGCGACCGTCTTTCAGCGCTCACTTTGCTATCGACTAATGAGCGGCGCGAACTGCTGGTTGACTGGAACAATACGAAAGTCCCTTACCCAGTCGACAAATGTGTGCATCAACGTTTCGAACACTACGCGGAACGCACGCCTGGCGCTGTTGCGCTGGTTTACGGTGATGAGCAATTAACTTACGCCGAGTTGAATAATCGCGCGAATCGAGTGGCGCGCTACCTGCGAAGCCTGGGGGTGGGAAGCGAGTCGCGTGTGGGGCTGTGCATGGAGCGTTCAGTCGAACTGATCCTCGGCCTGCTCGGTGTGTTGAAAGCGGGAGGAGCCTATGTTCCGCTCGATCCGCAATACCCCAAAGATCGTCTCACGTTCATGCTCGAGAACGCTGGAGTCGATGTGCTTCTCACGCACCGGGCGGCCCGCGAAAAGCTTCCTGATCAGGATGGCCCGGTGATCTTTCTTGATGATGAATGGGTGACGATCGCCGGCGAGTCTCTAGAGAATCTCGAAGTTCCGGTTGCGGTAGAGCAACTCTGCTACGTCATCTACACATCGGGTTCAACGGGAACGCCCAAAGGCGTGATGGTGAATCACTCGAGCGTGATTTCATTGGTGCAGGCAATTCTGCCGCAGCTTGATATTGCTGACGGTGAAACCTGGACCGTTTTTCATTCTTATAGTTTCGATTTTTCGGTTTGGGAAATCTGGGGAGCTTTGCTCTCCGGAAGCAAGTTGGTGGTCGTCCCATGGAGTGCTACCAGATCACCTGAAGAACTCCGCGCGTTGTTGCACGCGCAGCGGGTAACCATTCTAAGTTTGACGCCCTCCGCGATGGAACAGCTCATTAGCACCGGGCCCGAGAATTTCCCGGAATTATCGTTGAAGAAGATTATCGTCGGCGGAGAAGCATGCCCGCAGAGCCTGGCTGACAAGATCTCCTCGGTAGGTATACCGGCATGGAATTTCTATGGTCCAACTGAAGCGACGGTGTGGACTGCAGTTTCTCCGATCGCGGTGGATGAAAAGGTCACTATCGGCAGGCCAATCGCTAACACGCAACTCTACATACTCGACGAATACCTCCAGCCAACACCGATCGGAGTGGCGGGTGAATTACATATCGGCGGTGCGGGACTGGCCAGAGGATACATGCAAAACGCCGAACTCACCTCGCAGCGATTCATCCCGCATCCGTTCACCACCGAACCCGGCGCTCGTTTGTACAAGACCGGCGATCTCACGCGGTATCTGCCGGATGGGCGAGTTGAATTCATCGAGCGCATTGACAATCAAGTGAAGGTGCGTGGTTTTCGCATTGAGTTAGGCGATGTCGAAACTGCAATAGCTAGTCACTTGTCGGTAAAGGAAGTGGTGGTGGTTGTCAGGGAGGATGAGCGCGGTGATAAGCGACTGGTTGCCTATGTGGTGGCGGCGCCGGGCCGCAGCTTCAGCGCGAAGGCGTTCCGCGAGCATGCGCGCGCGAAGTTGCCGGAGTACATGGTCCCATCGGTCTTTGTTGAGCTGGATCGGCTGCCGCTTACGTCGAACCGCAAAGTTGATCGGCGTGCTTTGCCGGTGCCTGATGCGTTACATGTTGTCGAGAAGGATCAGCAGATGCCTCGCACGCCGGTGGAGGACTTACTGGCAACCATCTGGGCCAACTTGTTAAGGATCGAGCAGGTGGGAATACGAGATAACTTTTTCGATTTGGGTGGCCATTCGCTGCTGGCGACGCAGGTTATTGCGCGTGTGCGCGAAACTTTCCGGGTGGAATTACCGCTGCTGTCCTTATTTAAAGCGCCGACGGTCGCCGGTCTGGCGGAGCAAGTCGAAATCGCGATCAAAGGAGGCGTTAAATCGCAAACGATTGAGCCGTTTGATCGCAACGGTCATATACCGCTGTCGTACGCGCAGCAGCGGTTGTGGTTTCTGGACCAGTTGGAGCCGGGGAGTGCCTTTTACAACAGTCCGGCGGCAGTGCGGCTGACGGGGCAGTTGGATGTGAGTGCCT
>Ga0134121_10001757_pt1 | contig 19897 bp, 18 predicted proteins | sample KB301_FD_96463 | JGI IMG/M metagenome (GOLD analysis project Ga0134121, IMG submission 96463) | Terrestrial soil microbial communities without Nitrogen fertilizer from Kellogg Biological Station, Michigan, USA - KB3-0-1 | ecosystem: Environmental > Terrestrial > Soil > Unclassified ... | reverse complement strand
TGTCGCCAAGATCACGGAGGCCGGGGAGAAGGAATGTTGGGAGGCCAACCGTGACATGTGGCAGGTCATTATTGACCGCGCGGTGGCGGCGAAATAGCCTTCAACACGACACCCAGGTCAACCGCGGGAAAAAGGCGGCAGCTTGCTGCCGCCTTGGGCCAAACACAAAACCGGAGCCTCGAACGAACGAATTCTTGCATTATGTGGAATAGCCGCAACGACTTTTCTGTACCGGCCGATTTTTCCGTCGCGCACCAACTCTCTGGCACAATGCAGTTGCGCATTTCTTCAGAAAATTCAATATCGGCAGCTACTTTAATCGATACTTAGCCCTTGGCGTTGCGAGACGCGCTGTCGCGTTGTATCCAATACAATACCGGACAATACCGGACCTAAAATGCGAACAATGCTGGTTATTGGGCTTGCTGGTTGCCTAATGGCATCCACATATCACTGGGCTTCCGCCCAGCAAAGCGACTCGAACCCGACGTGGGCTGTCGTAACAGTTCTCCTGGGCACACGACAAAACGCCAAGGAGGAGACCGTCCGCAAGCAGGTCGTGAGCACCCTTGAAAAAATGGGGGCGCCTGCCGCTCAGCCTCTGGCCAAGGCGATGGACGAAGAGTTCAAATTAGCGGTCAAGGCGCAGGCAGAAAACAACTTGATTGCCGAGCAGAAACATCTTGATACCGTAATCATTGCGGCGACGATATTGGGCAGGCTGGGAAACATCATCGCTCGCGATGACTATGTGACCGAGATTTTGCTGGCCTTTACTCACGAATCCAAAAAAACCACTGGCGCTGTCCACAAAGTGCCCCGCGAAGTGCGCGAGGCGGCGATTGATGCTCTGGGCAGAATTTTCGCCCAAAAGGCCGTTTTCCTGGTCTTGCAAAGTCCGAATGAACTGACGAAGGAGAAGAACAAGGAAGCCCAAACGGCAGTCGAATTCTTGCGAAACGAAACGCAGGATTTGAAAAAGAACATCGTCCCGCTGGTCAAAGATGCCGATGCGGCAAAAGCCCATGACCTCCTTGATGCCGCGCGAAATTTAAATCGCAAGTTCAAACTCTTTCAAAAGCTGATCTTCATCATGGGTGAACTCGAGCCGCCGTCGGGGAAAGAGAAGGATTTGACGACGCGGATCCAGCTGAGCCTGACCGACATTGAGAACAACTTGCGGATCGTGTGGACCTCAACGGCAGGCAAGGATAGCGGCAAAGAAGCCGCGGCGAAGGCGGAACAAAAGGCGGATGAGCTCTGTGAGGAGTTAGACGACCTTGTGCGCAGGGTGGATGGATGGTTGGACATGAATGACAGAACGCGAAAGGTCATTCTCACTTTTCAGGATGTTCTGCGTTCCGTGAACGATAACCCCTCGACGGTCTTGGTCTGCGCGGCAGAGGCCTTGGGTCGCGTTTACGGCAACCGTGACTAACGGCCGCCAACCGTCGGGCTGTAGGTGACGCCACCGCTCGGCAAGTTCGGCGGAGATTCTTGCGTCTCAATCGGGGCCAAGCTCAAAACGATGAGCGTGAAATCTCTTAGCGTGGCAAGCCGGGTCTGTGGCACACAGGCGTAGCACTGGCAGCCGCATTTGCAGAATTGACCAACATAGCAGGCGCCTTCGGGCAATCCGCTCCGGCTGGAGGACGTACAGACCCAAGGATCAGCAAATTGCGGCGCCTCAGCCAAGTCTAGAAGCATTTTTACTTTGTATTGGGCTAAGTGAATATCGTGCGGGTTATGTTCCGCTCGGCCGGTGACGGGATAGCGCGGCACATAGGGAAGAGCGCAAATCTCGCGAGTCAGACTGACGATCTGGTCTTCGACTCCAATGCGCGTTTGTTGGACGGTAAGCACTTGCTGCGCTTGCTGGACTTGGAGCTTCGCCCGCGCTTCGCCGCGTGTCTCCTCGGTGACCTTGTTGCTCAATCTCTGCGCATAATTGTCGACCTGGACGTCCGTTATCGGTCGGCTCAACTTGGCGACTTGGTCGAACACTTTGTCGAGTTGCTCGTGGAGATCTTCGTTTTTGCGAATCAGCAGCCACCTTTTTGCCACTTCGAGCTTCTTGTTGCTGGAAATGGCATTGTCAAGAGTTTCCTTGGTGAGCACGAGATTGTAAAGGACGGCCAACTCGGCAATTTTTTCGTATAGCGCTTCACGTATCTTCCCATCCTGGTCCTGCGGACAAAGGGCTTTCTGGTATGCCAACGCTAGCAATTCGAGGTTGTCCGCGCTGACGGTAGGGCACCCACCCCACTGGTTTACGACACCGCGCTGAGCGGTTAGTGTTGAAGTCAGCGTGTAGGCGATGGGCGGCTTACTGTGGACCATGGAATCCAGGAAAGACACCGTCCCCTGGTCAGTCACTTGAATTGAGGCGCTGGTCAGTTTCATGTGCCACGGCAGTGCGGCGGGGTTGCAGGCGAACATGGCAAGATTGTCAAGCACTTGCAGGTATTGCAGGTCCGTCAGTGTGCTGGCCTGGTTAAGTGTGCGCTTTTCCAGGGCAGTGTGTGTGCATCCGGTGCCGGTCAACAGCGCCACGGTTGCCAGCATCATCCAGAGGCGCATCCGGATCTCCTTGGGCGCCTGGTCCTCATCCGTATTAAGAACCGGCAGAACGGCAGAGATTGGTTCATCTTCTCCTTTATCGGCTGCGAACATGCAGAGTCTGTAGCGTATTTGCCGAATGTTCCGGCGGCGCAAGCTGCAACACCGATCGAATCTTTGGGGGGGAGTTGCATGAATTTTGCCGGCTCACCAAACGGAGCAGGCAGCAAAAGAGATGGGCCCCGTGCGCTTTCACCTGCGCGGATTCTCACGGCGGCGTAAAATACCTAGAGCCCCCTCATTGTTTGTAGCCAAAGGAAATACCGTGCTGGCATCGTTCGCAACTCTTGTACTGGGACTTGTTGTGTTGCCTGCCGTTGGGTCCGGGCCCCAAGGTAAGGACGCGAAGACGCAAACCCAGCTTTCCAGCGGACTTATTTTGGAAATTCAGGGAACACTGAACGCCGCTTCCACCAAAGATGCGAAAAATGACAACGCGCCCTCCCAGATTTATGTTGTCACTTGCAAGGCCTTTTCGACCTATGTGATTGAAATGAAGGCTGACAGCGAAGCGAATGCTGTAAGTGACGCGAAATGCCGTCCCTTGCTGCGACTGGAAGGTGAGGGCGTCAACGTCGTAAGCGACGACAACATGCGCTGGAACCCAAGGTCCGAGTCGCACCTGATCTTCACTTGTGCCAAGGACGGGCCTTATCAGATCGTCGCCACGACACGCGGCGGGGGGATGATCGACTACCGCGTGACAGTACGCTTGTTGGATTCGCACCTCGAAAAACTGGGTGGCAAGATCCTAAGCGAGGCGAGCACCAAACTCGCCGCCTCTGACCCCAAGGACATAGTGCGCGGCACACCCTGCAAGGAATACAAGGTCGATTTCAAGAAAGGGAACCTTTACGACATAGAAATGCGGGCCTTCAGCCGAATTTTCGCCCCTTATCTTCGGCTGGAAAGCGCCGAGGGCCGACAGGTCAAAAGCAGTTCGAGCCGCGACATTGCCGCGGACGGGCGTGTCGACGAGTTTGGCGCCCACACGACTTATTACTGTAGAGAGGATGGTAAGTTCAAAGTCATTGCCACGAATTTCTCCGGCCAACTGGGCGATTTTCACTTGATGGTTCGTGAACGAACGCCAAACCACCGCGAAGTCAAGGAGAAGAGCGGTCTAGAAATCCGCGACCAATTGACCAAAGGCGACCCCAAGGATGGCGTGCTGAAGACCAGTCCCAGCAAGGACTACTGGGTCAAGCTGCAGAGAGGCTTAACTTATACGATTGAGCTTCGGACATTGAAAATTGGCCACAACGCCACGGCTATTTCCTTCGACGCCGTGCTGCGCCTGGAGGACGACGGGGGCCGCGAACTGGCCTTCAATGACGATGAGGAAGCTGGTCTGGTGCAACCCAGTTCCACGGACTCCCGGATTACTTTCACCTGCCCGCGCGATGGTGTCTACCGCATCATCGCCACCAGCCTGGACGCGTATTACGAAAACACCGCGAAGTATCCGCAGGCGGGTTGCGGCGTGTTCGCACTGAGCGTACAGCAAAGCCCCATCCGGCTCGATCGCGGCGCCGTCATTATCAAGGGAGGATTAACCGCCGACGATCCCAAAGACAGGGATATCAAGGATGGTCCCAGCAGAATCTATGCGCTGGAATTCGCGGCTGGAAAGACCTACCAGATCGACCTCCAGACCAACGCGTTTAATGGCTTCCTGCGCTTGGAGGACGCTAATCGTCGGCAACTGCACTTCAATTATGACATCACCCATAAGAACAAGAACGCCCGGCTAATCTTCAGTTGCGAAACCGGCGGCACCTACCACCTTGTAGTCGCGAGCGTACAGGGACGCACCGGAGAGTTCACGCTCACGGTCAACGAGCTAAAGGAAGGAAAACAAACCGGGGACTGATTGCCATGATTGGGATCGTCCCCGGTGGTGCAGCTTGCGCCCTACTGGCCCCCGTGGGGTCACTTTTGCCTTACGCGCAGCAGCATGTCGCCCGTGGTATCCGCCACGAACGTGGTCGCGATGATGCGGTAGGTTGCCGTCTTGGTCGGGATGAACTCCAGGCGGGCGTTGAGGCCGCCGCCGCTGTCATCGTCGAAGGCGAGCTGGGTTCCGGCAGCGTCCTCCAATCGCAGGTAAGCATCGAGTGTCGCGCTTTGAAGGTCGATGGTATACATCCGGCCGGCGACCATTTGCACGTCAACAACTTTGTGGAACGACCGGGTCCGGACACGGTCCATCGGGTCGTCCAGTGTAATCTTGAGCGGCAAATACCAACCTTCTCCCTCAACCTTCAAGGCCCCGCTTTCCCAGGCTCGAAGGACAAAATCGCCTGTGGCCTGCTTGAAGGTCGTGGCAATGACGTAATACGTTCCCGAGGTCTCGGGCCGGAAGAAAATGCGGGCATTCAGGTTGCCGGCGCTGTCATCGTCCTCCGCCAGAACGGTGCCGCGGTCCGATTCCAGCCGCAAAAAGGCATCGATCAGCTTGCTCTCCATTTCAAAGACATAGGTCTTGCCGGCCTCCAACGGAACTTGATAAACCTTGTGGTAACTTTCCGTCCGGATGATATCCCTGGCATCCTCGTCTGTGAGGCGACCCTTGACAGGTTGGCCGACGATGATGGCTGGAACCTTGGGGCGAAGCGGCTCGTCCTGGAAGCTCATCTGCAAGATGGCGGCCCGCTGCTCGGATTGGGCCCGGTACAGCTCCACCAGCTTCTTTTCATAACGATCCGGGTTATTAAGAACGGTTTGCCGGTTTGCCAAAAAGTATTTTCCGGCTTTGGCTCCGGCTGCCTTGATGAGCTCCGACCAGCGCACCTTGGCTCGATCGGCTATAGGAGAGCCGGGATGTGGGTAGAACATGTCCACGAAGCTATTGGTGAACATGCTGCCCATGCCGCCACCGTAATTCCAGCTCGACTCGTCCTTGGAACACGCGTTTACGTCGATGTAGCCCCGGTGGTTTAACATGAGCGAGACGAGCGCCGGGTTTTCCATGACCATTTCATATCGGACCTCCGGCGCCTTGAACGGGTTGGCCTGCGAGCGGTTATAGCACGACTCGGTGACCAGGGCCGTCAATGCCGCCTTGCGGCCGCGCATGTGCTGCCAAAGGTCCTTGCGCATGAGATCATTACCGCCGCCTCCCAGCCAAAGGAAATGCCCTTGCGAAGCGTCATTGAACTGGTATGCCGCGTCGTAGCCGCCATGGATATGGCAATAGACGAATAGCGCTTCGTCCGCTCCAATCTTGAGAGCGTCGATGGTATTGAGGATGTTGCGAGCCGTCACGTCCTTGCCCTTGATGACGGCCACCGTTCCCAAGTGCTCTTCCTTGAGGCCACCCTCGAAAAGCGTTTTCATCTGCTCGATGTTGTACGCCGCGCTTTTGCCGACGGACTTATCCTCCGTCACGCCTACGAGCACGACGTGGACTTTGCGATTAGGTCCAGTCTTTTGTGCTTGCAAGGGGGCGGTGGCGGAAAAGCTTACGGCCAAGGCCAATGCAACGAATTTGAACCAACGCAACACAGACACAGAGTTCATGGCGTGTCCTCCTTGAGGGACATTGCCGAAGAAGTTCTTGGCGAGCAGTTTGGTGAGTGCTTCGGAAAACTTTCTTTGGCGTGGGGGTTAAGTTTTATTTCTTGCAAGTTCATCGCGGTCCGAGTTCGGGTAAATCTGTTCGGCGCCGGGCCGTCGCTATCCGGCGGTGGCTGTTTGGGCGTGGGCCTGGCTGGCGGGGCGCGCCAGGTAAACTCCCTCCGGTCCCTGTTCCTGCTGGTTGCGCAGGCGCCAGTGCTGTAAGCCGTCCTTGTCGAAGCCAATGACCAACCCCAATACGCAGAGGCTCTCCAGCACTTGTTGCACTTCTCCAATCCTTGCTCCCGCGAAACTGTGAGCTATTGCGGAGGTCGTCCAGGTCGAATGCCCGTGAATTCGGGCAGCGGCGACTACGGCCCGGAATTGTTCGGGCAACATGCTCGGCCACTGCGGCTTGTTAGCGCCGCCCGTATGGGTTGCTCCAATGGAAACCCGTAGCAATTCGGCCACGCACCAACCGGCGAGGCAGAGGTTCACCGCAAACAGGGCTGCCTCGGTCCAAAGCGTCAGTTGAACAGGCCCCTGTCCCAGATAGGCGGCGACGTTAGCGGTCCGGAGGTCATTCACCAGGATCAACGAAAAGAACAGCACCGGTACGGCGACGCCCCCTACCTGAAGTGCCAGAATCAGCTTTTTGAGAACAGGCGAACGCCGTTCCATACCGCCTGTGCAGAACACCGTGTGCGCCTGCACAACAGCCAGGGCTTGCGGGTTGTCCTTGAGCCGATCCAGATTCACGAACTCTCGGCTGAGGCTCAGAGCGAACCAGGCCAGCAGGATCGCCAAGCCTAAGCCGGCCATTATGCCGAAGTCGTTGACATCGATGCGGAGGCCCGTCAGAGGCACCGGGACCGACATGGCGTTGTCATCGCGGATGCGCTGGTACGCCTCCAGGCGCTTTTCGATATCCAGCGAGCTGTACCGGTGCGTGAGGATAAACGCCGCTGCTCGCAAAAGGGCATCGCGCGAGATGCCCTGGTCGGCGATACGCGGATCCTTCATACAACTGTCCACCCACGCAGCGGCCTTGGTGTCAACATCGTCCTCCGCCGACAAGGCTGGGACCAGTTGACGCGGAGGGCCGGGTTGTTCGATAAGAAAAACCGGCCTAGGCTCCGCGCTGTACAGCAGGCGTGCGTCCAGAGTCACCTTGATGCGGTTCTCAATCCAAGGCTCGCCGCAGGTATTGAGCAGCACAAGCGCCCAGAGGATGCCAAACGCCTGGATGAACAGCAGCACGCGCCGCGACCGTTGCGAGGCGTCGATTGCGGCCCGGACAAACTGCTCGTGATAATCCATGGCAACTCCTGTATTCGGCCAATGCACAAACCTGGCAATGATTGTCCGGCGTTATTTGCCCCCGACGATGACGAGGGGGAAATCCTCCAGCGGTTTGCGCGGCGTACTGTCCTCCGAGCCATAGCGCTTGCCGTCCCGCGTGATGTAATAAAAGGTGTGCTGGTTCTCCAGCGTGTACTGCTCGCCGGTGCGCGGGTCCATCTTTTGCCAAGGCACTTCAATGTCCAGCATGAAAACCATCGAAGCTTTTGTAAGGAAAGTCGTTATGGCCCAGCCGTCCGACTCGTTGACAGCCGTTGCGCGTTCGATGGAGCGGCACAACGTCGGCGCGATAGTTGTCGTTGAAAATGGCAGGCCAGCGGGCATTGTCACGGACCGCGATCTGGCTTTGCAGGTCGTGGCGCGCGGCGTGTCGCCCCAGAAGGCTGTTCGGGACATAATGACCGCACCTGTCAAAACGGTAGAGCAAAGCGAGGGCGTGTTCGATACCACGCGAACCATGATGGATGCCAAGGTCCGCCGCTTGCCGGTCGTGGGTGAGGACGATCGCGTCGTAGGAATAGTAACGCTCGATGACCTGCTCGGCGTGCTGAGCCAGGAATTGTCCCACTTGATTGCCGGCATCAAACCGGAAATGGAAACCAAGTAGAATTCCTGCGGCAATTTCGGAAAGCGAGTGTCACCATGGCGGAACCACTAAAACTCAACCATCCATGGCTGGTCGCCGTGTGGCCGGGCATGGGCAATGTGGCTCTTAGTGCCGGCTACTATCTGATGGCCAAACTGGAAATGCACCTCATTGCCGAGTTTGAGGTTCGCGACCTCTTCGACGTCGATAGTGTTGAGGTCAAGGATGGGATCGTTCAAGCCGGTCGCCGGCCCCGGAGTCGGCTATTCCTTTGGACGGACCCCAACAAAAAGCACGATATCGTGGTTTTTCTAGGCGAAGCCCAGCCCCCCATCGGCAAATACTTGTTCTGCCACAAGCTCGTTCAATACGCGCGTGAGTTGGGAGTCGAACGCATTTTCACCTTTGCCGCCATGGCGACTCAGATGCACCCGGAACACCGATCTCGCGTGTTCGGCGTTGCCACGGACAAAGAAAGTCTTGAGGAACTGAAACGGCTTGAACTGCAAATACTCCAGGACGGCCAGATCGGCGGTCTCAACGGCGTGCTTTTGGGTGCTGCGGCTGAGCGTGGGCTACGCGGTGCTTGCTTGTTGGGCGAGATGCCGCACATCTTCAGCCAGCTTCCTTATCCCAAGGCATCTCGGGCGATATTGGAAGTCTTCACGACCATGGCGAGCATCGACCTCGATTTTGCCGAGCTATCCGAGCAAGTCCAACTCATGGACGAGCAGCTAGGGCAACTGCTGTCCCAGGTTGAAAAGGCCTATGGACAAGAGCAACCGCCGGAAGAGGAAGGTTTCAATCCAGAACCCGCGGAGGAGCCAAGGCTTGGTTCGGTGGAAAACCAACGCATCGAGGAGCTTTTTGAACGGGCGACCAAAGACCGGTCCAAGGCTTTCGAGCTGAAACAGGAACTGGATCGCTTGGGCGTTTTCAATGAATATGAAGATCGGTTCCTCGACTTGTTCAAAGAGGCTGATTGAAGTGTTTTCACAAGCATTGCCGTGCTGCGATTTCTTGCGGCACACGACCAACGCGTTCCCCCGTGGCTAATTCTCCGTCAAACCATTGCGAGATCCTTCGACCCAACAACATCTCTGGGATCACCGCTGTGGCGGTGTTTCTTTCGAGACGCGCCAGGTTTCTGGTCCGGCGCCATCGAGATCATCAACGCAAACTGAATGTGCTGCCCATGTTTCCAAGACGCAAAAAAGGAAAGACGAATTGCCTGAAATCGACGCAAGTGCTTGGTGATTTTTCGTTTAGAAGCGACCAACGTATGACCAACGCATTCCCAGTTTGTCCCCGGTCCACCAAATGAGCAACAAAAAAGACTCACAGCAAATCGCCGTAAGTCCTTACGCTGTATATTGCCGAAGGTGGGACTTGAACCCACACTCACTTGCGTGAACCGGATTTTGAGTCCAAAAATCGGCGTTTCAGGTGAGTTGGACCTGCGCTTCGGTTGCGTTGAAACCAACGTCCGGGTGAAGGTTTAGGGCGAACTCACATTGCATGTAAATTGTAGGTGCGTAGGGGCTACGTCGCCAACATTTTCCCCGTTTTTTCCCCGCTCGTTGCGATGAGTTTGCCGCCGGGCGAAAAGCCCGGCGCGTGTGCTGCGTCCCCTACTCCGGCTCTTGTCGTTGCTTCAACTTGCGCAGCGCGTCGATGAGGTCCTTCAGCACGGCTTCGAGATCCCACCTGGTTGATGGGATATCGAAGCAAAACTCGCCCTCAAGATGTTCAAACGTGACGTTGCCGAGTTTCACCGCGTCGCCGTCAAAGGGAATCAGATTCGAGACCTGTCTGAGAATGGGGAAAATGTCCATGGTGCTCCTTGCTTGTTACATCATGTCTGTTCAGTCAATTCCGTTTTCGTGGGCTGAATACTCGTAGACTCTGCCGTGCGGGGATCTATGCCCGTTCACCGGCGGCGCCGTTCCTTGGTCGTCCAAAGGTGGACCGTTCTAGGCTCAGAGCGGCGACGCTCAACCGGAATACCCCCCTCGCGCCGAAGGCCGCTGCATTCATTGCAATGACCTTCGGCATTGTGGCTTCACCAATTGGCGTTCTTCCCCTCCCACTCCGATTCAGCAAAACTGAAAAAGCCTTCGCGTGAGATAATCAGGTGATCAAGAAGCCTGATGTTAAGTATCTCACCTCCCGAGCGCAGCCTTTTGGTCAGGGCGATGTCCTGGGGCGACGGCACGAGCGAACCCGATGGGTGATTGTGTGCGACAATGATCCCCGTGCTGGCAGTTTGCAACGCCACCCCGAAGACGATCCGCGGATCGACCGGGCTTGAATCAATGCCCCCGGCAAAAACATTGACCCACCCCAACACCTCGTTTGAAGTGTTGAGGCACAGCATGATCACCTCTTCCCGAAAGTCCATGGTGTCCTTGTTCCAGATGCGCCGAAGGTAATAACTCGCATCTGCCGGACCACGGATCACAAATGATCCTTCGGTGGATTGCTCTCGCTTGCGGCGACGCTTTCCGCGTCGGTAGCTGACTTTCAATTCGGCCAAGCTTGGGGTGCAGTTGACGATATCTGCTGTCGAGGTTTTCACAGCCGGTCTCCTTGGTGCGCCTCGGCGGGATTGCCGAGAACTCCGCGCCCCACCCCACACACCGAAATCTTTCCGGAAGGAGGGGCGGTTTGCTTGGGTCCCGCCGGGAGGCAAACCGCCCCTCCTTCTGGAAAGAGAAAGAAGCCGGAAGCCGCCGCAGGCGGCCACAAGCCGGTGGTGGCGGGGTGGGCGCAGCAAGGCCGGGTCAAGGTGGAGAGGGAGCGAAGCGACCGGACCTTGACGCGGACTTGCGAAGCGAACAGGCGGGGCTTGAGGACGCCGGAGGCGGCTGGAGGACGGCTTGAGGGAGCCGGGCGAGCGCAGCGAGCCCGGCGCGGGGGGAGGACGCGGATCACCGGCAAGCGTGAGAAAGCCGGACGGCGAACCGTCCGGCGTGCCAAGCATCAATATTCGTCAGGCAGAAGAATTGTCGTCACACTCCGATCCGCTTCGGTGATGATCCAGAACTTCACCTTGTTTTCCGTGTAGTAAACGGAGAACAGCCGAAACCCCTCTCTGAGCGAGAGCTCATTTTCGGCCCGGTCTTCCGGGTCAATGTCTCCCCAATCTCCTCGTGCGTGGCGGCTCAGTGCAATGAGTCGCTCTTCATGAGGCACTTGCTCCAGGGCCCCGGGTGTGGCGACCAGCGCGCCTAGTGGAAAGAGGCCAGGCCGGGTGGATGGTGGACGCGACAAGCCGAGAATGCGGAGCATGACGTCGGCAAGCAATCGAGCTCTGCACTCGTCTTGCTCCATTTCGTAGAGCCGACGAAGTAAAGTCGGGAAACTCTCGACGCTCACTACGCAACGCAGCTTGCCGCTCTCCCATTGGTAGCTGTCGCCACGGTGGGGACAGAAGCAAGCTTCCAGGTGTGCATCGATCCCGGCATTCACTGCCTGCTCGACAATTTTTCCTTCACTTGCAGCAAGCTCCATTGCGAACGCGACGCCGTTCATCGCTTGACGAATGTGGTCATAGGACACTTTGCGTCCGTCCCCGTCTTCGATGAAGTCAGTATCTTCAATGTCTTTCATAGCCGGTCTCCAGGGTGCGCCCCGGCGGGATTGCCGGCGGCTTCACGAACCGCCAGCCCCCGGCAATCTTTCCGGAAGGAGGGGCGGTTTGCATGGCTCCCTGCGGGGGGCAAACCGCCCCTCCTTCTGGAAAGAGAAGAAAACCGGAAGCCGCCAGAGGCGACCGCAAGCCGGTGGTGGTGGGGCGGGCGGAGCAAAACCGGGTCAAGGTGGAGAGGGAGCGAAGCGACCGGACCTTGAGGCGGTTTTGCGGAGCGAACAGGTGGGGCTGGAGGGCGCCGGCGGCGGCTGGAGACCGCTCGTGGGAGCCGGGGGAGCGAAGCGAGCCCGGCGCGGGGTTGAGGCATTCACCCGCGCAGCGGGTAAAAACGGTGGCAGACGTCTAATTCAAAAGCACGGCTGCCGGCGTTTGCGGCGTGGAACCGGCTTGGTCAGCCGGTTCCAGGGTGTCCTGATCGATTTCGCTGTTAAAGTCAGAAGCCCAGCCTTGCGAGGCCCGCTCATTTTTTGTCCGGGCTACCAGGCGCGGCGTTGATCTCGGCCAGCAGATTATTGCGTGCATCTCGATACGTTGCGTGGAAGGGTGAGGTAGAAATTGCGCTGATAAACTCGGTCAGTCAGCAGTGTGGGGAAGAGAGTGCTACTTGATTGCACATTCCCGCGCCTTGTCGTGCAGTTCGCCTGCAATACGTTTGAAATCTGGGAATCGGCCGGAAACACCGGAATGGAGTAAAACCCATTTGCATCGGTTGTGACCCCTATCCCGCGCACCCCACCATTCATCGACGTTTGCGATAACACGACGTTGACGCTGGACAAGGGTTTCAGTGTCTTTACATCAAACACATAGCCCTCGACCACAGCTGTGTTGGCTTCTTGTGCCCAGGCATTAGGCCCGAGCAAACACACGATCATGGCGACTAGGACCACTGACGTTATTCTTCGGCCACCGCATCCTTTGCTCATTGGGCGCCCGCTGCAATACCATCTCCGTCAGAGTTATTCATTCGCTGCGGCGCGTCCTCGCCCGTTAGCGTGGCGACTGGCGCTGCGATATCGCCACGCGAAATGCGTTCTTTAGCGAAACCGGAAAAGCTTTGGCGGTGGGACTCCCCCACTTCCCGCGCGGCTTCACCTGTCCGAAGTCTAGGAGCTCCCTTGCCTCGTAGAGTGTGGAAACGAGCGCGTGGAAAAGCTCAGACGCCGTCACGTCGCCCTGGACACACTGCGTGCAAATCTGATCGATCAGCTCATCGACCATCTGGAGCGTCTCGGGGTTCATGTTCACCTGCTTGAGGGACCGCTTCTTCGCAGGTTGAAAATCGTGCAGACTTTGGCTGACGTGTTCGTCTGCAGCTACTTGAATCGCGGGTGCTGGCGCAATCGAAACGGCCACCGGAGCCGGTGCCGGCTCGGGCCTTGGAAACTGAACGACACGGTTCTCTGGTTCCGCTGCCTGTACGGCTCTTTGAATGCGAACAGGCGGCGGGGGCGCCACGTCCTCATCGAGGTATTCGCTAAGCTGCACCGGCGGTGCAGCAAATGCGTCTGGCACCTTGAGGTGGAAAGTTGGCGGCAATCCCCGTTTTGGTTTGCTGTCAGAAGTTGCCACGGTTTGCCTCTTGCAACAGCGGCTCCTCTGCTTCGTCAGACATTGCCGTCAGCGGCTCGGGCGCCGGAACTGTCCCCTGACTCCCCTTCCCCGCTTCGGCCTTCTCGAGCCGCTTGATCAGTTCCTTGGCAACTTCCAAAAACTGCTCGGCCGCTGGTTGCTCACCGGCGTGTTCGAAGATCGTCTGACCGTAGACGGTCGCTTCGCGATGTTTCACGCTGCGGTTGATCACGGTCTTGAACACTCGCTCCTTGCCGAAGCTCTGCACGAGCATGGCGTGGATGTCGAAGTCAAGCTTCGCTCGCGCATCGGTGTTACCGAGAAGCACGCCGATCAGCTGCAGCCTGGGATTGAAACGCTGTTGAACTTTTTGCACGTTTCGCGAAAGCGCTTCAAGCCCCTTTAGATCGTATCCGGACGGAAACACCGGAATGACATACCAGTCAGCAGCGAGCAGCGCGGTCGTCATAAGGAAGCCAAGATCGGGCGGCGTGTCGATGAAGATCAGATCGCGCTCACCGCGCAAGCTCTCAAGCGATTTGCGAAGCCGCTGACGATGTTCGTTCTTGAGATCATCAATGTCGAGATCGGAGTATTTGCCTTCGGCGATGGCGCTCTGCAGCTGACCTTCAAGACGTTGCGAAACGGTGCCGAGTCCTTTGTGACCAGGGATGACGAAGAGATTGCCATCGAAGCGATCTTGAAAATCGTGCTCCATGTCCTTCGCCGGCCGCTTGGCGAGCATGGCGTCGGCGATGGTGAACTTCCCCTCCTCAGCAAGCTTGTCCCTGTCCAGTGCGAATGAGTCAGTGGCGTTACACTGCGGATCGGTGTCCACCACACACACCTTATATCCCAGGCTGGCGCAGGCTGCTGCGAGGCTAACCGTGGTGGTTGTCTTCCCACATCCTCCCTTTTGATTGGTGAATGCGATGATGTGGGTGGTCTTGAGTGGCATGTCGGCCTCATTGGTTGCTTGTGTGCCGGTATACCACCGTGGAGGCACACTCGCATTGGAAAACAGGCTGAGTGTGCCTCCATGCCTCCATGCCGGCACACTCACGCGCTGGAGTGTGCCTCCGTGCCTCTATGCCGGCACAGTGGCTTGGCCGAGTGTGCCTCTCAGCCTCCATGCCTCCACACTCAAGCGCTAGACTGTGCCTCTCCGCCTCCATGCCTCCACACTGGCTCCGGAGAATGTGCCTCCATGCCGGTATGCCTCCACACTGCGAGTGTGCCGGCGGAGAGGCACACTGGACGGCGCCGTGTGTCGGCTGGTGAAAGAAAAATAGAAGTTGCCATTGAGTTCGCGACCGCCTGTGAGGGCCACATTTTGGTCTGGTTGAAAGATCTGCGGTCCGGACGGAGCTACGGGCGACGTGGAGCGAAAAAATCGAACCACGAAAAGCGATCAGAAGGGGTCGCAATTCGCAGTTTGGGCGCGCAGACCAGCGAGTGTGCCTCCATGCCGGCATGCCTCCACACGGGCGCGGAGAGTATGCCTCCATACCTCCATGCCGGCACACTCTGGTAGGCCAGTGTGCCTCCGTGCCTCCATGCCGGCACACTCGCGCGCTAGAGTGTGCCTCTCTGCCTCCATACCTCCGCACTCGACCATCTCGGTCGGGTGGACTGTGCCTCTCTACCTCCACACTGGGAGTGTGCCGGTATAGAGGCACATAACCGGGGGATCCCTGAGGAAAATATTCATTGCGAGAATCCAAGGGCTTTGCTGATCTGCCTCGGTAAAAGCCGCTTAAACCAACGGCTGCAAGAGGGAGGAGATATCGAAGAAAGGAATCGGACAGGAAAATAGCGCCAGAAAGTAAAAAAGCGACCCTGCCAGGGGCCGCTTTTTGAAGGTTCGCAAAGTAAAGGAACCGGGGAAAACTCAGCAATTTCCCGGAACCTATCAGGGCACTACCTAATGCGTCAACTACTTTGTGAGCCACAGGATTTGTGTTGCCTTGAGCCGGCCCTTCTTCGCGGGGAACGCGGACCCTCGATGCCAATCGTCCGCCGAAAAGGCGAAGATTCATGGATGCTCTACAGGAGATCGAGGGTGGTTACGTCCTCATCGCAACAATCGAACTGTGTCTGGCGTGGTCGATGTATCGCGCGAAGAAAATTCGACTGGTTGATCTTCGCGTCTGGTTCGCGTGCAAGGAGATGAGCACGCGGCGGAGCTTTCGCAAAAAAGCAGATTGCGTTCGCTATGGCCTTGATGAGCTCCATCGCCTGGTGGGCGGCGTTGGCGGCGAGCATCTTCGTGCGTCGCTACGCCGCTTGGAAGCAGCGCAGCTGCTTTGGTGGAGTGAGCACGACATCCGCTTTGGCGAGCTTGCGGGCGAAAGCGGTAACGAACTTTTATGCACGGCGAATGAGCTGGTGCACGAGATGGCGGGAAAGATCGCAACCGGTCGAAGGCTGGTGCCCGTGCCCCGGCGCCAACTGCGCCTGCTGGCAAGCGGCGCCAGGCGTGCGGTGATCGCCACCGTGCTCGCGCACTTGATTCGCTGCCTGTTCATCAAACGGGGCCAGGTCAATGCGCGGGGCTTCTGCAAGGCGTCGTGGATAGCAAGTGTGTTTGGCGTCGGCGAGCGAAACATCAAGGATGCACGAAGTCATCTGGAACGGATCGGACTCCTCGTGCCGATTGCGACGCCACAGTGGCGAATGAACCGGCTGGGGAAGTGTCTTGCAGTCAACCTCGGGTGGTCGCGCACCGAAGGGGAGCGCAGCCTGCGACAAACCAGATCAGCACCCCCGCGCCGTCATTTCACAACCAGATCAGCACCCCCTGAATCAAACAAGGAACTCCTTACGGATCTTAAAAACCAGAATCCCGCTCGCTGCGGCAGATCTGGGGTTTGGGAAAGGACAAGGCCTGAGCCCAAACCACCGGCGTTGTCGAACATTGTTCCCCAGGATTTGCAGAGCACCGGCCGGCTGCTCGGACTGTTCCGCCAGGCGGTGCAAGCCGGTTTGGTCGTTGCATCCGAGAATGCCCGGATTCAATTCTTGGCGGCGGCGGAGCATGCCCGAGCGATAGGAACTCAGAATCCTTGCGGTTTGTTTGCTGCGATTGTCCGCCGGAAGCTCTGGCAGGTGATCACCCAGGACGATGAAGACGTGGCCAGCGCAAAACTGAAGGCGTTCCTTGATCGGAAGGGAATGCGGGGATGCACGCACGGTGCGGAAAACGCTCCAACGAGTGTGCGGGCGATCCTTGAATCTTTCGGCACGCTCTCGCCTGGCGAAATGCGAGCGTGCTAGTTTTCACGTTGCGGCGCTTGTCGCCGTGATCGTCATGGATGCAAAACGCATTACGATGGTCGTTGAGACGGGCGGCATCGCTCGGTAAAGCTGGCCTTACCAACCAGCCTAAGAGAGCGGACTAACCATCCGCACTGATGTCGGCCCGTAGAGCCGGATGCCATGAGAGTGGCTCGTCCGGTTCGAGGGAGGCTCGTTGGATTAATTCCGGATCTGGCTTCCGTTTGTTTGGAAGAGTGTTGATCCGGCGTAATCCCAACGTTCTATCCCATTCCAGTTCTGGTGAAGAGGGCGACAGGGAAATGCCTCGGCGAGGCTTCCGTATCGAAGCTTTGGCGAGGCGGCAGTGGTTCAAAGCGGGTGATGCACGCACTGCGTGCTAATCCCGTCCTGGGGATTCGGACCAAAGCGCCGCAAGGCGCAATTCGGGTGGAAGTCCCGTGAGGTTCGTATAACCAGGCCGGCGTGGGGAGCTTCCGTTTGGCGACAAACGGGACCGGGCCAATGACAAGGCTCGGCGTGGGGCCGACAAAAGCCCCCGGTGAATAGCTCAACCATGAGAGGCCCGGAAGGGCTTGCCGGTGAGCGTCCACGGAGACGATGCCGAACCGCGAAAAGATCAGCATCGGCGGGTAGGGGAGGTGCTTCTACCTTCGGCCCCCCGAAATCATGCGGAAGCATGAAAACTTTGGCCAGCCGGAAGGCTGGTTCAAACGATGCTGGTTCCGGGGAGTAACATCCTCTAGCGACGTGACCGTGGATGCAAAGATCATTGCTAACCTGGGAAGGACTTCGGCTGCCGGAGTGGTGCTCCGGTGCCTGGCAGAGTCGGCCAGGTGGTTCAAACGGCGAAGTCTGGGAGAGTGCCGCAAGTAGGAGTCGAGCCGGATCCGGCGGAAGCTTGATCGGGTTCGGGCGAGCTCATGGCAAGGCAGTCATGAACTCGTTTGCGTGCCAACGGGTGGTGCCGGGCACAATGCAACGACGAAAGCGGTGACGGGCAAGTTTACCCGACTCAGCGATCTGACGGGTGCAGGCCGGAGCAACCGGTCTGCACCTATGCCTGGGAAGGAAGTGATTGCGGCTATTGGAAGTCTGCTTGGGAAAGCAGAAGTCAAATGGCAGCACATTGACGATGAACGCAACCCGACTGCCTTCGGGCAGCCGTGCGTTCATCGGGGGTTTTTGTGCGCTACCGCTATGGATTGGGGGACTGCAACTCTAAGAAGGTAGTCCCGCGCAACGCTGCGAAAGCAGCGGACCGGCCAGAGGCAAGGATGCCTCCACGCCGCACGGCGTGTGCCGGTGCACTGTAGTGGTGCTGTGGCGCCGGAGGATCAAACGGCTTTCGGGAGATGTGCCGGAAACATCTCCCTTCCTTCGCCAGCTGGGCGAAGGCGTTTTCGCGGAAGTCGTATGCAGTATCGGTGCGAAGCGAAATCGGTGGCGGGATTCGTGCAGCAGGTGGCTGTTTCCTACGTGGCAAACGGCTATTTCTTCTACGTCGCCGGCCGGGTGCCGGAAGACAAGGCGCCAGAAGCGGTCGATGCCAAGATCATTGAGAAGTACGACATCGCCATTTCAAAGTGGGCCCGAGCTCGCCGGAAGCAAGCCGGGATCGCCAATTTGCAATACATTCGCTATGACCGTTTCTTCTTGATCCTCGCCACGCACGGGGTACACCGTATCTTTGAGGAAGAGGAGAAGGTCCTTCGGGATGTCCGGCGTGTTCCGATCCGATTTGCCGGTTATTCGATCAGCTTTCGCGGGGGGCACTCGCATGTGCGTCTGGCGCCGGAGGAATACGGGATAGTCAAGTCCTATCTGGTCGGGCTTGCGGCCTGCCGGTCAATTCAGCACCTGGTCGATGAGTTCCGACCGCTGGATTTCGAGCCGTATGCTCCGGTCCGGCGCCAGCTGCTGAACGTGCTTCGCGCCGTGAATCGAAAGCGAATAGGTGCCGGGTACGAAACCATATCGTCCTCAATTCTGCGATTGCGACGCAGAATCCAGCGTCCGTTCAGCGTCACAGCTGCAGTCCAGGAGATCTATGATGACGTTGCGGGTACCAAAAACAAAGACCGGCATCAACGATCCGCCTCCCGGCTGGTGGACAAAAACTCATGTCGCTCGTAAACCGATCTGGTCTGCGACGCATTGCTGGGTCAGGGCTGATTCTTTCAAGGCACCAAATTGAGCAAGCCCATGGAGTTTTCAATACTTCATATTTCAGACTTACACCGTGACCTGGCGGACGAGTTAGACAACTCTTGGTTGCTGGAATCGCTGGGGAATGACTTTCAGCAGTATGATCGACAAAACCCTACGATTCTGAGGCCGTCCATCTGTGTCGTCAGCGGCGACCTGGTATACGGCGTCAAACCGGAGAAACCAGGTGCGGCTGATGAGCTTAATCGTCAAAATGCCCAGGCAGAAGACTTTCTGATCAAGCTGGCCGATCGTTTTTTTCAGGGAACCCGTGATCGCGTTGTACTTGTTCCTGGCAATCACGATGTGTCGATGCCAGACGTAATGGCGAGCGTGGAGAGGCTGAGTGATCCGATAACGCCAGAAGAGAAGAAACAATTAGTTGTTGAGTTGTTTCGTCCGCGCACTAAACTGAGATGGTCGTGGCAGGAGCTATGCTTCTACCGGCTCGTGGATGAGGGGCGCTATTCTCAGCGACTGAAGTGTTTCTCAGACCTTTACACTCGCTTCTATAAAGGCAAGCGACAATTCTCATTGCAGCCTGACCTGCAATTCGATGTGTTTGACTTTCCCGCTCTTGATTTTTCGTTGGCAACTCTTTGCAGTTGCTTCGACAACGATCCACTTCACCGTATGGGCTCTTTTCATCCAGCAAGTCTTGCAGGCGTTCGAAAGGCGCTTTGTGCACCACACAGAATGGGCTGGTTAATCGGAGCAACTTGGCACCACAGTCTCTTTGGGGGACCCCAACAGGACGATTATCTTGATGCTCAGGTGTTGCAGGTCCTCATGGATGCAGGGGTATCCATCGGATTTCATGGTCATCAGCATTTGTCCGAGTGTCTAGAAGAGCGTTATCGCATCGGCTCTGCTCCAAGAAAGATCACGCTCGTTAGCGCGGGCACATTATGTGCGGGCCCAGCCAACTTAACTGCTGGTGTTGATTAGTTTCAACCACAATGGCACAAATCGGCTCACGGATTAGCAACAGGTTCCCCCGTGGCGTAGGGCAATGTGCCTTGTTGTAATTCCAAGTTCCGCTGCCGGCGTTGATGACGCGCTTG
>Ga0134121_10001755_pt1 | contig 19903 bp, 18 predicted proteins | sample KB301_FD_96463 | JGI IMG/M metagenome (GOLD analysis project Ga0134121, IMG submission 96463) | Terrestrial soil microbial communities without Nitrogen fertilizer from Kellogg Biological Station, Michigan, USA - KB3-0-1 | ecosystem: Environmental > Terrestrial > Soil > Unclassified ... | reverse complement strand
ATGGTGGTGATGCCGTTGCAGTGCGGCACGCAATGGGACGGCCTCGGCCACGTGTTCTACGAGAACTACATGTGGAACGGCTACGACTGCCGCGAGGTGACCTCCAACGGGGCGCAGAAGTGCGGCATCGAGAAGACCAAGAACCGCATGGTCGGCCGCGGCGTGTTCCTCGACGTGGCGCGCGCGCTCGGCAAGAAGTGGCTCGATGACGGCTATGCCATTACCTGCGCGGACCTCGACCGCACGGCGGAAGTCCAGGGCGTGAAGATGAAGCGCGGCGATTTCGTCGTCGTGCGCACCGGGCAGATGGAAGCGAAGCTCGAGGCCGGCAGCTGGGACGGCTATCCGGGCGGCGACGCGCCCGGGTTCGGCTTCGAGACGCTCGAGTGGATCAAGCGCACGGAGCTGGCGGCGCTCGCGAGCGACACCTGGGGCTGCGAGGTGCGCCCGAACGAGACCGAGCCAGGCATCAACCAGCCCTGGCACTGGATCACCATCCCGATGATGGGCATGACGATGGGCGAGATCTTCTACGTGAAGGAACTTGCCGAGGACTGCGCTGCCGACAAGGTGTACGAGTTCCTGTTCGTCGCTCCCGCGATTCCCATTACCGGCGCGGTGGGCTCACCCACCAACCCGCTCGCGATCAAGTAGTGCCGACCGGCGCGCAAATTTTGGCGGACATGCTCGCCGGCTACGGCGTCTCGCATGTCTTCATGGTGCCGGCGGTGCTGCGACGCACGTTCGCCGAGATGGAGCGGCGCACGCAGATCGCGCGCATTCATTGCCACGGCGAGAAAGCCGCGGCGTACATGGCCGATGGCTATGCTCGCGCGAGCGGCAAGCCCGGCATCTGCATGGCTCAAGTCGTCGGCGCGCTCAACCTGGCTGCCGGCCTGCGCGACGCATACCTCGCCCATTCACCGGTGATCGCATTCACCGGTGGCCGCGACCCGAAGACCAAGTTCCGCAAGGTCTACCAGGAGATCGACGACGTGCCCTCGTTCGAGCCGGTGACGAAATGGAACGCGACGGTGGACGCGGTCGAGCGCTTCCCGGACATGGTGCGGCAGGCGTTCCGCGTTGCCACGTCCGGCGCGCCGGGCCCGGTGCACCTGCAGTTCCGCGGCAACGAGGGGCAGATCGACCAGGAAGAAACCGACGTGCCGCCGGCAGTGGAGGAGCAATTCGCACGCGTGCCTGCCTTCAGGCCGCCGGCCGATCCGGAAGAGCTGAAGAAGCTCCTCTACTGGCTCGAGCGCGCCGAGCGGCCGGTGATCGTCGCCGGCGGCGGCGTGCGCGCCTCCAGCGGCGGCACGGAGCTCGTGCAGCTCGCCGAAGCGCTCGGCATCCCGGTCGCGAGCTCGCTGAACGGCAAGGACTGCATCCCCGCCTCGCATCCGCTCGCGGTTGGCGTGGTCGGCAGCTACTCGCGCGAAAGCGCCAATCGAGTGGTCGCGGCCGCCGACCTGGTGTTCTTCGTTGGCACATCCGCCGGCGGCATGACCACGCACGTCTGGCAGGTGCCGAAGATCGGCGTCGCCGCCGTGCAGCTCGACATCGAGCCCGAGACGATCGGCCGCAACTACCCGCTCAAGGCGGGCGTGATGGGCGATGCCAAGCTCTGCCTCGCGGCCCTGCTCAAGCTCGCCGACCGCGGCACGGCGTCGAAGCGCAAAGCGTGGCTCGAAGACGTAAAGCGCACCTGCGGAGAATGGCGCGAGAAATACCGCGCCGCGCTCGAGTCCGACGCGGTGCCGATCCGGCCGGAGCGCATCTGCGCCGAGCTGTCGCGGCACCTGCCCGACGATGCCATCGTGCTTTCGGACACCGGCCACGCCGGCATGTGGATGGGCGGCATGTACGACGTGAAGAGCGCGCGGCAAGGCTTCATGCGCAGCGCCGGGCATCTCGGCTGGGCGTTCCCCGCCGGCCTCGGCGCGAAGTGCGCCGCACCGAACCGGCCGGTCGTCACCTTCACCGGCGACGCCGGGCTCTGGTATCACATCGGCGAGCTCGAGACCGCCGTGCGCTGGAACATCGCGGCGGTGACCGTCGTGAACAACAATGCAAGCGGCAACCAGTCGAAGCGCGGCTTCGACCGCGCCTACGGCGGCGAGCAGACCGCCAAGGCGCGCGAGCTCTGGACTTACCGCATGGTCGATCTTGCCCGCGTCGCCACCGACATCGGCGCGCTCGGCATCCGGGTGGAAAAGCCGGCCGATATCGCGCCGGCGCTGGAAAAGGCGCTGGCGAGCGGCCGGCCGGCGCTCATCGACGTCGCGACCGATATAGAAGCGATCGCGCCGGTCGCCGTTTCAAGCTGAGGAGGAAGTCATGAGAAGCATCGTTGGCGCGCTGTTCGCATTGCTGAGTTCGCTCTCGCTCGCGCAGCCCTACCCGTCGAAGCCGGTCAAGGTACTGGTGGCGTTTCCCCCGGGCGGGCCGGTGGACATCATCGCGCGCCTCATCGCGCCGAAGATGGGCGAGATCCTCGGCCAGCCGTTCGTGGTGGAGAACAAGGTGGGCGCGAGCGGCAACGTCGCGACCGCCGAGGTGGCGAAGTCCGCGCCCGACGGCTACACCCTCCTCACGCATTCGTCGGCCTACGCGGTCAACCCGACGCTCTTTTCCAACCCGGGCTACGACCCGGTGAAGGACCTGCTGCCGATCGCGGTCGTCGCGCAGCAGGCCAACATCGTGCTCGTCAACGCCTCCTTCCCGGCGCACACGCTCGACGAGCTGAAGAGCGCGATGCAGAAGGGCAGGACCGCGTTCGCCTCGCCCGGCGCCGGCACGACGCCGCACCTCACGGCGGAGAACCTCTTTCACCTGCGCTGGAAGACCGATGCGACGCATGTGCCGTTCAAGGGCGCCGGACCCGCAGTGGCCGGCCTCCTTTCCGGCGAGCCGCCGATCGGCTGCATGGCGGGCTCGGGGCCGATGTCGAACATCAAGTCGGGAAAGCTGCGCGCACTCGCCGTGTCGTCGGCGAAGCGCCTGCCGCAGCTGCCCGACGTGCCGACGCTGGCCGAGCTCGGCTATGGCGGCATGGAGGACTACACCTGGGTCGGCGTGTTCGCGCCGGCGGGCACGCCGCGCGACATCGCGCAGAAGCTGAACGACGCGGTGCTGAAGAGCATCCAGGATCCGCAGCTGCGACAGCGGCTCGACACGCTCGCTTTCGACCCGACCGCCGCGGCGCTCGCGCCGACCGCGGAGTACGTGCGCTCGGAAGTCGCGAAGTGGGCGAAAGTCGTTCGCGAGACCGGCGCTAAAGCCGAGTAGCGGCCCGCCCTACCAGCCGCTGCCGCCGCCCCCACCGCCTCCGCCGCCCGAGCTGCCGCCGCCACCACCGCCGCCGCCATCGGAAAACCCCGAGCCGCCCGAGCTGCCCGGCGGCGTCGATGCCGCGGCAATCGTCTCGCCGAGGGACGAGACCGAGCTCGTGAAGCCGCCGATCGAAAATCCCGAGGGGCTTCCCGAGTCGAGGTACCAGGTCGACACGGCTTGCGCGAGCGCAGCGCTGCCGAGCGCGATGGCGAAGCGATCGGCCCAGGTCTTCTCGACGTCGAGCGCCACGGCGAATGGCAGGAACTTGGAGAACTCCTCCACCGTCTTCGGCGGCGCCTTCTGCCGCGCGAGCTCGTCGCGCTCGGCGACGCCGAGGTACTGGCGCAGGCCTTCGATCTCGTCCTCGAGCCTGCGGCCGGTGGCCGAGTACGCCGGCAGCCAGCGGTGGAACGCGAACAGCGTGACGATGACCAGCACTGCCACGAAAGCGAGGGCAAGAAACGAGGCGTCGAACAGGAACATGGCGCCGATCGTCGCCGCGCCGATCAGGACCCCGACAGCAAACGAACCGCTGTTGCGGCTGAAGGCGCGCTCCTCGTACAGGAGCCTCAGCTCGCGCTCGTGGCTGGCACGCACGGCCTGCACCTGATCGTCGTAGGTCTTGTCGAGCGTGCGCGCATGCGCCGCGAGCGTCATCACCGATCGGTCGCCTGCGAGCGGCTCAACCTGCTTGCCGGTCGGCTGGAGCACGAAGGAGTCGCTATGGTTCTCGATGCGCAGCGCGCCGCGGCTGCCGAGGCCGAGCAGCGCGCACGCTAAGCAGCGGTGGTCGTACCCCTGGCGATCGACGAAGCGCACGCCGGCGGGGCTCATCCCGTCGGGCGCCTTGTAGCGTGGAAATCTCGGACCGGGCTGCGGGTCGCGGCCAAATTCGCTCCAACGCCAATAGAGGAAGCCGAGCATCAGGGCGAGGCCGATCATGCCTGCGGCCACGCCCTGGTTCTGCGACAAGAACCAGCCGGCGCGCCGGAAGAATCCGGGCTCGGCCACGGTCGCCTTGGGGAAGCCGACGACGATCGTCATGCCTTCCCCCGGTTTGAACGGCGCAGTGGAGGTGAAGCCCACCGCGCCGTCGCGGATCAAGCTCTGGTAATCGCGCCCTCGCGCACCCTGCGCGCCGGTGTACGCCTCGGCGCGCAGCTCGGCGGCCGGCACGCGCTTCGGCAGCAACACCTCGGCCGAGATGTGGTCGAAGGGGAACGTCCAGCCGGTGCCGTTCACGTTCCAGTAGAGCTCGTCGTGGTCGGGAAAGTGGCCGATCTGCCGCGCGGTGCGGTAGGTGATCTCGTAGGTATGCGCGCCGCGCGTCAGGAGCAGGTCGGCGCGCCCGATGCGGATGCGCGTTCCGTTCGACAGCCGCTCCAGCGCATAGGCCTCGGGCTGGTTGTCGCGCGTGACCTTCACCACGTCGAAGGGCACGCTCACCCGGTTGCCGAAGCGGTCGCGATAGTCGGTCGGAAAGTCGCGCAGGATGCCGCGCCGGATCTCGCGTCCCTCGGCCTCGACCGAGATGCGCTCGCGCACGGTGAGCACGCCGTCGGCGGCGATCTCGATGGCGCTGTGGAAGTCGGTGACGCGCTCGGCGGCCGCTGCCGGCAGGATGGCGCAGCCGACGAGGAGAACCCAGCGCCTCAGAGCGCCACCTTCACCGGCGCACGATCCGTCGTCTCGAAGAACGGCATCGGCTGGAAGCGGAAGAGCCCCGCCATGACATTGCCCGGGAACGATTCGATGCGTGTCAGGTACTGCTTGACCGCGCCGTTGTAGAAGCGCCGCGCGTACTGCAGCGCGTCCTCGACCTCGACGAGCTTCGCCGAGAGGTCGCGGAAATTGGCATCGGCTTTGAGCTGCGGGTAGCTCTCCTGCAGGAGCACCAGGCTCTGCAGCCGCTCGCCGAGCTGGCGCTCGTGCGAGAAGCGCTCGTCGGGCTTGCCCGCGGCGAGCGCAGCGGAGCGCAGTTCAGCAACGGAGGTGAGCAGGGCTTTCTCGTGCGCGGCGTACGCGCGCACCGCCTCGACAAGCTGCGGCACGAGGTCAGCCCGGCGCTTGAGCTGCACGTCGATGTCGGCGTAGCCCTGCCGCACGAGGTTGCGGTCGGCGACCAGGCGGTTATAGAGCCAGACGGCGGGCGCGAATAGCCCGAGGCCGATCATCGCCGCCCAGATCTCGATCCCCATCCCGCAGTCTCCCTTGAGCGGGAGTTTAGACGAGCGCGAGGTCCCTGGATTTCGCCTGAGGGAAGACGCCGGCGAGCTGCGCCGGGTCAAGGCCATACATCCGCGCAAAGATCCCGCCCAGGACGGCGCGATATTCGTTCAGCACCGGATAGTCGCGGTCCTGGAAGAGCGATCCGCGGCCGACGCGCACCTGCTCGCCGGCGACGCGGCCGCCGCGCACCGCGCCGCCCATCACCCAGTACACCGTGCCGTGGCCGTGATCGGTGCCGCGGTTGCCGTTCTCACGGAAGGTGCGGCCGAACTCGCTGATCACGACGACGACCGTATCGCGCCACGCCTCGCCCATCGCTTGCGAGAACGCGCCGAGCCCACGGCCCAGCGCTTCGAGCCGGGTGGCGAGCACGCCATCGGCGCCGCCTTCGGCGACGTGCGTATCCCAGCCGCCTACGTCGACGAACCCCAGGCGGTAATCGCCCCGCATGAGGCGCGCAATGCGCTTCGCCTGCTCCTCGAAGGCGCGAGGGGCGACCGCGTTGCGGCTTGCCGCGACCATCTCGTCGCCGAGGTCGCGCATCACGGTATCCCGCGCGGTGAAGCCTTCGTTGACCTGCGCACCGAGGTCCGTGCCTTTGTACATTTCCGCGATCAAGGCGCTCTGCCGCGCGTCGACCGCCGCGCGGCCGACGGCGTTGAGCGCGACGTTCGCCACTTGCGCCTCGCCGCGGAAGGCGACCGGCAGCTGGTGGGTGAACGAGATCGCGCGGCGCGCGCTGAGCTCGCGGGCCAGGCGGTTCATGAACCCCGACGCATAGCTGCGCGTACCGAGCGGCTGGCCGAGCTCGATCGAATCCTGGGTCTCGAAATGGCTGCGGCTCGTGTCTTCCGTGCCGGCGAACGGGATCAATGCCAGCTCGCGCCGCAGATAGAGGGGATGCAGCGACTGCGCCAGCGCCGGGTGCAGGCCCCAATCGGCGTCGACCGGGAGCGCCGCCGCCTTCTGCACCGCGATGTTCGGCCGCACCTCGTAGTAATACGCCGAGGAAACCGGCACCAGCACGTTGGCCGCGTCGTAGCCGCCGCGCAGGAAGACCAGCAGGAACCGCGCGGCCGATGCAGGCGCCGCGAACAATCGGCCCGAGGCCATGAGGCCAACGGACGAGATGAGGAACGAGCGGCGATTCATCGGCGCATGAATTCGGGCGACGAAAGGAGGAGCAGGTTCCACTCCTGCGCAGAAGATGCCTTTGCGAGCGTGTCGCGCGTCGCATCGCCCAGCGGCGGCGCGAGCTCGGCGGGCAGGCGAGCCGGCACCCGGTAGGCAATCGCGCGGGCGATCTCGAAGCGCGTGGCGAGCTGGCCGGGGCTCGCCCAGTCGGTGCGCGTGAGCGGGTAGCCGTCCGGCGTGGCGCGCGCATAGAGCGGCTCGCCCATGCGGGCGAGCGCGCCGATCACCGGCAGCGGATCGGGTAGCGGACGCTGGTCGAGCGCAAGGCGCAGCGCCGACAGCGTGTATTGCAGCGGGTCCTTGAATTTCGCGCCGAGCGACGCGCGGAATTCGGGCGAGGCGAACATGCTGCGCAGGACCTGGGCGATATCGCCGTCCGTGGCGCTGAAGGTCTGCGCCATCCGCCCGACGAGCTCCGCCGGCGGGTCGTCGGCGACGAAGAACATCGCGAGCTTGCGCGAGACGAACCGCGCAGTGGCGGGATGCCGCGCGAGCAGGTCGAGCGCCTGGTCGAGCTCTGCTGCTCCCGTCCCGCGGATCGTGGTGCCCAGGAGCTGCTTGTTGCCGGAATCGTGTCGCCTCGGATAGAAGCGCGAGGGCTCGCCGCCGGCGAAATTCAGGCTCCAGCCGGTGAGGACGCGGGCGAGCGCCTCGACATCGCGCTGCGTGTAGCCGCCGTCCACGCCGAGCGTGTGCAGCTCCATCAGCTCGCGCGCGTAGTTCTCGTTCAGCCGCCCGGCGCTGTTGCGCGCGTTGTCGAGGAACACGAGCATCGCCGGATGGCGCGCGCTCGCGCCGAGCAGATCGCGGAAGCGGCCGAGCGCGTAGGGCCGGATGGCATGCTCCTCGTAGTCGCCGACCAGCGCGCGGATCGGGCCTTTCTGCTGGAACACGCTGAAATGGTTCATCCAGAACCAGGTCATCTCTTCCTGCAGTTGATTCGGCGAGTAGAGCGCGCGCAGCAGCATGCGCGTCTGCGCTTCGCGCGCAAGGCGCGTCAACTCCTGCTGGTAAGCCTGGCGCTCGGCCTTGCGCTCGTCAGCCGAGGCGTTGCGCGCGGTGCGGCGCTGCTGCTCGATCCCGGCGACGATCTCGCCGATCGGCCGCTGCGAGAGGCTCATCTTGTCGATGGCGGCCTGCGCGTCCGGCGGCAGCGCGGCGGGTGCGGGCCTGAGCTGTGCGTCGAGCCAGCGGCCGGTGCCGGATCGGACGATGTCGGCCTGGCTCGAGGGGTTCGCACCCCAGCTCACGCGATTCAGCACGGCGAGCGCCACGGCGGGCGAGCCGTCGGGCCACGCGATCGGCTCGGGCGCGGCGCGCGCAGGAACCTGCGGCGGCGCGCTGGCGCAGGCGCTGAGGAGCATCGCGGCAAGGGCGAGCGGACGGCCCATCGGACCGCCTACTCTACGCCGCGGCGGTTAAAGGAAACGCGCGAAGTTGTAGCAACCTGTTACCGCGCGAGGAGCAGCGCCTCGGCGAGCTCCAGCACGTCGTCGGGCCAGTACTCGACCGGCCGCGGCCGCAGCGCGCCGGCCTCGGCGAGCGGGCGGCAGGCGAGCACCGGGAGGATCCAGCGCGCCGGGATCTTTTCACGACCATGGTGCGCGCCGAGCAGCGCGCCCGCGATGGCGGCGTTGGTGTCGGTGTCGCCACCGCGTCCCGCCGTCTGGACGAGCGCCTCCTCGAAGTCGAGCTCGCGCAGGCACCAGAACGCGTTCTGCAGCGCGACGAGCACCCAGCCCTGGTGCGTGAAGTAGTCGGTAGGCGCGATGCCTTTCGCTGCCCGCTTCACTGCTTCGTGCGCCGGACCCTTGGCGTGCGCGGCCGCGGCCTCGAACATCTCGTCGCGGCTGGCACCGCCGATACCGGCCGCGATGGCGGCGCAATAGGCCGCGCACGACTCGAGGCAGACGGGATTGGCGTGCGTGAGGGTCGAGTCGTCTCGCGCAGTGCGCGCGGCAAGCGCCGCATCGCCGGCGGCCCAGACGCCGATCGGCGAGCAGCGCATGAGCGAGCCGTTCGACTCGCTCTCGGTGGTGATGAGGCCAAGAAGGCCGCGCTCGGTGGTGATGCCGACGTCCACCGGGCGCGAGGTGAGCCAGGCCCGGTAGGCATCGAGCACCTTTTCGCCGGCATATTTCTTCTCGCGCACGATCGTGCGGGCGAGCGTCAGCGCCATCTCGCTATCGTCGGTCGGCTGGCCGGCAATGGTATGGAAGGGGCCGCCGTCGCCCAGCTCGCGCACTCCGCCGGGAAAAAGACGGGCAATCTCGGCGGCGGGCTTGCCTTCGACGCGGGAGCCGAGGCTGTCGCCGATGACCTGTCCGAGCATTGCCCCCTGCGCATGCGCGAGCCGCGCGCCTTCCTCCCGCCTGGGAAAACCGAGTGTCGTGCGATATTCGCGCCGCGGCTCGGTCTCGAGCGCCGTCCAGTCGAAACGCGCGAGCCGCGCCGCGGCCTCCGGCGCCCCCGCGAAGCATCCGGTGACCCGGCGCTCGGAATTGCCCTCGAGCGCGATCTCCCTTCCCTGCGCATCCAGCACCACGCCGTGCGCGGCGCGCACGAGGGCCATGCCGGCCGCGATGTCGTATTCGCTGACGCCGTGCGTCGACACCGTGGCGATGCCGTCGCCCGCGGCAATGCGCGCCAGGCGATACGCAATGCTCGGCATCGCGACGTACCGCGCGGGGGTCGCCGCGCGTGCCCAGGTTTCGGGACGCAGCGCCGAAGAAGCAGTGGCCCAGACCAGGCTTCCCGGCTTGAGGAGCTCGCGCGAAAGATCGGTGTCCACGACGACGCCGTTTCGCCGCATCGGCCCCGCGCCTTCGGCCCAGGCGATGGTGTCGGGCCCGCGATCGGGCGAATCGGGCGCGTGCACCACGCCCAGCACGGGCATGCCTTCGCGCAGGAGCGCGACGGAGATCGCCGAGCCGCGACGCCCAGCGGTGTATTCGAACGTGCCGTCGTGCGGATCGACGAGCCACACCCAGCCGTCGCGCGTGCCGGGCGTGACGGCGCACTCCTCGCCGCAGAACCGCGCCGGGATCATCGCCTGCAGCGACACCTGCAGCCGCTCCTCGATCTCGCGATCGAGCGGGCAGCTGCCGCGCCGGCCGCGCGGGCCTTGCGGCGCGTGGAACTCGGCGCGCAGCCGCTTGCCTTCCGCCTCGACCGCGGCGACGACCTGCGCCAGCGCCTCAGCGGGCGTCATTCAGGCTCCGTAGAATTGTTCTTCTTGTGAAAGGGTGCCATGGCTTCCATTAAAACGCCGAGCGGACTGACGATCGAGGACTTAGTTGTCGGCAACGGCGACACCGCGGCCGCCGGCCAGCAGGTGAGCGTGCACTACACCGGCTGGACCACCGACGGGAAAAAATTCGACTCGAGCAAGGATCGCGGCCAGGCATTCATGTTCTCGCTTGGCCGCGGCGAAGTCATCCGCGGCTGGGACGAAGGTGTCGCGGGCATGAAAGTCGGCGGCAAGCGCAAGCTCACCATCCCGCCCGAGCTCGGCTACGGCTCGCGCGGCGCGGGCAAGGTCATTCCGCCGAACGCGACGCTCCTCTTCGAGGTCGAGCTACTCGCCGTCCGCTGACCTGCGCCCGAGTTTTCCTCTTAGGGCCTTGACCCGGCCGCGCAGCTTCTTGCCTTCCACCCGTCGACGCTGAGAGGAGCGCGTCGGCCGCGTAGCGCGACGCTTCTTCGGCACGTGCGCAGCCGCGGCGACCAGCGAATGGAGTCGCGCAAGCGCCTCGGCGCGGTTCATCTCCAGGCTGCGATGCGCCTGCGCCTTGATGACGATGACGCCGGTGCGCGTGACGCGATGGTCGCCCCAGCGCAGGAGCCGCTCCTTGAGGTCTTCGGGCAGCGACGAGCGCCGGATGTCGAAGCGCAGGTGCACCGCGTTCGACACCTTGTTGACGTTCTGCCCGCCGGCTCCCTGAGCGCGGACCGCGGTGAGCTCAACCTCCGATTCTGGAATCACCACCATGGGCGCGCATTATCGCCCCGGTGCCGGAATCGGCTCTCCGCGATTGTTCTCGGGGATCGGCCGGGTACCGCCTGCGGCCGCGTTGCCGGGGATGGCGTCGGTCGGCCGATCGCCGTCGGCGCGCGGACGCTCCACCGCCAGGTCGCTCGGGCTGGGCGTGCGGTCTTCCGGTGCCTGCCCCTGTGTCCGGTCTTCGCCGCGCTGCGCGCGAACGTCGCTCGGCGAAGGCGCCGGCTCCTTGTTCGGCAACATGCCCTGCGCCACGACGGGAAGCGCTGCCGCCAGGCCGATGATCAACAGCGTGCGTCTCATAAAACCTCCAAATGAAAAGAGCGGGCCCTTGCCCGCTCTTTCCTTGAAGCACGACGTGCAGTTACTTCGATGCGGGAGCAGTCGGCGTGCTGGTCGAGGACGAGGTGTTGCTCTGCGTGCTCGAGTCCATCTTCGTGCTGCTCGAGGAGCTCGGCGTGCTCGTGTCGGAGCTCGTGCTCGGCGCGCTCGAGCCGCCGGCGGCGCTGGAGTCCTTGTCCTTCTGCTTCTTCGAGGTCGAGCCGCTGCTCGACTGGTCCTTCTTGTGCTTGCGCTCGCCCGTGTGTTTGCCCTTGTTCGTGTGCGTGCGCCCTTTTGCATCCGTCGACACGTTCGGGTTGTCGGTCGGGCCAGCCTTCGTCGTATCGGACGTCGTGGCGCCCGCACCAGCGTTCGCGCCGGTCGAGGAGCTGCCCGTCGTCGCGCCGGCCGTCGAGCCGGTGGTGGATCCGCTCGTCGAGGTCTGGTCGCTCGTGCTCGCGCCCGCGCCTACGTTCGCGCCGGCGGTGCCGCTCGCCTTGGTGTCGGTGCTCGTGCTCTGAGCGGCGGCAAGCTGGCTGAAGGAAACCGCCAGCAAGCCGGAGAAAAGTACGGGTAAGAATTTACGCATGTGGTTCCTCCAGGGGTTGGTAAGGGAAATACAGAAGTCCTTGTTGCAAACGCCGTGCCACGCTACTTCGGCGGCTCTACCGGCTCATCACGGGGCAGCGACGCCGGACTCGGCGTGGTCTTGTGCTTGTGGGGACCCGCGTTGGCATTCACCGGGCCCCGCTTTTCCTCGGGCACGGGCGCCGTGCCGCCGGCGGCGCCGTCGGCGCGCCTGCGCTCGAGCAGTTCCTTCTGCTCCTTTTGCTGCTCCTGCTGCTGTGCCTGGGTTTGCTGCGGGGCGTTCGGCTGGCCCTGCGCAAGCGCGCTCACCGGCAACGCGATCAGGCTGGCCATCAATAATGTGCGCATGGGGGTCTCCTCGCGCACTTCCTGCAATGCTCGTTCCTAGCGGCTGACCCGGTTCCGTCCGGCTTTTTTCGCGCGGTAGAGCGCCTCGTCGGCGGCCTTGATGACTTCGCGCGGCGTGCGGTGCTTCTCCGAAGGCTGGGCGAGCCCGATCGACACGGTGACCGACAGGACTTTGTCCACCGGCTGCGCGCCGCGGCGCTTGGCGCCCTCCTCGGTCGCCTTCGGCCGGTCGGCGCCTCGCACCGCCATCTTGTACGTCTCGATCGACGAGCGGATCGCTTCCAGCGCGGCCTGCGCCTCGTTCATGTCGGCGTCGGGAAAAAGGACGGAGAACTCCTCGCCGCCATAGCGATAGGCGACGCCGCCGCGCTCCACCTGCCCGAGGCGGCCGCCGACGAGCCGCAGCACCTGGTCGCCGACGTCGTGGCCATGCGTGTCGTTGAACTGCTTGAAGTGGTCGACATCGACCATGCCGATGGCGTAGCGCTCGCCCAGGCTGCGCAGGCGCTCATCCAGCGCGCGCCGGCCCGGCAGCCCGGTGAGCTGGTCGCGGAAGGCGAGCTGATGGGATTCCTGCAATAGCGCCACGATGAGCACGACGCCGCCTGCCGCCATGAAAATTGCGTAGGCGCCCGGCGATGTCGCCCACTCTACGGCGAGGAAGAATGCGGCGAGCGCCGCCGCGTTGCCGATCGGGATCGGCTTGAAGTCAGGCCACGTGCGCCATGTCGCCGCCGCGAACGCCGCCGCGCACAGGACGCGCCCGAGGAGCGGCGTCGGCGGCGAGCGCAGGAACCACGGCTCGTAGAGCCAGCGGCTCTGCGCGGCCGCGACCCACATGAGGACGAACATTTCCGCCGCGAGCAGGCCGACCCAGGCATACGCCGCGCGATAGCGTGCGCCGCGGTCGTCGTACAGCATCGCCGCAAGGAGATTGAGCGGCACGAGCAGCACGATCGCCGTGTACACCGCCTTGTGGTGCCAGAACTGCCATGCCGTGAAGGCGCCAAGGAGGGAGGCGGCGAGCACGAACGCGCGCCCGCGGTTGAAGCCCCAGGCAAGCGCGACGGCGGCGGTGAGCGTGAAGTACGGGCCCGCGATGCGCAGGCCCGAGAGCGACAGCGGCAGCGGCTGGCCGAGCCAGACGAGGAACGCCGCTGCGGCGAGGATCCCTCCCGGGACCCAGAGCGGCCGCGCGCCCCTCAGCTCCTCAATCACCCAGCTTGTCGGGACGGAAGCTCACGTCGGCGAGCTTGCCGCGCTGCGCGCGCTTGCCGATGTGCTCCGCGATGCTCTTCTGCTCGAGCGCCTCCACCGCGCGGTTCTTGCGCTTGATGCCGGAGACGACGAGCGCTTTGCCATCGGTCAGCGCCACGTCGGCAAGCGTGATGCCGTCGGGCAGCGCGAGGAGCTGCACGCCGACGCCGCCGTTCGGGCGCTCGGGGAGCTCCTCGATCTCGAACAGCAGCAGACGCGAGTCCGACGAGAGCGCAGCCACGTACTTCCCTTCGCCCACCTTGGCCGGCGCCCGCGCCTGCGCGCCCTCGGATACCGCGAAGAAGTCCTTGCCCTGCCGCGTCTTCGACGCAAGATCGCCGAGCTTGCACAGGAAGCCGAGGCCGGCGGTGCTGTTCATCAGCAGGCGCTGGGCCGGATCGCCGGTGCCGATCCACACGATGGCGTCGGAGCCGGAATTGACCAGCGTGTTGACCGGCGTGCCGTCGCCGCGTCCGCTCGGGATATCGGCGGCGGAGATGCTGAAGGTCTTGCCGGAGCCGGCGAGCACCGTGACCGCGTCGATCGTCTTGCACTCGAGCGTCTGGCCAAGGGCGTCGCCATCCTTGAAGGAGAGCTGCGTCACGTCGATGCCATGACCGGTGCGCGCGCGGATCCAACCCTTGCGCGACACGATCACGGTGACCGGCTCGTCCACCACGGTGCGCTCGACCTGGGCACGCTCGGCGGTCTTGATCAGCGTGCGCCGCTCGTCGCCGTACTTCTTCGCATCGTCCATCAGCTCGCCGACGACGAGCTTCTTCAGCTCCTTCTCCTCGCCGAGTATCGCCTTCAGCTCCTTTCTTTCAGCTTCCAGCGCCTTGCGCTCATCGTTCAGCTTGACCCCGTCGAGCTTGGTCAGCTGCCCGAGGCGCAGGTCGACGATGTCCTGCGCCTGGCGCTCGGTGAACTTGTACTTCTTCTGCAGGTTCGACTTGGCGTCGGCCTGGTCCTCGCTCGCGCGGATCAGCTTGATGATCTCGTCGATCTTGACGTAGGCGAGCAGCCGCCCCATCACGATCTCGTGGCGCTCGTTGGCGCGGTCGAGGCGGAACTGCGTGCGACGCGCGACCGTCTTGACGCGGAACTCGCCCCATTCGCGCAGGATGTCGACCAGGCCCTTGGTTTCCGGCAGCCCGTCGAGGCCAAGCCAGGTGAGGTTCACCGGATAGCGTGTCTCGAGCGAGGTGTGGACCATCAGCGCCGCCATCAGCTCGTCGGGCTCCTGCCGCGAAGACCTCGGCTCGATCACCAGGCGCAGCTTCGACCTGCGGTCGCTCTCGTCGCGCGCGCCCTCGACCTGGTCGAGGATGAACTGCTTCATGCGGCGCTGCTCCTGCGACACCTCCCGGCGATTGCCTTGCGCCTTCGGGTTGGCGAGCGCCTCGATCTCTTCCATCACCTGCTTCACCGACACGCCGTGCGGCAGCTCTGTGACCACCACGCGCCACTGGCCGCGGGCGAGCTGCTCCTTCTCCCACTTGCAGCGCATGACGAGCGAGCCGCGTCCGGTGGCGTACGCCTCCCGGATCTCCTCTTTCGGCGAGATCACCTGGCCGCCGCCCGGGAAGTCGGGTCCGGGCATGAGCTCGAGCACATCCTCGAGCTTCGCGCGCGGATGCTTGATGACGTGGGCCGCCGCCGCCGCGACCTCCTTCAGGTTGTGCGACGGGATGCGCGTCGAGAAGCCGACCGGAATGCCGAAGCTGCCGTTGAGGAGCCCGAAGGGCACGCGCGCCGGCAGAAGAACCGGTTCGTCGAACTTGCCGTCGTAGTTCTTGACGAAATCGACCGTGCCTTCGTTGATCTCCGAGAGCAGGAGCTCCGCGTAGCGCGAGAGCTTCGCTTCGGTGTAGCGGTAGGCCGCGGCGGCGTCGCCATCGCGCGAGCCGAAGTTGCCCTGGCCGTCGATCAGCGGGTAGCGCATCGAGAACGGCTGCGCGAGGTGCACCAGCGCCTCGTAGGTCGAGCTGTCGCCGTGCGGGTGGTACTTGCCGAGCACTTCGCCGACATAGCGGGCGCATTTCGAGAAGCTGGTCGCGCCGCCCATCGCATACAGGATGCGGCGCTGCACCGGCTTCAGGCCGTCGGCGATCTCCGGCAGCGCCCGCGCCTTGACCGTGGACACCGCATAGCCGAGGTAGGCATGCGAGGCATGCTCCTCGATGGGCGCCGCATCGTCGCCGTTGTTGGTGAAGAGGTCTCCGGTTCTGGTGTCGTCCATCCGTTACTCGCTAAAGAGATCGAGCTGCTTGTCCGCCATGAAAATCGCGAGCTCGACGGCCTTCTTCGCCGCGTCGAGACCGTCGACCGTGCCGCCCTTGCCGGCGGCTTCCCATCCGTAGTTGTCCCGGTCCAGCAGGATGACTTTGCCGAGCCTCTGTTTGCCGAGCCACAGAACATGGGCCTTGTATGCCCGTTCCCAGACGGGCTTCGCCTTGCTTTTCTTCTTAGACGTCGGCTTCAACGGTCTTCCAGTGCTCCCTCATCCAGTTGCGCCGCTCCTCGGCCTCGCCCGCATCCATCAGCTTCTCGAACTCCTTCTTCACCTTGGCCAGGTTCTTGGGCGAGAACTCCATGCGGATCAGGCGGCGCGCGTCCGGGTTCATCGTCGTCTCCCACAGCTGCTCGGGGCTCATTTCGCCCAGGCCCTTGAAGCGCGAGATTTCCCAGGAGCCTTCCTTCACCTTCTCCTTGCGCAGCGAAGCGAGGGCCTCCTCGAGCTCGTCGTCGTCCAGGCAGTACACCCGGCGCGCGGGCTTGCCCTTGCCCTGGCTCGGCACCTCGACCTTGTAGAGCGGCGGCTGGGCGACGAACAGGTGGCCCGCCTCGACCAGACGCGGCGCGTGCATGAAGAAGAAGGTGAGGAGCAGCGCCTGGATATGGCCGCCGTCCACATCGGCATCCGTCATGACGATCACTTTCCCATAGCGGATGCCGGCGAGGTCAGGGCTTTCTTCCAGAGAATGAGGATCGACGCCGATCGCCGTCGCGATCGCCTGGAGCTCCTTGTTGGCGAGCACCGTACGGCTGTCCTTCGACATGGTGTTCAGCACCTTGCCGCGCAGCGGCAGCAGCGCCTGCGTGTCCTTGTCGCGCGCCTCCTTGGCCGAGCCGCCGGCCGAATCGCCCTCGACCAGGAATAGCTCGTTGCGCGTGATGTCTCCCGAAGCGCAGTCGACGAGCTTGCCCGGCAGCGTCGCGATGCCGCTCGACTTCTTGCGCTCGACCTTCTTGCCCTTGGCGAGGCGCGCCATCGCCTGCTCGACCGCGAGCTCGACGATCTTCTTGCCCTCGTCGGCGTGCTCGTTGAGCCAGAGCTCGAACGCGTCACGCGTGCAGAGCTCGAGCAGCCGCGCAGCGTGCCGGGTGGTGAGCTTCTCCTTGGTCTGGCCATGGAACTGCGTGCGCACGATGCGCGCCGAGAGCGTGAAGCAGGCGCGCTGCCACAGGTCGTCGGGGATCAGCTTCACGCCCTTGGGCGCGAGCGAGCGCGCCTCCATGAACGCCTGCAGCGCTTCGAAGATCCCGGAACGAAAGCCCGCCTCGTGCGTGCCGCCCGAGCGCGTGGGAATCAGGTTGACGTGGCTGTCGGCGAACACATCGCCTTCGGCGACCCAGCCGATCGCCCATGAGGCCCCCTCGCCCGGCTCGATGTCGGTCATGTCCTTCACCGACTTCTCGTCGAAGTGCTTCTCGCCGGTGAAGAGCGGCGCGACCATCTCGCGGCCATCGAGCATCATTTCGAAGTACTGCGCCATGCCGCGCTCATACTTCCAGAGCCGCGTCTGCTTGCCTTCGACTTCGAGCGCCATGGTGAGCCCGGGCAGCAGGTACGCCTTGGAGCGCACCAGGTGCTCGAGCTCGGCCATCGGGATCGCGGCCGAATCGAAGTACTTGGGATCCGGCCAAAGGCGCACCACGGTGCCGCTGCGCTTGTCCTTGCCGGCTTTCTCCGACTTCAGCTTGTTCTTGAGCTCGCCGCCCTCGAACGCGATGCTGTGCTTTTGCCCGTCGCGGTAGACCGTGACTTCGCAGCGCTTCGAGAGCGCGTTCGACACCGCCACGCCGACGCCATGCAGGCCGCCGGAGATGTGATAGACGCCGTCGCCCGAGCGCGAGAACTTGCCGCCGGCGTGCAGCATGGTGAATGCCACCTCCACCGCCGGCTTTTTCTCCACCGGGTGCATGTCGACCGGCACGCCGCGGCCCTCGTCCTCGACCTGCACCGAGCCATCCTTGAACACGCCGACCGTGATGCGCTTGCCGTAGCCCGCGAGCGCCTCGTCGACCGCGTTGTCGATCGCCTCCTGCACGATGTGCAGGGGGTGCACGGTGTGCGTGTACATGCCCGGCATGCGGCGCACGGGCTCGAGGCCCTTCAGCGCCTGGATGGCGGACGCGTCGTAGACGGCCGGTTTTGCCATGTATCTAGTGCTTTCCTGGGCAGCTACGCCCTAGATATTGTATGCCTTCTCAGCGCCGGCGGAACGCCGCCGGCGTAGGCCTCGGCGAAGCGCGCGAGGCTCGCGTCGATCGAGCGCGCGAGCGGCGCCTCTTCCCAGAGCTGCAGCAGCGCCTTCTGCTGCTGGAGCGCCCGCCGATCGGCCGCCACCAGGCTTTGGACCACGCGGCCGACGGTTTGATCCAGCTCATCGGTCAGCTCTTCCACCAGGCCCCAGTCGTATGCTCGCTCGGCATCGATCGCCTCGCCGGTGAGGACGAGCCACGCCGCCCGCCCCGAACCGATCAGCCGCGGCAGCAGCGCCGCCTCCACCACCGATGGGATGCCGAGCTTCACTTCGGGCATCGCAAAGCGCGTGCCTTTCGCCGCGATGCGCAGGTCGCACGCCGCGGCGATCTCGAGCCCGGCGCCGATCACGACGCCGTGCAGGCGCGCCACCACCGGCACCGGCAAGGCGCGCAGCGCCGCGCACACGCGGTGCACGCGGCCGACGAAAGCAGACGCGGTCGACGCATTGAGCGCAGCGAGCTCGGCAACGTCCGCCCCTGCGCAAAATACCTTGCCGCGGCCGGCGAGTACCGCGACGCGCAGGCGTTCGTCCTTCGCCAGGCGCTCGAGCTCCGTCGCGAGCGATTCGAGGAGCGGCGAGTTGAGCGCATTGACCTTCTCGCGCCGGTTGAGGAAGATGCGCGCAATCCCACCGTCCCGTTCGAGCTCGACCATGCTGTCATCTTATAGTCGCGAAGCATTGAGGAAGGTGTCCACCGCGACGCTGACCACCGTTCTCTTCAAGCGCGGGTTCCGCAATGTTTTCATCCAGGGAATCTTCTTGCTCACGGCGAAGAAGGACGTGCGCATGGTGGGCGAGGCCTTCACGTTGCGTTACATCCCGGCGCGCGAAGACATCGACCAGGTCGGCGCCTTCGAGGGCCGCGGCCACCCGCAGCGCGAGGCGATCGAGGCGTGTCCGCCGGGACACGTGCTGGTGATGGACGCACGCCGCGATGCCACCGCGGCGACGGGCGGAGACATTCTGATGACCCGGTTGATGGTGCGCGGTGCCGCAGGCATCGTCACCGATGGCGGGCTGCGCGACTCGACCACGATCGAGAAGCTCGACTTCCCGGTGTACTGCGGCGCGCGCTCCGCGCCGCTCAACCTCGTGCGCCATCACGCCATCGACATGAACCTGCCGGTCGGCTGCGGCGGCGTCTCGGTCTATCCGGGCGATGTGCTCGTCGGCGACGGCGAAGGCGTGGTGGTGATCCCGGCCAAGATCGCTGACGAAGCGGCCAAGGAAGCCGAAGCGCAGACCCAGTTCGAGGACTGGGTCGAGATGAAAGTGAAGGAGGGCCGCAGCATCTTCGGCCTTTATCCGCCGAGCGCGGAAACCAAAGCCGAGTACGAGGCCTGGAAGGCCGGCAGGAAGTAACATCCGCAGATGGCAAAGAAAGAGGGCGATTGGGCCTTTCCGGTCGACATGCGGCCGCGGCCCGAAGAGTGGCGCTTTGACCTCGAGCGCGCGCTCGATGCCGTCGTCGGCCTGCGCGCCGAGATTCCCGAAGACGCCTTCACCGCGCAGATCCTCGGCACGCTGCGCGCCGGCAGCGGCGTCGTCATCCGCGACGACGGCCTGGTGCTCACCATCGGCTACCTCATCACCGAGGCGAGCACCATCTGGCTCACCACCAACAAGGGCACCGTGGTCGGCGGCTTCCCGCTCGCCTACGACCAAGCCAGCGGCTTCGGCCTGGTGCATCCGCTCGGCAAGCTCGGCGTGAAGGCGATCGAGCGCGGCAGCGCGAGCTCGGTGCGCGTCGGCGAGAACGTGGTGATGGCGGGACACGGCGGCTCGGTGCACTCCCTCAAGGCGACCGTGTTCGCGAAGCGCGAGTTCGCCGGCTACTGGGAATACGTGCTCGACGAGGCGCTCTTCACCGCGCCGGCGCATCCCCAATGGGGCGGCGCCGCGCTGATCGGCGCCGAGGGCAAGCTCGTCGACATCGGCTCGCTCCTCGTGCAGGAGAAGATCGACGCCGGCACGCTGCAGGGAAACATGAACGTGCCGATCGACCTCCTCGCGCCGATCCTCGAGGACATGATGAAGACCGGCCGCCCGAACCGCCCGCCGCGGCCGTGGCTCGGGCTTT
>Ga0134121_10001754_pt1 | contig 19908 bp, 17 predicted proteins | sample KB301_FD_96463 | JGI IMG/M metagenome (GOLD analysis project Ga0134121, IMG submission 96463) | Terrestrial soil microbial communities without Nitrogen fertilizer from Kellogg Biological Station, Michigan, USA - KB3-0-1 | ecosystem: Environmental > Terrestrial > Soil > Unclassified ... | reverse complement strand
TGCGTTTCAATCCAGTTATCAAAGAGTTCTATCAGCGCTTGGTGGCTAAAGGAAAACCATACAAGGTGGCCATTACTGCCTGCATGCGCAAACTGTTGTCCATCATTAACCTGATGGTCCGTATCAAACGCTTTGGAGAAGCGCCTCAGTTTCAGCTTGACTGTGAACACAGTTGCTTCGCGGGTTTCTAATAATTTAGCCGGCCTTGTTTACCCGCTTGGTGTCCTTCAAGAATCGCTTGACCAAATCTTTCGCGGCGTTGTTGGCTTGTTTTTCCGTTTGACCAATCCCGTTAACGGTGTCTTGCACAACACCGCGCCAGACTAGCTCCTGCGTCTTAGCATCGATGATGTCAGCCATGACACAACCCTGAATATACGTCGTCGTCCAAATGTCTGGTCCAAATCCCCAGCGCCAACGATTACGAAACGGAACTCTGTACCCCCAACCGAACCCCGGCCCATAACCAAAGCTTTGCACCTGCGTCCGCTCCCTCGTGCGCGAATAGAACGCTACGATGAAGTCCGGATTGTCCTGCGACTGCGTAAAGCCGTTCATTTGCAATTGCGTGCTCAACGCGTTTTGGATCCGGTTCGCCTCAATCGCGTTCGTAACGAGCGGATCGTTGCTGGTCCTGTCAGTTTTAAAGTTAAAGGTCCGCAAGCGACTGAAGTCAAAATCCTTCTGGTAATCAGATTTGACCGAAGACCCAAACGCTACAGTCAGCGCTGACAGAATCACAGCCCCCATGAAAAGTATTCGAAACGGTTTCATACCAAGACTCCTTTGTTGAAAAACTCACGTCGTTAGTCTTGATGCTAAAGCCCCTCTCGTCTGCTTTCTTTCAGGCCATTGCGTGTTGTTACTGTTTCTTGCGTTGGTCCATGTTCAGCCGGCGAAGCAAGATCCGATAGGTCCACGCAAAATCGGGAAAGAAAACCGGATGAGTAGCGCGTAGGATCAACATCCTCAGGGGGCAAGGGCAAGACGGCGCTGGTTATTAATGGCGCCGTTAATGAACGGGTGGACCTGGATTACGTGGGGCGTTAGCCAGGTTCACCCGCTCTAACACGGAAACAACCATGGCTTTCAAATCGATAATTCTCGGCAGTTTACTGTTGTTCCTCACAGTTCAATTCAACACGCAGGCACAAACGAGCAGTACCGCAGAGGATCCGTTAGTAACGCTGCTTATTAATAAAGGACTGCTCACCAGGGAAGACGCTGCCCCCCTGCGCCTTCGGAACGTACTATCAAACAAAATCGGAGCCGATCTTATGTATTTTATAACGCACCGCAATCACTAAATCGGGGAGCAGATTTTTCTGTCGTTTAGGGCCCTGGATCCTTTATATATAGTCGGCACAGGAACCGACTATGATCCTAACCAGACGACTACTCGCATGCGTCGCGGCTGCGCTGCTGCTGACGAACACATTCACCTTTGCTACCCCTGACCGCGCCACATACTTCGATCCATCGCTGCCAATTGACAAGCGCGTGGACGATCTGATGTCGCGGATGACAGTAGACGAGAAGATTGGCCAGCTCAACCAGCTCTTCTACTTCAAACAGTTCATGAAGCCGGAGATGATCGAGCCGGGCCTGCGTGAGGGCAAGATCAGCTCGCTGCTCTTTGTGACCGATCCTGCGACCATTAACCGCTTCCAGAAGGTCGCGGTCGAGCAGTCGCGACTGAAGATCCCGCTCCTGTTTGGCTTCGACGTCATTCACGGTTTCCGCACCATCTTCCCCGTTCCGCTAGCCCTCGCCTCGTCGTGGGACGTGGACCTCGTCGAGCGCGTACAAACGATCGCGGCGCGCGAGGCGAGCGCCACAGGCATCCGCTGGACGTTCGCGCCGATGTTGGACATCGCACGCGATCCGCGCTGGGGCCGCATCGTCGAGGGCGCGGGTGAAGATCCTTTCCTCGGCGCACGGATCGCCGCTGCACAGGTGCGTGGTTTCCAGGGACAGGATCCGGCGAGTCCGGGCCGCCTCCTCGCGTGCATGAAACACTTCGCAGGTTATGGCGCCGCCGCGGGCGGGCGCGACTACGATGCGGCTTACATTTCAGACGCCGAGCTTTACAACGTTTACCTGCCGCCGTTCAAGGCAGCGGTTGACGCAGGCGTCGGCAGCGCCATGTCTGCTTACATGGACCTGAACGACGTGCCCGCAACCGGCAATGCTTTCCTTCTTAATGATGTGTTACGCAAACAGTGGGGCTTTAAAGGCTTCGTTGTGAGCGACGCCGATGCGGTCGGCAATCTCGTCACGCACGGCTTCGCGGAAGACAAAGCGGATGCGGCCGCGCGCGCGCTCACGGCCGGCGTGGACATGGAGATGTCCATACCAGCTGGCATCTCAAACACGTACTCGAACAATCTCGCCAAACTCTTACAGGAAAAGCGCGTCACAACAGCTCAACTAGACGAAGCCGTGCGCCGCGTTCTCGAGGCGAAGTTCAAAGTCGGCCTTTTCGAGAACCCTTACGCCGACGAATCTCGCGCTGCTTCGATGCACAACAACCCAGAGCACAGGAAGATGGCGCGTATCGCCGCTCAGCGATCGGCGGTGCTGCTGCGCAACGAGGGCAACCTACTCCCGCTCGATCGGAAGTTCTCGTCCATCGCAGTTATCGGACCACTGGCAGATTCCAAGCGCGACATCCGCGGATCGTGGAGCTTAGCCGATGACATGAAGAGTGCGGTCACCGTACTCGAAGGCATTCGTGCGAAGGTTCGTTCGGGTGTGAAAGTGGAATATGCGCCGGGCGTCGACATCGCACGTGCGCACCCGTCGATATTCGAGCTGTTCTTCGGCCCGCGGCCCAAACCCTGGAATGAAACGCAGAAGCGAGAAGAGTTTGACAAGGCCGTGGCGCTCGCGCGCTCGTCTGAGCTAGTCGTGATGGTGCTGGGCCAGCATGAAGAAATGAGTGGTGAAGCGGCGTCGCAGTCGACCATCGAGCTTCCCGGACGTCAGCGCGAGCTGCTCGAAGCCGTCTCCGCTCTCGGAAAACCGACAGTGCTCGTGCTGATCAACGGGCGTCCACTCGACATCTCCTGGGCCGTGTCGCGCGTGCCTGCGATCCTTGAAGCGTGGCATCCCGGCGCGGAAGGCGGGAATGCTATCGCCGATCTACTCTGGGGCGACGCAACACCGGTCGGCAAACTCCCGATCACGTGGCCGCGCAGCTCAGGTCAAATCCCCATCTACTACGCTCGCAACCTCACACAAGAACCCGAGACGAAGCCAGGATTCAAGTCGCGCTACTGGGACATCCCAACCTCGCCGCTCTATCCATTCGGCTACGGGTTGACCTACACGAGCTTCCGTTACTCGAACGTGCGAGTAGACAACACGGTGGTGAGGTGGGGTGGTGAGCCAGTGGAAGTGTCTGTAGACGTAGAAAACACAGGCCGACGTCCTGGTGAGGAGGTCGCACAGCTTTACATACACCAGCGATTCGGTAACGCGTCGAGGCCCGTGCGCGAGTTGAAAGGATTCGAGCGGGTCGTGCTCGCGCCGGGCGAGAAGAAGACCGTTCGGTTCACACTGGGTAAGCCGGAGTTGGTTTACTGGAACGCGGCTGAAAGAGCCTGGGTGCAGGAGCTTGCAACAACGTTCGACGTGTGGGTTGGCGGCGACTCGAATGCAACGCTTCATACGGAGTTTGAGGTCATCCCGGTCGTTGCCCGCCGTGGCCACCTTAAAGCGCAGAGGTAATAAAAGTATGAAAACTAAAAAAGAGTTGTCATCGCAACAGCGTGAAGAACTACTCACAGTACTGAAATCCCGCTTTGAGAAAAACATGGGTCGCCATAAGGGTCTTGACTGGACCAAAGTTCAGGCAAAGCTGGAAGCGAAGTCTGAAAAGCTTTGGTCACTGAGCGAAATGGAACGAACTGGCGGTGAACCGGATGTCGTCGGGTTTGATAAGAAGACTGGTGAATACGTCTTTTACGATTGTTCAGTCGAGAGTCCTAAGGAACGCAGAAGTGTTTGTTACGATCGTGAAGCGCTTGACGCAAGGAAAGAAAATAAACCCAAAAACAGCGCGATCGATATGGCCATCGCAATGGGCGTTGAGCTCTTGACGGAAGAACAATACCGCGAGCTGCAGAAACTCGGAAACTTCGATCTGAAAACATCGAGCTGGGTGAAAACACCTTCAGAAATTCGAAAACTCGGCGGCGCTCTCTTCTGCGATCGCCGCTACAACCAGGTCTTCCTCTATCACAACGGCGCAGACTCTTACTACGCCGCTCGCGGATTCCGCGGTTCGCTAAGCGTCTAGTTTTGAACGTCGCGCACGCCACAGTCCGCGCGCCGAAAGGACGATGGAGAAGAGCGCGGTTACGCTGATTGCGAGCAGCGTCCACACGAAGAAGAATGCTCCGCTGGAACCGGCGACCCGGCTTGCGAGGCCAACTCCCCTTCCTTTCATGTGGACGTAGGGAACGAATAGCGCAAAGAGCGACAGCAGTAAATTAATGATGAACCCCGATCGCCTTCCGGTGAGCACCAACGTTCCGTACATCCAAAGGACAACGATGGGCACAGCGATGAGGTTTGAGAGCCCTCCCTTTTCATAGCCGCGGACGATGTCGTCCGCCAGGTGAAACGTAAGAAAAAGGATCGAGAGCAGAGACGCGATGGTTAACAAAGCGTTGTCTTTCAATTGGAAGTTCTCCTTGACAAGAGCCTATAGCTTTTGAACGGCAGAGTCTCCACAGACTGTAACTAGATTGTAAAAAGTTGTATCCACAGATTACGCAGATTTATTTGTCAATCTGTGAACTCTGTGGATGATGCACTTATTCGATGAAGCGATAGCCGAGCCGGTGAACAGTAATAATGTGCCGGGGCTCCGATGGGTCTTGTTCGATCTTCTGCCGCAGTCTGGCGATATGATTATCAACCGTGCGCGTAACCGGAGTGCTGCGATAACCCCAAACTTCGTCGAGCAGTTGATCGCGTGTGACGATTTCACCTCGACGCCGGATCAGGTAACGCAAGATCTCAAACTCGCGAGCTGAAAGTTCTAAAGCCTGCCCGCCTTTGCGCGCCGCGTATTTCTTAAAATTCAACTCCACGTCGCCAAAAGTAAAACTCTCGATATCGACGACTTGTTTTGAAGCCCTGCGCAAGTGCGCCCTGATGCGCGCGAGTAGCTCCTTGATGCTGAATGGTTTCGTCACGTAATCATCTGCGCCGACTTCCAGTCCGATCACTTTGTCAATTTCCTGACTCCGAGCAGTCAGCATCAGAATCGGAGTCTCGATCCCGCGGGTGCGCAAGGTGCGGCACACATCGATTCCACTCATCAAAGGCAGCATCACGTCGAGCAGAATGATGTCAGGTTTCTCAGTCGTGGCCTTCTCTAAACCTTCCTTCCCATTGCGCGCGACCGCGACCTCGTAGCCTTCATACTCACAGCTATCCTTTAGACCGAGAACCATGTTGGGTTCGTCTTCGATGATCAGAACTTTGGCCAACTTATGTTTCTCCCATCAGCGGGAGCAGGATCGTGAACCGACTTCCCTTCCCGACTTCGCTCTCGACCGAGATGGTTCCGTTATGAGCTTCGACAATGTGCTTCACGAGGGATAGCCCCAGGCCACTGCCTTTAACATCGTGGACCAGCCCGGTTCCTACACGATAAAACTTCTCGAAGATTTTTGACTGTTCAGCACGCGGAATTCCAATGCCGTGATCCGCTATTTCAATCGACAGATTCGATCCACGTCTTTCCGTTGTGATCGAAAGACGCTTCACGTCGCGTGAGTATTTGATCGCATTATCAATAAGATTTGAGATCGCCTGCTCCATCGCATCGCGATCGATTAAAACCGGCGGCAGATCGGATTGTATGTTTGTTTGAACGTCAAAGCCCTGGTTGATGATCTGATAACGATAGCTTGAAAGCACATGCTCGATCACTTCTGCCATATCACCTTCAGCGAATACATACGTTTTCCGGCCCGCCTCGATTTTTGAGAAATCGAGGATGTTGTCGATCATCTTGTTCAAACGCAGGCTTTCATGCCGAATGATCCGGTAGTACTCCGTCTTCTTCTCTTCACTGTTAACGCGACCGAGTTCGAGTATTTCAGAAAACAGGCTGAGTAACGACAGCGGCGTCTTTAGCTCATGCGAGACATTCGAGACGAAATTCGATTTCGCCTGGGCCAAACGCGCTTCGCGGTCGGTGGCCCGTATGGTTAGGGCCATACCGAAAATTAAAACCACCAGGACCAGGACGGTCGCCCCCGCACTATGCAGAAAACTGTTGCGCGCCAGCTCATCGATATTTGTATTCTTCAGGCCGACTTTTACCTTCCAATTGGAGAACGGCGGATCGAAGTTGCTTTCGAGAAAGTGTCCGGTTTGAGCCGGCGCGTTTGAGAAAAGTACCTGGCTGTTCTCGTCGCTAATCGTAATCGTCAGGGCTGACGCGACGGCAGTGTTTCCATGATATATGTTCGAGACCTTATTTATACTGCCAACCAGCAAGTCGTCTCTGACAAAACTTTCGTTTAAGAAGACACCGGCAAAACCGCTCTGCATTCCCCCCGGTAGATCCTCGAGCGGATAAAACAGGTATGCTCCCTTACGCGTGCTCGTTGCAAATAAATATTTCTTATTACCGTCAAGAAAACTTTGGCCCATCCGCGCTCGGTTAAAAACAACTGGAAGCTCTGACGGCGCAGGCGTGAATCCCGGCTGAGTGGTTTCCACAAATTTGTCTGAATAGATATACCCATAAGTAACTGGTTTTTGCTGCGCACCGAGTGCGTAACCAAAAACAAAAATCTCTTCGATCTCAGGATGAGAACGCTTTACGGTGGCAAAATATTTTTCGAAGTCTTCCGCAGTTCCAGAAGTGTACATGCTGCCGATCGGGTTCAAGGTTTGATCGCCGATGTCCTCGAGTCGTTGTTTCATTTGCTGCTCTACATAAGTTAAACCCTGTCGAAGGTTGTCCTTGAAAGCGCCTTTGGTTTTGTTCTGGAGTTCTGTGAGTGATCGGTATTGCAAATAGGTCAATCCGAGGAGCGGAAGCAAGACGCCTACTGAGGTCAGTATCGTCAGCTTCTTTCGCAGCGACAGTTTGCTGATTGCATCTCGGAACGCACTGAGCGAGAGCATAGCGGGATTCTACAGAAAAGTTGCCACTCGTTCGTACCCGAATTGTAAAAAGTTGTCACCCCGCGATGTTTGTATGTACGAGCGTTCGCTAACATTGCATTCATTGACGTTCGCATTGATGACTGTCGTCATCTGCCATCTGGTGTATTCGCTAACGAAATCGTTAGTCTGCCTCTATAAGCTAAGCAATCGTAATAAACCTGCAACGAATTTCGACCGAAATTTCACACTTGGACCATTTCGCGCTTGCGGCACCGTGATTGCTAAAGGAACCGACATGAGGTCACGGCAAAAGGAGAACGTTATGAAAACTAGTTTGCTAACGAAAAAAGTGCTCGGAGTTGTATTTGGTTTATCTCTCCTCCTGGGTATCGGAATGACTTCGAGCTCCGAAGCCAAGGGCCAGTGGCAGGATCCGAACTGGCAACGAGAACAGATTAGGCGTCAACGCGAATATGAGCGCGAGCAACGACGCCGTAATCGTGATTATCGTAATGATGGTCGTTATCGTAATGATGGTCGTTATGACGATCGTTACGGGTACGGTATGTCTGCCAACGCTCGTCAGACTGCTTTGAATGCAGGCTACAACGAAGGTATCAAGGAAGGACGTAAGGACCGTTCGAGAGGTGAACGCTTCGAGTATCGCGATGAGGAAGACTATCGCAACGCGAACACTGACTACAATTCACGTTTCGGTAACAGAGAGCTGTACCAGCAGTATTTCCGTCAGGGATTTGTGAATGGCTACAGTGACGGATACCGAGGTTACTAACAACGCTGATTAGCTCAAAGGTGAAAGGGCGGGATCGGATTACGGTCCCGCCCTTTTGGTTACACAATCGGGAGCACTGCGCCAACTATACCGTCTACGGCCGCGACCAAACGTTTTAGATTGGTCAGTGTCTCCGCCACTTTATTGATGCTTTTAATTGTCTCCTGCAAATCAGCATTGATTGCGTCGAGTTCAGCGGTAGCTTTGATGAAGGCTTGTGTATTGTCATCAAACTGATTTTTTGACAATTGTAATTGACTTGCATCCAGGTCTTTCCGTATTCCATCAAGGGCTATCCGATTTGGCTCACCGGGCGACAAGCTTCCACGCAAAACATCAATTCGCGTAAGAACGTCGCCGATCAATTTGATCAATTCAAGACGCGTCATTTCTCGTTTGCTCCTTCCTAAATTTCACGCAGTGCCTGGATGGATTGACCAATACTCTTGGCACGAGCAGCAAAAGCTTCCATGGCATCTACAAGGGAGGCCAAATCCGTCACCTTGTGGCTTGATTTGGCATATTTGACTAAGGCTGTATGTGCCTTCTTCATCGCACCTATTGCTTCAGATGGGTTCGCATTCCCTAACTCTTCCCACCTATCCTCGTGAGCGCGTATCCGCTCAGCTAATGTTTTGAGCTTGTCTGAGTCAGCGCCTTTATCCAAAGCATTCCTGTAGTCATCGATTAAAAAAACGCGCGTGCCGGAAAAGAAACTCTTTTTACGCTCGTAGGCAATTACCATGTCACTCCGGATCGCCTCGAGCAATGCGTTTATGGGTTCTTCGCCGTTATTGATGGCCTTGGTGAGTGCGTCCGAAATTTTCTTTTCCACGATTAAGTTAACTATTTGTCCAACGATATTGGCGACTGGCCCAACAGCAGCTTTGAAATTTGCATCATCAGCACCCGAGAAACCGGAAACAGTATTCGATAGACTTTTTATAGCTTCTCCCAAATTTGTAGCCTCTGCCTTTACCTTTTCAGGAGCATCACTGTTAACCAGTTTTAGTAGCAGTTCTCCATAGGCGCCTAGTTGATCAAGTGCGTCTAATCGGGCTTGCAAACCCTCCTTACTGAAAACCTGGACAGCCTCGAGTTCGTCCAGCTTGATCGGTCCTCGCTGGCTGGCTTTCTCAAGAATGTAGTTTCCCCGCTCTACCTTATTTAGCTCACCTAGATAGATTTTTGTACCGGCAATTACTACAGCAGAAGAGTCTCTGAATTTCGTAATTGGTTCTTTGAAGCCCGCTGGCCCACACCCAATAGAAAAAAGAAGGACCACGAGCAACAGTGAAGCCATTATTTTTTTAGCGAGGGGCGGAATGAACATTCCAAAGCTCCTTTGAAATACTCGAATACAGGTTGCGGGTAACAAGGTCAGCCCCAGCACCCACTCATATATGGCGGGACACTCAAATTCATTTCTCCGGTGCTGTGGATGAAATGAATTTGCGCAAACCTCCATATTGCATGGAGGGTTTGATCAGCATGAGTGAACTCACGTCTTTTAACGAAAGCCTCGCGTTGGTGAGCATTGCCGGATTTGCAACTCAACGATCACTTGAACTGGCCGATCCGGTCTTTATTTCAATTTCGAAACTACCGCCGCTTGTAAAGTTGTTCGGCGATGAGAAAGCTGTCAAGACCTGGGGCATGGCTATCGCCGGCTTTGGAATCGGGTTAATCATCACGCTCTCAAATGGCCATTACGCGTTGCCGGGCTTAGGTACCAGGACCACTGTTTTGGTACTCGCACTCGCCATTAGCATGGGCTCGAACGCCACCAATAGCCTGGTGAAGTTCGGCGAACATGCTAAAGAGGCCCGCAAGAAAGAAGTTGAGCCATTGCCTGAGATCTCGGTCACTCCCAAGACGGTAACGGTCCGTCCAGGCGCGCGAATCAACTTTCTGGCATCTGTTTCAGTATCAGACGAGAAGGCTGTAACCTGGCGTGTCCTTGAAAGCGAGGGAGGGAGCATCACATCGGCGAGTGATGGCAATGGGGAATACACGGCGGCTGTAACTCCCGGTACATATCATGTGGCGGCTATCAGTGTGGCGAATCCCGCAGCAACTGCTACCGCTATTGTTACCGTGCAGTAAGCCTGAGCCTCAGCCTCAGCCTCAGCCTCAGTACACATGCCAATATCCTTTCGCGTATCCCTTGACACGTATATGCCTCTTGAGGCATATTCACGGTCATGGCGTCTGTATTCGAGATCATCGCGGAGCCGAACCGCCGTGCGATATTGAGTCTCCTCGTTTCGTCGGAACAGTCGGTGGGAGATATTGAGCGTCAACTTAGTCTGTCGCAGCCGGCTGTCTCAAAGCATCTGCGCGTGCTCCGCGAGGCTGGTGTCGTGGAAGCCACGGTGGACGCACAGCGCCGTGTCTACCGCCTTAAAGCCGAACAGCTTAAGGAGGTAGATGAGTGGCTCGCTCCCTTCCGTCAGCTTTGGTCCACTCACGTTGATGCTCTCGAACGTCACCTCGACCAGATGCCCCAATCAACGAAAAGGACGACAAAGAAAAAGAGATGACCGATCGTGAGCAATACACACCCGGTCCGGCCGGCGGCGCGGAGGTCCGGAAGGACGGAGACAACTGGACGCTCGTTCTTGTCAGAGAACTGCGTCACCCGCCGGAAAAAGTCTGGCAGGCGTTAACTGACCCGGCCCATCTGCGCGAGTGGGCGCCTTTCGATGCTGATGGGAACCTCGATACGGTTGGAGCAAAAGTGAAACTCACTACAGTGGGAGCGCCCGGGCCGCATGTTACCGAAACGACAGTCACGCGAGCCGACACTCCGAGGACACTCGAGTACAACTGGGGTGGCTTCGATATGCGTTGGGAGCTGGAAGCTACTGACGGCGGCACCCGGTTAACACTGTGGACCAACATCGATCGTCGCTTCATCTCAATGGGTGCTGCCGGGTGGCACATCTGCTTCGATGTGCTGGATCGACTTCTTGCCGGTCAGCCTATCGGACGCATTGTTGGACCAGACGTGATGAAGTTCGAGGGTTGGCAACGATTGAACGCCGAGTACGCAAAGCTGTTCGGTATTGAAAAACCGTGAGTCGAGGAGGTTCCAATGAGCTGGAACAAATGGATTAGACAGGTCCACCGCTGGATGTCCATCGCCTTTACAGTGACGGTCATCGCCAACATCGTCGTCTTATCCGTCGGACAAGGAAAGCAACTGCCGCCCGCATGGATAACTTACTCGCCGCTGCTCCCGCTCTTCCTGCTCCTGTTCACGGGTCTGTACTTGTTCGTGCTGCCATATGCCGGCAAGTGGCGCAGCAGGCAACGCGGATAGGAGAGCGACTACACGAGTCTCTGAACGTGGTGCAGTTCAAGAAAAACTTGATGGCCTATACAATTGGATTTACGTTGCAATTGTATTCGACTCACCGCGCGTGTCAGCGCCAAATACACCAAAGGTCATGAGCTTTTCAATGGCACTCTGTAGCTTATTGGCGGCATCATAGAGACGCTCCGAGCGTTGTTGTTCTCGCTGGCTCTGATCCCATCCGGCTACAAGATCTTCCAACTCTCGAAGCGCCTTTCGTAAACGGTCACTCGGGATGGGTCCTCAGATAGTTTTGCCTCATGACCTACTATTATCGCCCGCTGGCCGATTGTTGTGATTAAGTGCTCGTAGTGATCCATGGCAGCAGGGTTGTTTGGTAAGTTCTGTATTGCATTCTTGACAGTTTCCAGATGCTCTGCTGCTTGATCTAATTCTCTCCATCCGGTCTGTCGATTGTTGACTGCTGGTGCCCGCTTATCGCACCGTTCAACCAACTGCACGATTTCCTGGTGTTCTTCCCGGGATCTCCAGAATTCCAGTACGCCGGAAGTAAGGTTTCCGGCAGTCGAGAGTATCAACGCAGCCCAAAGTGCAATGTTGAGTCTCTTCCGGCGTTTCCGTCTTTGCTCACGTTGTTTTTCTTGTTCGTCCTTCTTCTTCGTATCATCTTGCTGATTTGTGTTGTCTGCCATATGTGCCTCGCGCTAAGGAAGGTTAGAGAGTTGGGTTGAGAATGATGTGTGCGGAAAGAGTTCACTTCAGCCTACATTCGAGTCTTGGGTCACTGCCATAAGGCTATTACGCCACGATCACTTGATTCTCTGCGGCGTCGAAATCAATCGTAATCTGCGTGTCGCGCAGGTGCGGGTTGCGGTTGAGATGGAGGGCCAGCGGCGTCACGATTTCCCTTTCGATAACTCGCTGCAACGGGCGCGCACCCAAGCGAGAATCAAATCCTGTTTGAGCCACGTGGTCCACGACAAGATCGGTCCAAACGAGTCTGATGTTTCTCTTCAACATTCCTTCGCGCGAGTTGAGGGCGTTTAGTTCCTTGATGGCTATGCGGCGGACGTTCTCTTTGTCGAGTGCACTGAAACTCAGCACCGCGTCGATACGGTTGTAAAATTCGGGGCGAAAGAAGGTTTGCGCGGCACGGTGGTAAGTCGACGAGGCGATTTCACCTGTGCCAAATCCTGGCGTTTCAGAAGCGACGGCGCCGAGGTTTGAAGTCATGATTATGACGGCGCTTTGAAAATACGTGGTGCGTCCAAATCGATCCGTTAGTCGTCCCTCGTCAAACAGGCTGAGCAACAGATCGAAAACACCTTCATCTGCTTTTTCGATCTCGTCAAACAGGACGACGGCGAAAGGTTGCCGGCGCATCTGGTTGATAAACTCGCTCGGCTCACCCCATGGTCCGGCAATTAAGCGTTCGGCGCTGCCCGGCAGCGAGTATTCGCTCATATCCAGACGGATGAATCGCTCGGAGTCTTCCGCCGCGCCGAAAAGAAAGCGGGCCAATGAGCGCGAAAGCTCGGTCTTGCCAACACCCGTTGGACCAGTGAATAGCAAAACACTGATTGGTCTGGCCGGATCATTCAATCCCGCCTTGAATGTCAGCACTGCACTCGTCGCTGCACGACACGCTTCGTTTTGCCCAACCACTTCATGCTCGAAGAATGCTTGTAGATCCCGCTCTTCCAACGAGACCTCGTCGCGTAAGAACAACTCCGGCAATCCAGTCGCTTTAACAAACGCACCGATGATGCGGTCGCTTGCAATCTCAGTAGCGCCATCCGACTTCGCGCGTTCGTAAAGCCGCGCAGTGAAGTTGACCGTCTTCCCCGGGAAAGCTTCGTAGGGCAGGAACCGCCGGAACAGTCGATAAATGAGGTTGCGATCGTCGCTCTTCGTACGCACTGGACTGTTTCGCTCAATATTTGTGCAGTAAGCGTGCAATGCCGAGAGAGCTTCGGATTGCGTGAAATCAGGAACTCGCAGAATTCGAAACGCGTCAACGAAGCCGGGCAACAGGCGACGACAGGCGTCGAGTCCCGCCGGTGTTGTTTCACTGACGATTCGCATTTCAGCTCGTTCGATGAACGGTTGGAAAAATGAAGCGATGCTGTTGGTAGTCGCTCCGCCGGTGTGGACCAGCTCCAGGAGATCTTCGAACGCGATGACTCCGTCGATCCGCGCCAACTCTTCAATCACTCGCTCGCAACGTTCTTCCCACTGGCCCAGGTATTTCATACCCGCAATGAGTCGTGCGGCACTCGAGGTCCAAAACCGGGGCAGCTTCGCCTGCTCCCCGTCCTCACTTGAACGTGCATCTCGTTCGACTATCCGCACGGCATCGACGAGTATCGACGTTTTACCCACACCTGACTCGCCGACGAGCAGCACGTTTGCTCGATCGCGTTGCAGTAACTGGACCAACTCTGAAACAAGCCGCTCTCGACCAAACGCGCGCGAAAAACTCGTTCGCATTTCGTCTGAGCCAAGAGGCGTCGCGACAAACTTGAGGTTTTGTATGTCAGGCGCCGTGAACATCGCGACGGAAGGCTTACCACCTTTTATTGCAAGCTCCTCCAGGCGGACGCTTTTTGGATTCAGAAAACGTCTGAGTTGCTGAGGAGTAGAATTTTTTAACCACTCTTGCGTGTAGGTCGTCACGAGGCCACGCAACGCATTCGCTTCGTAATAGTAAAACTGCACACCAAGCATCGGCAGCGCGCACACAAGCATTCCGCTCTGCTGGCGGCCATGCACACACGCGACGCGAAGCGGAAAAGATTCATCGCACGGGTACACTCGGCCCTTAAGTATGTACTCGGGACGCACCTCGACTCTGAATTCCACGAGCTGCGGATCGAGAAAGTCGGGAACGGTGCGCCACGGCGTCTGGTCGAAAGACCACGTGAGATACTCCTTAAGCTGGGCCAACGCTTCACGCGCCGTGCGACCAAAGCCGGCCAGTGGCATCGTCGGATCTTCCTCATCGTCGATCAAACGCGCCGAATATCGACCCGTGAAGTCTTCCCAAATCAAGACAGGAAATCGATGCATAAGCTGTTTTTCTCTGCGTAACCTCTGCGTTCTCTGCGTCTCTGCGGTTTACATGCGTTTTTAACCGCAGAGACGCAGAGAACGCAGAGGTTACGCAGAGAAATTAAATTCGCTCGGCGTTGGGAGCGCGGCGAGTATGAATGCACGGAGCTCGGCGCTTCCCATTTTGCCGATCGATAGTAACTGCGTACGAAGATCGAGTGTAGCCTCCGGTTCCGCGTAAACGCGAAGTACGGGAGGCAGACTCTCAAACTGTTCCTGACGCGCAGAGCCAACCGTTACGACAACTGGTTGGTAAGTTGGGCTATTGGAAACGAACAGGTGCGTGCCGACCTCGAGTGGCGCAAGCAAAGCGGCAAGCGGACCTTCCAGCAGGAGTGTTGCGACCTGCATGTGTGCGTGTGTGCCGGCATTTGTTTCGTTCGAGACCTTGATTACTTTGCAGTTGAATTCCTTCTCAAACAACGTGCGGTAGACATCGCGCAACTGTAAACACGCCGTTCGTCCAGTTGCATCCAGCGATGCGACTCTTATCAGTGTCTGCGGGGCACTGCCATCAACAATCGTCGATAGAGCATTCAGCAGAGCCGTCTCGTTGAGTAAGTCAACGAGATAGTCGTCGATGCTATCGCCGAAGGTCTCACTTTGAGGCAGTAGTTCACTGAGAAGCTGGTGCAGGTCGTGCGCAAATAGCCGGTTATCAAAGTTCATTGAAGCAGCCTTCGCGAGGCGGCGTTGATATCCCTTGTCGGCGGTGCGCCTTGAACGAGTGCCGGTGGGTTTTGATATATCGATTGGCCTGGCGCGTCTTTCATCCGCGCGATCGAGCATCCTTGATACGCGCCGCATTTGCTGTCGGAGGTTGATCCGCTGCATTTGCGTCATCGCCGACTCACCATCGCCCAACAAGATCTCACCCGCCGGATACAAACGATCTGCGAGTTCCTCGACGCGAATCAAAACATCCTCAATGCGGTCGAGAAATTCAGCGGTATCCGAGAGCGGAAGGCGGTTGCCCCCTGCGCGAGTCTCGACGATAGTTAATGTGCAAGCATCAACTTTAATACTTCCCTGATCGTCGTTAATAAAAACAATCAACGGTTGATCGGCAGGAGTTGCAGCCAGGCGCGCCGCAATCGGAGCGGTAACCTGGCGCTCGAGCGTTCGTTTGAGAGCACGAGCGCCGAGCTGCGGATGATAGCCGGCTTCGACCAGCAGATTCAGTGCGCCAGTCTCAACAACCAGCTTCACACCGCGACGGACCAATCCCTCGCGATTGAAAACATCTTCAATCAACCGGTTCGCAATCTTCTGCACATCCTCGCGACTCAAGCGTTCGAACGGCACAACGCGGCTGAGACGGTTGAAGAACTCGGGCTTGAAGAATTTCTCAGCCGCGAGACGATAAACTGACACATCACTTCGATTGGTCTGTCGAAACCCGACGTCACTCGCAGCTTCTCGCGCGCCAAGGTTCGAAGTCAGAATGATGATGGTGTTCGAGAAATCTACTAACTGACCACGCGCGTCAGTCAAACGTCCGTCACCCATCACACCAAGCAGAAGATCGAAAACGGCCGGATGCGCTTTCTCGATCTCATCAAAAAGCAAAACGGCAAAGGGCGACCGTCGCACGGCGCTCGTAAGTAATCCTTCCGGCGCGTCGAGAGTTCCGGTAAGCCGTGCGACCGAGTAGTAACTGCCAAACTCATTCATGTCGAAGCGAATGAGGCGCTCGCGATCGCCGAATAAATAGTTAGCGAGTGCTTTGGCACACTGCGTCTTGCCGACACCTGTCGGTCCTAAGAACAGGAACGAAGCTATCGGCCGGATGCTGTCATTCAAGCGAGCCTTCGCGATTGTTACGGCATCGGCGCACGCAGTCACGGCCGCCCCTTGACTGATTACTTCGCCGCTGAGCGCTTCGATCACCCGAACGTAGTCGAGCTCCGATCGATCGTCGAGAAAATTCACGCTGAGACCGCTTCTTGCAGAAAACTCTTCCAACGCTGCGGCGCGAGTCACTTCACCGAGTTTGTGTTTTGTGGCTAACGACTGAAGCAAACGCGCCGCTTTACCGGGAAACGCCGCGTCAGAAACATAGCGACGCGTCAGATCGATCACAGTGGGCAATACGTCTGAGTGAAAGCGCGTATCGTGCTGTCGCTCCAGCGTGCGCCGCGATCCGAGCAACGTGTGCAGATTCTTTGCTTCGTTTGGCTCCTCGATTCGCACCACCTGAAAGAGATCAGCGAAGCTGCGATCGAGCTCCTGAAGCACGCGAAAGGCTTCCGGCGTCGACTCCGCAATCACGCGCACGTCGCGACGTTCGAGATACGGCTTAAGTACGTGAGCCACACTCAACTGCGACGAGCTCGTACGACCCGCATAGAACAAACCAATCACGTCATCAAAATACAACGTGTGATGTTTGCGCTGGCTCTCTTTCAGAATCGCGAGCAAACGGCCTTCCCATTGGCCCAGGTAAGACATTCCCGATATCAGTCGCTGGGGCGAGATCAGCCAGACGTCACCGGTAAGGTCGGCGATGCTCGCGATATGCATCGTTAGTTCGGATGTTCGACGGCGGTCCATGCGACGCCGAACAAACTCATGTATGACCGCAGTTTTGCCCACCAATCGTTTCCCGATAACCAGCACCGGACGCTGATCGCTGTCGCTGAGCAAGGTCGAAAGCTCATTTACTTCAGCTTCACGATTGATCGCATGGTCCAAATCATCCGGGTAGAGCGAATTGAGCGAACGACCTACACGTACCAATTCGGCAGCGCCCGCAACTTCCTGCACTTCACCAATAGCAGCGAAGAAAGTCTCCACTGGCGGCGCGTATAGGATGGGAATATCTATTGATACTTCGATGGATGTTATCCATGCCTTGCCGTGGACATTGTTTATGTCAGGCTGCACAACCTCATTGCCAAAGCGTCGCGCGAGCAGACGATAGTGATCGGTGAGTGCGTCCTGGACTCTGTCGCGAATCGTTTCACCGCGTGCGATTTCCACCCAGACTTCGGGCACGCTGGGAGTCCATGCGAAACGACGATTGAATGCCGAGAGGATTATGAATAGATGACGCAATTGGAAGCGTTTTTTGGCGACTTCGACCGGAAACTCCAGCATTGTTTCTTCCAGCGGTGGATAGAAACTGTAGGCGGCCAACTCCTCGTGACGCGCAACGCGTGCGAGCTGTCCCAACTCTTCACGTAAGGCGTTCGTAAGTCGCGCCGTTGCGCGTTGCAAGCTGACGTCTTGTTCGATGGGGCGTGGAAAGAAGAGCGGGCGCAAGCTCACCGGGCGCACGTGTTGGAGCATGGCAACCTCCGGTTTCCGCTCCTCAACATAAATCGGAACTCTGATGTTCATTCGTCTCTAGTATGGGAAATGGAGCGCAGTTAAAAAAGAACAAGTCAGGAAGAGGGGCTTGCCCCCGCTTGTCCAACCCAAGCAACGGCGAGGGCAAGCCCCTCTTCCTGACTTGTTCTAGTCCAACGCGTCTCATTCGTCTATCAGTTTTTCCGCCGCACGTTGCAGTTGCTGGTCCAGGAAGTAGGCAAGCACGGCCGGCAAATTCATACGCCAGTTCAGCCGCGTCGCCAGCGAATGATCCTCGACGTACATCTCGGCACGCTTGTATGTACGTCGACACGCGCCAACATTCGCCGGCTGGATCGCGCCGCGCCGTTCTAAAGTCGACGGCGGGTGATACTCATTCACCACATCACTCGTATGAACAAAGACCGGATTGCTTGTCTTGCCTTCGACGAAAGTATGCAGCCCGTACTCGAGCGCCCACATCGCAAAAGCACTCTCGCCGTCCAGCCTGAAAACAATTGCATTGCAGGCATCCGGCTTGTGCCGGAGAAACTCCGCCGGCTTGTTCGTTTCCGCGCGCACTACCTTTCGCCCGAACAGGTCAAACACCTTCGGCTCCTCATCTTCATCCCTCTTTTTTAGATTTCCACGATCATCCAGCAACTCTGCCGGCAGGTTCGACGTGAAATGAGATACCGTCACCTGCATTTCCATATTAACTGCCGTCTTGTAATAGGCTTGCGCCAACTCAAAGAGCGCATCCTTGTTCTCACTGTAAATCGCCATCGTCACACGATTCGGATGTGCGAACCGCAGATCGAGTAGTTGCCGCAGCAATGTCTGTAAACCCGTTTCGATTTCCTGGATCACGTGAATCTGTTCGGCTGCCAGTTGAACGGTCTCCCCGCTATACAACATGAGCAGCGCCTCGTCTTCAGCGTTCGCGCTTTTTGATGCGAGCTCGCTGAGCGTGGCCATCTTCCGTTGATACTGTGGCAGTAAAGCCAGCACGGCAGACTCTTTCGGATTCACCACCGTAAACCTGACCTGAACGGTCTTATCCTTCACCTTTGCGCGCCGCGCCGCTTTCTTGACCCGTCGCTCGAGCTCGTGCAATCGCCAGATGGTGTTTTGCAACTCAATAACTGCCGAACTTCGTCCCAGCCGCACGATGCGACGGCGTAGTTCACCGAGACGATCGACTCTCGCTACCAGACTCAAATCGTCACGAGCTGATTTACTTTCCCCGCTTATCTCAACTGCCAGCCGCCCGGACTTCACATCCACGTTCGCAGTCAGCGCAGTTCGCTTTCCTTCTGCGGGCCGGCGGTTGAGTTCAACAGAAAGCGGCAGTAGTAGCTCACGTTCGATCAGACGTTTGAGCGGACGGGCGCCGTAATGCGCGTCATAACCACGACGCGCCAACACTTCCAGCGCTTGCGGCGAAGTGCGCAACGCAACACCACGTCGCAGCAATCCATCGCGTAGCTCGACCAGCTTCAACTCTCGCACCGCAATCTGTTCAACCGTTTTCGGGTCAAGCGGAAGAAACGGCACGATGTGATCGATGCGATTGAAAATTTCCGGACGCAGAAACTCCCGAACGGCTCGAGTGAAGTGTCTCTGCGCCGCGCGATCAGAATCACTCAGGGTTTGATCGCTTGAATCGAAACCTGCTCGTGGACGTCGAAACTTTGCTGCACCCAGATTCGAAGTCATCACCACGATCGAGTTAGTGAAGTCCGCAACTCGCCCGCGGCCGTCAGTCATGCGTCCGTCGCCGAGTGTTTGTAAAAGTAAGTCGAAGAACGAATGATGTGCTTTCTCAAACTCGTCAAACAAAACGACGCTGAACGGTTGCTCGCGTATGCGTGCGGTGAGCGTGCCTTCGTTTCCGGTGACGCCGCCGACGAGGTGAGTCACAGCCAGCGCATCCGCGTATTCGCTCATATCAAAGCGCGCCATTCGGTTTTCATCACCAAAGAAGAAACGAGCGAGTGACTTCGCCATCTCGGTCTTACCGACACCGGTTGGACCAGCAAACAACAGCGATGCAATCGGACGTCGCGGGCGGGTGAGTCCAGCCTTCACCGTGGCGAGTAAATCCACAATTAGACGAACCGCGGCAGACTGTCCGATGACGCGCTCTTCAAACCACTTGGCGGTGCTTTCGGTATCGAAGATCACGTGATCGTCGAGTAGAAACAACGGCAGTCCTGTCTCGGCGGCAAAGGCGTTGATTACTTGACTGTTG
>Ga0134121_10001753_pt1 | contig 19910 bp, 17 predicted proteins | sample KB301_FD_96463 | JGI IMG/M metagenome (GOLD analysis project Ga0134121, IMG submission 96463) | Terrestrial soil microbial communities without Nitrogen fertilizer from Kellogg Biological Station, Michigan, USA - KB3-0-1 | ecosystem: Environmental > Terrestrial > Soil > Unclassified ... | reverse complement strand
TTTCCCAGAAAGACTTTGTTGCGATCAAACCGCTGAGGCAGGACCAGTTCAGGGTCGATGTTCAGGAACCGGAAATCCTGCGGCATCACGCCGATTACGGTCCGGGGTTTCGAGTCTATATTAAGACTGCGCCCGATCACGGACTTGTCACCGCCGAAGCGCCGCTGCCAGTATCCGTAGGTTAGCATTACGGTTTCGGGCGAGCCGGGAGTGTCATCGGCGAGCGAAAACCAGCGTCCGATCGCCGGCTGGACGCCTACAGCTTGCAGGACGCCGTAGGTAACGAACAGGGCCCGGAGCTGTTCCGGGTCGCCAACGCCTGTCACGCTTGCCCCGCCGTTCGACCAAATGCCAATGTCCTGAAAAGTCTGGTTCTCCTCGCGATAGGTGAAGTACATGGTCGGAGAACAGTTGATATTGCCCCCGATCGAAGGTATCCCCGGCGCCAGGTGCCAAACACCCACCAATTCCTGAGGGTGCGGATAGGGCAGGGGCTTGATCAGTACGCCGTTCACGACGCTAAAGATGGCCGTGTTAGCTCCGATGCCCAGAGCCAGGGTTACCAGCGTGATCGCGGTAAACGTCGGCGCCAGTCCGCACCGGCGGAACACCTGTTTGAGTACCCTCATGGCAAGTATTACGATGCCGAACGTCTTCAGGATGCAAGAATTTTAGCGTGTGAGGCAGGTTTTCAGCCTGCGCCCAGGATCCCGCCTCACCAGCGTAAGACACCCTACAGGCCGTAAAGCGACCTACCGATGGTCTGGTCAGTGGATCGCCGACTGCATAGCCGCGCCCTAGCCGATCTGGAAGTACAAGTGATACGGCTCAAAAAGCGTGAACAGTATGTTCCCGGCAGGATCCATGACGTCTCCGAGACAGGGCTCTGCCTCATTCTGCCGTGCGAACTCCGCGCCGCGGAGCTGGTAAAGCTGGAGGCCGCCGACAGCACTTTGTTTGGCCATGTGATCTATTCGAAATGGAAGCGAAACGCGTTCCGGACCGGCATCGAGGTGGAGCGCGTGCTGCTCGGTGGAACGGATTTAGCGGATCTCCTGCGGTCCGTTTTGCGCGACACGATGCCTGCGGTTTCACTGTCGCGGTAGTGCTAGAATCGAGTTCTCCCCCCAAATATATGCAGCGCGCTGGGAGTCTTTTCGGAAAACTGTCGCCGGACGTGGCTGATCCGGAAACTCGCGCGCGTGCGGCTTGGACCCTGGCGGCGGGAAAGAAGATCGCCCGCCACACGCTTGCCTCGGCTCTGGTGCGGGGCACCCTGATCGTCGAGGTGGAAGATTTCATGTGGCAGAAGCAGCTCAACACCTTGCGGCATTTTCTATTACGAAATCTGAAAGAAGCGCTGGGGGAAGATCTGGTGACGGAGATCGACTTCCGGCCGATGCCTCCGAGGAGAAAACCGCAGCGCGCGGAATCGGCGCACGGCAAGAGTGACGCAATCCTGTCCGATGGAATCAATGATCCGGTGATGGCCATGCTGTACCGACAGTCGAAGAAGCGGGGCACGGCGTGAGGATTACCGAAGAGGAAGTGCGGCGCGTAGCGGAATTGGCCAACCTGGCGCTGACCGAGGAAGAAATCGTTCGCATGACGCAGGACATGGACGGGATTCTCGGGCACATGGATAAGCTGAACGAACTGGACACGTCGAGCGTGGAACCGATGTCGCAGGTCCTGAGCATTGTTTCTAACTCTTCGGGCGCCGAGGAGACCGCGACGTTGCGCGCGGACATCGAGCGCAAGCCTCTGGGGAATGCGGACGCGCTGGCCAATGCTCCGGTAGCAGGGCAGGGATATTTCAAGGTCCCCCGGGTGATTGAGAAGTGAGCGCGACCGTCGATTCCATTCGGGCCGACCTTCTGGGCAAGAAAATCAGCGCTGAGGAAATCGCGCGAGACGCGCTGAAGTTTGCCGAGGCTGAGAATCCCAAGACCAACGCCTATTTGACATTTGCGCCCGAACGGGCGCTGGCACACGCCCGCGCCGTGGATCAGAAAATCGCCGCGGGCCAGGATCCCGGGCCGCTGGCGGGCGTGCCTATCGCCGTGAAGGATGTGATTCTCACCCGCGGGCTCCGCACCACGTGCGCGTCGCGGATGCTTGAGAACTATATTCCGCCCTACGATGCCACCGCGGTGATGCGCATCGAACATGCCGGCGGCGTGATCATCGGCAAGACCAACTGCGACGAGTTCGCCATGGGCTCATCCAATGAAAACTCAGCATTTGGACCTGTCCGTAATCCGGTGGCGCCGGACCGCGTGCCAGGCGGATCGAGCGGCGGATCGGCCGCGGTTATTGCGCAGGGGACGGCGGTCCTGTCGCTGGGATCCGACACCGGCGGGTCGATCCGGCAACCGGCGTCGTTCTGCGGCGTGACCGGTGTAACACCTACATATGGTCGCGTGTCACGCTACGGGCTCACGGCGTTCGCCAGCTCCCTCGACCATATCGGACCGTTTTCACGGACCGTGCGGGATTCCGCGCGGCTGCTGCAAGTGATGGCGGGGCGCGATGAGATGGATTCGACGTCGGCGTTCGCGCCGGTGCCGGATTACGTAGCGGCGCTCGACGGAAATATTCGGGGAATGAAACTCGGCGTCCCCAAGGAGTTTTTCGACGGCCTCGCGAGCGACACGGGCGACATAATCCACGCGGCGATTCAAAGGCTTCAGAAACTGGGCGCCGAGATCCGCGAAATCCGGCTGCCGCACACTCCCTACGCCGTGGGAGCCTACTACATCATCTGTACCGCCGAAGCGAGCTCCAACCTGGCTCGCTACGACGGCGTTCGTTATACGCGGCGTTCCGAAACCGCGGGCAGTCTACAGGAGATGTATCGCCAGACCCGCGACGAAGGGTTCGGAGCCGAGTGCAAACGCCGGATCATGCTGGGAACCTATGTGCTGAGCGCGGGCTACTACGACGCCTACTATCTGAAAGCCCAGAAAGTGCGGGCGCTGGTGGCGCGCGACTATGCGCAGGCGTTCGAACAGGTGGACGCGATCGTGGGTCCGGTGTCTCCATTTCCGGCGTTCAAACTGGGCGAGAAGGTCGACGACCCGACGGCTATGTATCTCTCCGATATCTACACGGTGACGGGAGATCTGGCGGGCATCCCGTGCATGAGCGTGCCCAGCGGTAAAACCGCGGAGGGATTGCCGGTGGGTTTGCAGATCCTGGCGAATCACTTTAACGAGACCGCCATGTTTCGTGTAGCGGATGCGTTTGAGCGGGCATCTACTTAGGGCCGGGCTAAAAGCCCGGCTGCAGGCTGAAAGCCTGCCCCACCAAAACTGAGAGAGAATCAGATTATGCCCTTTACACTACCTGCATTGCCCTACGCTCCGGATGCACTGGAGCCCCATATCGACAAGATGACCATGGAAATCCACCACGGCAAGCACCATAACGCCTACGTGACGAATCTCAACAAGGCTCTGGAGTCCGCGCCGGCGCTGGCGTCGAAGAGCATCGAGGAATTGCTGGCTAACAACTGCGCGATCGTGCCGGAAAACATTCGAACGGCGGTTCGCAACAACGGGGGCGGGCATTGGAATCACAGCATGTTCTGGCAGATCATGGGCCCGGGCAAGGGCGGCGCGCCGGTAGGCAACCTGGCCTCGGCGATCAATGCTGCTTTCGGCACGTTCGAGGCGTTTAAGGAGAAGCTTTCGGCGGCAGGAGTGTCGCGGTTCGGCTCGGGCTGGGCGTGGCTGATCAAGACCGGATCTGGTCTGGAGATCGCGTCGACACCCAACCAGGACAATCCGCTCATGGAAGGCAAGCACGCGGTGCTGGGCGTGGACGTGTGGGAACACGCCTACTACCTGAAGTACCAGAATCGCCGGCCGGATTACCTCGCGGCGTGGTGGAACGTGGTGAACTGGCAGGAAGCCGAGAAGCGCTTCAACGCTGGAAAATAGGCCCCGTTGGTGTATATACTGCACGATCATGCGCATAGCATGTATACGCCGCGGCCGTGATCGCCCAGCGTGATTCTGATCGCCGCGGACGAACCCAATTTCACGACTTGGGACTCCAACGGCGGCGGGGCGCAGAACGCCATTGTGGCTCGCGCAACCCGAACTTCAAAACTGGAGTCGGGCGACGATGGTGCCGTTGCGCGGCAACTGGGATGCGTTCACCTGTCCGGCCGTTCCGAACGAGGTGCTGACCCAGCCGAATCCGGCCGTAGTCTGACCCGTCGTGGCGTTACGCTGCTGCGTTGCCAGCGCGTTGGTTGAGACCGGATCCTGGACGCGGTAGCGGTTGAATACATTGCTGAACTCTATCCGCACGTTGGCCGTGACTCGCTCGGTGATGCGGAAAGTCCGGCCGAACGCCATGTTCTCCACCGGACGGCGCTGATAACGATAGTCGTTGTAGTAAGCGGCCGACGTGCCCCATTGCCCGGCAGCCGGCTGGCTCCACGCTTTCGGATTCAGCACGAATTCCGCGTTGGGGTCGAAGCAGTGGCAATCGAGGTCCTGCGTGAACAGCGGCTGGCCAGCCACGCGATTGGCGAACGACAAGGTGCCGGTATTGCGAAGCAGCAGGGGATTTAAGGCGTTCTGTGCGGATGGCGAGAGAATGGGAAGGCCGCTGGCATATCCCACGAAAACGCCCAGGGTCCAATCGCGGGCCGCCCACGACGCGGTTTTTCCCGGCAACCCGCCGCCGAACTTAAATGCTGGAACCGTGTAGTTCAGCGCGGTATTAAACAACAAGGGCTGATCGTAGCCGGAGAGGTACTTGTTCTGCGCCCGGTTCAAAACATCGTTAATCGCGGCGCCCCCCAAGCTCAGATTGCCCGGCGAGGAGTCCGCCGCCAAAGTGAGCGTCCTTTGCCAGGTGAACACACTGGTGAAGGATAGGCCGGAGGAGAATCGCTTGGTCACCTTGGCCTGCAGCGAGTCATACCAGGTCTTGCCCAGCGGCGACCAAAGATCCTGAACGGAGGTGAACTGCGGGTACGGGCGCAAGGACTGGGATACGTTGGCGGTCGCCGGAAATCCGCTGTAAGGAAGCCTGGTGCTGAACCCCCTCTGAGTCGCTACCGGGGAATTCAGACGGGACGTCAGCAGCGTCCGGTCATCGGCATTGTTCAGATCCAATCCATAAAGAGAAAGGATCTGTGGCGTGAGGGCGTTCACATCGATGAGGGCGGGAGCCGGCCACCACACCCCGCGATTTCCGACGTACGCGGCTTCCACCGCGAGATTCTTGCCGATTTCGCGTTGAAGCCCGATGCTCCACTGAATCTGCCGGGCGGGCCGGCCGGCGTTCTGATCGACGGCCACTTTGGGCGCCGTGAGAGTGCCCGGCACCGGGAACTGTCCCGGATTCAGGTCGGGCCAGGGCTGGGGTGCGAACGGGATCCCGTTCTGTAACGTCATGAGGGGCTCGCCGAACGCGGGTGCGTTGACGTCCACCGGTACGGGAATATTCGCGCTAGCCCCGTTGTTATCGGGTGTCCCGTTGTAGACCACGCCCCAACCCGCGCGCAGCACGGTCTTGGCATTGATCTGGTAGGCGGCGCCCAGCCGGGGCCCGAAAGCGTAAGGATAATTCTTGGCGTAGTTGCAATTGCAGTGTCCCGGCCCCTCGCCTTCGAAGATTACGGCTCCCAGGTGGCCGCCCGCGGACGGGTTCGGCGCTCCCATCGAGAAGTTGGGAATGCGGCCGTACTGCTCCCGAAGATAGGTCCCATAGTCGTAGCGAAGACCATAATCCAAGGTAAGCTTGCGGCTCAGTTTCCAGGTGTCCTGTGCGAAAAATCCCCACATCGATTTTCCCAGGCGCAGATACGGTGGGTATGCTACCCGGGCTGAGTTGACCCGGCCCATCATGAAGCTGGCGTAGGGGAACCCCACGGTGCCGCCGAGCGTTTGGGATTGGGTGGAGGGAAGTCCGGTTTCCGCGGCACTGAAGGTATACACGCCGTTGGTGGAAGAATACAGCAGCGTCGGAATTCCCTCGATGCGCATTTCGCCGCCGAATTTGTAAGTATGGTTGTCCTTGACCCAAGTCAGGCTCGTGTTGGCGGTGGGCTTCTGATAATAAATGTTGCGGTTGGTTCCGCTACTCAATGTTTTCACGCCGCCCTGGGCGTTGCTGGCCCCGACAAATGAAGGGAACATGCGTGGGACCGTCGCCCCGCGCAAACCCAGTTCCTTCTCGGCGTTGTAGTTTGTAACCGCCTTGTCGTCACCGAAGAACTCATCCTGATAACCGATGCCGAAATGCAGCAGCACCGACGGCGTCATGGTGCGCTCGTAATTCAGCCGGTACATATGCGACGTGATGAAGGTGCCGATCGCCTGCGTGATCGGTTCCGGCAATCCGTCCGCTCCGCCGGTTGTATTGGAGTACTGGCTGCCCGTTTCGATCCTCGAGAAGAAGAAGGATAGCTTGTCTTTCGCGCTGAGGCTGTGATCGATCTTGAACGACGGCACGCTGGTCACGCGGTCGCTTAGGTACGGGTAGATGCCGTTGTTGACCAGGGAGTTCGGCTGGGCATTCGGCAGCGGAATCAGGGCCTGAACTTTGAGGAACACCGGATCCATCGCGCTGCGTGGAACCAGGTTGTTGGCGAACGGATCACGGATGATCTGTCCGTTGGGGGCTACGCTTTGGGTGGCCGGGTTGTAGACCGTGCCTTCCGGAATCGGACGGCCGATCGGATCGCAGTTCGGCGTGGCGGAGGGGCAAAGATTGCGTCCGGTCAGGGCACGCGCGAAATTGCCGTCGCGGTAGGCCTGAATGGGAACCGTGACCGACTGGGCATTGATGTTCTTGAACTCGCGGAATTGCTCCCAGTTGAAAAACAGAAAGGTCTTGTCATGCCCATTGTAGAGCTTGGGAAGCAGCACGGGTCCGCCGAAAGTGAATCCGTAGTTGTTTCTCCGCTCCACCGTCCGGATGTGTTCGTTGGGATGGCTTGGATTAACGGTGAACGGCACGCCCGCGTTGAATACCTCATTGACGAAATAATCGTAGAGCGTCCCATGGATCTGGTTGGTGCCCGACTTCATCGTGTAATTGAAGAAGCCGCCGCCCACCTGCCCATACTCCGAAGCGAAGTTGCTGGTCTGAATCGTCACCTCTTGGATGGCGTCCACACTGGGTTGCACTTGCGCCGGGACCGCCGCAACGTATCCGTTACTGGCGTCCTGACCCTCGATGCGGAACGAGGAGGTGTTATTCGGCGCGCCGTTGACCTTGAGATTGTTATTCGCGATAAGGAAGGTGCCCGGAACCAGCTGCACCACCGAGGTCGGATTTCGAATACTGGAGCTGCCGGCGGCAGCGCCCACGGACAGGATGGGCAGGTCATTCAGGCGCTGGCCAGTGACGTTGTGGCTCATTTCGCCGCTCTCGGTCTTTAGCAACGTGGCCGCCTCGGTCACCGTGACCGAGTCTGCCGTCGAGCCGACCTCCAGGCTGACGTCGATACGCAGGGTCAACGCCACTTCTACCTGCAGACCTTGGCGGATATACTTCTTGAAGCCCGGCACTGCGACGGAGATCTCGTAGGAACCGGCGGGCAGCTGCGAGAGCGTGTAGTTGCCGGTCGGAGTGCTTTCAGTCGAGTACTTAGCACCAGTGCCCACGTTGCGGGCTTCCACCGGAGCGCCCGCGACGATGGCGCCGGCCGGATCGGCGACCGCGCCGGTAATCGTTCCGCGATCGCCTTGCGCGAGCGCAGCCGAGGCGCACAGGACTACACACATCGCGAGTATCAGGGCACGCATGACCTACCCCCCCAGCCAGTTATTTGAAGTCGTCCAAAGCCGAGCCCCTACTCCAACTCAAGCCGCAACGGGGAGTTTACTGCCGTGGTGGCGTGGTGTCAAGGCTATGCCGAGGCCTTTTGGTGCTGGAGGTAACTACTCTCCGTCCACCGAAAATGCCAGCAGGACGTTGCCGGGCATGCCCCCGGCGGTGGGATATCCCGAATTGACGAACAGCATCCCGTCGGCGATAGCGGGACCTGGGCCATCGATCGCCCCGCCGTGCCCCGGGACGCCGTTCACGGTTTCGTACGCTTGCGCGGTGTCGAAGTCCCAGACGATCTTGCCGTCGGCCGACGAGTACGCCCGCAGGTGGCCGTCCACCGATCCCGAAAATGCCACGCCCGGGATCGCGGTCACCGCAGCCGATTGCGCCGGACTGCAGCGCGAACGGTTGCCGCAAGCCTCCGGCGCCGTGTACCAAACCTTTTCGCCGTTATCGAGACGCAGAGCGAACATGCCGCCACCCTGCTTGGGATCGGCGTCGGTGGACGTGCTGTAGGTCAGCATGATGCGTCCGATATCGGACACGGCCACGTACACATGATTCGAATCCGCCGCCGAGCCCCACTGGACGCCGCCCATGGTTCCGCCCTTGCCGACCCGCGTCTGCCACAGGACTTCGCCTTGATTGTCGGGATCGACCGCGTAGACCACACCCGATTTCTGCCCTGCGACCAGGGCGCGTTTTCCATTTGGTAGCGTCACCAAGATCGGCGATGATCCGAAGTCGAAATCCGGGCCGTTCGATTGCGCGCAATTGGTTTTGTCGGGCAGCCGGCATGCGGCGGTGTACGCATCCTTCGGCGTCATCTGCCGCGACCACAGAATCTTCCCGGAGTTCAAGTCCAGAGCGACAAAGGCATCGCTCAGGCGGGTAGCCGGATCGGTGTAGTTATTGCCGGTGGTGACGTAGACGGCGTTTCTTCGCGCGTCGATGGCCGGGGTGCTCCACACGGACACGCCGGAGGGCGCCCACAGCTGCGCGCCGGCTTTATTCTTCGTGGTGCGCTTCGGCTCGTCGACGAGGAACGTCTTCCAAACCTGTTTCCCCGTGGCTGCATCCAGCGCGACCACGCTTCCTCGGAAGCGACAGCACTCGTACTTGGGATCGGCGCCGGAAGCTTCCTCGCCGCTTCGAATGCCGATGTAGATCCTTCCGTTGTACAACACCGGCGAGCTGGTGATGCCCGCGACCGGAAACGCGTCCGCCTTGGTCTTCCAGATCTGCTTCCCGGTGGCCGCATCGACTCCGTAGACGTTCGCTTTACCGTCTCCGAAGAACGCGACATTATTCGCGCCTACGGTCACGGCGGTGCGAACCCCCGTTTCAGCCTCGAAATACCAGTGGACGCATCCGGTCTGTGCGTCGAGCGAATAAACTTTGCCGCCCGGGCTGCCGACGAACACGCGCCCGCCAGAGATGGTGGGCTGCGAATACGCCTGAATATCGCCGGGGAATGCAAAGGCCCACTTCACTTTGAGGCGTGAAACCTGATCCGCGTTAATACCCGGCGTGTTCTGGAATCGGCTGTTGTTGTTGTCAGCGCCCCACCCGATCCATGAAGCGGCTGTTGATCTGAAGGGAGCCGATGACTCGGGGCACCTCGCTTTGGCCGAAGGCGTGGTCATCAGCGGCTGCCCGATCGGTTTGCCGCTGACGAATTCCGCGATGGCGCGGCGATCCGCCGTAGTGAGGCGGACCGCCATGCTGATCATCGGTCCGGTTTCCATGGCCGCCAGAACGCGATCGGCGGACATGGACCGGAGCGCATCGCGGCCGGGCGCGCGATCGTTGCCGCCGTTATGACACGACGCGCAAGTGCGATCGTATAGTCCCGAACCGTCTTGCGCCGAAAGCAATCCCGCGGCAACAATTGCGGCGGTCGCTAACGAGCGGATCATTAATTGATCGCGAAACAGTACAGCTTGCCCGCGCCGCCCGTTGCGACCAGGTTCTGCTGGCTGCATCCCTGGCTGGGATGCACCGAGTTCCAGGAGGCGTTCCCGCCGCCTAAGCGGTCGAAGTGGCCGAGCTGGGCCGTCCCCATGCCGCTGCTGGTCCAGTTGCTGCAGGTGTGGTCGGCGGCATCCGTATACGCCCGTCCGTCCGGCTGGGAGCCGGTGAGGATATCATGCTCGTTCGGAGTATCGCCGACGCCGTTGAGAATCTCACCCTTTTCGCTCAGGGCCGTAGTCTTGGTAATCCGGTTACCCATGCGGGCGATCTCCAGGGTATCGCCGTGCAGCTCGGCGAGGTTGGCAGCGATCACCTGGCCTTTGGCGTTGGCCCATGGACCGTTTCCGATGCGATCCCGAGCGTTGACCGCACCCGCGCCCTGCGTACTGAGATAGGCGTGCCAAGTGCTACTGCCTCGTCCCGCGGCCGCGGCGAGCATCTGGCAATGCGCGTCCGCTCCCGCCAAGCCGCCCAGATCGGCGCCTTTTCCAGTGCCCACACTGGTGACAAAGAAGCTCATCGGCGGGGGAGCTGCCGGCGCTTTACCTTTGCCGTCACCTTTGCCTTTGCCATCTTTGGCCTGCCCAAAAGCAGTCAGTGAGCACAGCAACAAAGCCGCAGCGCCCAAAACGAATCGAGTGTTACGCATAGTGTTCTCCTTATTCGAGTGAAAATGCCAACAAGACGTTTCCGAAATTATTGCCGCTGACTGCGTATCCGGACCCTATGAATAACATGCCGTTCACGATGGTGGGGCCGATGGAATTAATTGCGCCGCCGTGGGCCGCGACTTTGTTGACCGTATCGAACTCCCGTGCCGTATTGTATTCCCAAATGATTTTTCCGTCGGCAGTCGAAAGAGCGTGCAGTACTCCATCCGATCCCGCCACGAACGCGACGCCGGGGATCGCGCTGACGGCCGCCGCGTTGTTCACCCGCGCGCCCCCCTTTGCCAGCGGCGTGTACCAGACCTTTTCACCCGTGGCGAGCTTCAGAGCCGACATGCCGCCGGAGTTGAGCCCGTAATATACGTTGCGATCGTCGGCCGCGCCGCCCCACACGATTCCGCCCAGCCGCGCAAACCCAGTCGCCCCCGGAGGAGGCGGCGGAGCCGCATTGGTCATCCACAGCAGCGCGCCCTTCTTATCCGGATCCAGAGCGAAAACGCGGCCGTCCTTGGCGGCCGTGAGCAGGACTCTCTTGCCATCCGGCAGGGTCTTCAGGATCGGTGAGTTCCCGATGTCCAGATCCGGGCCAGGATTTGTGGGGCAGTTATCGGACTTGTTGACCCCGCCGCCGCAGCCGCCAAGGAATGCGTCATTTTCCTGGATCTGGTAGTGCCACAGTTCCTTTCCGGTTTTCAGATCCAGAGCCATCACGGCATCGCTGGTTTTCGCCGCAGGCTCGGTTTCCGCGTCGCCCGTGCCGAAATAGATCGCGTTGAGCTTGGTATCGATGGTTGGGGAGTTCCAGACCGATCCGCCCGCGGGTGCGTAAAGCTGCACGCCCTTGGAGTTCTTTCGAACCGGTTTCGGATCTTCCATTACGTAGGTTTTCCAGAGGCGCTCGCCATTGCTGGCGTCGAACGCCACCACGCTGCCGCGCGAGGTGCAACAGGCATAATCCGGATTCCCGGCCTGAAATTCTTCCGAAGACGACACGGGCACATACACCTTCCCGTCGTGGAAGATCGGCGCCGCGGTGATGCGCGCGATAAAATGATCGTCCGCCCTGGTCGACCAGATTTGCTGCCCGGTCTGCGCATCCAGGCCGTAAACGTAGGTGCGGAAATCGCCGAAGAACACACCGTACTTGGTGGCGCCCTTGCCCTTCACCGGACCGACGCTGAGCGCGCCTCGAACCGCCGCTTTGGTCTGGAACGACCAGTACACGCAGCCGGTCTTGGCATCCAGCGAATACACGTAGCCGGTGTCGGTGCCCAGAAACACACGTCCCGAAACGATGGTCGGCTGGTTGTATTGGGATAAGCCGGTGGGAACGCCGAACGCCCACTTGAGTTTCAGGTTAGGCACCTGGGCAGCAGTAAGTCCGGCGGCCTTCGCTGACTGGAAACGAGCATTGCTCGTATCCACGCCCCATCCGTTCCACGCCGGCCCAGAGCTTGGATCGGTCATGGCAGGATTCGACGCGCAATGGTTGGGCATGCTCGCCGCCGATCCTTCGGCCAGGCTGCCGAGCGGGCGGGCGGACATGAACGTCGCGAGCATGCGGCGCTGATCTTCGCTCAATGCATCGCCCTGAGTCTTCATGGAGCCGGTAGTCAGCGACGCATAGAGGCGCTCGGGCGTCATCTGGCGGATCTGTTCGGGCGAGGGTGCCGCGGGGACAGCCGGGTTGCCGTGGCAGCCCATGCAGCGGGTCTGGAAGGCGGCCCATCCGGATTCAGTTCCGGCCGATCCGGTCTGCTTGCCTTTGGCCTGAGGTGCCTGCGCGTGGATCTCAGTGGTCCAGGCGAAAAAGACGGCGCTGGCGGCGGTGAGCAATGCTGCGGCGTGGAGAATGCGTTTCATATGCGTTATTTTACAGCGGCCAGCCCTTCGCTCATCTCAATATAGGTTCCGAAGGGATCGGTGATCAGGCACACCGCCAGATCCATGTTCTTGGCCTTGTTGTAGCCTTTGCCGTCCAGCTTGATTCCAGCTCCGTCGAGCTTCTTGCAAAACTCTTCGAGGTTCTTGACTTCGAGTCCGATGCGGTCGAAGGCGCGTCCGCGAGTCCCGGCGACGGGGGATTTCGCTTCGGCGAACAGGATGCGATGGCCGGGGATATCGGCATACGTTTCTTTGCCTTCCTTGACCAGTTTGGCTCCGAACCACTTCTCGTACCAGGCCTGGGCTTCCTTGACGTCAGGGACGTCCATCTGGATCATGTCGGAGGCAACCGGGGTCGCCAGCTTGCGATCTTCGATGAGGCGAACCTTGATTGCGTCCGGAGTGCTGAGGAACGCTCGCGTCGCCGTGGCGCCGGGCATCGGCTTGAAGCCCGCGGCGTCCATTTTGGCGAGGGTGTCCTTAAGACTCTTTACCTTGTATCCGACGTACTCGACCGAGGAACCCTCGGTGCCCCCCTTGTTATCTCCCATGCGCATCAAGTAAAGGACGCCGGGGAGCTTGGTCAGCCTCAATTGGGCGAGCTGCGCGGGCTCAGCTCCTAGGGCACTCCAGAAGCGGTTGGCGCCTTCCAGGTCCTTGACGATCATGATGTCGTGGCCGGCGGAAACCCCGGCGGCGTTGGGAGCGGGGAGTTGAGCGAGCAGCGGAAGCGCGCCCAGGCACAGAGCGGCCAGGAGGGGAGTTTTCATACTCTCGCAAGCATATCACTCCCTTGGCAAACTGAGGACTCCCTGCGCGCGGCCCACCGGCGAGAGGACTCCAGTGGGCCGGCAACCAGAACGAGGCTGCTACGGGTTGTTTGGTATGGCGCCTGGTGCGAACAGGTCCGACAGATCGTCAGCGTCGACCGCATCGGCTACGAATGGTCCCACGCGGAAGACTTCCTGCATGGTGCGCAGGTCTGAGGAATGAGTAAAATTCACCGGACTCGCATAAGGGGCGCCGTTCACGTTCTTATGAGCATGCTGGGAGATGACAATCTCGCCGACCGTGTGATTGAAGTCATCCCCATTGTCACTCGCGACGCCGTCGGATTCGGACTCATCCCACCAGATGATGATCGCGCCGTGGTTCTTGTAGGCGTCGGAGGCCATGATCATGGGAACGACTTGCTTCAGAAAGTCGTCGCCCTGAAGGATTTTGGCGGGGTCTCCCGTGAGTCCCCGGTAGCCGCCGCTGAGGGTCGTGTGCATATCGTTGAACTGATTCGGACTAATCCAGTTGTAATCGGCCACCGTGTCATTGGCCAGGTCGGTGAACAACTGCTGCAGCGGAGCGTACCGCCCGGACAACGGATTGCCTGTGGTCGCATCGTTACCTCCGTTGGTATCGGTGAAGTACACCTGGGGATTATGCTTGGCGGCGTAATTGTACTGGCTTGAGCCGTTGAAAGCGTTGAAATTGCCAGGAGCGAACACTCCGCTGTGACTGGTGAGTGGGACAGTCCACTGATTCCGCGGCAGGGGGACGTTGGTGAGCCCGCCGGCGCTGGGAGTGAGATCGATGTCTTCCTGGTACGACTTCCACGTCTTTCCAGCCGATTGTAGGAGATTGCTCAGGTGCAGTCCGGTGTTCTGGTTGTTGTTGGGGAAAGGGTCGGCGTCATTCAGGATGCCGAAGTTCGTGCCGGCTTCCGCCCAAATGTAGTTCGGCTCAGAAGGATGAATGTGGGGGTTGGTTCCGCCGGGCGTGGCGAGAACGTTATGGTACGCGGTGGCATAGGCGGTTTGCTCGCTGATATTGACCGCCTCGCCATTGATGATCGCGGAAGCCGTTCCGTTCACCAGGCTGTTAACAAACGGAGCGGCGGGATTCAGGTAGATCTGCTGGATCCCGCCGGTGAACTGGTTAGCCGGCTGCGTCCAGTTGTGGTTCTCCATCGCGATCACGAATATCGTCTTGACGTTCTCGGCTCTGGCGCTGAAGCCGCTCAAAACACCGAAGAGAGCAAAAGCGCCCAGCGTGCGGTGACGTCTGATTTGCAACATTAAAAGCCTCCAAAAAATAAGGATTCGCGGCATATGCCGAGTCCGATCCGGAACTCAGTACGCCGCCATATCCTGAATAACAAGTGGGTTTGGCAGGACGATGACCGGCGAATGACGTATCGAAAACATTGATTGGAAGCGGTATGCTTAAGCTCGATGGCGACCCAGTCCAGCCTCGTCCCGGCCCTTGTGACGCGCACGTCGAATGTGCGCAAAGTGGTTCGGGTGGCGGCCGGAAATGCTCTGGAAATGTACGATTTCCAGATCTACGGCTACTACGCCACCGCGATCGCCTTCACCTTTTTCCCCAGCGGGAACGAGTTCGCGTCGCTGATGCTGTCGCTGGCGACCTTCGGCGCGGGATTTCTTATGCGCCCTCTGGGAGCGATCATACTCGGCGCCTATATTGACCATCACGGCCGTCGCAAGGGTCTGCTGGTGACGCTGGCGCTGATGGCGGTGGGAACGCTGTCGATTGCGATTCTGCCTGGATACGTTGCCATCGGTCTGGCCGCGCCGCTGCTGGTGCTGGTTGGCCGGCTGCTGCAGGGTTTCTCTGCGGGCGTGGAATTGGGCGGCGTTTCGGTGTATCTCTCCGAAATCGCCACGGCCGGCCGAAAGGGGTTCTACGTCGCGTGGCAATCGGCGAGCCAGCAGGTGGCCGTGATGTTCGCCGCCGTGCTCGGACTGGTGCTGACGTCGACGCTTTCCACCGGTCAGATCCAGCACTGGGGCTGGCGGATTCCGTTCCTGGCGGGTTGCACGCTGTTGCCTTTTTTATTCGTGCTGCGGCGTTCCCTTGAAGAAACCGACGCGTTCCTCCAGCGCACGCACGCACCGAGGCCGGCTGAGATCGCCAGATCGGTCGCGGCCAACTGGCGATTGGTCCTGCTCGGCATGATGATGGCGACTATGACCACCGTGAGCTTCTACTTCGTTACGGCGTACACGCCCACGTTTGGCGCCAGCGTCCTGCATCTGGCGGCGTCGGGGAACCTGGTGGTCACGCTGTGCGTGGGCGCCTGCAACCTGCTGGTCTTGCCGCTCTCCGGAGCGCTGTCCGACCGGATCGGGCGGCGTCCGATCCTGATCGCGTGTACCATCGCGGCACTCGCCACAGCGTATCCCACGCTGAGCTGGCTGGTGAGCGCGCCGTCTTTTTCCAGACTCCTGGTGGTAGAACTTTGGCTGGCGTTTATCTACGCGGCTTATAACGGCGCGATGGCGGTATACTTGACCGAGATCATGCCTCTGGAGCTGAGAACAACCGGCTTCTCTGTGGCCTACAGCCTGGCGACGGCGGTGTTCGGCGGCTTCACGCAGGCCATCTGCACCTATCTGATTCACGTGACCGGGAATCCGGCCATGCCTGGCGCGTGGCTGTCCTTGGCGGCCGCGTGCGGATTGTCCGCGGCTCTGGTTCTGTCAAGTCAACGCGCGCGCAATCTGAACTCCCCTTTGTAGGACCTCACCCGCACTTCCGGGCCTCCTCCATTCACCTGCGATCGATGCGTACGATCGCGGGAGTTCGAGGTCCGTACGTATCGTGCGAAGTCGTTATCCGGGTCGCCGCCCCGGCGTCCCAGGTCGGTGTTCAGATCGAAACGGCTATCGCGAGGCATCCGGAGATCGATGCTGCCTTTGTAGGTCTCGATCCTGACGGGTGCCGTGACCGCGGCGAACTCGGCCCGCAAATCGCCCTTGTAGGTGTTTACCGTCAATCCGCCGGAATGGTTCCGCAGCTCCACGGAGCCTTTGTACGTATTCACCTCGAAGCCGGCAGTCAGATCGCTGACGTTAATTTCAGACTTGTAGTCCTTGATACGCAGGCTCGCCGTCCGGGGCATGCGCACCGTGTACTGATACAAGGGCGGGACTCCGTCCAGGAAGAAGGACCATTGATTGTTGCTGGTTATCCGCACGTCCGAGGGAGAGGCGTCGAACCGAACATCCGCGCGACCCACACCCTGCGAAAACGGTCCGCCGTCTTCTTCGATCCGCACCGCGACATCGATCTCATTCCGGTCCCACGTGGAGACGCGGATGGATCCCTTGTAAGTGTCGATAGTTACGTGTCCGCGGCTGTCCAGGGGGAAGGTGCGATGGATATCCTTCGAGTCGGCGGCACTGAGAATCCCGGCGGCGGTCGCGATGAAAACGAAGCAGCGAAAGAGCATGCCTAACTGTACTCCGGGCGAGGGGGAAGGTTACCAGATTTTCGATGAACGGCCACCCGCTACCGGTGAACGGCAGTTACCAGACGCCGGGAATCAGGCCCTTAACGTCGTGACGATACTGCTCGTACTCCGTCCCGAACTGCTCGACCAGGAAGGACTCTTCCAGGTGCGCTTTGTATCCCCAGCAGAGCACCACCAGCGCGGTAGAGACTAGTCCGCCTACCTGGCCGATGACGAGGGCCGTGCCGAAGGTGGCCAGCATGAATCCCGAGTAGATCGGGTGCCGCACGACGGCATACGGCCCGTTCCGGACAACCTTGTGGCCTTCCTGCACGGTGATAGCGCCACCCCAATTACGGCCGATGGCGAAGCGCGCCCACGCGGCGAATCCGAGCCCCACGACCGTCAGCGCCAGGCCCGTGTAAGCCGCGGCGGGTCCCAGCGGAACGAACCGTTCGGCCAGCAGTCCCGGCCGGAAGTTTTGATTGAATAGAATGATCCAGCCAAGCCAGACGCCCCACACCAGGAGGCGCGCCCGCGCGTCGGACTTGGATCGGACGGTGTCCTTGACCGTGAGACCGCTGATGGCCCAGATGATGAAGATGGCCAGCCACATCGGGCCGACGATATCGTTGACGCGCGTCCACATAGTGGCTTTCTAGTGTATATAATCGGTGGCGTAAAAACCTGGATATACTTGGTTGTCCTGCTGCCATCCTGATGCGCGAGGCGCGGGATGCCGCCGTGGTCCAGGAAACCTCCGCCGAGGCCCAGGTCCGGCAAGTCGAGGGCGGATTGGAACAGGCCAGGCTGGACCTCTCGCACACGCGCATCGAATCGCCCATCGACGGCGTCGTGATTTCCCGCCAGGTGGCGCTTTGCGTTTCAAACCGATCGACGACAAGGCGGGCCCGCCCGTCAAACTGCCGCTGCAGACCCAATCGGCGGTACAGCAGATGGAACAGACCGTGTACGTGTTGAACAGCACGGGTATGCCCGAGGCGCGGAAGATCCGGATCGGAATTTCCGACGGTCTCTACACGGAGGTGGTCTCGGGAGACTTGCAAGAAGGCGACGCAGTGGTCCTGTCGGAAGTGAAGAAGTCTTAGTTAGACTTCGCCATCAGCTTCTTGAGCAGATCTGCCGTCGATTCGTGCACGTCGCGCCGGCTGCCATCGAACCCTCCGCTGCCGCCTGCAAGACCGAGCGCAGCGTCGAGCGGAGTCTTGCCTTGCCGGTCTTTCGCGCTGAGGTTCGCGCCGTGGTTGGCCAGGAACTCGACCACTTTATCCCAACCCTTCAGCGCCGCCGCGTGCAGAGCCGTTTGCCCTTGCCCATTGGCGGCATTGATGTCGACGCCTGCATCCAGGCACAGCTGGGTCGCTTCGATCGCTTCTCCTTCGGTCTTGAAGCGGCCGGTGGTGTCTTCCTCTTTGGATCCCAGCCCGGCGGCTGCCATCAGGGGAGTGATCCCCGCGCGTGTGGCGAGCTTCGGATCGGCTCCCTTGGCCAGCAGCAGGCGCATGGCAGCGATGTCGGCAGCCTTGGCGGCACGGAGTAACGGCGTCGTTCCGGTGGTCAGCATGGTATCGTCGCCGCGATCGAGCTTGGCGCGATAGGGCTGCTGCTTCTTCAGCTGCGCGTTGACGTTGGCGCCCTTATCGAGGAGTAGCTTGATCAATTCCAGACTGGTCATCTGATTGTCGATCACCTTCGGCGCCGGGCGATTTGAAGCCGGCAAGGTGTTGAAATCGACCGCCGAGAACAGTGCGGCGCGGCCGGTGTCATCGGCCAGATTCGGGTCCGCGCCGCGGTTGAGGAGGAAACCGGCAACGTCGTAATGCCCGTTGATGATCGCCATCAGCACCGGGCTGATGCCATCCGGATCGGCAGTGTTAATCTTGGCGCCCGCGTCGAGCAGGATCTGCGCGCACTCGACACATCCCTGGCGTGCGGCGAACAACAGAGGGGTCAGGCCACCCAGGGGAAGCCATTTCTCGCGCGGCTCGGCGGTGTTCTGCCGTTCCCATTTGTTGACGTTCGAAACCGCGTTGACGTCCGCGCCGTGTGCGATCAGTTCTTTTACCATGGCCGGATGCTGTTCATCCACGGCCCACATCAGCGCGGACTGCCCGTGCCATTCCTCGCGGGCGTCCACTTTGGCGCCATGATCGAGCAGAACCTTGGCGGCTGCGACGACGCCCGTGCGCGCGACGGTCATCAACGCGGTTTCGCCCTCGGTGGAGACGGCGTTCGGATCGGCGCCGGCTTTCAGCAGCCGCTCGATGATCGCTGGGTTGGCGTTCTCGCACGCCAGATACAGCGGAGTCACGCCGTAGCGATTCGCGGTCTTCGCGTCGGCTCCCGCGTCCATGAGCTTGTTCACCTTGGCCAAGTCGTCCGCGCGAACCGCCAGATGCAGCGGAGTGGTCCCATCGGCTTGGGGTGCGTTGATGTCGGCGGCAACACATCCGCCTGCGAGAAGAATCAGTGACCCGAGCAAGCGCATCGTGGCTCCTTACGCGGTCTCGATGACGCCGGTGCTGTCGCCCAGGCTCTCGACCGGAACCCCGGCCTTGTGCAGCATGGTCAGCAGGACGTTGGTCATGGGCGTGTGATCGGGCTGCTTGATGTGATGGCCGCCCTTCATTGCGCCCGCTCCGCCGCCCAGCACCAGTGTCGGCAGCGGGAAGTGGTTGTGCGCGTTGCTATTGCTCATGTTGCTGCCGTACAGAATCAGAGCATGATCCAGCAGCGAACCGTCGCCATCCTGGGTCGTGTTGAGTTTTTCCAGGAACTTGGTGAACAGGGTGAGGTGATAATTCTGAATCTTCACCAGCTTCTCAATCTTGTCCGCGCGGTTCTGGTGGTGTGACGTGGCGTGATGGCCGTCATGCACGCCCACCTGCGGGTAGGTCCGGTTGCTGACCTCGCGCGCCATCATGAAGGTGAACACGCGGCTGATGTTGGCCTGATAGGCGAGGGCCAGAAGATCATACATGATCCCGACGTGCTCATCGTAAGAGAAGGGAATTCCGGCCGGCTGCTCTGGCAGCTTCATGTTGGGATTCACTTGCTGGCTGGCCTTCTGGATACGGCGCTCGATCTCGCGGACGTTTTCCAGATACTCATCGATCTTCACGCGGTCTTGCGGTCCCACCTTGGCTTGCAGGCCGGTGGCTTCCTTCATGACAGCGTCGAGAATACTTCGGTCGCCTTCGATACGCGCCAAGCGGTCCGACGCGCTGCCGCCCTGCCCAAACATCCGCTCGAAGACTTTGCGCGGGTTGATCTCCATGGGCAGGGGCGTCGTGTGCGTCCGCCAGGAGAGGGTGTTC
>Ga0134121_10001752_pt1 | contig 19920 bp, 18 predicted proteins | sample KB301_FD_96463 | JGI IMG/M metagenome (GOLD analysis project Ga0134121, IMG submission 96463) | Terrestrial soil microbial communities without Nitrogen fertilizer from Kellogg Biological Station, Michigan, USA - KB3-0-1 | ecosystem: Environmental > Terrestrial > Soil > Unclassified ... | reverse complement strand
TGCTGGCCCAACTCACTCCCAGCGACGCCTGGAGCTTCCAGCTCGGGGCCAACCAGCGCAACGAGGACTACGACAAGACCCAGTTCGGTCTTACCTACGACGACACCCTGCAGTTCAACGCGGAGGTTTCCTACACGCCAGGAGAGAAGGTCAACTTCTACCTCTTCGCCAACCACGCCGACCGCAAGAACCAGCTCAAGAGCCGCCAGTCCGGCGCCGCGCCCTCGGTCAACCCGCTCGACGACTGGACGGCGACCTTCAAGGAGATCACCGACACCCTGGGCGCCGGCCTCAACGCCAAGCTCAGCGCCAAGTGGAATGGCAGCGTGACAGCCAACTACTCGAAGTCGGACGGTAAAGCGGACATCTTCAGCCCGCCCGGCGGCACTCCGGACCTGGGGTTCGGGTTCAACAACTACGAGGACATCAAGCTGTTCAGCCTCCTCGGCCGTCTCGAATACCAGCTTAGCAAGCAGGCCAAGACCGGCCTCTTCTACCGCTGGGAGGACTACACCCTCGACAGCTTCATCCTTCAGGGCCTGCGGAACTACCTGCCCGGCGCCCTGCTCCTCAACCCCGCCTTCGGGGACTACCGGGGCAAGGTCCTGGGAGTGGACCTGACCCTCGCCTTCTGATTTCGTCCCAAGCCACACAGCCGGGGGACCGCGGGTGCGGTTCCCCGGTTTGTCGTTGGCCGGCGTGTTTCTGGACGGGACGGACGCCTCCCCATGCGGACGCTGGACGATTACGGAATCGCTGTCCGCTGTTTTCGAGATGGGGGTTAGTCCGGGGTTAGTCCCTCGCGGGGCTCACTCGGATTCCTTCTCCTCATCGGCTGGCGAAAGGATGCTCAGAGTGGGAAAGTAGGTGCGGTAACGGCGAGGGTCCCTAGTCAGTAGAGGGAGTCCGGCGACGGCCGCGTGTGCGCCGATGTAGAAAGCGGGTAAGGGAGAGCGGCGGGAGCCTCCCCGGCGGCGATAGGCGAGACGAGAACGCTGCTCCACTCTACAGACGGGTCAGAGCCATGATTTCCTCGGTGCTCATGCCCGAGGTCGCCCGCCCTCTCATCCGCTCCAGCAGCCGCTGGCCACGACTTCCGGACGATGTCTCCTCCCTGATGATCCGGACGGTGTTGCCTTCCACCTCGAAGCGCACCTCGGTGTGGGGCAAGAGGCCCGCGCGCTCCCGGATCTCGATGGGAATGGTGACTTGACCCTTGCCGGTGATGCGCATGTGGCCTCCCTGAGCGGGTAAGAGTCATACTTTTGAAATTCTTACTCCACTCGGCCGGTCTGTCAACGCCGTCAACGCCCTGGCGGCGTGGCGCCGGCCGGGATCTCCTGCTATCATCCCCCGTCTTGGCCTGTGGGGCAGCGTGGCCCTAGGTGCGCTCCGGGCACGCCGCGGGGTGAAAAAATCCTCTTTCCCTAGTTCTTGTGGGCTAGTTCTTGTGGGAGTATTGTCGATGAACCAACGTCTTACCCGTAAGGAGATCAAGCGCGACGACTTCACCTCGGCGGTGGGCCGGGGAGTGGAGTACGCCGAGAGCCATGTCATGACCATCGTCTACGCGGTGGTCGGCGTCCTGGTCCTGGTGGCCCTCGGCGTGGGGATTTCCTATTGGCGCTCCAGTCAGGCGCAGTCCGCCGGAGAGGCCCTGGCCAAGGCCGTGAAGATCTATCAGGCCCCGGTCGTGACCGCGGACGCCAAGCCCACCGATCCCACGACTCCGAGCTTCGCCACCGTGGAGGCCCACCGGGCCGCGTCCCGGAAGGCGCTGCAGAAGGTCCGCGCCGACTACGGCTCCACCAACGCCGCCGACGTCGCCAACCTCTACCTGGCCCAGATCGACGCCGAGGAGGGCAAGCTCGCCGAGGCCCGCAAGATCTGGCAGGACTTCGTCGACGCCCACCCGAAGCACATGCTGGGCGCCGAGACGCGGCTGAACCTCATCCACCTCGACCGCGAGCAGGGCAAGGGCGAGGAGGTGGTCAAGGAGCTGCGCGCCATGCTGGAGAAGGGCGACGCGCCGGTGCCGCAGGACGTTCTCCTGCACGAGCTCGGCGCCACCCTGGAGCAGCTCAAGCGCCCGCAGGAGGCGGCCCAGTCCTATCAGCGAATCCTCGACGAGTTCCCGCAGTCGCCCTATCGCTCGGAAGCGCAGCAGAAGGTCGCGGCCCTCGATCCGGCGCGCGCCGCCGCCGGCTCGGCGTTCGGCGGGCTCCAAGGCATTCCCGGCTTCCCCGGCTAGTTGCCCTCCTAAATGCTGACCGTCCCGCGCGTCCCCTGAATCATGGCTTTGCCGTATCGCATCCTGGAGCGCAAGCGTGCCGGGATGCGCCTCACGGACGAGGAGATCGTCGCGGTGGCCGCGGGGGCCGCGAACGGCTCCTGGAGCGAGGGGCAGCTCGCGGCTTTTCTAATGGCCGCCGCCATTCAAGGTCTCGACCCGGAGGAGACCCGGGCGCTGACGCTCGCCATGCTGGAGTCGGGCGACCGCTGGGAGCTTGCCCGCGAAGTGCCGGGGCTCTGCGACAAGCACTCCACGGGCGGGGTGGGCGACAAGGTGTCGCTGATCCTAGGGCCGCTCCTGGCGAGCTGCGGCGTACCGGTCGCCATGCTGACCGGCCGCAGCCTCGGCCACACCGGCGGCACCATGGACAAGCTGGAGAGCATCCCGGGGATGAGCCTGGAGCTCGACCGCGCCCGCTGCCTGGACCTCCTGGCCCGCTGCGGCCTCGCGATCGGCGGCGCCACGGCGGAGATCGCTCCCGCCGACCGGCGCCTCTACGCCCTGCGGGACACCACCGCCACCGTCGACTCCACCCCCTTGATCATCGCCAGCATCCTGGCCAAGAAGCTGGCCACGGGAGCGGCGGCAGTCGTCTTCGACGTCAAAACGGGCAACGGCGCCTTCCTCACGGAGCTGGACCGCTCGGTGGAGCTGGCCCGCGGCCTCGTGGAGACGGCCCGCGCCCTGGGCACGCCCACCTCGGCCCTCGTGACGGACATGAGCCAGCCGCTCGGCCGCTGGTCCGGCCACACGGCGGAGGTGATGGAGACCTTCGAGAGCCTCGCGGGCGATGGGCCCGAGGATCTGATGGAGGTCACCTTCGCCCTCGGCGAGGAAGGCTCTCGCCTGGTCGGTCACCCGGTGAGCCGCCGGGAGATGGAGGAGGCTCTCGCCTCGGGTCGGGCTCTAGAGCGCTGCGAGCGGTGGGCGGCGCTCCAGGGAGCGGACCCGGCCTGGCTGAAGCAGCCGAGCTTCCCCCTGGCGCCGGTGGAGAAGCCCCTCCTCGCCAAACGCTCCGGCCGCCTCGCCGCCGTGGACGTGCGCCAGCTCGGCCTCCTGCTGGTGGAAGCCGGAGGCGGCCGTACCCGGCCGGAGGACGCCATCGACTTCAGCATCTCGCTGGAGACCAAGGTCCGCCTCGGCCAGGAGGTGCGCGAGGGAGACGAGATCGCCCGCGTCTATCTGCGCCGGGAGGACGAGGGTCTCGTCGCGCTCTTCGCGGGATGCTTCACGGTGGCGGACGAGGGGACGGCGCCGCCGTTGATCTCCACCCGGTTGTCTTGAAACCTGCGCCTGACGCCTGCGCTATCATCCCGGCATGAAGGCCGCCATTCTCGCCGTGGGGTCGGAGCTGCTCGGCACCGACCGTCTGGATACCAACTCTCTGCGCCTGACGGCTCTGCTGTCGCGCCATGGCGTCGAGCTGCGGCGCAAGGCGGTGATCGGCGACTCGGAGGAGGAGGTCGCCGCCGAGATCCGGACCCTGCTGGGACGGGTGGACCTGGTCCTCGTCACCGGCGGCCTCGGCCCCACGGCGGACGATGTGACGCGGGAGGCCGTGGCCGCGGCTCTCGGCCGGCCCCTGCGTCAGGACGACGAGGTGCTGGCGTCCCTGGAGCAACGATTCGCGGCGCTGGGCTGGCGCATGCCGGACGTCAACCGCCGGCAGGCTCAGGTGGTGGAGGGGGCGGAGGTCCTCACCAATCCCCGGGGCTCGGCTCCGGGCCTGCGCCTGGAGAGCGGCGGCACCACCCTGTTCCTCTTTCCCGGCGTCCCCAACGAGATGGAAGGGCTGATGGCCTCGGAGCTCGAGCCCTGGCTCGCGACTCGTTCCGGCGGCGTTGCCCGCGAGACGGCGGTGCTCAAAATCGCCGGCCTGCCCGAGTCCGTCGTGGAGGAGCGCATCGCCCCGGCCTACGAAGAGTTCAGCCGGGAGGCGATCACCATCCTCGCCAGCGTCGGAGAGATCCGGCTCCAGGCCACGGCCGAGGGACCCGAGCCGGAGCGGCGCGCCCGGCTGACGGCCATGGTGGCCCGCCTCGGCGAGTTGGCGGGCGACGCGGTCTACACCACCCGCGAGGCCGACACGCTGGAGAGCGTCGTGGGCGACCTGCTGCGCGCCGCCGGCGCCACCTTGACGGCGGCCGAGTCGTGCACCGGCGGCCTGCTCTCGCAGCGGGTCACCAGCGTCGCGGGCAGCAGCGACTACTTCCTGGGCGGTGCCGTCACCTACAGCAACGAGCTGAAGACACGACTGGTGGGGGTGCCCGCTGACATGATCGCCGAGTATGGCGCGGTCTCCGAGCCGGTGGCGCGGGCGATGGCGGAAGGGGTCCGCACCCACCTCGGGAGCGATTGGGGGGTGGGGATCACCGGCGTCGCCGGCCCCGGCGGCGGCACGCCGGAGAAGCCCGTGGGCACCGTCCACATCGCCGTCGCGGGACCGGGGGACGGCGAGGTGGAGCACCGCCGGCTCCGGTTGCCGGGCGACCGCGAGCGGATCCGCATGTTCTCGGCCCAGATCGCCCTGGAGATGCTGCGCCGCCGGCTGCTGGCGGCGGCTCCGGCGAGCGTAGCAACCTCGGAGCCGACCCCGGCATCATGAGGCTCTTCGTCGCCCTCGAGGTCCCCGAGCCGTCCCGGCGCGAGGTGCGCCGCCGTGTGGAGGGACTGCGCGACCGGCTGCCGAAGGCCCGCTGGGTGGATCTCGACGTCCTGCATCTGACTCTCCTGTTCCTCGGCGAGACGGCGGAGGCCGGCGTGCCGGGTCTGGTTTCGAAGCTGAGGCAGATCTTCGCCCGCTTTTCTCCCTTGCCCCTGCGACTGGAGGGCGGCGGCACCTTTCCGCCGGGACGCCCGGCGCGGGTGGCCTGGGTGGGCGTCGACTCGCCTCCCGAGCTGTTGACGCTCCAGGCGGACGTCTCGCAGGCGGCGGTCGAGGCCCTGGGGTTCGAGCCCGAGGAGCGGGCCTATCATCCCCACGTCACCCTGGCGCGCTGCTCCGACCCCTGGCGGCGGGACGCCATCGAGAAGTTCACCAACGCCTTCACCGGCTCCGTGGGACCGCCGTTCGTCGCGCATCGCGGGGTGCTCTTCGAAAGCAAGCTCTCCCCGAAGGGCGCGCGGTACCGCGAGGTCGAGGCGTTCCCCCTGGAAGAGGACTATCCGGAGGAGGAGGCTTGAGCACCGGGCTCTCCATCTTCCTGGTGGCCGGCGCCTACCTGCTGGGCTCGGTCTCCTTCAGCGTCGTGATCGTCAAACTGATCCAGGGGCTCGACGTGCGGTCGGTGGGCAGCGGCAATGCCGGCGCCACCAACGCCCTGCGCGCCGCCGGCCGCAAGGCGGGGGTGGCCGTGCTGGCGCTCGACATCACCAAGGGGGTGACGGCGGTAGTCGTTCCCCGCATTCTCGACGCGCCGCCGGCCGTCGTGGGCAGCGCCGCCGTAGCGGTGGTCGTGGGCCACGTCTATCCGGTCTTCTTCGGCTTCCGCGGCGGCAAGGGCGTGGCGACGTCGGCGGGGGCGCTCGGAGCGCTGGCGCCGCTCGCCATGGGTCTGGGGATCGTGCTCTTCATTCTGCTGGTGATGTGGAAACGCTACGTTTCCCTGGGCTCGATCGTCACCGCGGCGGCCTTCCCGTTCCTGGCCACGGCGTGCCACCGCCTGGGTTGGTCGGATGACGGCGGCGGGTGGCTGTTCGGCTCCGCGGCCTCGATCGCCTTTCTAATCATCTTTCGCCACAGGGGCAACCTCCGGCGGCTGCGGGACGGCACCGAGCCCCGGCTGGCGGAGCCACGGCCTCAAGCAGCCGGAGGAAGGAAACCTTGAACGGAACCGAAAGGCGGATCGGAGTGCTCGGGGCGGGCTCGTTCGGCACGGCGCTCGCCGCGCACCTGGCCGGCCCCGGCGGCCACCGGGTGAAGCTGTGGGCGCGCGATCCGGAGCTGGCGGCGAAGATGGCGGCCGAGCGAGCCAACACCGAGTACCTCGCGGGCGTCGAGCTGCCGCCGCGGCTGGAGCCCACGACGGAGATGGAGGCGCTGGTCGACAGCGAGCTCCTGCTCTTCGTCGTTCCCTCGCACGGCTTTCGCGAGGTGCTGCGCCAGTTCCTGCGGCTGCATCCGGGAGGAGCCGGAGGGAAGCCGCTGCCCCTGGTCTCGGCCACCAAGGGGATCGAGACGGAGACCCTGGCGCGCATGAGCGAGGTGGCCTTCCAGGAGGGGAAGGCCGCCGGCCGGGAGATCCGGTTTGCCGTCCTCTCCGGCCCGACGTTCGCCGCCGAGCTCGCCCGCAACGCCCCGAGCGCCGCCGTCATCGCCTCGGAGGACGCGGACTTCGCCACCGACGTGCGCGAGTGCCTCGCGACTCCCCTGATGCGCCTCTACTCCTCGTCCGACGTCGTGGGCGTCGAGCTTGGGGGCACGGCCAAGAACGTCATCGCGATCGCCGCCGGCACCGTCTCCGGGCTCGGGCTCGGGCACAACACCCTGGCGGCGCTGATCACCCGCGGCCTGCACGAGATCACCCGGCTGGGCATCGCCTGCGGCGGCGAGCCCCGCACCTTCGCGGGCCTCGCGGACCTGGGCGACCTCGTGCTCACCTGCACCGGCGGCCTCTCGCGCAACCGGAAGACGGGCCTCGAGCTGGCCGCCGGCAAGACCCTGGCGGAGATCACCGTCGGCACCCACATGGTGGCGGAAGGGATTCGCAACTCCATCGCCGTCGCCCGCCTGGCGGCCGAGCAGGGAGTCGAGATGCCCATCACGCAGCAGATGGTGGCGGTGATGCACGAGGGCAAGAGCGCCCGCAAGGCCGTCGAGGATCTGATGGCCCGCGAACAGAAGTCGGAGACCGAGCTATGAGCGCCCACCAGACCGTCCTGATCCTCGACTTCGGCAGCCAGTTCACCCAGTTGATCGCTCGCCGGGTGCGCGAGAACCGGGTGTACTGCGAGGTTCACCCGTTCGATCTGCCGCTCGCGGAGATCCGCCGCCGGCAGCCCATCGGCATCATCCTGTCGGGCGGTCCGCAGAGCGTCTATGAGGACGGGGCGGCGCTGGCCGATCCGAAGATGTTCGATCTGGAGCTGCCGGCGCTCGGCATCTGCTACGGCATGCAGATCATGGCTCACCTGCTGGGCGGCAGCGTCGAGGGCTCGCAGCGGCGGGAGTACGGCCGAGCCGAGATCACCATCGACGAGCCTGGGCGCCTGTTCGACGGGCTCGCGGCCGAGCAGACGGTGTGGATGAGCCACGGCGACCGGGTGAGCGGCGTGCCTCCCGGCTTCCGGGCTTCGGCCACCACTCTCAACGCGCCCATCGTCGCCTTCGAGAACGAGGAGCGGCGGATCTACGGCATCCAGTTTCATCCCGAGGTGGTCCACACGGTCGCGGGCGCCGAGATCCTGCGCAACTTCCTCTTCGGCGTCTGCGGCGCCCGCGGCGACTGGCGCATGGTCTCCTATCTGGAGGAGGCGGTGGAGACGATCCGCGGCCAGGTGGGGGAGGGTCGGGTGATCTGCGCCCTCTCGGGAGGCGTCGATTCGTCGGTGGTGGCGGCCCTGCTCCAGCAGGCGGTGGGGGAGCGTTCGGCGGCCGTCTTCGTGGACACCGGCCTGCTGCGCAAGGACGAGGCGATCCAGGTCCTCCACAGTCTGCGCGACGGCCTGGGGATTCCCGTTCGCGCCGTGGACGCCGGCCGGCGCTTCCTTTCGGAGCTGGCGGGCGTCGAGGACCCGGAACGCAAGCGGAAGATCATCGGCCGCGTGTTCATCGACGTCTTCAAGGACGAGGCGCAGAGGATCGAAGGCGCGCGCTGGCTGGCGCAGGGAACTCTCTATCCTGACGTCATCGAGTCCGTCTCGGTCAAGGGGCCGTCGGCGGTGATCAAGACCCATCACAACGTCGGCGGCCTGCCGGCGGAGCTGGGCTTCGAGCTCATCGAGCCGCTGCGCATGCTGTTCAAGGACGAGGTGCGGCAGCTCGGCCGCGAGCTGGGTTTACCGGAGCAGATCCTCACCCGCCACCCGTTCCCCGGGCCGGGCCTCGCGGTGCGCATCCTGGGCGAGATCACTCCTGAGCGCGTGGCCCTGCTCCAGGAGGCGGACGCGATTTTCCTCCATGAGCTGCGCGAGAGCGGCTGGTACGAGAAGACGAGCCAGGCCTTCGCCGTGCTGCTGCCGGTCAAGAGCGTCGGGGTGATGGGCGACTTCCGCACCTACGAGAACGTCATCGCCATCCGCGCCGTCGAGACCCAGGATTTCATGACCGCCGACTGGAGCCATCTGCCCTACGAGCTCCTGGGCCGCGTCGCCAACCGCATCGTCAATGAAGTGAAGGGCGTCAACAGGGTGGTCTACGACGTCACCAGCAAGCCCCCGGCGACGATAGAATGGGAGTAATCGAAAAGGACGTCATCGAATGGGAGTGACGTACGAGCTGGTCACCCGCGACGGCTGCCATCTCTGCGACGAGATGGCGGCGGTGCTCGACGAGGTCCTGCCGGGCTACGGATTGTCGTGGTCGCCCCGCGACGTGGACGCCGAGCCGGAGCTGCGGGCGCGGTTTTCGGACGTCGTTCCCGTCCTGCTGCGGGAGGGGCAGCCGTTGGCGAAGGTGCGGCTCGACCGGCGGAGCCTGATCCGGATCGTCGAAGGCCGGCGCTGAGAACTGGGGGGGTGCCTTGCACGGAATCTTCTCGCTTTTGGGTCTGGGTTTTGGGTGTTTCGGCTATGTGCCGACGATCCTGGCGGTGATCGCCCTGGTCGATGCCGTCCGGGTGGGCGCGGACTGGTACTGGTACATGATCATTCTGGCGTTCCCCGGCCTGGGACCCATCGCTTACTTCCTGGTGGTGCGCACCCCGATGCTGGGGGCGCGCAACGCCGCCCTGATGTCCCCGGTCGCCGCCCGGCGCATTCACGCCCGGCGCCGCCTGCGAGAGCTTCAGGTGCAGCTCAGCAACTGGCGGGGGCCGGGAATCCTCACCGAGGCCGGCGAGGAAACGCTGGCGCTGAACAAGCCCCAGGAGGCCGAGAAGCTGCTCCGCGAAGCCAAAGCGAACGGCGGCTCCGTGGAAGACGTCAACTTCGGTCTCGCTCAGTCGCTGGAGATGCAGGGGCGCTGGGACGAAGCCGTGCCGCTCCTCGAGGAGCTGGTGAAGGTGGAGCCGGACTCCCACCTTGGCGAGGGCCCCCTGCAGCTCGCCCGCAGCCTGGATGAAGCCGGCCGCGGCGCCGAGGCCGAGCCCGTGCTGCGCAAGCTGCTGGAACGCCGTACCGTCATCGAGGCCCAGGTCCGGCTCTCCCGTCTCCTGCTGCGGCGGGGCGAGCGCGAGGAAGCCCAGCGCCTTCTCGCCGAGGTCCGGGCCGACGCGACGATTCTGCCCCGCTACCTCAAGAGGCAGCACCGAGCCTGGATCCGTGCCGCCGGACGCCTGAAGACCGGCGCGGAGAGCCTTCCCCGGCCCCGTTTCCGGTGATGTCCTCCTCGAATAGATATTGAGCTATCTTTCGGATACATTGAGTACGGGCCGCCTTGCCTGAAATGTCACGCAGGTGTCTCCTCCTTTTCAGTTTCAGACACTCTTGGAATGAAGCCTGAAAAGTTTTTGCTCGGCGCCGGGTTCGGCGCCGCGCACGGAGGAGGTGTCGATGGTATGCCCTGTATGTGGTCTTGAGTGTGAGGAGGGCACTTCGCTCTGTGGGGATTGCGAGGCGCAGATGGTGGAGGAGCTGGATGCCGATGCCGAGTCTACGGAGGAAGTAGAGTTCGTGGCGTTGGGGGAGGTGACGGACGCCGAAGTGTTCGCGGCCGTGACCGCTCAGCTCGAGGACGAAGGGATCTCGTGGTTCGTGCAGTGCGAAACGGGACCCACGACCATGGTGTACGTAGACCGGAGCCGTCTCGTCGAAGCTCGCCGCGAGCTCGCCGCCGTGAGCCTCATGGCCGTTTGTGAGGGAGATTGACTTTCGAGCTTGGAGAATGATCTGCGCGCAGGAGACATCAAATCCAGGGCGGATCTTCGGGCAGGAGCGGTCTGCGTCTTTTCCGCAGATCTCCTCTAGACCCGTTCAATCCTTCCGCCTCAGCTCCAGCCGCACCATTTTTTCCGGATTCTTCTTCAGCTCCCGGGCGAGCCTCGTCCCCAGCTTGCGTTGCAGCTCCCGCCGCTCGGCGGGCGCCGTGATCTTGCTCGCGTCGATCCAGCCGCCGGCGATCATGCCGTGACCGCCGCCCTTGCCACGCCGGCCGAGGACGCGGCGCATCAGGCCGCCGGCGTCGGCTCGCGGATTGGTGGTGCGTATGGAGAGGTAGAGACGGTCCTGGAAGTAGCCGGTGACGAGCGACCAGGTCTTCGCTTCCAGCCGTAGCAGCAGATCGGCGATTTCCGGCACGATGTCCGGCTGCTCGACGGCTCCCAGGTGGCTCAGGATGAGCGAGTCCACCGACTCCAGGTTCTCCAGGGCGTCGTGCAGGTTGGCGAAGTAGCTCAACGGCAGCCGGGGGCTCTGGATGCGGGCGAGCAGACGGTGGTTGGCGAGGGGAAAGAACAGGTCGTGGATGGCCTTGTCGGGTCCGATGTGCTCGCGGGCGAAATCCAGGGTTTCGGAGCGGATGGCGTAGATCAGGGCGGTGGCCAGGGCGTGGGTGGGCTTCACGCCGGCGGCCAGCATGTACTCGGCCAGCACAGTGGCGGTGGCGCCGTACTTCGGCCGGATGTCGAAGAACGGCCCGCCTTGAGTGTTCGCTCGCAGGGGATGATGATCGATGACGATGTCGGGGATGACGCGGGAGGGGAGCTGGTTGTTGCCGCTGCGCGGCTGCGTGTCGACCAGGGCGAAGTGCCGGTAGCGCTTGAGGTTGAGGTTGCGGATGTGGCTGAAGGGCAGGCGCAGGCTCTTGACCATCTCCTGGTTCTCGGCCCGGCCGATGATGCCGCCGTAGGCGACCGTGACCTTCAGCCGCCAGGCCTGGCGCAGCACCCGCGCCAGGATCTGGGCAGAGGCGAGGGCGTCGGGGTCCGGATTGTCGTGCGTCAGCACGAGCCAGCGGCCGGGCTTCTCCTGGCGCTCGATCAGCGCCTTCAGGGCGGCGAAAGCCTCGACGGTCGTTTCGGTGATCATCGGGGAAGGAGGCCGGTGAGATCAGGCGACTCCGCCCAAGTGCTCCGCGAAGCGTTCCCGGGCCTCTAACAGCACTGCGGTATCCTCGCCCGCGGCGGCCTGGCGGGAGATGAACCCGTCCAGCCGCACCAAGTCGTCGAAGACCTCGTAGCGGCCGGTCAGCTCCTCGCCGCCCTGGAAGCGGCGAACCCAGATGAAGAGCCGCGCGGGGCCGCCCTCGCCCGCCTCGCTCACCGACGCTTCGAACTGCACTCGGGTCTCGGCCATGCTTGTCTTGTCGTCTCCGTGCCTAGTCTATCCCGGGGAGCCTCCAGTTGGCAGGCTCTATTGCCATCCACCCACGTGCTACCATTCGCCGGGCGCGAGGGCGCCCCCACCCTATGATCAAAGAAATCTTCCACATCGGCTCTTTCTCGGTCAGCCCCTTCGGGGTGATGCTGGTCTTCGCATTCCTCGCCGGCTACCTCCAACTCCGGTGGGGAATGAAGCAACTCGGCATCGGCGACGACGAGGACGCCAGCGCTCTCGTCTTCGCCGCGGGCGTCGGCGGCATTCTCGGCGCCAAGGTCTACTACGCCATCCTCAACATGGACTGGCGGCTGCTTTTCGACCGCTCGGGCCTCGTCTGGTACGGCGGCTTCATCGTCGGCTTCCTCTGCGTGGTCTGGATGATACGCCGCCGGCGCCTTCCCGTCTGGCCGCTGGCCGACGCGCTGGCGCCGGCCCTCGCCGTGGGCTATGGCATCGGCCGCATCGGCTGCTTCCTGGTGGGCGACGACTACGGCCGGCCGACGACGCTCCCCTGGGCCATGGCCTTCCCGGTGGGGCTGCCGGAGACCACGGCCGGCAACCTGCGGCGGATGTTCGGCGTTGCGGTGCCGGCCTCGATCCCCGACGACACGCTGATGCGCGTCCACCCCACGCAGCTTTATGAGACGGCCCTGGCGCTCGTCATCTGGGGCATTGCCCTGTGGCTGTTCAGGCGGCGGCCCGAGCCGCCGGGCATGGTGGCGCTGGCGGTGATCGCCCTCCTGGCCGTGGAGCGGTTCGGAATCGAGATCCTGCGCGCCAAGGACGACCGCTTCTTCGGCGGTTTCACGCTGGCCCAGATGCTCAGCGTCGCGATCCTCCTCACGGTCGCCGCGGTGGCCTGGGGCCGGCGGCGGCGCCTCCAGACTCACACGGGATGACCTCCAGCCGCCCGCGTCTCCTCACCATCGCCGGCTCCGACTCCGGCGGCGGCGCCGGTATTCAGGCGGACCTCAAGACCTTCGCCGCTCAGGGCGGCTATGGGATGAGTGTGATTACGGCGGTGACGGCCCAGAACACTCGCGAGGTGCGGGCCGTCTTCGAGATGCCGCCGGACCTGGTGGCGGCGCAGATCGACGCCGTTTTGGAGGACATCGGCGCCGACGCCGTGAAGATCGGCATGCTGGCGAGCGCCGCGCTCGTCCGCACCGTGGCGGAGCGTCTGCGGGTCCACCTGGCGGGGACCGGCGTGCCCAGTATTCCCATCGTGCTCGATCCCGTGATGGTGGCCAAGAGCGGCGACCGGCTGTTGCGGCAGGACGCCGTCGAGGCCCTTAAATCCGAGCTTCTGCCTCTCGCGACGGTGGTGACCCCGAACCTTCCGGAGCTCGAAGCCTTGACGGGGCTCGGCGTCGCTACCGAGGGAGAGAGGGCGCGGGCTGCCGAGGCGCTGGCCGCCCACGGGCAGGCCGTGCTCGCAAAGGGCGGCCACGCGGAAGGCGACGAGGTGGTCGATCTTTTGCTTACCCAGGGCCGGGTGCACCGGTTCGTTCACCCTCGCCTCCACACCCGGGCGACACATGGCACCGGCTGCACCCTGTCGTCGGCGATCGCCGCCCGTCTCGGCGCCGGGGAGGAGCTGACCCGGGCCGTCGAGGGCGCCATCGAGTACCTGCAAGGAGCCATGGCCGCGGCCTGTCCCCTGGGATCCGGGAATGGGCACGGGCCGGTCGACCATTTTTACCTGTGGAAGTAGGGGAGAAGGGAAAAGAACGTCATGGAAGAAATACTCGATCTCCTGGTCGTGGGCGCCGGGCCGACCGCGATCGCCATCGGCGCGGAGGCGCGCCGCCAGGGCCTTTCCGTGCTCCTGGTGGACCGCGGACCGCTGACCTCGGCGATTCAGGGCTATCCCACCTTCATGGAGTTTTTCACCACGCGGGACCGGCTGGAGATCGCCGACGTCCCGTTCAGCATTCCCGACGTCAAGCCCACCCGCCAGCAGGCGATCGTGTATTACCGCATGGTGGTGGAGCGCTACCAGGTGCCGGTGGCCCTCTACGAGGACGTGCTGGAAGTGCGCAAGGAGGGTGAGATCTTCACGATCTCCACCCGCCGGATGCAGGGTCCCCGGACGCACCGGGCGCGGGCCGTGGCCCTCGCGACCGGCTACTTCGTCAATCCGCGGCGTCTGGACGTGCCCGGATCGGACCTCCCCTGGGTGTACACCCACTACAAGGAGCCTTATCCCCATTTCGGGCAGGACGTGGTCGTCATCGGGGCGGGCAACACGGCGGCCGAGGCGGCTCTCGACCTGTGGCGCAACAGCGTGCGGGTGACTCTGGTCCACCGCGGGGCGCACGTCAAGCCGGGGGTGAAGTACTGGCTCAAGCCGGACATCGAGAACCGCATCGAGGAAGGCTCCATCCCCGCTCACTTCAACTCCCTCGTCCGTGCCTTCCTGCCGGAGGGAGGAGTAGAGATCGAGACGCCGTCCGGCCCCAAGGTGCTGCCGGCCCAGGCCGCCTACGTGCTCCTCGGCTACCAGCCGGACGCCGACTTCGAGCGCCGCTGCGGCGTTGCCATCGATCCCGAGACCCTGATCCCCACCTTCGATCCCGAGACCTGCGAGTCCAACGTCCCAGGGCTCTATGTCGCCGGAACCCTGCAGGCCGGCCGCTGGACGGACCGCATCTTCATAGAGAACTCCCGCGACCACGGCCCCAAGATCGTCGCGCACCTGAAGGGCCGGCTGGCGCCGGTCGGCGTGCGTCTTTAGCTAAACCCGGGCTGCCTTCGCCGCATCGTTCAGCCGATCGTCGAAGGAGGAGAACTGGGCGGGCTCGCCGAGGTCGGAGTGGAGTAGGTGGAGGAACGATGCCAGGTGAAGGCTGTCGAATCCACGGAGAGCGTGTTTCTCCGCCAGATCGCCCGCGGCCTTCCAGACCTCTCTGGTGACCTCGATCGCAAGATAGCGCGGCCAGTCTTCATCCAAATCGACCTTGGCCATCTCGTGGTCTTCCTGAGACAGCTTGCACTCACGACAAAGGCGCGCCAGAGCGCTCCGTGCCTCGGCATAGGCGATCACGGAGGTGCAGACGAGCAGGGCTCCCTCGACGAGACGCTGGGTCTCCTCGGAGCCATTTTCTTCGATGTAGAGCTTGACGAGACTGCTGGTGTCCAGATAGAGGATCAACGCCGGTCTTCCAACACGGCATCCGAGGCGCTCGTACCAGACAGCTTCGGCCTCCGGCGGGAACCCCGAGGCTTTCCGCCGCTCCAACTGGCCGCACCGGCCTGCACGAGCCCCCAGGCTCGCCTCTCGGGTGCGCTGGGCTCCATGGGAGCCAGCAGAGCGACATCGCGTCCGTCCTCGGTGATGAGGATCTGCTCTCCCTGCGCGGCCCGTTGCAGGTAGTCGCTGAGCTGAGCCCTTAGAGTTGCGACGGCGACCTCTTTCATAAGAACCAAGATATCACGAAGTTACGTCTGGGGGGAAGAGTGGTCCCTACGGTGCATATGTTGCCACGTAGGCGCCGGCCGCCGCGGGGAAGACGGCGTAGGCGATCCCCTTGATCGTCTGTGTGGCGAAGGTCACCGGGTTGCCGTTGAGCGTCAGGCTCGCGAGGGTGCCGGCGGTCGCGGTGTTGGGGAGCAGGGCCTGGAGGCCGTTCGCTCCCGTGGCTGTCGTGATGGTGAAGCTCAGGGCGCTGCCGCTCCAGGAGATCGATCCGAAGGAGGAGCCGTTGCGGCCATCGAGCCAGGTGAGCATCTGCTGGGCGGAGACGATCGGCACGCCTCGCGCTTGGGCCGAGGCCACGATTGAGTCCGAGCCGGCGTGACTCGCCGAGTCGGTGTGCATGTTGGCCGTCATCACCCCGTAATACCCGGCCGTTCCCAGGGCGTTGTCGAGCAGGGTGTCGATGGTCGCCGGGAAGGTCTGGCCGGACTCATCCGTCATCTGGGTGGTGGCCTGGTAGACGTCGACCCGCGTGCCGTCCAGATCGGCGAAGCGCATCGGCATTCCCGAACCGGTGAAGAGACCGGGGCGGTCCTGAATCCAGCTTCCCGGCCAGTAGTAGTAATTGGTGTCGAAGCGGATGCCGTGAGCTTTCTCCGTCTTCGGCTCGCTGGCCCAGTCGCTCCAGGCGATGCAATGCGTGCGGTTGGTCACCGGCGCCGAGACCCCTGGGAATAGGGTGGCGAAGTCGGCGAGCTGCGTCGCGAAGAAGGACTCGAGGGACGAGGGCGTCCAGTCCGCGCAGTTGGAGCTGACGTGAACGCCGATCTCGAATCCTTCCGCCTGGAAGGCGGCGGCCACGGTCGCCGAGATGGGTGTGCTGGGGTAGATGTAGGAGGTACCCCGCACGCACTCCCAATTGGCCAGGTTGCAGCCCGAGGGGCTGGCGGCCTCGTAACCGTGGAAGCGGCCCTCCGTGCCATTGTTGCCGTGGTCGTCCCCCGTCATCACCACCGCCGCCTTGAGACCCCGCGGCAGGTACCAGAAGCGGGGGAGGGGCTTGCGGGCGGCGTTCATGGTGAGGATCAGATTCGCCAGCAGGCGTTGCTGCTCGTCGGCTTGCGGAATGGCCACTTTATTGAGATCGATCCAATCGGTCTGCGAGTCGCCGGAGGCATCGCCAAAGAAAAGATCGTCGGAGCGCTTGGGGGTGACGCCGTCCCGCTCCTGCCCCGCCCAGGCCGGGTTGCCCTGGCGGGTGTAGACGATCGAGCGGGATAGATCGTAGGTGAAGGCCGCGGCCTTTCCACCGGAGCTTCCGACGCTTCTCAAGGTGACGGCCGGCGAGGTGGTGGCCGTGGTGGCGTTCGAGTACAGGGTGGCGACGGCGGTGGCGCCGTTCAAGCTATAGAGGTCCGCGGTGCCATGGAATTGAATGGTTTGATTGACCAGGCCCTGCCCCGGCGCCGCCGACGTATCGATCAACAAATAACCGTTCGCGAGCGTCGAGCTCGCGGGCGTGATTCCCAACAGGCTCGCGAGCTGAGCGTCCGGCCTCAAGGCGATGAGGCGTCCCCCGGCGTTGACCCAGTCGGTGAGCAGGGTCACCTGAGCGGTCGTCAGCGCGGTCTCGCCGAGGATCGCCACGTCATAGTTGGCCAGGGTGGGCGCGTCGAGCGTGCCGATCTCCTGGACGGCGTATTGATTGAGCCCTTCGGCGAGCAGGATCTCGCCGGCATAGCGGGTGAACGGGTTGGTGGACTTGCTGATCACCAGGATCGGTCCGCCCGGACCGTTGTCATCCGGTGGCGGGGGAGGAGGAGTGCTGCCGCCGCCGATCTGCGTCACCACCACGTCGTCCCACTCGATGGGCTGATTGCTCACGTCAAGGGCGATGGCGCCCGCAGAGAGCAAGGTGTCCGTGGTTTGGATGACGTCCGTTCCGTCATAGTTGACGGTGATCTGGCTGCCCTCGAAAGTGATCGAAAGATCGTGGAACGTGCTCGGAGCGATCGTTCCCACGCTCGCCTGGGCGAGGAGCGCAAGCCCGGTGGTGTCGATGTTCCAGGCCACGGAGTGGAAAAGCTTGACGACGCCGTCCCCGGGATAGATCCACGCCGCGTACGATTCACCGGTCGAGGTGTTCACCCGTCCGCGCAGGCCGCCCGGATAATTGCTGCCGTTGGCCAGGCGGAACTTCGCCGCGACCTTGTAGTCCGTCCATGTATTGCTCCCGGCATAAATCTGCGTATGGCCGCCACCGTTGTAGGCGGCTCTGCCGCCCGCTCCGCTCCAGTTGGAAAAAAGACCCAGAGGCGAAGCCGTCCAGTTGGCAAGGCCGAGCGAGCTGAAGTCGTCGGCGAAGAGCTGATCGGCCGGCGGCAGGGCCGTGACCGTCACGTCGTCCCAGTCGATCGGCTGATTGCTGGTGTCGAGCGACACGGCACCGGCCGTGAAGGCGGAGTCCGTGGCCGTGATCACTCCAGTTCCATCGAGAGACACGGAGATGGCGGTGCCGTTGAAAGTGATGGCGAGGGAGTGGAAGACGCCGGTCGTGATCGTTCCCACGCTCGCCTGGGAGAGCAGGGTCAGGCCGGCCGTGTCAATGTTCCAGGCCACGACGCGGAAGAGCTTGATCACGCCATCTCCCGGATAGAGCCAGGCGGCGTAGGACTCGCCGGTCGTCGTGTTCACCCGGCCGCGCAGGCCACCGGGATAGTTGCTGCCGTTGGCGAGCCGGAACTTCGCTTCCACCGTGTAATTCATCCAGGAACCGCTGCCGGCAACAATCTGGGTATGCCCGCCGCCGTTGTAGGCGGCGACGCCGGTCGAGGCGTCCCAGTTGCCGAAGAGGCCGAGGGGCGAGGCGGTCCAATTGCGCAGCGGCCGGGGGCTGAAGTCCTCGGCGAAAAGCGTCGTGGCGCCCGAGGTCACGGTCACGTCGTCATAGGTGATCGGCTGATTGCTGACGTCGAGCGCCACGGCGCCGGCCGTGAGGGTGGTGTCGGTCGTCTCAATCACCGTCGTGCCGTCGAAGATCACGGAGATCTGGCTTCCCGAGAAGTCCAGGGCCAGCGTATGGAAGACGCCCGTGGTGATGCCGCCGCTCACCGAAGCCTGGGCGAGGAGCGTGAGGCCCGAGGTGTCGATGTGCCAGGCGGTGGAGCGGAACAGCTTGATCACCCCCTCGGCGGGGTAGAGCCAGGCCGCGTAGCCCGCGCCGGTGTTGACGTCGATCCGTCCGCGAATGCCGCCGGGGTAATCGCTGCCGTTGTCCAGCTTGACGTTCACCTGGAACCTGTAATCGGTCCAGGAGGAACCGCCGGTGTAGAACTGCGTATGGCCGCCGCCGTTGTAGATCGCGGCGCCCGAGGACGCGTCCCAGTTGGAGCGAAGCCCCAGGGGTGAGGCCTGCCATCCCGCCAGGGGCTTCGGGCCGAAGTCGTCGCTGAGGAGGACGGACTGGGCGAGCGCCCCGGTCGCCAGGAAGAAGGCCACAACGAGCATGGGGGCGAGGTAGAAGACGGTCGAGCGAGCGTTCTTCACGTAATTTCTCCCTTCGGAGATACATTCAGCCGTGTACCGGCGGGGGTGAGGCTTTTCGCAACGGATGCCGTTCATCAATATATAGCAGAGCATGCATGAAACATCAAGGCCGGAGCTGTGACGCGCTTGTGCCGAAGAGCTTCAGCCGCAGTGCGGCGAACGGGGAATGATGCAGGGTACCGCGGGACGACTCGGAGTTACCGGCTTGCATTGGGATCTGGCGCGAATCGCACGGTCGTGCTATCCTTGTCGCAGTGCGGCATTGACCGGGGACGGGCAGCCCACTCTGTCATTCAAAGGGGAAGAGATCATGGCCAAGGAGCTTCAGCACACCAGTGAGATGGAGTCGAGGAAGGTCGCCGAGGCCTCCCGCGAGACCGAGTGGAAGCAGCCGAGCTTCCTGCGGGAGATGTTCCTCGGCAATTTCCGTCTCGACCTGATTCATCCGTACCCGCTGCCGGAGCAGGAGCGGGCCGAGTTCACCGCCTTCTACAACGCCATTCGGGAGTTCCTTCGCGACGAGGTCGACTCGGTGGAGATCGACACCACCGGCGAGTACCCGGATCACGTCGTCGACGGTCTGCGCAAACTGGGCGCCTTCGGCATGAAGATCCCGAAGAAGTACGGCGGCCTGGGCTTCACCAACAGCGAGTACCAGAAGGTGATGATGCTGCTCGGCTCGATCGACGGCAACCTCTCGGCTCTGCTCTCGGCGCACCAGTCGATCGGCGTTCCCCAGCCACTCAAGCTGTTCGGCTCGGACGCGTTGAAGAAGAAGTACCTGCCGCGCTGCGCCGCGGGCGACATCTCGGCCTTCGCGCTGACCGAGCCGCAGGTCGGCTCCGATCCGGCGCGGCTGATGACCACCTCGGAGCGGACGCCGGAGGGCGACTTCATCCTCAACGGCGAGAAGCTCTGGTGCACCAACGGCACCATCGCCAAGCTGCTGGTGGTGATGTCCAAAGATCCCCGGTCGAAGAAGATCAGCGCCTTCGTCGTCGAGGCCGACTGGCCCGGCGTCAAGGTGGAGCACCGCTGCCACTTCATGGGCCTGCGCGCCCTGGCCAACGCCGTCATCACCTTCAAGAACGTCCGCGTGCCGGCCGAGAACCTCATCGGCGAAGAGGGCAAGGGGCTCAAGATCGCCCTCACCACCCTCAACGACGGCCGCCTCTCGATTCCCAACGGCTCGGTGGGCACGGCCAAGCTCTGCCTGGAGATCTGCCGCAAGTGGGCGAGCGAGCGGGTG
>Ga0134121_10001751_pt1 | contig 19922 bp, 20 predicted proteins | sample KB301_FD_96463 | JGI IMG/M metagenome (GOLD analysis project Ga0134121, IMG submission 96463) | Terrestrial soil microbial communities without Nitrogen fertilizer from Kellogg Biological Station, Michigan, USA - KB3-0-1 | ecosystem: Environmental > Terrestrial > Soil > Unclassified ... | reverse complement strand
TTCGGTTGAAGCCATTGTGGTTTGTAGTTGGGATCGTTGAGCAAACCGGTACCGTTGAGTTCCAGGAAACAGCCTGTTCCTACGGTGCCGCTTCCGATCACGTCGCCGGGAAGAATGTCCACACCATAAGCGCAGCGCTCAATGATCTCAGCAAAGGTCCAGTCCATGTCGCCAAGGTTTCCTTCACTTACTTTTTTTTCATTTACAAAACATTTCATGGAGAGGTTGTACCTGTTTCCTGTATGATTTTCTTTTGCAGAAATTTTATACGGTTCAAGTTCATCAGGCGTCACTAACCACGGACCGATCACTGTCGAAAAATCTTTTCCTTTCGCCGGGCCGAGGTTCAACACCATTTCTTCCATCTGCAGCGTGCGCGCACTCATGTCGTTCATGATCATATAGCCGGCAATGTATTCATCGGCATCTGCCGCGCGCACATTTCTTCCTTTCTTGCCGATCACGATGCATGCTTCCAATTCAAAATCAAGTTTCTGAAAGTGGTCAGGCATGCAGTAAATATCTCCGGGGCCCTGGATGGCATTGTGGTTTGTGAAATAAAAAATCGGGTACTGGTCGAACTCTTTGATCATTTCCACCTTCCTGTTGCGCCTTGCAGCAGCCACGTGCTGGCGGAATGCGTATCCGTCGCGGCAGGAAGCGGGATGGGGAACGGGAGCAAGAAGCCTCACACCTTGTCCGACTCCGGAAAGGGGTGAAAAAGCGTCACTCTTATTAATTATCTCTTCATTGATTTCTTTGGCAACCTTCATAGCCTCTTCCCCGAGCCGCAGAAAAGAATTCATGTCATCAGGCAATGATTTTTTACTCTTGACCTTCGCAGCATCAGGAAGGTTGTAAATTTTTTCTTCGTGAAATATGCCAAGATGTTCTCCCGAAGTACCGGTATAAGTAACAAGTTTCATTTAAGAAGCTGGGTTTGTAAGAGGATGTTGACCGAACAATAAAAGCAAAAGTAAAAAAGCTGCGCCGGGATCAATTGATGTAACAGACCTTTAAAACTTTGTTGGTTGTTCCGCTTTGTACTTTCAGGAAATAAATACCCGGGCTTAAATTTTCCGGAGCATAGCTGATGTTCTGCGTGTTCTCCACATCACCTGAAAATATTTTTTCAAGCTGCTTGCCCTGGAGGTCAAAAAGTCCGGCAGAAAAATTTCCCCGCACCGGCGTCCTGATCTCAAAGTTGATATTCCCGTGAGAAGGATTTCCACGAAGGACGACCTCCGCAGAATGGTCTATCGGCAGTACGCCCGTCGTGTTGGGAGATAATATCCAGTTTACGATGGCTGTATCCAGCGGGTTCACTGTCTGTGAGAAATGCCTGATCCAGTGGCCGGCTTCGTCAATACAGAACTTGTTGAAGTTCCAGGTAACATTGGCATTTGCCACGCCGTTCCTGTTTTGCAGCTGCAGCCATTTATATACTTCAGCGGTGTCAACGGACGTGATGGCGATTTTTGACATGAGTTGAAATCCTACGCCGTATCCCTGGCGGTAAAATAATTGGATCGTGCTGTCATCATAAGGCTCCTGTCCGCCGAAATCGTTGCATGGAAATCCGACGATTGCAAATCCAGGCCCACTGTACATGGAGTCGAGCTTTTGAAGATCTCCGAGTTCATAAGTAAAGCCGCAGTAAGAGGCCGTGTTTACGACGAGTACTTTTTTTCCTGCAAAGGTGCTCAGGGGCAAAGTATCATGCGTGATGGTAAGCTGAGTAAAATCATGAAATGTTTCAAAAGGTTGTGCAAGCGCTCCAAAGGAGAAGAAGGCAAGAACAACGGGAAGAAGTAAAATATTTTTCATGATGTTTTTTTTATTTTAATCTCATGCAGTTGCTTTCGCGACCTGGTTTTTCATCCAGCCAGTCGTTACTGATCCAGGCCGCTCCAGCGGATGGCCAAGAGCGCGGTCCCAGAGCAATGAAGCCAGTACACCGAGGGCGCGCGATACGCCGAACAAGACCGTATAGAAATCATATTCAACCAAACCATAATGGATCAGCAGAGCGCCGCTGTGGGCATCCACATTCGGCCATGGGTTTTTGATTTTCTTGATTCCTGCAAGAATCGGCGGAACTTCTTCATACAGCATGTGAACGATTTTGCAGTTCTCATCGTCAGGCATGTATGTTTTTGCAAACTCCATCTGAGCAATGAATCGCGGATCTGTTTTCCGAAGGACGGCATGACCATAGCCGGGAACAACTTTTCCCTCTTCAATGGTCTTCATGACGTATTCCTTGATCTGTTCCTGTGACGGCAAAGCACCATCGTAATAGTTGCGAAGGTCCATGATCCAGCGGACCATTTCCTGGTTGGCCAGGCCATGCAGCGGACCGGCAAGTCCGTTCATTCCGGCCGCAAACGAGAGGTAAGGATCGCTCAATGCAGAACCTACCAGGTGTGTGGCGTGCGCCGAAACGTTTCCTCCCTCGTGGTCTGCATGTATGGTAAGGTACAGCCGCATCAGGCGCTTCATGTTATAATCGTCAAAGCCCAGCATGTGCGCAAAGTTTGCAGCCCAGTCGAGCTTTGCATCGGGTTCAATGTGAATGTTGTTCTTATATATTCTCCGGTAGATGTAAGCAGCAACGCGGGGCGAACGCGCGATCAGGTTCATCACGTCCTCGTACATCGCATCCCAGTAATCTTTTTTATTCAGTCCCTTGCGATAGGCTGCTGCAAAAACACTTTCGGTCTGCAGCGCCATGATGGCACAGGTGAACTGCGTCATAGGGTGCGTGGTGAGCGGAAGCGTGTCCAGCATATCCAGCACGTGTTTCGGAACGTGGCTTCTCCTTGCCCATGCATTGCTAACGTTACTTGCATCATCTTCTGTGGGCAGTTCGCCGATCAGCATCAGGTAAAATATTCCTTCAGGAAGCGGTTCAGTATCACCCTGTGCTTTCGGAAGCTTTTCTCTCAGCTCCGGAATGCTGTAACCGCGAAACCGAATTCCTTCTTCCGGGTCGAGCTTGCTTGTTTCCGTCACCATGCCAATCATTCCTTTCATCCCGCTGTAAACCTGCTCAATCGTATAGGAGCCGATGACATGGCTTCCGTTTTCCTTGACGAATTCCTTCATCTCAGCAGCAAAGGGTAACGCAACTTTTGCAAATTTGTCTTTAAGTTTATCGGTCTTCACTTTTATAGTTTGGTTTTGATATAGTGTAACAGGTCAATGGGATGCATTGTTTTATCGGCGCATTTGTTTTGGACCCGAATTTCGGGGATTGTTTTGTATAGCCATTTCAGGAAGGATGATGACCAGGCTGATCAGGAATGCAATAATAAGCAATGTCCACAAAGCAAACCGGGTATATTTTTTTACTTTCCGTTTTGAGAAGGTGCTTGGCTTTTTCTTGCTGCTGATCTTTTTGCGCAGGCGGCCGCTGTTGGGTGAAATCGTATACCCTTCCCGCAGTAAACGCTCGAGTTTGTCAGGCGGAAGGTCTTCAGGATACATTCCCTGGTTACGTGGGGGACTCATTTTTTGAGGGTGGCAATAACGTGTTAAAAATAAAAAATCATTCTGATATGACCTCCGTTCTTAACAAATAATATACAATTCAGGCGTTTAAAAACTTAAAACCTTTGCTGCCGAATCTTCCCGCTGACCCGAGTAATTCCTCAATGCGTAAGAGCTGGTTGTACTTGGCAACCCTGTCCGAGCGCGAAGCCGAACCGGTCTTGATTTGTCCGCAACCCAACGCTACAGCAAGGTCTGCAATAGTACTATCCTCTGTTTCACCTGAGCGATGACTCATCACGCTTGTATAGCTGTGATCATGCGCCATGTTTACGGCAGCAATCGTTTCTGTGAGCGTTCCGATCTGGTTCACCTTGATGAGAATGGAATTCGCGATCCCTTTGTCAATGCCTTCCCTGAGCCGCTTCACATTCGTGACGAAGAGATCATCTCCCACGAGCTGAATTTTTTTTCCGCAAAGTTCAGAGAGCTTTTTCCATCCGTCCCAGTCATCTTCGGCCATTCCGTCTTCTATTGAAATGATCGGGTATTTCGCAGCCCAGGATGCCCAGAAACCCGCCAGTTCCTCCGAAGTCATCTCGTCACCGGTGGATTTCTTAAAAACATATTTCTTTTTTTCCGCGTCATAAAATTCTGAGGAGGCTGCGTCCATGGCGATATAAATATCTTTTCCTGCCGTGTAACCCGCAACACCAATGGCTTCCATCACGCATTGGATGGCTTCCTCGTTTGATTTCAGGTTGGGTGCAAACCCGCCTTCATCGCCCACGTTCGTACTCAGACCTTTTTTCTTCAATACAGCTTTGAGGTGATGAAATACTTCGGCGCCCATGCGGAGCGCTTCGGAAAAAGTGGGTGCTCCCAACGGCATGATCATGAATTCCTGGAAGTCAATTCCATTGTCAGCGTGCGCGCCGCCGTTCAGAATATTTAACATCGGAACGGGTAGCAGTCCTGCTTTTTCTCCCCCGACATAGGAGAACAAAGGTTTTTTCAGTTCTGCAGCCGCAGCTTTTGCGCAGGCCAGGGAAACACCAAGGATGGCATTCGCTCCGAGGCGGGATTTATTTTCAGTGCCATCCAGGTCAATCATGGCCTTGTCAATAGCCTGCTGCCCGGTTACTTCCATTCCCTTGAGCTTTGAAAAGATTGCCGTGTTGACATTTTCAACGGCCTTTAATACGCCTCTTCCCAGGTATTTTTTTTTGTCTCCATCGCGCAATTCTACAGCCTCATGCACACCCGTGGAAGCGCCTGAGGGAACTGCAGCCCTCCCGGATGCGCCGGTGGCTGATGTGACATCAACTTCAACCGTGGGATTGCCTCTTGAATCGAGAATTTGCCTTGCTTTTATCGCTGCTATGGAACTCATTTTTGATCCTGTTTTTTTGCCGCGCTAAAGTATAAAAAGAAGTGAATCGACAACTTGAACTTCCATGTTGCCCGTGCTTCTTCCACATGCTTATCTTCGTCCGCCATGCACTTGATTTTCCGTACCAAAGAATTTCTGAAGTACATGCTCAGTGCTGATAATGAGCATGCCATTCATTCTCCCTTTGTATATGATCTATACACCAATATAATCCTGGACAGGAGCTCCTATTATGCTTTTGAAAAAATTGAATCGGTCAGGGCGAAAATGATTTTATCGGATGAAAAAATTCCTGTGCTGGACTACGGTACAGGCGGGGAAGAAAAAAGTCAGCGCCTGCTGAAGATTTCCTACATCGCCCGTCACTATGTAAAGCCGCAGAAAGACGGGCAGCTTTTGTTCAGGCTCATCAATTATTTTCATCCCGGATCCATCCTCGAAATGGGCACCTCGCTCGGCATCACCACTCTTTTCCTGGCTGCACCCGTCAGCAAGAGTAAGGTAGTGACCATTGAAGGATGCCCGAATACTTCTGCCGTTGCACGGAAAAATTTTGAGCGGGCAGGAGTAAAAAATATCGTGCTTGAAACCGGCGAGTTCAACAAAAGTTTACCGTTGGCATTGGCGCATTTTGAAAAACTGGATTTTGTCTACTTCGATGGAAACCACAGGAAGCAGGCGACCCTTCAATATTTCAATCAATGTCTTGAACTGCACCACACGGGTTCTGTTTTCGTGTTCGACGACATCCACTGGAGCAGTGAAATGCTGGAAGCATGGGATGAAATCAGGAACCATCCGCTTGTAACGATCAGCATCGATTTGTACAGGGTTGGAATTATTTTCTTTCGCGAGACGCAGCCGAAGCAACATTTCAGGTTGCGGTTTTAGCATGCCAAAGAATAACTTTTCAGTAACGAATTTAGATTTACTTTTGGCCTCCTGTTTATGCCAGTCATTGAACTAAAAAACATCAGCCGCACCTACCAGATCGGCACGGAAACCATTCACGCTTTGCGCAGTGTTTCACTGGGCATCAACCGTGGCGAATACGTAGCATTGATGGGACCTTCCGGGTCAGGAAAATCAACCCTGATGAATATCCTGGGATGCCTGGATACGCCTTCCGGGGGAGAATACATCCTGAACAATAACCTGGTGAGCACGATGAAAGACAATGAACTTGCCGACATCCGAAACCACGAAATCGGTTTTGTATTCCAGACCTTCAACCTGATTCCCAGGAGTACGGCACTTGATAACGTTGCTTTGCCGCTTGTGTATGCGGGATTTAATAAAATGAACCGGACAGAGCGCGCTACTACTGTTCTCGGCGAGGTGGGACTGGGCGACCGCATTACGCACAAGCCCAATGAACTGAGTGGCGGCCAGCGCCAACGCGTAGCGATTGCGCGCGCACTTGTGAATAATCCTTCTATTATTCTTGCCGATGAACCGACAGGAAACCTGGATTCAAAAACATCAGAGGAAATCATGTCACTGTTTGAAGTCATCCACCAGCGGGGGAACACCATCATTGTGGTTACCCATGAAGAAGATATAGCGCAGCATGCGCACCGGATTGTCCGCCTGAAGGACGGACTTGTAGAATCCGATGAGTTGAACCTGAATATCAGGAAAGCAGCAGTGGCCTGATTCATCCCATGAAAATTTATACCAGGAAAGGCGATACAGGAACAACCCAATTGATAGGAGGTACGCGCGTCCCGAAGCATCACCTGCGCATTGAAGCCTATGGAACTGTGGACGAACTGAATTCTTTTATCGGGCTCGTGCGCGACCAGGAAATTTCCATCCGGCACAAAAAAAATCTTCTCGAAATTCAGGACAGGCTATTCACGATAGGGTCCTCCCTGGCAAGCGATCCTGAAAAGTCGAAGATGAAAATTCCTGACCTGCGGGACGAAGACATTTTATTCCTCGAGGTTGAAATGGACAGGATGGATGCAGAGCTTCCTGAAATGAAATCGTTCGTGCTGCCTGGCGGACATACAACTGTTTCCTATTGCCACCTTGCACGATGCGTTTGCCGCCGTGCTGAGCGCCTGGCGACGCAGCTTTCTGAAAATGATTTTGTGGACATGCGCGTGGTCAAATACCTCAACAGGCTTTCAGATTATCTTTTTGTACTTGCCCGGATGCTCGCGCAGGAACTCCATGCTGAAGAAACACCATGGAAGCCCAGGATCTGATTCGCTGCATTTCCCTCTAATTTTGAGTCAGATGCGTCCACAGGCGCGTCTTAATAAATTTTTAGCCGGGCGTTTGCCGGAGCAATATTTTTTTACTTTTGCAACCCTTAAAACAGGGCGTGAGAAATTCCGCCATGCAAACGCTTAAACTATGTATTGGACCCTTGAACTTGCACAACATCTTGAAGATGCACCGTGGCCTGCAACCAAAGACGAATTGATCGACTACGCCATCAGGAGTGGCGCACCGATGGAAGTGATTGAAAATTTGCAGGAACTTGAAGACGAAGGAGACACCTACGAAAACATTGAAGAGATCTGGCCCGATTACCCGACCAAGGATGACTTCTTCTTCAATGAAGATGAGTACTAAAGGGGAATAAAAATATTGTCAAAAAAAGGGAGCTGAATGGCTCCTTTTTTATTGTCTGGATACATCAATCTCAAAAAGAAAACCGCCTCGGAAACCGGGCGGCTTGCAAATATCTGTTCTTCGTCAATCAGGCGTTTTCAATGACGCGCGGCGCAGCATTTAAGATCTCATCGTTCGCATACTCCGCATATTGCGCAAAGTTTTTTACGAATGACGCTGCCAGTGAGTTGGCTTTTGCATCGTATGCATTCTTGTCCTTCCACGTATTGCGCGGGTTCAGAATTTCAGACGGAACATTCGGGCATTCGGAGGGGAAGTTCAACCCGAAAATAGGAAGGTTTTCAAACTTCACTTTTTCCAATTCTCCATTGATGGCCGCAGTGATCATGGCACGTGTGTATGAAAGTTTCATGCGGGAACCGACTCCATAAGAGCCGCCGCTCCAGCCTGTGTTCACAAGCCACACATTTACTTTATTCTTCTTCAGCTTGGCGCCAAGCAGTTCAGCATACTTGGTAGGATGCAACGGGAGGAATGCCTTTCCGAAACATGCACTGAAGGTGGTGGTAGGTTCCGTGATCCCGACTTCTGTACCGGCCACCTTTGCAGTATAGCCACTGATGAAATGATACATGGCTTGTCCTGCATCCAGCTTCGAGATAGGAGGGAGGACGCCAAAGGCATCGCAGGTAAGAAAGAAAATATTTTTTGGTACACCTGCCATGCTTGGTTCCACGGCATTGTTGATATGGTGAATAGGATATGCTACCCGCGTGTTTTCTGTTTTGATGATATTGTCGTAGTCGACGGTAGTGGTGCCATCAAAAAATTCCGTGTTCTCCACGAGCGCGCCGAATTTGATGGCGCTGAAAATTTCAGGCTCTTTTTCTTTGGAGAGGTTCACGCATTTCGCATAGCACCCGCCTTCAAAATTAAATACTGAATTGTCAGCCCAGCCATGCTCATCGTCCCCGATCAGCCCGCGGTTAGGATCGGCACTCAAGGTGGTTTTACCTGTTCCTGACAAGCCAAAGAAAATGGCTGTGTCATCGCTCTTCCCGATGTTCGCGCTGCAGTGCATGCTCAACACGTTCTTGTCGTGCGGAAGGATGTAATTTAAAACAGTGAAAATTCCTTTCTTGATTTCGCCTGTATACGCCGTGCCCCCGATCAGGATCATTTTTTTTGTGAAATTGATCATCGCAAAATTTTCTGAACGCGTACCGTCCGTCTTCGGATTGGCATGGAAGCCGGGGGCACAAATGATGCTCCAGTCACTCGCTACTGTATGTAAAATTTCTTCTTTTGTCGGGCGAAGAAAAAGGTTGTTGGCAAAAAGATTGGCCCAGGGGGTTTCGGTAACCACGCGGATGCCAAGACGGTAGCTGGGATCTGCACAGGCATAACTGTCGCGCACATACACCGTTTTTCCCTGGAGGTAGGCGCACAATTTGTTGTGCATGTGATCAAAATATTCAGGGGAAATTTTGATGTTGATGTCACCCCACCACACAGAATTTTCCGTGGTGGCATCGCAGACAATAAATTTATCTTTTGGAGAGCGGCCGGTAAATTTCCCGGTGTCAACGGCAAGGGCACCTACGTCAGTCAGCATTCCTTCGCCGCGGATGATGGTTTCCTCTACAAGTTCAGCCGGCGTGAGATTCCAGTAAGCATCACCGATATTTTTCAACCCTAAGTCAACAATAGTAGCGTCCTTGGCTTTCAATCCGAATTCGTTAGTCATCAGCTTTTATTTTGATGCTGCAAAGAAAAGGAAAAATCCGGAGGGAATTTGAATGAAAGGCAAGAAGTTACCAATTCATGATGAAGTAATTAATAAGAAAAAGGTAATTTTTTCGGGGAATGGTTAATTATTCGCGGTGGAGAATCCGTTCTTTCCTGCAAGGCTGGTTTTGAAGAAAATGAACGTGCCCAGCAGCTTTCAATGACTCTTTTGCCCCGATCAGAAATTTTTTGGATTCGTCGCCTGTTAACCCGTTCAGCGTGAAGCAATAATCTGTTTCCCCTTCACGGCCCCAATGGGTTTCAGCATATTCAATCCGCTTGTTAATTTGTTTGCTGAAAAATTCAACAAAAGATTTCAGCTTCTCCGGCTGACCCCTGTCGATTCCGCTTCCGATGGAATAAAAGCTGACTATAACTGCCATCAAAGAATCTTTCGGATCACTTTTTATTTCCTCAGCCTTCGCCGGAACGGCTTGCACAACAGTATCATGCACTGGTGCAACAGGCGCAGTGGAAGTATTGGAATTCGGGGTTTCCTTAGGTGCCACTGCAGCGTTCTTATTTTGTTTGCACGCGAATAAAACTGAAAAGATCAATATGGCGGCTGAAATTTTTATTTTCATGACTACCTGCTTTTTAAAACTGAAATAAAAAGTAAAATCCATCCTGTGATAAAACATAAACCGCCAATGGGCGTGACGGGACCGAGAAATTTCCATGACTCAATACCCAGCATACTTTTTCCTGCAAGCAGGTACAATGAGCCTGAAAAGAAAATAATTCCGGCGATAAAGAAATACCCGGCGTAAACGGTTGACTGCGAATTGAATTTTTCGAACATGATGCCCAGCAGGATCAACGCAAGCCCGTGGTAAACCTGGTACTTCACGCCCGTTTCAAAAACCTGGAGCTGGTCAGGTTCCAGCCGTGCCTTTAACGCATGTGCTCCAAAAGCACCCAGGATAACAGCAAGTGCCGCAAATGCCGATCCCGAAAGAATGAAAAACCTGTTCAATGGTGTTGGTGTGCTGGTTCGTTGAGGAATTTTCTTCGACGCAAATTTTTTTATCGCTGCCCGTTGATGTAATTGTTCAGCTCATCGATGGAGCTTTCAAAACCAAAGGCATCATTCACTTTATAGTAGTTGCCGATATCGTAAGTATGACCGTAAGCATATTTTGCGAAGTCTAGTTTTGTCTGCTCAAAAGAGAAAAGTACCATCACTTCCCGCACCTGAGCACTGGTAAGGCAATTATTGTTGAGCACCTGTTTGGCCATGGTCATCTTGCTGTCTTCAAAAGATTTTGAACTCAGGGAACCTTTGAATGATTCAAAGTCGCCATGGCTCATGGGAACAGGACAGCCGGTTTTGCCGTTGTAACCGTCCACGTAAATAACACGGGGTTGAGGCGGAGCAGGGTCTTCGTAAGTTGTGGTGGTCGTATGCGTTGTCGTCGTGGTGGTCGTAGATGAACTCTCTACATTGCCATTCATGCCGGAAACATTCATGTTCATTCCGCCGCCCTGTCCGTCCACGTTCACATCCATATTAATGCTTACATTATCCGGGTTTCCTGAAGTGGTGGTGGTGGTTTTGCGTGTCGTGGTTGTTGAAGTATTGCCGGCGGGAACTGTCGAATAAACAACAACGGTTTGTTCCGGCGACGGAGGCGGTGCCTGCGCAAGCGGAACTTCACTCACATACCTTATGATGTACGCGCCTTTGCTGTTCTTCTTAATGGTGTAGGAAACTTCGGCGCCCATCTCAACAAAATTCAGGTTGTAATCCACATAACCCAAAGCCTTGTCTGCAAAAATGATCCTGGCCTTGTAGCCCAATGCATTGAGCCCTGTAAGTTTTACATTGGTCTCGGCTTTTTCATTTTGAAGGATGCCGTTCAGAACGAGGTTAAATTTTTCGCCATTCTCAGTGAAGAAAATTGCATTGGACGTTTGTGCGGCGGCGGGGAGAATGCCGGCAGCGAGAAATAATAAAGTAATCAGTCTGGATTTCATGCGAAGTATTTTTTTGGTTTTAAAAAAGTTGCGCGGGGTTTCCCAACACCGTGCCAAAGATACAGGATTCATTAAATAGTAAAAATGCACTTGCCTGTATCTTTCATCAGCAGGTAGGGAGAAGTTTGATCCCTGGAACATTGGAAGATACCGATCCTGTTCCGATCGGAATGTAATAATAGTTCCAAATATTTTCATTCACCGGGTTTGAGTTTCGAAATATTTTATAGTTTTGATCGCATCAAAATTCTTTTCATCCACTCTTAATACCATCACAAATGAAAAAAATCTTTACGCTATTATGCATGCTGCCTTTACTATTGCAGGCGCAAACATTTACGAACACAGTTCCGGTTGCAATTCCTGACAACCAGACGGACCTTTTTATCCCGATCCAGGTTGCAGGATTGGTTCCTGCCATGAATGGCAATTTTGGTATTACATCTGTCTGCCTGATGGTGAACCACTCGCACATTGCGGATTTGAAACTGCGCATTCAGTCGCCTTCCGGTAACATCGTGCTCCTTGCTGATCAGCGCGGGGGTAATGGTTCAGGGTATTTCGGAACGTGCTTCGCCGAGAACGGGGTTGACGGTGCCATCACTGATGGCGTAGCGCCTTTCAATGGTACTTATTATCCGCAGGAATCTATCAATACTTTCAATGATGGAAGCGATCCGAACGGAACCTGGAACCTGGTCATCACTGACATGTTCAATTTTGCTGACAGCGGATTTTTTCAATATGGAAATATTACTTTCGGTTCCAATCCTCCGCCCGACCCTTCATCACTTATTTGCACTACCAACAATGCAAGCGGATGTTTTTGCCCGGACGGCTCAACGGATTGCGATTTGTTTCCTGATATCGAATCGTCAGATGATGCTGCAGTCCCTGCTTATTATGAATATACCGGATCCTTACAGGTTGCGACTGCAACGCCGAATATTGGCTGGGGACCGCTTGAAATCAACGGTGTGAACAGCTGTTTCTGCGACACGGTTTCCGTTCCTTGCGCGACGGTGGCCTGCCCGAACGGAGATCCTCCAAAGCAAATGGTGAATCAGCGCATCTATCATAAGAACGGAAGCACGATGACCTATTGGGACCGCCCGGCAGGAACAATGGCTTACCATCCGTCCCATGGACACATCCATGTGGATGATTGGGTATGGATTGACCTGCGCAGAAAATCAGGTGATCCTGATCCAAGAAACTGGCCGCAAACAGGGATCGGCAACAAACAGAGTTACTGTCTCATCAACCTTGGCGACTGCACTTCCAGTTATGGTGTCTGCCACGATGATGCAGGAAATATTATTACGCAGGCTGACATCCCGAACAGCAACCTGGGTTCGGTGAGCGGATGCAGCCTGAGCCAGGGAATTTATGTGGGAGAATTTGATACGTACGGCATGATTGACATCACACTTCCTCCCGGAACGTGCAACGGAGAATATTATGCGCTCAACATTGTAGACCCGCTGGATCACATGCTTGAGCAAAGCGAAACAAACAATTGGGTATTGACCAAAGTAAATCTGACAATGCAAACGGGCGGCACTTTCGAACCTGAAGGTTTTACTTTTACCATGCACCTGGATGAGATGAATGCTACTGCCAGCGCCACTACTGCAGATTCCTGCACCTGGTACTGGGGTGATGGCTCTCAGCCGCAGCATCAATACGGAACGCCGCTGGCCAACCACGTATTTCCTGGCGTAGGTCAGTACATTGTGCAGTTGTATGCGTATAACCACTGCGGGTTGACCTATACTGTTGACACTGTCCACGTGCTGACAGTCGGGTTGAATGAAAATATTGAGGCCGTTGCGTCATGGAATGTATTTCCAAACCCTGCAAAGGATAAAATCAACATTGATTACACGCTGGTAAATATTGCTGACGTGAATCTTGAAATTACGGATGCCATGGGACGCGTGATCAAAGAAATGACAAGCGCCGGCCAGGACCCGGGCAAGTATCATGTGTCACTTGACCTGAACACTGAAGACATCAAATCGGGAATTTATTTTGTGCGGCTGGGCACGCCGGGGAAGACTTTGAACCAGCGGTTCATTGTGTTGAAGTAGGAAAAGTTATCAGTTATCCGTTATTCGTTAACCGTTATCCGTTACCCGTTACCCGTTATCCGTTAACCGATATTCAAGCAAAAAATAATGAGTCCCGCTTTTTGCGGGACTTTTTTTTGATCTCAAAATAAATGAGCAGAATATAATATCATCGCCTTTTTCCTGACCCGGGGCTATAAAAAAGAGCAGCCTTTTTGGCTGCTCTTTTGGATTTTCTAATAACAGTTAACGATTAACGGTTAACGTGAATTATTTCCCTTTCGCATGCAGTTCATCGCTCACAGTCAGGCGCTTGCGGCCGCGTGCACGGCGTGCTGCGATCACTCTGCGGCCATTCGGAGAACTCATGCGCTCACGGAAACCATGTTTATTTTTGCGTCTGCGGTTCGAGGGTTGGAAGGTTCTTTTCATCTTAATTTGTTGTTTTCGGCTGAATTTTCAAAAACGGTCGGCAAAGGTAACAATGAAATCCAATCCGCAAAACAGATTTTATCAGACGGTAGTGGTACAGTTTGAAATCTTTGCGAACCTCTGCGTGAATTAGCTCAGCGTCCTCCGCGGTTTCTGTATTTGGCAGCCTTTAACGCAAAGTGCGCAAAGAATCAGCCCGCAAAGCACCATAAGAGAGGTATATTTTTGAAACTATACCACTACCTATCAGACACTAATTATACCCGCCGGCAGGCAGGCGAATTGACAGGAACTTTTTCTTCAGTTCAAATGCTGAAGGTTCTTCGAACGAAGCGTGAGAGAAAAATAAAAGTTCTTCTCTTCATCCAGGCACCCGGCCGGGCAGTTCTTAAAGCTATGGCAACTCATGTGATCAGGATGATGTCCCGCGAAATGAATAAACTCATCCTATATTTGCTTTTAGCCGGATAGGAAGAAGTTTTTGTCGAGGAGGTGGCCGGTATAAATAAACTATCTGTTATTATAAGCGACACACCGCATCAGACAATGGGACTATTTGATAAAATATTTGGAACGAGTGACAAGATTAAAGTTCAATTCATCGACAATTCAAACGGTCAGACAATTGGTGTTTCTGAAATGAAAACAGACCAGTTACCAGAAACTTTTTCAGTTCCAACAACAATGCACATACAAGACAACGACTGGAATGTAGAAGAAGCAATCCCAGAAAGCTCAATTGACTTTGTCAAGAAAAAAAGCCTCGTTTTGAAAATGCGAAAGATTGAAAAAATGAATATTGATGATATATGGTATAGCCTATCGACAATTTCTAATGAATTTCCACAGACAGTTGCGATGACACAACAAACGGAATTTGATATTCACATTCACGAGGACGATTACCGACAGAAGGAATTTCTAAATAGTAATGCTCAAGCACTCATTGAAGAAGAATTTATTGGTATAAGAAACATTTGGGAAAATCACAGTAAGAAAAGTGAAGAATATACTTTATTTAAAAAGTGCCATGTAAGAAGTATTATTGGAACTCCAAACTTGACTATAAATTTCAACGAACTTAAAGGATTATTAAAATCTGATTTGGTTGGACAGGTTTTTATAAATGGTGAAACGCTTAAAAATGGTTTTGCATTAAAAACAAATAGCGCAACTTACTTTGGGACATTGGATAATGACACAGTAACTGAACTTTGCATTTCTCAATGGAATGAAAACACAACAAGTGAAATAAAAAGAATAAGTAAAGCGTTCAATTTGTTTTTTGTAAATTGGAATAATTGCGGAATAGTAAAAAATGATTAACGAAAATCAAGTAACTCATATAAGCAAGTTTTTAAGTTTGGTTTTGCGACACCAACCTGAAACTATCGGCATTGAATTAGACCAAAATGGTTGGACAGATGTTGATTTACTCATTGAAAAAGCAAACAACTACGGTGTCAATTTTGACTTTGAAACTTTAAAGCATATTGTTGAAACAAACTCCAAGAAACGATTTGCTTTCAACGATGCATTTGACAGGATTAGAGCAAGCCAGGGACATTCCATAGACATTGATTTGGGCTATAAAAATCAAAAACCACCTGAAATTTTATATCACGGAACTGGTGAAAAATCAGTTCAATCAATTATTGACACAGGACTTGAAAAGCGAAGTAGACAACACGTTCACTTGAGTAGCGACATTGAAACTGCAATCAAAGTTGGACAACGGCACGGAATACCATTTATATTTATAGTGCTTTCTGAGCAAATGTATAACGACAAATTTGAGTTTTTCATTGCTGACAATGGCGTTTGGTTGACAGACAATGTGCCGACAAAATATTTGAAACGAAATGACCAATAAAGGAATAACAGCAGGTAACGGCGCATTTCCATTAGTCGGGGTTTCGTGCTCGCAAATACTTTTGTGCAATCCGAAAGTTCAGTTCTCCAAACAGTCTTTAGTGCTAAAAAGCCCGCCCTTCGGCAGACTGCAAAACGTTATAGGTAAGCCGTTGGACAGACAAACTTAGCAGACAATGTCATTTTTAAAAAACATATTCGGACAAAATAATAATGCCAAAGAACATTTGCCGCGAATTAGACTCACTCCAGAAAATATCATTTACTTTCCAAAGATCGACAGTTTGCTTAAAGACAAGAAAATAAAATACGACTCGTCTGGAAGGCTTCGTTATTTACACGGAGCGCCTGTTGGTGACATGATATTAATTAGAGTAAATAAAGACGGTACTCCAATTTATAAAGAATCAGCCGAAGAGTGGTTTGATCCTGAAAGTCAAAAAGCAAAAGACTTCATATGGATCTAACTACAATACAGACGCAAATAAAAACTGTGTGTAACCAAGCGGTCATCGTAAGACAAGATCAAGCAAAAAAATATGTACAACTTTTCATACTTTAAAGAAAAAGACAAGCAGACGATTTTAAAATTCATAGAAGATCATCCGTTTGCTTTTATGACAGGCAGTTATTTATCAGGTCAACAAGTGGCAACCCAGATACCCGTTTTACTTGAAGAAAGAAATGGAGAGCTGTTTTTGCAGGGACACATGATGCGAAACACAGACCACCATAAAGCTTTTGTTGAAAATCCAAATGTACTTTTGTTGTTCACAGGTCCGGGTTGCTATGTAAGTGCCTCCTGGTATAGTAACCCTCAAATTGGTTCAACCTGGAATTATATGAGTGTTCACGTAGCAGGTCAAGTCAATTTTATGACCGATGAGCAGCTTGTAGACTTTATGCGAAAATTGACTTTGAAGTTTGAGAAAGGAAACACTCAATCATTAACATTCTACGACAATCTTCCTGATAGTTTTTTAAGTAAAATGATGCCTGCAATTATTGGTTTTGAAATGAAGGCAGACAACATTGAGAATGTTTTCAAACTTAGCCAAAACCGGGACGAAAAGAGTTATCTGAATATTATTTCCAAACTTGAGGAACAAGGTGGGGAAGGTGCTTTGATTGCATTGGAAATGAGAAAAAGACAATCTGAATTATTCCCCGCAGGTGTTGAATGGGACGCTTCAAAATTTGAATCTTGAAGAAGAAAGAACAACGAACCGCTAAGACCCCCTCAACGTTAGCGGCTAGCAGATAGAATGGGGAAAAGTCACAGTCATATGACTAAATTAAATACGATTCCAATAATAGAATTTAAAACAGCCAAAACATTTGAAACCTGGCTCGTAAAGAATCACGATAAGTCAAATGGGCTTTGGCTCAAAATATTCAAGAAAGATTCCGGGAAAAAGACCATCAGCTATGCAGAAGCACTTGATGCAGCTCTTTGCTACGGGTGGATTGATGGTCAAAAACAAGCATATAACGAACAAGCCTGGCTGCAAAAGTTTTGTCCCAGAAGAGCAAAAAGTATTTGGTCCAAAATAAATATTGGACATGTCGAAAGATTAATCAATGAAGGCAGAATGAGACCTGCAGGATTAAAAGCTGTCGAAAAAGCCAAAGCAGATGGTAGCTGGGCAAAGGCATACGATTCCCCAGGCAAAACCACGATGCCTGAAGACTTTCTGAAAGAACTTGGCAAAAACAAAAAAGCAGAAGCGTTTTTTAGGAGTCTCAATAAGACGAATCTTTTCTCCATTGGATTTCGCCTTCAGACGGCAAAAAAACAAGAGACGAGAGAGAAGCGCATGAAAGAAATTATTGAAATGCTGGCAAGAGGTGAGAAATTCCATTAAATAATTCAGCTTAGCGGCGACAATTATTTGGTAAATGCCAGCCGCTAACAGAATCGCTCCGATTCAACTGTAGTGCTAACTTGAAACTGACTACGAGACAAAAATCAAATTATAGACAGAATGTTGACTAATGCTTTCAGACCATTTCCGGTTTTAAAAACTGAGAGATTAACCTTAAGACGACTTTCCGTCAATGACGACAAAGAGATATTTGCACTTCGTTCTGACAAGCAAGTGAATAAATATATTGACAGAGCCCCCAGCAATACGATTGACGATGCAAGAAATTTTATTCATAAAATTGCGGAAGTAGTCAGACAAAACGAAGGAATTTATTGGGCAATTACGCTAACTGATAATGACAAATTAGTAGGTACGATTTGCTTATTTAACTTTTCAAAAGAAAATGACCAGGCGGAAATCGGTTATGAATTATTGCCGGCTTTCCAGCGAAAAGGCATCATGCAGGAAGCAACATCAAAAGTTATCGCATTTGCACTTGATGTTATGGGACTAAAAGCAATTGAAGCAAACACGCACCGTGAAAACGAAAACTCATCCAACCTTTTGAAGAAATTTAATTTCAAGAGGCAAGAAAAAATTGACAATAAGTCAAGCGACATGTTTGTCGTCTTTAAACTTTCTGCAACTTGATGGTTAACGAAATTAAAAGTATCAATGCAACGGCAGGCAGGGAACAAACTCTATAGGTAATCGAACAGTTGTGCTTCTAACAAACAGCATCGGTTAACGAACAGTAGTGCTTCTCCGCCCGTACCGAACGATACGTTCGGGTGGGTAAACCCTTCTTTTTTTCACATCGCTTTTGGAAAGGCTGGCTTCAGCAAGCGCTGCTTGCTTGCCCTTCCTTCTTCGTTAGCGGATATGCTTTGGCGATATGGGTATTTGATATATTTACACATTGTTAATTGAAAAATTAAATTTAAATATCTTATCTTAAAACCCAAACTACTATGATAAAAAATATTCTGATTCTGTTTCTCAATTCTTCATTTTTAGTTTTTCATTCTCCACTTCACGCCCAATGGAGCGAACTGGGCGGGCTGAATGGATTGGCGGCTCTTAGTACCATTGAATCTGTTTGCAGCGATGCTTCGGGAAACATATATGCCGCAGGAGATTTTATGAACAGTTCGGGAAACCGGTATGTTGCCCAATGGAATGGGACAGCATGGAGCGAATTGGGCGGGTTGAATGGACTGGCGTCTAATACAGAGATTTTTTCTGTTTGCAGCGATGCTTCGGGAAATATATATGCCGCAGGAGATTTTACCAACAGTTCGGGAAACTGGTATGTAGCCAAATGGAATGGAACAACATGGAGCGAACTGGGCGGGTTGAATGGACTAGCGGCTAATAGTACCATTGTATCTGTTTGCAGCGATGCTTCAGGAAACATATATGCCGGAGGAGATTTTGAGAACAGTTCGTTTAACAGGTATATAGCCAAATGGAATGGGACAACATGGAGCGAACTGGGCGGGTTAAATGGATTGGCGGCTAATAATTTCATTCGTTCTGTTTACAGCGATGCTTCGGGAAACATATATGCCGCAGGAGATTTTACCAACATTTCAGTAAACAGGTATATAGCCAAATGGAATGGGACAGCATGGAGCGAGCTGGGTGGATTGAATGGATTGGCGGCTAATAATTACATTCGTTCTGTTTGCAGCGATGCTTCGGGAAACATATATACCGGAGGAAATTTTACCAACAGTTCGGGAAAAAGATATGTAGCCAAATGGAATGGGACAGCATGGAGCGAACTGGGCGGGTTGAATGGATTGGCGGCTAATACAGAGATTTATTCCGTTTGCAGAGATACTTCCGGAAACATATATGCCGGAGGATTTTTTACCAATAATTCGGGAAACCGGTATGTTGCCCAATGGAATGGGACAGCATGGAGCGAGCTGGGCGGGCTGAATGGATTGGCGGCTTTTCAAGGCATCGTATCTGTTTGCAGCGATGCCTCGGGAAACATATATGCCGGAGGATTTTTTACCAACAGTTCGTTTAACAGGTATGTTGCAAAATACAGTGTTGCAACCGGTATTGATAACATCAGCGGTGAAAAACTGCAGCCAGAGGTGTATCCTAATCCTGCAACGAGTGAATTAAGAATTAAAAATGCAGAATTGAGAAAAGTAGAAGTGGTAGATATATTCGGCAAAAATTTTTTTCAAGCAGAAATCACTTATCATAAATCCGAATTTGTAATTAATATCACGGAGCTGCCTGCGGGAATTTATGTTGTTAAAATGTTTGAGGGCGAAAGGAGTTATTGTAAGAAATTAATTGTAGCGCATGAATGAAACGACACAACTCCGAATGAGCAGTAACACATCAGATAACATACAGATTAAAAGATATAATTTATTTAAAGGGCTTTGTTGGGTTATCAAACAGTTGTGCTTCTTA
>Ga0134121_10001749_pt1 | contig 19941 bp, 14 predicted proteins | sample KB301_FD_96463 | JGI IMG/M metagenome (GOLD analysis project Ga0134121, IMG submission 96463) | Terrestrial soil microbial communities without Nitrogen fertilizer from Kellogg Biological Station, Michigan, USA - KB3-0-1 | ecosystem: Environmental > Terrestrial > Soil > Unclassified ... | reverse complement strand
TGCGGGCCGCGGCCACGCTTCATCCCGAACGGCTGACCTGCACGGTTCCGACATTCGGCGGCCCCATCGAAGCGGGGCTGCACCCGGCAACCGGCGGCGACGGCAAATCGGCTTGCTCTGGAGACATGCTCCTGGAAGCACTGGTAGCTTGCGCCGGCGTGACCGTGACTGCGGTCGCCACCGCGATGGGCATCACGCTTCGCGGCGGCACAGTGTCAGCCGAAGGCGATCTGGATTTCCGCGGCACTCTGGGCGTCAGCAAAGAGGCCGAGATCGGATTCAAGGAAATCCGTTTGCGCTTCGACCTTGATACAGACGCCAATCCGGAACAATTGCAGTCGCTCCTCAAGCTGAGCGAGCGCTACTGCGTCATTTACCAAACTCTTCGCAAGCCCGCGGCGATGACAGCCGTTTGCACAGCAACACATTAACGCGGAAAACGCCAATCGACGTGCTCCGTGTAGGTCATTGTCTCATCGACCAGGGCGTAGAGCGCCGGATCGTAAGCCTTCAGCGCTTCTCGAGTGGTGATGGGCCGTGGGTGGTTGTGCGGCGGAAAGCCGGCGCCGGTGGCATCGAAATAGGCTTCGACCCCCGTGGCCCAATACTCGACGCGTGTCCGTGCTGTTGGCGTGCCTTTCCAAAGGCCTTTCTTCATCGCCTCGTCAAATGTGGTCTTGAGCCGCTTGTCGAACTCGGTGTCCATGCGTTTGACGCGCAGCTCATATTGTTGTTTCTGGCCCTTGATCGCTTGCGTGGGCCGCAGGGCAGTCACCTGGTACAGCCCCTTGGCGAAAACGCTGACCACCATGCTCTTGCCGGCGAAACCGTCGTCCGCCGTCCGCAACACGTTTTCCTCGGGGACAACGAGCAACTTCACATTCGGCGTATAATCCAGGAAACGTATCTCCTCAAAGCCGATCTTATTGCGCGTTTCCTTGAACTCCGGCAAGTCGCTGAGCTTCTCGTTCTTGCCCAGCACCACCAGGCGGCAGCCGTCGTAGATCATGGCCTTCAAGATGTCATGCCGATAGGCGAACATTTTGCGAATAGTGTCGTTGGCCTTGAGCATCGCCTCGTCCGAGACCTTGGGCGAACCCAGCACCGTGAACTCGCGGGCAAAGGTGAACTTCGTGTAATACGGGTTAGCCTTGAACTTGGCCGGCGGCGGTATCACGCTGGGCTGTTTCTGGATCGGCTCCAGCCGCCAGTCGTTTTCGGCAGTCAGTTTGAAGGTCGTGTGGACCAACTCGTAGGCGTCGGGATCGTAAAGCTTGAGCTGCTCGCGGGTGGCGATGGAATTGTGGTTCCAGTTATTGACGCGGTTGCAATCGAAATAGGACTGGCAAACCTCCGCCCAGTATTCGCCTTGATTGCCGCCGGCGTAGGCGTATTTCCACAGGCCCTTGCTGGTGGCGTTCTTGTAAGTCTTGCTCAAGCGCCCGCTGAACGACGCATCGGCCTGGCGCAGAGCGGCGTCGATGGTGTGGCAGAACTCATGGACAGCTATGCTCTCGTCGTCGTAACGGTCGATGGGCAGATTGAGCAAATTCTCCTCGCCGAAGCTGGTGACGCCCAGGCCACCGGTGCCGCGAACGCGCTCGTTTTGGTATTCGGGGTTGTTGTGATTGCGGTACTCCGGCATGTCGGTATAGACCTGGTCTTTGCCGATGATGATGAGCTTGGTGCCGCGTTTGACCATGACATCCAGCACATCGGGCCGGCCGGCCAGCATATGGGTGACGATGTAATAAGTCCGCTTGAGGGCATCGTCGGCAACCTCGCCGGCAGCGGCGACATTGAGGCCGCCCTTGACGGCGATGTATTTCTTGTAGAACTTGCGGGCAACGGCTTCTTCTTTGCCGCCGTAGCGCTTGAAGAAGGCTTCGGGCGGCGCGGTCACCTCGGGAATGCCCTTGCGCCAATCTGTGGCTCCAGCTGCACCTAGGGTGGCTCGATTTTGTGACGCTGGAGGTTGCAGTGCGCCAACAAAGCCACCGCTGGCGGGAAGAGCGAAAATGAGGCAGGCCAATGCGATCTTCTTCACGGGGGTTTCTCCTTGGCTTACAGGTGCAGCGCACTACGACAACTCGGTAGCATATGCGTTACGTCAACCAATTTTCAGTGCGGATATCCGACAGGGCAACAAAATCGTGATCGGTTGTGGCTCACTACGCCCATTCACCGCGAGCCATTAGCCCTTTTCGACTTAATGAGGTTCCAGACCAGTATGGTCGTGTCGTCACTCCCCGTGGCAAGAAGCTCGCCATTCGCAGAAAAAGTGACGGCCGTTACTGGACGAGAGTGCCCCTTAAGTGTCAATCGTTGCTTGGAGGTCATAATCTCCCAAACGGTGACGGTCCCGTCAAAATCGCCCCCTATTGCCAGCGTTCGTTCGTCTGGCGAAAACTCCGCACAGATTCCATCCCACCGATGCACTCTTTTCATCCAAGCAGCCGGTATCGTGCAAATTGAGGCTCTTTTTGCAACGTCCCAAACTCGCAAGTAAGGTAGATAGGAGTCCCACGTGGCCAAGTATTTGCCATTCTTTGAAAAAATCAACGCGCGGTGATGCGGGTATCCATATTTGCGAGGCTGCTCAACCGTTTTCAAATGGAATCTGTCCTTGCCAGTTTTCACGTCCGCAACGCATACCGTTCCGTCAATGCAATTCCAAGCAAGCAATCTGCGATCCGGTGACAAAACGTAAGTGTCGTGCAAATCATCTAGCGTAACTGGGCCAAATGTGGACTTTGATGCAACATCCACAAAACGGAAAATCAATGCCTCTTCACCTATCTCAGTGAGTTTGACAATAGTGCCGTCCGCTGACAAACCATTGAATTCTTTCCTTTCCTTTTCGGTTAGATTCAACAGCACTTTTCTGTTTTTTGTCGCCAACAATTGCAGTTTACCATCATCGTTCTTCTCGAAAACCACGGAGTGATCGAACGAAATGCCTCGGGCATGAAAATAATGACTATATGCGCCAACGCTGGACTCCTCACTGAGCAGCCAAGTCTTTGTTTCCCAACGGCAAGCCGTCTTGCAATGCTCTCGAAGAATATCGTAGGCCAAGCCGGAAATTAGCTCTTGGCCGGTATTGCTAAACGCGAGATAGTGGATTTCTTGTTCTGCGCCTTTATGCTTCGGCGTAAACAATCGCGCAATTGCTTTTTCTGGTAACGGCTTGGCATCACTGCTTGGTTGGAACGCTGCCGATTTTTCAAGACATTTGGGTCTGGCAAACGTCATAGCCGAATTGGCAGCGCACTCACACAACGCGATGAAAGCAAACCCCATTAGACAGGTTTTTGAATTGCATCGCATTGTCGGCACGTGTTTTTAATCGAAGGAACTTTGCGCCTACCACTAAAATCGGATTTCGCAACTTATATGAGTCGCGGCTAGACGAATTTCACATAATCTGGTGAATCGGCTCCGCCCCCTCGACGCCGACCAATCGTTGATTGAGCCCACCGTAGAAGAACGACAGCCGGTTCGGATCGAGACCCATCTGTTGCAGAACCGTCGCGTGCAAATTGCGGACATGGAAGCGATTGGTCACCGCCGCACTGCCGAGTTCGTCCGTCGTGCCGACGCAGACGCCGCCCTTGAGGCCGCCGCCGGCCATCCACATGGTGAAGCCATAGGAGTTGTGGTCGCGGCCGGTGCCCTGGGCGTATTCGGCGGTCGGTTGACGGCCGAACTCGCCGCCCCAGATGATCAGCGTTTCGTCCAGCATGCCGCGGCGCTTGAGGTCCTTGATGAGGCCGGCAATCGGTTTGTCGGTGAAGCCGCAGAATTTGTTGTGATTGAAGGTAATGTCGTTGTGGGCGTCCCAGTTGGTGTCGTCGGCCTGGGCGCCGCCGCCGGAGTAGATCTGGATGAAGCGGACGCCGCGTTCGACCAGGCGGCGAGCGAGCAAGCACTTGCGGCCGAAATCCGATGTTTGATCGCGGTCCAGACCGTAGAGGTTTTGTGTCTCACGCGTTTCCTGGGTGAAATCGACCGCTTCGGGGGCGTGCTGCTGCATGCGATAGGCCAGTTCATAGCTGGAAATGCGGGCCGCCAGTTCGGTGTTGTCGGCGCGAGGGCCAAGGTGAGCGTTGTTGCGCTCGCGCAGCTGGTCGAGCAGTTGCCGCTGGGTGGCGTCGCTCATGCCCGGCGGCAAGCTGAGATTGTGAATGGGTGTGCCGCTGGCGCGAAACACCGTGCCCTGGTAAACCGCCGGCATGTAGCCGCTCGACCAATTCTTGGCGCCGCTGATCGGGCCGCCGGTGCGGTCGAGCATGACCACGAAACCGGGCAAGTTTTCGTTGACGCTGCCCAGGCCGTAATTGACCCAGCTGCCCAATGCCGGTTGACCGCCCAGGATGCGGCCGGAGTTCATCATGAGCATGGCCGAGCCGTGCTGCGGTGAATCGGCGTACATTGAGTGAATAAAGGCGATGTCGTCCACACAGGTGGCCAGGTGTGGAAATAGACTGCTGACCCATTTGCCGCTTTGGCCATATTGCTTGAAGTACCACTTGGGACCGACGACGCGGCCTTGATTGCGACGCCCGCCGCGGCCGAAGGTCTGCACATTGATGGTGCGGCCGTCCAATTCGTAGAGCTTGGGCTTGTAGTCGAACGTGTCAATGTGACTGGGGCCACCGTACATAAACAGGAAGATGACCGCCTTGGCCTTGGGGGCGAAGTGCGGAGCACGCGGCGCCAGCGGATTGACGTAGGCCGGTTGGGGGGCGGGTTGCTGAGCGGCGGCATTATTAAAGAAGCCGTCGCGCGACAACAAACCGGTCAGAGCCAGGCCCGTGAAGCCGGCGCCGGTTTCCCAGAGGAACTCGCGGCGAGTGTTGCCGCAGAATTGGGATTTATTTCGGTACATCACGATATAGACTCCTTCGGTCAAACGAGCGGCGGGGTTTATCCCCGCCGGGATAAACCCGGCGGCTCATCAATCCAAATACAGGAATTCGTTGGCATTCAAAACCATCAAGCAATAAAACCGCATCGCCTCGGCTTCACTGATCCTGCTTTGCTTTTGGAGGTTCTGCACGAATGTCAGATCCTTCGTGACCTCCGCGGCAGTCGGCGTGCGCGCGGTTGTCAGGCGAATCGCCCGGGTGATCTGTTCTTTTATCCCCTGGGGCGCTTCTTTCTTAAGCCGCTGCGCCAGAAACTTGGCCTGCTCATTGGTGAAATCGTCATTGAGCATGCCGAGTGCCTGCGTCGGCACCGTGGTCGTGAAACGGACCGGGCAGCTTTGATCCGTGTCGGCAAGGTCGAACTGCTCGAGAATCGGCACGATCAGCGACCGCTTGACGTGAATGTAAACGCTACGGCGAGACGCTTCCTCGGGCGATGACACTTTCCAACCGTTACCAGGTCGGGCCTGACCTGCCAAAACCTGCTTGGAAATGGGAGGCATGACGCCGGGGCCGCCCATCTTGAGATTCAGCTTGCCGCTTACCAACAGGATGGTGTCGCGAATTTCCTCGGCCGAAAGTCGCCGCATGTTATATCGCCACATGAGGTTATTGGCCGGATCGACCGTGAGGGCTTTTTCGTAACCCTTGGACGACATGCGATAAGTGCTACTTGTCATGATCAGGCGGTTCATGTCTTTCATTTTCCAGCCGCGAGCGACGAATTCGCTGGCCAGCCAATCGAGCAATTCGGGATGGGTCGGCGGCTCGCCGAATTTACCGAAGTCGTTGGGCGTCGGCACGATGCCGCGGCCGAAATGATGTTGCCAGAAACGATTCATCATGACCCGCGCCGGCAGGGGGTTGGCGGGATCTGCGAGCCAGTTAGCCAGGGCCAAGCGGCCGCCCTTGATGGCGGGCGATTTGCCGGGCAGCAACACTTCGGGGAAGCCTGGATCGACCTTGTCGGCCTTGGCATTGGGATTGCCGCGGATCAACACATACGTCGCCGCGTTGCCGCTTTCGACCACGGCGGAAACCTGGATGCCGGTTTCGGCGGGCTTGGTGTTGCGGCTCTTTTGCAAGTCGGCCACCAATTTGGCATATTCTTTGGTTTCTTTTTCACCGACGACTTCGGCGCCGTGAGTCTTGATCAACTCGGCCAGGTCGACGCTGGCTTTGCCGACCGGCTCGGTCAACATCCGCTTTTCAAAGCCGGGGCCGGACCAGTCGAGCCGCAACATCGGCATGTCGTAGCGGTTGAACCACTCCAGCCTGACGGACAGAAGACCCGCCTTTAGCTTGACCTTTTCCGTGGCCGATTGCCTGCCTTTGTTGGGCCGGTCCAACACGGTCTTGCCGTCAATGATCAAGCGGGCGCCGTCGGTGCTATCGAGGTTGAAGGTATATTCACCGTCTTGCAGAACTTTCAATTTGCCTTCGAAGACGAGAGCGACGGCGTCCAGGCGAGAAGCAGGGGTAAGTGTGAAGTAGTTATTGGCAATCGGCCCTTCGGTTTCGGCCTGCTGCTGCTCAAAGTCGTCGGGCAGTTTTTCCCAGGTGTCGCGGTAAAACTTGTAATTCACCTCGATCATGTCCGAGAGCGGCAAATCGGTGATTTTCAGGCCCTTCTTGGCGGCCAGCGCCACGGCGAACTTCTGTTCCAGTTCGTAGATTTCGCGGGCCAGCTGAATCTCGCGATCCTGCTTTTCCTTCAAGTATTTCTCATGGTTTGCCTTGTCAACAGGCGCCTTGACAGACTTGGTGTTTTTGGCGCCAAAGTCGGAGATGTTGTGGAAGAATGCCAACATCCGGTAGTAATCTTTGTGCAGAATCGGATCGGCCTTGTGGTCATGGCAGCGGACGCAACCCATTGACATGCCGAGGAAGACCTGGCCGGTGGTGGACATGATGCTGTCCAGCACTTCGTATTTTTGCAGCGTGCGGTCGGCGGCCCCACTGTCCCACTGGCCGACGCGATAATAGCCGGTGGCGATCAGCGTGTCGGCATTGGAATTGGGAAGCATGTCGCCGGCGATCTGCTCGCGGATGAACTGGTCGTAAGGTTTGTCTTGGTTAAATACATCAATGATGTAGTCGCGATAGCGCCAGATCATCGGCTTGGTCACATCGAACTCGAAGCCATTGGTTTCGCCGTAGCGGACCAGGTCGAGCCAGTGCCTGGCCCATTTTTCACCGTACTGCGGCATGGCCAGCAGCTTGTCGACGAGCTTTTCATAGGCGTCTGGCCGCTGATCGTTAACGAACTCATCCAGCTGCTCAGGCGTCGGCGGCAAACCGATCAGGTCGAAATAGACTCGGCGGCCCAGCGCAAGGCGGTCGGCAGGCTCGGTCGGATGCAGGCCCTTGGCCTCCAGCCCGGCCAGGATGAAGTTATCAATGCCATTTCGGACCCAGGCTTTGTTCTTGACGGTGGGCAACCCGGGCTTCTTGACAGGCTTGTAAGCCCAGTACTGCCGATCCTCCGCGGTGACCTCGCCAGCCTTTTTGCCGACTGCTGCAATCGCTTTTTCCGGCAATCCAGGAGCGCCGGCCTTCACCCAGCGCGTCAGAATATCGATGTCCTTTTGGTCCAGCTTGCCTGCGGGCGAGGGCGGCATTTTCACTTCGCCCACATGATTGATCGCTTGCAACAGCAAACTCGTTTCGGGCTTCTCCAGCGAAATCGCGGGGCCTGATTCCCCGCCTTTCAGGATGCCGGGGCGACTGGACAGCGACAGACTGGCTTTCACCTTGTCGTCGCCGTGGCACTTGAAGCAATTGGCCTTCAGGACAGGCAGCACTTCGTTATTGAAAAACGCAACTTCTGGGCCAGCTTGCTCCTTGCCGGCCGGCTGCGTTTGCGGATCCCGAGCAAACATTCCCGCGGAGTTTGCCACCAGCACAAGTGCCAAACCACCCAAGCCGAAGAAGAAAAACGAGATTCGCTTTGTACGCATGGCTACTCCTGAAGATGCGTTCATACCACCGCCGCTCCGGCAAGCTGCAAAAAAACCGACACTTCCACATTCGCGCAGGCTGTATACTACCAATCGTTTGGCCATTAGTATATGTAATGCACAATTTTGTGGGTAATTCCCATGCGTGTTTTTTTCTCTCTGTGGTGAAACTTGGAGAACCATCGTGGAAGCGCTGACCAGGGCACTGGAGCTCCACTTGGCCGGCGACTTCGAACGCGCGGAGGCAATATACCGAGACATATTGCTAGCGAACCCCTGGCAGGCGGAGTCGTTGCATTTTTTGGGCGTGCTTTTGAGCCAGCGTGGGCAGCACGAGGCCGCCCTGGAGCTCATGCACCGCTCGATCGATCTTCAGCCGCACAATGCTCTTTTCTATTGTGACCTGGGTGTCACCTACCAGTCTCTAGGGAAGGTAGAAGCGGCCGCCGCCAGCCTGGAAAAGTCGATCGTGCTGCAACCCGACTACGCCGAGGGCCACGGCGCCCTTGGTGTGGCCTTGAGTGACCTGGGCAGGATCGACCAAGCCTTGGCCCATCTGGAACGCGAACAGCAGCTTCGCCCCAGTGACTGGCGGCGCATCATGTTGGTGACGCGGCTGCCGGTGATTCCTCAGTCGCTGGCGGAACTGGAAAAATGGCGGAGCCGGTTGGTGGAAGGGATTCATGATTTCCAACGCCGTGGCGTGACGTTGGACGTAACCCAGGAAGGCAGACCGTCACTGTTTCTGTTGGCCTATCAAGGGCTTAACGATGTTGACATTCAACGCGATCTCGGCCGGCTGTTTCGGGCGCCGCAACCCACTCTGCGGCCGCCGGCGACAAACGGCAAAATCCGCATCGGCTTTATTTCCACTTTTTTTTGGATGCACACCATCGGCCATTTGATGCGCGGCCTGATCGCCCAGCTGGACCGCAATCAGTTTGAGGTGACGGTCCTAACTTTCGGCGATAACGGCGATGCCGTTTGCCGGTTCGTTAAACAACACGCCGATCATTTTGTACTGGCGCCCAGAAACTTGCCGGCCGCCCGGAAGTTGATCGTCGACCTGCAACTGGACGTGCTATTCTACACCGACATTGGCATGGACCCGACCACGACCACGCTCGCCTGCTCCCGGCTCGCTCCAGTCCAGTGCGCCACCTGGGGCCATCCGTCCACCACCGGCATCGACACGCTCGATTATTTCATTTCCAGCCAGGCCCTGGAAACCGACGATGGTGACAGCCATTACACGGAAGAGTTGGTCCGCCCCAAAACGCTGCCGATTTATTACTACCGGCCCGAGTTGCCAGTGCCGCCCAAGGCGCGTGAGCATTTCGGGTTGACGGCCCAGGAGCACATCTATGCCTGTCCACAAACGCTGTTCAAGTTTCACCCGGAATTCGATGCCATTCTCGGCGCCATTTTGCGTCGCGACCCTCAAGGCACGCTGGTGTTGCTCAAAGCCAAACACCCCCACTGGGAGCAACTTTTGCGGCAACGTTTCGCGATGACGTTGCCGGATGTGCAACACCGCATTCGCATTCTTCCCAACATGGACCGCGGCGATTTTCTTAACCTGCTGGCATTGAGCGATGTAGTGCTCGACCCCGTGCATTTCGGCGGCGGCAACACCAGTTACGAAGGCCTGGCGATGGGCACGCCAATCGTCACGCTGCCGTCGCAGTTCTTACGCGGCCGCATTACTTTTGCACTGTACAAGCAAATGGGAGTGCTGGATTGCGTGGCCCAAAACGCTCAAGAGTATGTGGACATAGCCCTGCGGTTGGGCATGGACGCGGCATATCGCGACGGCATGCGCCAGAAGATCCTCGCCGCTTGCCCGGTGTTGTACGAAAATGGCGATGGCATTCGGGAACTGGAGCAATTCTTTCTGAGTGTGTGCCGTCCCTCATGAGGTGTCTCATGCTACGATATATTCTGCCTTCGACCACTAGCGTGCTCGCGGCCGTGATGATGTTGGCATTCGTCCAGCCCGTATCGGCCCAGGACAGTGTCGTGGACAAAATCACCAAAGCCCTGCCGGACAAGGCCCCCTTTCAACCGAAACAGCCCCGCAAGTTGCTGGTCTTTTCGCGCACGCCGGGCTACCGCCACGCCGCCATCGCAGTCGGCATCAAGGCTATTACCTTGATGGGCGACAAGACCAGCGCCTACACGGTCCATGCCAGTGAAAACGAAGCAATGTTCGAGCCGGACAAGCTCAAGCTGTTCGACGCCGTGCTGATGCTCAACACCAGCGGCGAGTGCCTGCGGCCCGTGGGCGGCGATAAAGAGTCGGCGCTCAAACGCGAGGAAATGCTCAAAAAGAGCCTGGTGGATTTCGTCGCCGCCGGCAAGGGCCTGGCCGGCATCCACGGGGCCACCGCCACCTACCAGGATTGGAAGGATTACACCCGCTTGATGGGCGGCGTTTTTGAAAGCCACCCCTGGGGCATCGTCGCCAAGGCGCCGGTCAAGAATCTCGACCCGACCAACCCGGTCAACGCGGCCTTCGGCGGCAAGGACTTTATTATCAATGACGAAATCTACCAATTCCACAACGGCACGGCTCTGCCGACCGAACGACGTTTTCTGCTCGCCATCGACACCAGCAAAATGGATGTGACCAAGGGCATCCGCAAGGACGGCCTTTATCCCATCAGTTGGATCGCCAATCACGGCAAGGGCCGCAATTTTTATTGTTCGTTGGGGCATCAGCAGGAAATCTACTGGAACGCGGCGATTTTGAGGCATTATCTGGCGGGGATTCAATTTGCTTTGGGGGATTTGGATGCAAATGCGACGGCGACGGGGGAGAGGAAGAAGCCAGGTTGAGCGAGAACGTCTGGGAGTGACAAGGGGAATTGTGTGATGTCCGCTTGCACGGTGTCCAGTTTGGATAGCCACTATGAAATGACAGAAACAGAAATGGCAAACTTAGAGAACCCACCGTTTTTAAGCGCTGAGAAGGTTTCAAGGCAATCCCTTATTTATCGATTAAGGGAACCGGTTAAAAAGCACGAAAAATGGTCAGGCCGGGATTTGGGGTTCGTATTTTGAGGCCAACGTGCCCTGATGTCTCCACGCATAGGCAATGCAGCCCTTTGCCCATCAATCATTTCCCTCAATCTCTTCCTGCAACAGACACCACCGCTCCTCCGCCTTGGCGAGCTGTTCCGTCAAGGCCGCGATTTCGTTATGAAGGCGCAGCGCCTCGGCCGCGTCGGTCGAATTCTGCAACTGAGCGTTGAGCGGCCGTCTTTGCTCATCGAGCTGAGCAACCGTCCGCTCCAGTGCCTTGATTTCCTTACGAACCGCGGTTTCGTCTCTGCGGACAGCGCGGGGCGCGACCCTGGCTGGCTTGGCCACTTCCGGCGGCAGTTTGGTGCGTGCGGTCGCCAGTTCACGTTCGCCGGCTTCGATCTCCTTGGTGACCTTGTAAAGGTAGGCGTCGTACTGACCGCTGTAATTCGTCACGCGGCTGTCACGCACTTCCACGATGCACGAGGCAACCCGTTTAGTGAAGTGGCGGTCGTGGCTGGTAAAGATGACGGTCCCTTCGTAGTCCAGCAAGGCCTCGGCCAGCGCATCGACGGTATCGACATCCAGATGATTCCCCGGTTCGTCAAGTACCAGCACGTTGTAATCGCCCAACAATAGTCCCGCCAAGCAGAGCCGGGCCCGTTCGCCACCGGACAGAACGGAGATCGGCTTCTTCACATGAGCTTTACGAAACAACAAGGCGCCGGCGGCTTCGAGAATCTCCTGATCCTTCTTGCCGAAAATGGCCTTGTGATGCAGGTACTCCAAAACGGTTTTGTTCTCCGGCAAGCCGGTGTAGACGTGCTGGGCATAGACGCCGATTTGGCAACCGTGGCCCCAACGGACATCGCCCGCCAATGGCTTGAGGGAATCCACCACCGTGCGCAGAAACGTCGTTTTGCCCTGGCCGTTATCGCCGACGACGGCCGCACGTGAGCCATGGTCGATCTCCAAATTCACGTCCGACGCGATTTGCCGCTCCGGATAACCGATGGCCAGGTTAAGACAGCGGAGTGCGGGGCCTTTGCGCGGCACAACGCGCGGCGCCCGAATCCTGGCGGTCGGCTCGTCGGCGGCAATCTGCGTCAATTCCAGACGTTCAAGCTGCTTGGCTTTTGATTTCGCCAGTGTTGCGGTGGCCGCGCGAGCCTTGTTTTTGGCGATGAATTCCTCCAGGTGCCGCCGTTTGGCCATGATCGATTCGTTCGAGCGTTCCTCGTGAGTGCGTTGATCGCGCTGGTATTCCAGAAATGCATCGACCTTTCCCGGATACGTCGTCAATTTGCCACGGGACAGGGCTAGCGTATGATCGCAAGTGGCGCCAAGAAACGCCCGGTCGTGGGAGACGATCAAACATGCCGACCGATGGCTTTGCAGAAAATGTTCCAGCAGAATCTGCGTGCGCAAATCAAGAAAGTTCGTCGGTTCGTCGAGCAGCAGCAGATTCGGCTCGTGCAGCAGCAAGGCCGCCAGCTTCACGCGCGTCTGCCAGCCACCGGACAGCTTGGCAATGGGGCCTTCCAGGTAGGACCCCTTCAACTCGAACTGCCCCGCGACTTCGCCACATTTCCAGTCCGGCTCGCCGCTGTCGCGCATCAGAAAACCGAGGGCGGTTTCATCAGGCAGAAAGGGATCATGCTGACGCAGGTAGCCCAGGCGCAGGCTTGGATGGCGGACGACTTCCCCGCTGTCCAGCTCTTCCTCACCGAGCAGAATCCGGAGCAACGTGCTTTTACCCGCGCCATTGCGGCCGATGAACCCCACCTTGACATTGTCGCTCAAGGTGGCCTCGGCATTGTTGAGTAGAACCTGATCGCCGTAAGTTTTGCAGGCTTTGGTGATTTGCAGCAGGCTAGCCATCTCGGGAATGATCCTCGGGATAAATGGTGATTATACTGATCATTTTAATTGTGGATCAAGAAGAACTCTATGCCTTCCGAGGACGCTGTCCCTTTTTGCGCCGTTTGGATACGCTGTGACTGTAGATGTCAAACCAAGTCTCGCCCAATCGAAGGTTAGCAAAGATGATGCGAGTTCCCGCCAGGCACATGGTTATTACAGCATGGGCAGCGACTGGGGTGATCGCGGCACAACTCTCTGTTGATGCCAAGGCCCAGCCTCCTGCCGGCAAAGGCGCCGTGTTGCCCAAGCTCGAGCTTGTCAAAAAGTTCGACAAGGATGGCGACGGCCGCCTCAACTCGGCGGAACGCCATGCCGCGCTGGATTATTTGATCGCCAACCCGCAACTAATCAAAAAGGGCCGAGCGGGCACTCCCAAGAAACCGCCGCCGCCCGGGCCCAAGCTCAAACCAGCCGACGTGAAAACCTACCCGGCTTCGGTTTCTTTGTTCGACCCCGAGACCGTGCGGACGCTGTTCCTGGAATTCGAAGACGCCGATTGGGAAAAGCAAATGGCCTTTTTCCACCGCACTGATGTGCAGGTGCCGGCCAAACTCGTCGTGGACGGCAAGACCTACAACCACGTGGGCGTTCATTTCCGCGGCAACAATTCGTTCAGCATGGTGAGCGACGGCTGGAAGCGGTCCCTCACCCTGGCATTCGATTTCGTCGATCCCAAGCAGCACGTCGGCGGCTATCGCGGCGTGCACCTCTTGAACTTCAATCAGGATCCGTCGATGCTGCGCTCGGTGCTTTATTGCGAGATCGCCCGCCATTACTTTCCCTCGCCCAAGGCGAATTTCACGCGTGTGGGCATCAACGGCGAGAGCTGGGGCGTGTACGCCAACCAGCAGAAATTCGACAAGGAGTGGGTCAGGGACTTTTTCAACACCACCAAAGGCGCTCGCTTCAGATCGCCCAACAATTCCAAGGGCGGCGGCTTCGGCTACCTCGGCGACGACATTGCCGTCTATAAGAAGTGGTACGACATCAAAAGCAAGGACGACCCGAAAGCCTGGGCTGATCTGGCCCATCTTTGCAAAGTAGTAAATCAAACGCCGCCCGAAAAACTGGCCAAGGCCCTTGAGCCTTTTCTCGACATCGACAATGCCCTGGCCTGGATGGCGCTGGATGTCACGCTCATCAACAACGACGGCTACTGGAACGACGGCAGCGACTTCGCCATTTACCAGGACACCAAAGGCCGCTTTCACATTCTCCCGCACGACGCCAACGAAGGCTTCCGGCCAGGCGGCGGCAAGTCGGCCGGCGTGAAACTCGACCCATTCGTCGCCACCAACGATGCGAACAAGGCGCTGCGGCACAAATTGCTGGCCGTCCCCGAACTGCGCACACGCTATCTCCGCTATGTCAAAGACATTGCCGAGAACTGGCTCGATTGGAAAAAGCTCGGCCCGATCGTGGACAAATACCGGGCGCTGATAATCGCTGATGTCGAGACCGACACGCACAAACATTACTCGACCGCGGAATTCAACGCAGGCATCTATGGCAAGGGCGACGGTACTCCTGCGGCCGCCACGACGATCAAGGGTTTTTGCGAGCAGCGCCGTGCGTTCCTGTTGGATCACCCTGAAATCAAAAAGCTGAGCCGGCAATAAGACAAGGGTCCATTCTTGTTGTTTGCAATCTGTTCCCAACGCCCATAGAATTGCGACCAAGCAAGCCATCCCTTGCTTTGACTGTCCCCTTGAATTTGTCGCCCACCCCCCGCGGCCTTGAGATGTGAGGAATACCGTAATGCGAAGATTTTTGCCCCAAACGTGTTTCGCAATCGTTGCTTCATTTTTGATGGCGGCGTCTTTCAACGCCGCCCAACCGCCTGCGTCGGCACTGCGTTTTGAGGTGACCATCGCCGGCAACCTCACCGAAAAGCCGCAGGACGGGCGCTTGCTGATCGCCCTGAGCACCAAAGGCAAAGGCGAGCCGCGGCAAGGCATCGGCACCGGCAAGGGAGCGCCGATTGTTATCGGCGCGGATGCCAAGGGCTTTACGTCAGGCAGCATTTACGTGGTGGATGCCAAGGCGGTGACCTTCCCGATTGAGAGTTTGGCAAAATTGCCCGTCGGCACCTACACGGCTCAGGCCGTGTTGGAGGTCAGCCACGATCTGAAACTGATCAACGCTGCCGGCAATTATTACAGCGACCCGGTCAGCGTGAAAATCGATCCCGCGGCCGGCGGCGTGGTCAAACTCACCGTGTCCCATCAGGTGCCGCCCGAAAAAATGCCGGCGGACACGCAGAACGTCAAGTATGTCAAATTGAAGTCCGAGCTGCTCAGCAAGTTTCACGGCAGGCCAATGTACATTCGCGCCGCGGTGGCTTTGCCGCAGGGTTTCGAGAACAGTGGAGACAAAAAATATCCGTTGCGTGTGCACACCGGCGGATTTGGCACGCGCTTCACGGCCGGCGGTGGCAAGGGCGGCAAAGGCGCCGTCGGAGGACCGCAGTTTATCACGCTTCAACTCGACGGCGCCGGCCCTTTCGGCGACGCCTATCAGGTCAATTCCGCCAATAACGGACCTTACGGCGACGCGATCACGCAGGAGCTTATTCCCCATGTCGAGAAAACCTATCGCGGCATCGGCCAGCCCTATGCTCGTGTGCTGGATGGAGCATCCACCGGCGGCTGGGTCTCGCTGGCTTTGCAGGTGTTTTATCCGGACTTCTTCAATGGCTGCTGGTCACACGCGCCCGACCCCGTCGATTTCCGGGCGTTTCAGCTGATCAACATCTACGAACATGACAACGCTTACCTCGATCCCAAGAACCTGGAGCGGGCCAGCTCGCGCAACGTCAACGGCCAAGTCAAAATGACGATGCGCTACGAAGTCCAGCTCGAACGCGTCATTGGCCGCGGCGACCGCTGGGAGCTGGGCGGCCGCGATTGGGCATCCTGGAACGCCGCTTTCGGACCAAAAGGCGACGACGGCTATCCCAAACCGCTGTGGGACGGCAAGACCGGAAAAATCGACCGCTCCGTTTTGGAACACTGGAGAAAGTACGATTTGCGTATGACGCTGGAAAAGAACTGGACGACACTGGCGCCAAAACTGCGCGGCAAGATTCGCATCTGGGTCGGCGAGATGGACGATTACTATCTGAACAACGCGGTACATTTGCTGGACAACTTCATTTCCAAGGCGAAACCGGCGTATGAGGGGAAGATCACCTATGGACCGGGGGCGGGGCATGGCTATCGGGAGTTGAGCAATGCCCAGATGTTGGCGGATATGATGGCGGCAGTAGAGCGCGGAAAACCAAAGAGTGATTGACGCGGCTCGTCGGGCTCGCGGGGACGGCTCGGCAACGTCTGTTCGGTTAATCATACAATCCCTTCATGGACCGTCTCAACAAATACCTCGCCCACGCCGGTGTCGGCTCGCGGCGGCATTGCGATGACCTGATCGCCGCCGGGCGCGTCAGCATTGACGGGCAAACTGTGCGCGAGCTTGGCAGCCGGGTCGAGGAGGGCCAGCGCGTTGCCGTCGACGGCGAGCCGGTGCGCGGCGAGCGGCATGTCTATTGGCTCGTTCACAAACCGCGCGGCGTGCTTTGCACCAATTACGATCCGGGGCGGCGGCCGCTCATTCTTGACTTAGTGCCGCATGTCGATCAGCGCGTCTACACCGTCGGCCGGCTCGATGAAGATAGCGAAGGCCTGGTGTTGTTGACCAACGACGGCGATCTGGCCAACAAACTGATGCATCCGCGTTTTGGAGTGGAGAAGACCTATCTGGTTCAGGTGGCGGGCGCGCCGACGCGGGATGATATGAAGCAGTTGCTGGAAGGCATCTGGCTTACGGAAGGGCATGTCAAGGCGAAGCAGGTCAAGCGGCTCAAAAGCCAGGGTGAAAGCACATGGCTCAGGATCACTCTCAGCGAAGGCAAAAACCGCGAGATTCGGCGGATGCTGGCGCGGCTCAAGCACAAGGTAATGCGGCTGCGGCGCATTGCGATTGGGCCGGTGGAGCTGGGGACGTTGTCCAAAGGTAAATCGCGGCGAGTGTCGCTTGGGGAACTTGAATCACTGAAGTATGCGATCAAGGACCTTCAAAAAAAGGCCAGCAAGGAATAAACTCGGATCAAAGTGCAGCGACCCATTTTCCAAATCGACTGGGGCGGCCCGATCGTGAGACACAAAATGATCATGCTGATGGTGGGAGGGGCAATCGGGACCGCCGCCCGTTACTGGGTGGGCCAGTGGTTCAACGCGCAGCCGTGGGCACAAGGATTTCCTTTTGGAACCATGGTCATCAATGTCAGCGGCTCCTTCATTCTGGCCATTGCCGCCACGATCATTTTGCAAAGATTGATGCCCGGCCATGAGGACTGGTATTTACTGATCGGGACTGGCTTTTGCGGTGGTTACACTACGTTTTCCACGTTTGCCCTGGAAACCTTCAAACTGATCCAGGACGGCAGCCGCTGGTTGGCGCTGGCCAATATCATTGGAAGCGTCTTCGCCAGCCTGCTGGGTGTGCTGTTGGGCGTACTTTTGGTCGATCTGCTTTTCCCCCCAAAATAGGGGTGCGTCCATGCGAGTCGAAACCAATGCCAAGCTGGTGACCGTCTACATCAACAGCACCGATCAATGGCACGGACGGCCGCTGTATTCGGCCATCGTCCAGGTTTGCCAGGAAAAGGGCATTGCCGGGGCCAGCGTCATGCGCTGCGTGGAGGGATTCGGCGCTCATCACCGATTGCATACCACGCGGCTTTTGGAACTGACACAGAATTTGCCGGTCCGCATCGAGATTGTGGATTTGCCCGAGCGCATCGAGCCGCTGTTGACGACACTGGAAGGGATGATTGGCGAAGGGTTGGTGACGGTGAGCGACATACGTGCTCTTCACTTTGCGCCGGATGCGAAGGTTTGAATTTTGCTTAATGCGACGCAAACGCCAGGGCTGGCGAAGACTTGATTTCGGCAAACGGCAAATCCTCGGCCGCTCGTGTTGCTTTCTTGAACACGAACAAATTGTTCAATCCCAATTGAAATCGGCGATGCTCCACCAATTCCAAATCGCCGGCGGCGAAAATATCGGGCGTGTTTTGCGGCACATACCCATAATGCTGCTCCAGCGTCATGCCGTCGATGAGACGAACTGCCCTGAGCAAACCGAGGATATGGTCCACTGCCGGCGCCGGGACGGTGATGATCAAATAACCGCCTGGCTTAAGGTGGCGGCCACAGTCCACTGCCAGCGTCTTTTGTCGATCCGGTGGCACATGTTCCAGAACGGCCAGCATCGTGATCACGTCAAAGGGGCGTTTGTCGGGCAGTGCGCTTGGAAAGAGGCCTTTGACGAATAGGGTTTGCGGACAGGGATTGATGGATTCAGGCAAGTCCGGATCAACGCCAACGCCCTCGGCCACTTCTGGAATGCGGCGAAACAGTTCTCCGTCGGCGCAGCCGATGTCGAGCACACGCGCTCCGGGACGGACATAGGCCCGGGCCTTGCTGATGCGCCAACGCTGAAGCAGTCGATCGATCAGTTTCATCGCAATTATCGGTGTAATTGTGGGACGGCCTTCCCAGGCCGTCTTCGAATCCGGACGGCCTACCCAGGCCGTCCCACGAAATCGTCTGACTATGCGGCTTGGCTAACTTTCACTGCGTCTTGCCGGGCTTGCCGGGCTTGTTCGGTCATGCCAAGCATGCTCAGGAAAAAGCTGCCGAAAATCGTTTGCACGCCAAGCATCATGGTTGTGAAACCCCACAAGGCGTAACGCATGGTCACATTCACATCGAGCGGACCAAGGTCTGCCGACCACCATGCGCTTGTCAGCCAGAAGCACAACCCCAGGCCGGTTAACAAAAGGGCGCCGCCGGCGATCAAGCCGCGTTCCAGGTTGAGGTGATCAAAGAGACGCCGGGCAGTGGCGTCAAAAGGCAACAGGCCGCTGGTCCAGCCGTGAATCTTGGCATAGGCCCCTAGCCACGCGGTTTGGTAGCCGAGGAAAACGCAGAGCATGCCGAGCAACATGGTGTGCAAGTCCAGGCCGACGCCGCCGATAAATTGTGCTCCCGGGGTCAGCCAGGCCATGATGCCGAGTCCCGAGCCGAGCAACACCGTCGCAGGAATGAAAAACAGCCACATCGGGCACATTAGCAGCAAGAAACGCAAATGGCGCCAGCCGTCGCGGAAGCTGCGCAGATGCGGCGGACGGTCGCGGCCGTCGGGGCTCAAAACAGTCGGCACTTCGCTGATTTTTTGCTTCTGAAGCGAAGCTTTCACCACCATCTCGCTGGCGAACTCCATGCCGGTGGTGCGCAATCCCAGCCGTTCGTAGGCGTCCTTGCGGAAACCGCGTAGGCCGCAGTGGGCGTCGCGGATGGGCGTGTGGAAAAAGAGGTTGAGGATGCCGCTCAGGATTGGGTTGCCGATGTATTTGTGGTGCCAGGGCATTGCCCCCGGCTTGATGCCGCCTTTGAAGCGGTTGCCCATGACCAGGTCGTCGCCGGCTCGCAAGTTCTCGATAAACGGCTCCAGGGCGGTGAAATCGTAGGAGTCGTCGGCGTCGCCCATGATGATGAATTTGCCTTTGGCGGCGGCGATGCCGGCTTGCAGCGCGGCACCATAGCCGCGACGGTCAGCGTGGACCACGCGTGCGCCATGGCTGCGGGCGATGTCTTGTGAGCCATCGGTGCTGCCGTTGTCGGCGACGATGACTTCGCCATCGACGCCTAGACATCGGAGGGCAGTCACGGCCTTGGCCACACAGGTGCCGACGGTGCGTGCCTCGTTGAGGCAGGGCATCACAACGGTCACTTCGAGAGTGGAAGTTTTGGGTTCGAGCGCTGCGCGCTCGGGAAGCGTCGCTTGCATGAGGAGTGCCTCGTGAAGGGGAGAATTTGGGCACGGCCGCGCGCATGGCGTCGGGGGACGCCAGAGCACGTCCTATCTGGCTGAAACTTAGGTCACAATTTGGGCAGGTGCAAATGACGGGGTTGCGACTTTGCCAACGCCAGTGTTGGCAGTGATGTGCAAGGCGGATTCACGGACGGGAGTGGAATAGTGCGCTTTGGCGCGGCGGCGTCGGTGCAGGCTACAACCCAGCAGCATCAAGACCATGCCTG
>Ga0134121_10001748_pt1 | contig 19950 bp, 19 predicted proteins | sample KB301_FD_96463 | JGI IMG/M metagenome (GOLD analysis project Ga0134121, IMG submission 96463) | Terrestrial soil microbial communities without Nitrogen fertilizer from Kellogg Biological Station, Michigan, USA - KB3-0-1 | ecosystem: Environmental > Terrestrial > Soil > Unclassified ... | reverse complement strand
GTGACGCTCGACCTCAACGAGGGTGTCCTCCCTTATCTTCCCCGCGCAACACTTCCCGACCGCCTCAAACGCACTCACGATCGTCAAATCTTCACCTTGAAGATGACCGGGCTTGATCGTGCCGCCATAAACAAACAGTGCCGGAATGTTGAGACGCGCGATCGCGATCATCGCGCCGGGCATGTTCTTGTCGCAGCCACCGATCGCTAGAAGCCCGTCTACTGACTGCGCCTGGCACACGGTTTCGATCGAATCGGCGATCACCTCGCGCGACACAAGCGAGTACTTCATTCCTTCGGTGCCTTGCGAGATTCCGTCGCTGACTGTGATCGTGCCGAAGGTTTGCGGCATCGTGCCGGCTTCACGGAGGGTTGCGACCGCGCGTTCAGTGAGACGATTGAGCCCGGCGTTGCAGGGCGTGATCGTGCTGTAGCCGTTGGCGACAGCGATGATCGGCTTTTGAAAGTCGTCGTCCTGAAAGCCGACGGCACGGAGCATGGCACGATTGGGCGTCCGCTCCACGCCGCGTGTGATCGTGTGACTGCGCTGTTTCGAGCTCAATTGCTGGCCTTATCCACGAGACGGCTTTGTGCGAGCCACGGCATCATCGTACGCAGGCGCGCGCCGGTGCTCTCGATCGGATGCTCGCGCGCCTCATCGTCGAGCTGCTGAAAACGCGGTCGCCCATTTCGAGCTTCGTTCATCCAGTCGCGCGCAAACGCGCCTGACTGGATGTCTTTCAAAAGACTCTCCATGCGTTGCTTCGTTTCGTCGTTAACAACGATCGGACCACGCGTCATGTCGCCGTACTGCGCCGTGTTCGAGATAGAATAGCGCATTTCCGAGATACCACCCTCATAAAGCAAATCGACGATCAGTTTCATCTCATGCAGGCACTCGAAGTAAGCCATCTCGGGCGCGTAGCCCGCTTCCGTTAACGTTTCAAAACCCGCTTTGATCAACGACGTCAGACCACCGCAGAGTACTGCTTGCTCGCCGAACAGATCCGTTTCTGTTTCTTCGCGGAAAGTAGTTTCGATGATACCGGCGCGTCCGCCACCGATCGCTGATGCGTATGCGAGACCGATTTGCCTGGTATCGCCAGTTGGATCCTGGTTTATAGCCAACAGACATGGGACGCCTGCTCCGCGCTTGTACTCATGACGCACGAGATGTCCAGGTCCTTTCGGCGCCACCATGAACACATTCGCATCTTCCGGAGCCTGGATAAAGTTGTAATGAATGGAGAAGCCGTGCGAAAACGCGAGATACTTGCCCGGCGTGATCGACTCCGCGACTTCGCGCGCGTAAATCTCGGGCGCAAGCTCGTCGGGCACGAGCATCATCACGATGTCTGCTTCGGCAGCGGCCTGGGCCACCGGCAACACGCGGAGTTCGGCGCGCTCAGCTTTGTCGCACGAAAGACTGTCCGGACGGAGGCCGACAGTGACGTTACAGCCAGATTCCTTGAGATTGTTGGACTGCGCGAATCCCTGGCTGCCGTAACCAATCACTGCGATCTGTTTCTGGCGTATGAGCTCGAGATCCGCGTCTTTGTCGTAGTAGATGTTCATGTGTTCCTCGCAGCAAGTCTGTTGATGGCAATGTGTCCCGTGCGTGTGATATCCGTGACGCCGATGGGCCGCAGCAGCTCGATAAACGTGTCGACCTTTTCTTTATTCCCGGAAGCCTCGACGATGAGTTGCGTGTGCGAGATATCGACCACCTTCGCGCGAAACACGCTCACGAGACTCAACACTTCCTGGCGTTCATCCCCGGCTTTTGCGGCCACGGTAATCAGCGCCATCTCTCGTTCGATGTGCGGGCGCGTCGTGACGTCCTGAACCTCGCGCACGCGCGCCAGTCGTTCGCATTGTTTGACGATTTGCTGAATCGTGCGCTCATCCCCGCGCGTAACGATCGTGACGCGCGACCATCTTGGATCAAGACTCTCACCCACCGAAAGCGTCTCAATGTTGAACCCTCTCGCGCTAAAAAGTCCGACGATCCGCGACAACTCTCCCGGCTCATCAGCCACAATTATCGACAGCGTATGCCTTTTCGTATCTTGTAAATTCTGCAAATCCTGTAATCCTGTCTAAACCTGTGTAATCATCTCGCGCGCACTGGCTCCCGCCGGCACCATCGGAAACACGTTCTCTTCTTTTTCCACCACCACATCAACGACCGCCACTCCCTTGTGCTCCAACGCCGCCTCGACCACCTCGCGCAACCCCGCTGGCTTATCAACACGAAACCCCGCCGCGCCATAAGCCTCTGCCAGCTTCACGAAATCGGGTGCAACCGAAATATCAACTTCCGAGTAAGTCCGGTCGTAGAACATCTCCTGCCACTGGCGCACCATGCCGAGGTAACCGTTGTTCATGATCAGCACCTTCACCGGCAGATCGTATTGCACCGCAGTCGCAAGCTCCTGGTTCGTCATCTGAAATCCACCATCGCCAACAACAGCTACAACCAGTTGATCCGGTAGCGCGAGCTGCGCGCCCAGCGCCGCCGGCAGCCCAAAGCCCATTGTTCCCAGTCCGCCGCTGGTAATGAGTTGTCGTGATCGTGTGAACGGATAGAATTGGGCCACCCACATCTGATGTTGGCCCACGTCCGTCGTGATCAGAGCTTCGCCATTCGTCAGACGATGCAGCTCACGGATGACAGTTTGTGGTTTGATCTGGTTTTGCGAACCCGAGAAGCGCAGCGGCTGCTGCAGCTGCCACCGGCGTATTTGATCCCACCACGACTCGAGTCGCCCGGTGCTCTGCGTCTGGACCAGTGAAAGAAACTGATCCAACACCTGCCTGACGTCACCGGTGAGCGCGAGCGTTGGCGTGACATTCTTGCCGATGTTTGCCGGATCGATGTCGACGTGGATCACGCGAGCGCTGGGCGCGAACGTCGCGAGTTTACCCGTCACGCGATCGTCAAACCTGACGCCCAGGGCAACGAGCAGATCGCTTTCAGCCACCGCCATATTTGCTGCGTATGTTCCGTGCATGCCCAGCATCCCGAGACACAGCGGATGCGAGCTCGGAAAACCGCCCAGGCCCATCAATGTCGGGGTTACCGGCAGACGCAATAGCTCGGCAAACGAGAGCAGGGAATCGACAGCGCCCGAATTCACGATTCCTCCGCCGACGTACAACACCGGACGCTTTGCGTCAATGATCTGCTGAACTGCTTTGCGGGCGGAGTCTGGATCGACACGCGCAGTTTGTGTTGAGAAGGGAAAACTCACGTGGTCCAGTCGTGAATAATTCGATCTCGCCGCGCTCACATCTTTCGGAATATCGATCACGACTGGTCCAGGCCGGCCCGAGCGCGCCAAATGAAAAGCCTCACGAACGACAGCCGGCAGATCCGCCGCTTCACGCACGAGATAGTTGTGCTTCACGCATGGCCGCGTGATGCCGACCGTGTCGACCTCCTGAAAAGCGTCAGTTCCGATGAGATGTTTGGGGACCTGGCCGGTTATCACGACGATTGGCGTCGAGTCCATGTAGGCGTTGGCGATGCCTGTCACGGCGTTGGTCGCGCCAGGTCCGGACGTGACGAGCACGACGCCGGCCCGTCCGGTCGCGCGCGCGTAGCCTTCCGCCATGTGCACCGCGCCTTGCTCGTGCCGCACGAGGTAGTGCGTGATCCGATCGCGCGCCCGCCAGAGCTCGTCGTAGATATGAAGCACAGCGCCGCCCGGATAGCCGAAGATCGTATCGACGCCTTCATGGACCAGCGCCTGAATCAGCATCTCTGCGCCAGTGGGCATCTCCGCCGGCGCTGCCACTCGATTATCGATTTCCTTCTGCGCGATCATGCTTCGCTCCGTGGTCGAAGACTCTACGTTCTGATTTAGTCTTTGTAAAATTTATTCTTTTAAGATAATAATAAGCATGATTCATCGACCGCTGACTGTCTGGGTGGTACAGGTCTAGCCTTATGGAAATGGCCCAACTGGAATATTTCTCGCGAGTGGTGCAGGAAAAGAGCTTTTCCAAAGCTGCCGACAAGGTCTTTCGTACGCAGCCGGCAGTGAGTATCGCGATCCGACGTCTCGAGGAAGAAATCGGCTTGCCGCTGCTCGACAGAACGCAAAAGACACCCGTGCTTACCGAAGCGGGCCGGGTGGTCTATGACTACGCGCAACGCATTCTCGGTCTGCGAGATCAGGTTGGGCAGGCGATTGCGGAGATGCAAAGCCTTAAAAGGGGATTGATACGCGTCGGCGCGAATGAGAGCACGTCGCTCTATCTGTTACCGGAGCTCATCCTGAAATTTCGCGAGCGGCATCCGGAGGTCAAGGTTGAGATCTTTCGTCACGTCTCTAGCCGCCTGCCGCGTGAAGTGTCGGAGCGAAATTTAGATTTTGCATTGATGGCGTCGGAGCCGGTCGATCGCGACCTTGAAGCGTTTCCACTAATTAAGGATGAGCTGATTTTGATCATGAGTCCGAAGCATCCGCTCGCAGGACGTCCGTCAGTAAAGATCAAAGACCTCGGGAACGAGCCTTTCGTTGCTCACAATGTGAAGTCAGGCTCTCGCGTAAAAGTGATCGAAGCATTTGCCCGCCAGCACACGCCGCTTAACATCACGCTCGAGCTCGCGACGATTGAGACGATTAAGCGCTTCGTCCAAAAGCGCGTCGGCCTCGCGTTCGTGCCGCGCATGTGTGTGCGTGAGGAGCTTGAACGCGGCGTTCTGGTATCGGTTCCGGTGCGAGGTCTGACGCATACGCGTACCCTCTGGGCTGCCCACCGTCGCGGCTCCAACTTCTCGCCGGCCGCCTCGGCTTTCCTGGATGTACTCCGCCAGCACGCTGAAGGTGGCGGATGACTTAATCTGCCGTGCCTTTTTGAGCTAAGATGTCTTGCGCTCAGTCTCTGTATTAACGGCAGTATCGTGAACAGCTTTTTACACAAAACCCCCGGCGCCGCGCTCGTTTCAGTTTTCCTCATCCTCGGTTTGTTCATAAATTCATTCTCACAATCCCAACAGAGAGAAAAACCCAGGCTCAAAGATTTTGGCTCGAGCCTCAGGAAACTAAAGTGGGATCCACAGAAAAACGAGACAGTGATCACGCGGCAGGCGAGTCGTGATGATGAAGACGTGATTACCATCGAAACCTCGCTGGTAACGTCTGACGTGTTGGTTACTGATCGGCAAGGCCGGCCAGTACGCGATCTAAAAGCGACTGATTTTGCCGTGAGCGAGGATGGCGTGCCGCAGCAGATTGGTCACTTTGTGCTGGGCGACAACGTGAACCTGTCGCACTCGATTGTGCTGATCATCGATTACAGCCGCAGCCAGTTTCCATACATCCGACAGCATCGCCGCGGCCGGCGTTTTAGTGGACCAGCTTGGGCCACACGACCGGATGGCGATCGTTACTGACGACGTCGATTTATTAGTTGATTTCACCAACGATAAGCGAGCGCTTAAGAAGGGTTTGGAGTCGCTGCTCGAGAGGAACAGGGGAGCTAAGAGTTTTCTTGGAGTTGGTGGTAAACGACAGCGTTTTGGCCGCAGTGCGCAATTCAGCGCCTTGATGGCGACGTTGAACGAGGCTTTTGACGATGAAGACCAGCATCCGGTGATCGTGTTTCAAACTGACGGAGACGAGCTGGAGTACCTGCGAAACTCTGCGATCGTTTATGAGGTTCCTGCCGGGTTACCGCCTGAGCTACTTAGTGAAGTGCAGGAGGAAGTCGAGCAAAAGAAGAGGCTACAGCGCGCGCTCATGACTGAGTTCAGTCTTGATGATGTATATCGTGCGGCTGAGAAGTCTCGGGCCACCATTTATTCAATCATTCCGCGCACTCGCTTGCTTGATCTCACCCACGACGAACAGATCAGACGGCTGGAGGCTGAAGATTCAAGGTCAGTGGCAACCTGGGCGGAGGCGTCGTCTGAGAAAGCCAGAAACAATTTCAAAGTGCTCGAGGAGCAACGTCGTCGGAAACTCACTCCTGAAATTCTGCAAGCGCGGATCGACCAGGAGCTCAAGATCCAACACGCACTCGTCGACCTCGCAAAACTGTCGGGCGGCTGGGCAGAATTTCTGGAAACCAAATCGCAGACTGCGACTATCTACAACCGCATCCTCGCCGATCTAAACCAGCGCTACATCATCGGTTACTACCCAACCAACAAGGACCACGACGGCAAGAAGCGCCAAATCACCATCGCGGTAAAAGGGCACCCCGACTACCTCATCTCCAGCCGCAAATCCTACTACGCTCCCAGCCGCTAATCCTTATACCCGTTGCGTCTGATAATACATATTATGTAGCTTGAACCTTGGTCCGATCAGTGATATAAGCCTTCTCCGTCGTTTTGGATAAGAAAATTTGGTCAGGAGGTGTGTTATGAGATCTCGGCTTAAGACTTTGTTGCTGCTTATTGCCCTGGTTTCTTTCTTGTCTTTCGGTTCTGCGGTTGTCAAGACGCAAGGTCCGGCCCTCAAAACGGTCACAATTACATTTCAGACGACTGCGAATGATAAGGACTTTAATACTCAGGTTCAGGATCGCATAGTCTGTGACGGTGTGGACTCGGCGAAGCTTTTTTGCTGCAGCGCAGACCGTAGCGCAGACCACTGGGATAACAATTCCTCGAACACGAGATCTATGGATGTTTTGCAAAAACCGGACAAGACAAAGTTACTGGGTTGTACACTGGTTCTCGGAAGTCAGGCGGACAGCAATGACGAATGGGTTTTCGTCCCGACATTACACATCGGGTACAGCGATGGAAGTCATGAAGACCGGACTTATGACCAAACGACACTGAATTCTCGTGGCCACCGAGCGGTCTCAAAGGAATTTCGGATTAGAGATAGCCATTGAGTTAGTACGGTCACGTATCTTCCGCTTGGGCCTTCTGATCAAGCGATTCCTTTTTTCCGGGCCGCAGAATAGTCTCCTAAAATGATAACCTACTTTGACGATCTCACACGCGATCTTTATCCGGGAGCGGAAGCGCCTACGCTCTTCTTTGATCGTGCCTGGTCCTATGGGGACGTTGAGAGCAATGGCATCTATTATCATCCTCAGTTGACTCACTACGCTCATCAGGCATTCGAGCAGTTCTTCTACGAGCGAACCGGGTTGACATACGCAGACCTCTCACGACAATCGACAGAAAGTGATGCGGCTCGCACTGGGCACGACCCGCCGATTCCGCGGATGACTTTTCCGGTCGAGTGGCTCCATCAGTGGATGTTGCTGCCAATGAAAGCTGGTGATGGCTACCGAATTGGCATCGATACCGTCGATGTAGCGCCGAATCGAGTTGGGGTCCGGGCGTGGGTGGTGAACAATGAGTTGCGCCTTGCCGCAATCGTGATCTGGCTTCGAGCCGCAGTTTTATTGGACCCGAAACGCAAGAGCGTTGATATTCCTTTATGGTTCCCCAGAAAATAACAACAACCGCATGACTCCCACAGCCAAATTTGAGAATTATTGGAGGAACTTTCTACCGGGTTCACAAGGTTCGCTACTTCACCCGGCAAGCCGACCAATTTTACAAGAACTTCATCGATACCCAGGCTAAGTTCGAGAGAACCCTCAGAAAAATCAAAGGCCAACTGAAACCGGGGCTTGATCACTATGCGCCCGGTCTGGTCCATGTAACTCCACTTCCGGTTCTTTAGGATCGGGAAGAGATGTTTGTCTGTTTGTGCTTGCGCTTTTGTTTGAAGAGCCAACAGCAAGATCGCCAGTAATATTAGGAGTGAGCGCCGGTTGATCATGGTCTTCGTTTGAGAGTTCGGATGAGATTCGAACCACCGTCCTGGCGGTCATGCTTCAATACAAGAAACACGCCCTCCCAAAGCATCAACATCTCATCGCCAGTAGTTCGAATCAATAAACTTTGTGGTGGCGTCCAACCATCACCTGTACACTTCACACTAATACTTCCCAGATAACCAGTAACGATTCCAAGCGAATCCGTCCCCAGTTCTCGAGCTAATTCTTCTTTAGTCGCATGCTTGTCTTCATACGCCGGAAACGAACAGATCTTCGTTCCCACCGCGGCTTGATCCGGGCTGAGCCGCACATGCGTGCCAATCAGGCCGTCCAACTCCCGCGCAGATTGGGAGCCTCCGTCTGCGAACCGGTAAGACTTAACCAGCCAGTTACCAAACGGCGGCAACACGCGGAGAGTAGCAAGGAGGCGGTCCATCATGCTGTTCGGCTTGATAACTCGCCATTCATCCACCGGCGTGATTTTGTAGGAGCTCAACATCCGACCCGAAGGATCCAGAATGGTTGTTTCGAAGAGCCGGTAGCGTTTGTCGTTCAACCTGAAGTCGATAGTCTCAAGGCGGGTCTTATATGTTTCCTGTGAAGTGCGGCTGACTTTCTGCGGTTCCGAAAAGGTAGTGCGGATTTCCGCGCGCAGTACGTAGCTCGGCTCAAACCGGGTGTTCGAGACGTTGAGCTCAAGTATCGAACCTTCACCGGTGTACACACGTTGCCACTTGTCCTTCGTCGGTTGCGCGTGAACCGAAGGTATCAGACTTAGCACCAGGCCGGCAGCCAAAACTTTGATGAGTAAACTGCCGGGGTTCATCTCTATCTCAATTACTTGTCAGGACAACTCGGGCAGCTACTGGGACACTGCGCGATGCACGAGTTGTATATCTGGCAGCAAACGATAGTTGTGCCATCACATTGCTGAAACCGCTGCAAGCACTTTTGACAGCACGTCGTAGATTGTGTGTTTGAAGTTGGAACCAGGAGCACTATCAGAGATAGCAGCAATACAACGATCCCGAGAATCCGTCTTTTCATGGCATGCCTCCTAAGGTTGATCCATACTGGGCATGGTTATGGGAGGTATTCTCTCTGGAAGAGCGTCGAGTTTATCACGCTCGGGCAAAGTTAGGACAGGCAGGAATTGCCTGTCCTACTTTTTTCATGGCGATTGCTTTTAGTCGTGGCGTGCTCGACGCCGATCGCGATAGAAGTCGCGCACATCTGCCCGACGATCATGACGATCAAATCTTAGATCGCGACTGTCCTGGTGAATATCACGCGTGTCGCTCCTGATGTCTCCCCGATCGCCGCGCAGTTCTGCTCGTGACGCTCCTTCGTGTCTGTCTTCTCTGAGCTCACGAATATCTCGATAACGCTCACGAGCATCGGCCCGCAAGTCGCGTCGATCCGATCGGATGTCTCGTGTGTCAGAACGAATATCGCGACGATCCTCACGCAGATCCCGCCGTTCTCCGCGATCGATATGCCGGTGTTGGGCCATGACAACACTGCCTGAAAAACAAACCATTCCGGCAAGTGACACGAGGATGCAAAAGAGTCTTTTCTTCATTCCAAGTCCTCCATTTCAGAATCAATATTTGCGGGTAGCGCTTCGACGGAAAACTATGGAGGAGAGCTGCAATTCACTTCGGCGAAGCCTGTTAACTACCCTCGCTGTGAATTAGACGTGGCAGCAGGTTGAGGAGCCGAGATTTCTTTCTTTATTAGTGAGGCATGAGGCGAAGAGACGTGCAGTGGTGAGCCGCACGTCTCTTGTGATAAAGGAAAGCTTAAATCAGTGATGATCGTGTTTCCCCTCAGCCGGAGCAGCGGGAGCTGACTTCGACCCGGGATCGGCCACGTCGATCACAGTGCGCATCCACGGATGAATGCAGCACTGAAACTTGTGTGAACCAACTGGCAGATCCGGGGTGCCGGCAGTTGGTCCGATTGCAATACCACCAGCCGGAATGAACACTATCGCCCCGAGATTCAGGCATTCGGGAGCCGGAACCGGGTTGCCGGAAATGCCGTTTAGCTGGTCAACGAAACCACCACCAAATTCAGCTACGGGAGTAAACGTGTGCGTCTCGCCGCCGCGGTTCTCGATCAGTGTGTCGCGTCCAACATTCAGATGCATGTTGCTTGGCTGGTTACGCCAGGCGTGTGCATCCTGAGTGGCTGCGAGCTCGGCGATGAACTGATCAAACGTCGTGTGGCCATTGCCTACGCAAGCGCCGTCGCCAAGCACCGCGTTGAAGCTTGTTGGCTCACAGTCATCCAATAACCTGATCTTCTTGTCGCCCTGAACGGCGCCGGCGCCGGCAGTCAAGCTCAACAGAGTGATCGCAGCCACCGCCATCCAGACCATGGTTTGAAAATGCTTTCTTGTCATTCAGAAAAACCTCCTTGTTCGGGTCGGCTCGAGTCAAAAAATGTGAGACGGAGGACCCCTTTCGTTTGATTGGTAAAGCGTGGCAAGCATATACACCGCGACAGTAAGGATGTCAATAAATTCAAGCTCACTCGTCGGAATGTCAGACAGGAACGGGATCAATTGGCGATTCTTGCTGCCACGAAATCTCAACGAACTTACGTTGGAATAATCATAGTCACTGCACTAAAGATCTGATAATCTTCCGCTTCCCTTTCCCTCGTACGCGTAAACAGTTTTCATCCAGCGTGGGTATTGAACTGGTGTGTTCATTGATTAGGAGGAGGAGACCCAATGGCTACGCGACATCTCTCACGTCTCATTATCGGAATGACAATCGTGGTATTGACTGCTGCGCTACTTTTCAACGGGTCTTCAGGCTCGGCCGCGGCTGGAAAGGGTGGACCAACTCTCCCTGGACCCGGTAATCTGCAGGTTACAAACATTACTGAGACCACCGTCAGTCTCTCGTGGCAAGGCGCGAGCTCCAAGTCGAGTTTCTCCTACGGCGTTCGCATCACCAATCTGGACAACTCCGCCTACAACACTGTGGCCACCGTGAGTCAAAGTCAGACCACCTACACGGCCACGTTCCTGGCCCAAAATAGCAATTACCGTTTCGCCGTTTATGCCGTTGACAGTAAAGGCAACAAGTCTGCTGACAGCAACACCGCGAGTGCGCACACACTAAAGGACACGACGCCGCCAAGCACTCCCGTATTGCAGGCCAGTGTTCTTAATCCATCGCAGGTCCAATTGACCTGGACCAAGTCAACCGACAATATCCCGAACAACTGTTGTTGGTTCACCTTTACTATGAACGGCAGCTCGCTGACGCAAAACCTCAACAACGCCGGCGCTCCCGTAGATAAGGTCTCTGTTATCATTCGTCATATTCACCCCGGCACAACGAACTCGTTCAGCGTCAACGTCGGCGATTTCTCAGGGAACTTCGCCTCCAGCAATACTGTCAGCGCCACCATGCCGCCGAGCAGCGACGTGACACCACCTTCAGCGCCGACCAACGTCTTTCTATACGATTCCATCGCGCCGTGTGAGCTGTATTTAGGCTGGACGCAGGCCACGGACGAAACAGATCCTCAGGACAAAATCGAGTACGAGATATATGTAAACGGCGCGCTGAGTCCTCTTCCCGTATCTGCCGGCGTGTTCTATGATTTCGTTTACGCGTTTCAGGGCGACAACACATTTACTATCAAGGCGGTCGATCGCTCCGGTAACAGCTCTGCGGCCAGTAGCCCGTTCAAGCTGTATATACCGGGTTGCTAGTGTTACATTTTACGCGGGTTTCCAAGCCTCACTCCTCCCTGTAAGGCTCTGTGGAAATTTCAGGGTCTCGGTCTCCGTGGTCGCTTAGATGAGAAGTGGACCACGGAACACTGAGAGCCGGAAGGTTGCACGGGTCCGTTCGTCATGAGTTCTGAAACACCTGATTTGGCCGAACTGCTGGCGCGTGAGCACGCCATACGCCAGGAGACTGAGATCATCAGAGACGCCAACATCGCGTTGACGCAAAACCTCAGTCTGGAAAGAGTGCTCGAAACCCTACTCGATTATCTGATCAGGTTAGTTCCCTACGATAGTGCGAACGTGATGTTGTGTGATAGTGAGTGGCGAACCGTCATCCGCGCACTCAGACGTTACGAAGGTTATCAAAACATCCAGGACACGCGTGCGATCGTTTTCGACGGACAGAAAAACCCGCTGCTGCGACGCATCTATACTACGAAACAGAGTCTCATCGTTCCTGATACGGCTAAGGAGCCTGGATGGGAGTTTCGTCCCGGCGCCGACCACGTGCGTAACTGGATGGGAGTGCCGCTCGTAACCTCGGGCAAGGTAATCGGTTTGTATTCGGTCGACAAAGCCGAGACTGACTTCTTCAAGCCTGAGCATGCACGGCTCGCAGAAACCCTCGCCGCACACGCCGCCACCGCGATCCGGAACGCGCAGTTGTTTGAACAGAGCCAGCGTTACGTGGCCGAGCTGGAAGAACGAATCGCGGAACGTAAACGCGCTGAGACGGCGCTGCGCGAGAGTGAGGAGCGTTATCGTGAGTTGTTTGAAAATGCGAAGGACGCCATCTACGTTCACGATCTTGAAGGGACTTACCTCAGCATCAATCGCGCCGCCGAAACGCTTTCCGGATACTCACGCGAAGAGATCGTCGGTCATAACTTCAAGGAGTTTGTCGCTCCTGAGCATGCCAAATATGGGCGTGATAGTTTCTGGAAAAAACTGGCGCAGCAAGGTGAGACGACTTATGAAGTCGACGTCATTGCGAAGGACGGGCGGCGCGTGCCGATTGAGGTCAGTAGCCGCGTCATCTACGAGAACGGAAAGGTTGTCGGCGTGCAAGGCATGGCGCGCGATATCACCGAACGCAAACGGGCCCAGGACGCGTTGCAGATGTTTTCGCGCCAACTGATCGAGGCGCAGGAAGAAGAAAGACGGCGCATCGCACGTGAGCTGCACGATCAGATCGGCCAGATCCTCACCGCAGTCAAGATGAACCTTCACTCGGTGCAACAGGTTTGCCAGGAGTCGGAAGCCGGTTCCTACGTTAAAGACAATATCGAAGCAGTAGACGAGGCCCTGCGACTGGTGCGCGATCTTTCAGTCGAATTACGACCACCGATCCTCGACGATCTTGGTCTAACGACCGCTCTGCAGTGGTACGTCGATCGTTACACCAAACGGACCGGTTTGAGTGTCGATGTTGTGATCGACTTGCCGAATGAGAATGAACGTTTTTCACGCGAGCTCGAGACCGCGTGTTTCCGGATTGCGCAGGAAGCCTTAATCAATGTAGTGCGTCACGCAAAAGCGACCCGGGTCGTGGTGCGACTCGCGCGAGACAACGACGTCTTGCTCCTCACTGTGAAGGACAATGGCGCAGGTTTTGACGTAGAACGACTGCGCAAGCGCGCGCCGCGGGTAGCCACTCTCGGACTCATCAGCATGCAGGAGCGCGCGCACGCCGCCGGCGGTCGAGTCGAGATCGAGTCGTCTCCTGCAAGTGGAACCGAGGTGCGCTTCAGCCTGCCGCTCGACGTGATTTCGTCTGGTTACACTCCAGGCAAAAAATCTGGTTCATTTCCTCTTCCACTGTTCTAACCGGCCAGTCTTGAGAGCCGGGATAAAGTTCAGAGTTCTTCGCAAACCACGCTTCGTGCTGCGCCGCGCTTAGCATGGCTCGATCGTAACCAAAGAGTTTGACCGGATCGAGCTTCAAAGCTCTCATGGCCCTGAGCCACTCCTCGTAAACAAATCTTTGCGCTCCGGGCGACACGCGGTGTATGCCGCTGTTGCGCGCGAGACCTGTTTCAAACAATTCGAGATACAGGTGGGCCTGGATCAGCGCCGCGAGTAAACCGCCGGTCTCGAGTTGCACGATGCGCGTCGGTACTGCCTCGGGCGCCCGCGAAACAAAGTTGTAAGGGTAGCCGAGATACGCGATGTGAATAGGACCACACGGCCCAAGTTTGGAGCTGACGTCCCACGTATCCTCGCCGACGTGGAAATCGGGTTTGGTTTTCAGGTAGTTGATGATTGGTCCAAACTCCTGATCACCACCCGAGCCGCTGAGGAGTCTGATGCCGGGTTTGTGATTGAGTGGCCAGTTGTTGTTGAAGGGATTACGACCGGAACAACCGATCACGCAGTCGCAGCGCATCATTAACTCTTCGAGCGACTCCACTCGAGTTATATGCCGGCGCAGCGTCGGACAGATCTGCAAATTCGTGCGCGGATCGTAAAACAAAACTTGCTTTTCTTCCGGGGCTTCGCGGGCAGCGAGGTTCGCCATGGCGCGGCCGATACTTCCGAGTCCGATCACGCCGAGTTGCGCACGTTGAAAGACGCTGCGCTCGCGGAGGCCGGTGGTCAGCCTGTCGATCAGACATTGCGAAAAGATCGGACCACCGATTTCCAGTTTCACGGCTGCTCTGGCCCACGAGAATACTGCAAACGGCGGCGGCTTCTCTTCAAAAAGAAACATGCCGAGAGAAGTTTGTTCGACGCCGCACATCGGATAGCGCTGCAAGAGCTCGGGCGGTACAGTGGTGATACAAAACCCACCGTCATCCAGAACGAGAATGCGTTTGATGCGACGTCTCGCGAGCGCCTCAGCCACGACTTGCCAGAGTCTTCTACAGTCCTGTTCAAAGTACTGATCAAACTTTCCCGGCTCAGGCATGGTCGAGTCGACGACAGTGACGCCGCGCTGGCGTAGTGTCTGGATCACGACAGAACTGTTTGAGTACACCTTGCCAAGCGCGAAGATGTTCTGGTGACGCAGACCCAGGTCAGCGATGGTTTCAAAAAGATCCACCGTCTGTTCGAGCATGTGCTGAACAGTTACCAACGCTGTGTCTGCATCAAGACTTAACTGCGATGCGATGGCACGATCTAATAACGCGTGGGTGACTTCGAGAGGGGCTAAGTGTGAGTATCGCATAACTATGGGGGCCACCGTTTGAAATCATTGAGAAACCTCTGGAGTTCGGGAGTGATCTCGAGAACTGAGGGAAGAGGCTGAACTTCGTCCTGCCGGCGGCGTTCCTTAAGGTGCTTACTAAGATGCCAATATTGGGATTAGTGGTCGCCTTTTTATCCACAGATTACACAGATGAAGTAATGAATCTGTGTAATCTGTGGATAGCACGCCTTGACACCCTAAAACGCGGACTGCTAAAGTACGCGGTCTTTTTCTGCGCAAAATTCGAGTCTGTGTACATACAAAGGAGCTGTTTTGAATAGCGAATCCGGTTTTCTTTTCACCTCTGAATCCGTCACTGAAGGCCATCCCGACAAAATCTCCGACCAAATCTCTGATGCGGTACTTGACGCGGCATTGACTGCCGATCCAAAGGCGCGCGTCGCCTGCGAAACACTCGTAACCACTGGCCTCGTAGTCGTCGCCGGCGAGATCACAACTGAAGCGGTGCTCGATTATTCGAAGATTGCCCGCGAAGCGATCCGCCAAATCGGCTACACCAGTTCGAGCTATGGTTTCGATTGCGACACCTGCGCCGTCTTATCGGCACTCGATCGACAATCCCCTGACATCGCGATGGGAGTTGATACTGGTGGCGCGGGCGACCAGGGATTGATGTTCGGGTTTGCCTGTAACGAAACGCCGGAGTTGATGCCGCTGCCGATTCAGCTCGCCCACCAACTCGTGCGTCGCCTTTCGGAAGTGCGCAAGTCAGGTGAGTTGCCCTATCTTCGTCCGGACGGAAAATCGCAGGTAACAGTTGAATACCGTGACGGCAGACCTTTCCGCCTCGACGCTGTGGTTATTTCTTCGCAGCACGCGGACGACGTCACGAACGAGCAGCTTCGCTCGGAAATTCAGAAACAGGTCATCGAGCACACCGTCTCTTCCGAGCTGCTCGACAAAGACACGAAGTATCACATCAATCCGACGGGCCGGTTTGTCACCGGTGGTCCAAAGGGCGACGCCGGCGTCACCGGCCGCAAGATCATCGTCGACACTTACGGAGGCTACGCGCCTCATGGCGGCGGCGCTTTCTCCGGAAAGGATCCGACGAAGGTGGATCGCTCCGCTGCTTATATGGCGCGCTACATCGCGAAGAACATCGTCGCCGCCGGACTCGCCGACCGCTGCATGGTCCAGCTCGCTTATGCGATCGGCGTCGCCGATCCTGTTTCGGTGTACGTCAATACTGAGGGCACTGGCCGGATCAACGACGCAGCTTTGTCGAAGCTCGTGCGAGACAACTTTGAATTGACGCCACGCGGCATTATCGAGTCACTCAATCTGCGCCGTCCTATTTATAAGGCCACGGCTGCATACGGTCACTTCGGTCGCAATGAAGACGGTTTCTCCTGGGAGAAGACCGACAAAGCCGAAGCCTTGCGCGCAGGCGCTGGAGTTTAACTACTTTTCATTATTGAGGAATCTTCAAATATGAGTTCTGCACCATCCGTCGAATACGACGTGAAAGATCTTGGCCTGTCGGGTAATGGCCGGCAGCGCATCGAATGGGCCGAGCGTGAGATGCCCGTTCTTCGTCTCATCCGCGAGCGCTTTGCGGAAGAGAAACCACTGAGCGGCGTTAAGCTCGTCGCGTGTGCTCACATCACCACCGAGACCGCAAACCTTGCGCGTGCACTGCAAGCCGGCGGCGCTGAGTCAGTTCTGATCGCTTCGAATCCGCTTTCAACTCAGGACGACGTGGCGGCAGCGCTCGTCAACGACTGGGGCATTCCTGTTTACGCGATCAAAGGCGAGTCGACCGAGACTTACAATCGTCACGTCAGGACCGCGCTCGATACACATCCCGACATCATCATCGACGACGGCTCCGACGTTGTGGCCACGCTCTTGAAAGAACGCGCCGGCCAGATCAAGGAAGTGATTGGCTCGACTGAAGAGACGACCACCGGTATTCAGCGTCTTAAAGCAATGGAAACTGCGGGCGTGTTGCCCTTCCCTTCCATCGCTGTGAACAACGCGCAGACGAAGCACTTCTTCGATAATCGTTACGGCACGGGGCAGTCGACACTCGACGGCATCATTCGCGCTACGAATATTCTGCTCGCGGGTCGCACGCTCGTCGTTGTTGGTTATGGCTGGTGTGGCAAGGGAGTCGCCCTGCGCGCGCGCGGCATGGGTGCGAACGTCGTCGTCACGGAGATCGATCCGATCAAAGCAGTCGAAGCGGTGATGGATGGATTCCGTGTCATGCCGATCAGCGAAGCGTCGTCAATTGGCGATATCTTCGTGACTGTCACCGGTAATCGTCACGTGATCGACGGCGAACATTTTTCACGCATGAAAGACGGCGCGATCGTTTGCAACAGCGGACACTTCGATCTCGAGCTCAATCTCGTTGCGTTACGCGAGATGGCGGGCGACCCGGCGACGCTTCGACCGTTTGTCGAGGAGTACAAGGTTCAATCGAGTGGTCGCCGGGTCATCGTGCTCGGCGAAGGCCGTCTGATCAATCTCGCGGCAGCCGAGGGACACCCGGCCAGCGTGATGGACATGAGTTTCGCAAACCAGGCGCTTTCAGTTGAGTATCTGGTGAAGAATAAAGGCACGTTGACGCCGGGCGTTCACCTGTTGCCGGCGGAAGTCGATACCGAGATTGCGAGCCTTAAACTCCGCGCGCTCGGCATTTCGATCGATACGTTGACGGCGGAACAGCTCGAGTACATCTCAAGCTGGGAAACCGGCACCTAGCCACAAAGTTAGTTTTAGCCACGAAAAGGCACAAAAGACACATTATGACTTTTGTGCCTTTTGTGTATTCTTCCGTTTGTGCTTTTTGTGGTCTAAGTTCTTACACGAGATAAGAAGTACGTTCCGGCTGCTGTGAAGATCACGAGGGGCGACCAGCCCGCGACGGATGGTCGGAGCAAACCGTGATTGCCGAGTTGCTGAAAGCCACCGCCCACCGCCCAGTATGAAACTCCCACCACCACCGCGGCGCACAGCGCGATCACAGTTCCCTTCCTTCCAAACGACACCGCCAGCGGCATGCCAATCAAGGCCATGATGATGATGCCGAATGGACCGGCATATTTTCTCTGCAACGCGACCGCGAGCGTCGATACGTCCATGCCTTTCTGCTTCGCGGCGTCGAGATAACCTCTCAAATCACGTGAGCTGAGTTGCGAAGGTTTGTCGATAGTCGGCTTAAAGACTGCCGGTGATTCGACCCCGGCAAAGGTAGTCTCGTTCTCGGTCTTACGTTCCACTTCCAGATCTTTCAGCGTAAGCGTCTCCGCCTCGTTGAGCGTGAGATGAGTCGAATCCGTCCACGCGCCGCTTTTACCATTGACGACGCGCGCGAGATGGACGGCTTCCGGATCGAGCTCATAAACCGTCGGCTCAATCAGTCGTCCGTCTTCAGCAAACTCGTAGGAATAAAAACGGCGTGTGTCTGGCGACGCGAGCCACTGGCGTCCCAGTCCGGTGGTGGCGCGCGCCTCGTCACCGCGAATTCGTGCTCGCAGCGCATCCTGCTTCAGATTGGTTCCGGGCATCACGTATTCCTGGACCATCCACGATCCGAGCGCCATCGCGAGCGCAAAGAAGAAGCCCGGCAACATCAGGCGGTAAACACTCTGGCCCGACGCCCACCACGCGATCGCTTCCTGTCTCCTTGCGAGTAGAGCGTACGTGACGAGCACCGAGATCAGCATCGTCGCGGGAAAGAGCTCGACCGTGATCAGCGGTAGTAAAAACAGAAGATATCTGGCTACGAGTCCCGCGCCGGCATGAGTTTTTGCGATGAAGCGCCAGAGCTCGAAGAGTGTGAAGACGTTGAAGATCGCCACGAGTGCAACAAAACACACGAGAAAACTGAGCGCGAGTGAGCGAAAGAGCGTAGCGTCCATGAGGTTCGGAAAACCCAAAGCCGACAGGCCGCGCTGTTTTACTTTTGCGGTTTTTGAAGGTGCCGATCCTTTCGGTTCTCGTGACAGGATCGATATGGACGGTAAAAACGGCACGCGCTTGACGAACAGAAACAGCAGGCTCAATGCGAGAATGAAGATCGTCGCGAGCCACGGTCCAACATACGGCGACATCGTACCGGCGCGCGCTAACGACTCACCGAGCAGCGACAGCAGGTAGTAAAAGATGACGACGACGATCGTCAGCAGCACGCCGACGCTTTTGCCGCCGCGCCGGATCCGCAAGCCCAGGATCGCACCGAGCAGCGAAAAGACGAGAGGCGCGAGCGAAAGCGCTGTTCTCCGGTTGAGAATCCTTACTGCTTCCTTTTGTTCCTCTACCGACCCGGTTGCAACACGCTCACGGAGATCGCTCCAGTCCATTGCGTCAGCGTTCGTGTCGCGTTGATTTAGGCGTTGAACGACGTCAGACCGGCCAGTGTTGATGGAGAACCTCAACTGCTCCGAACGCTCGACGACGTAAGACTTCTCGTTACTGCCGGTGATCGGGCTTGGCGTGGGCGGGTTCGCATTTCCTTCGGCGTTCGTCGAAGGAAACTTTGTGGCGAGCACATCCGTCAACACGAGCTCCGATTTGTCGCCTGACGAATCGATTCGTCCTGAGCGCGCCGTGTAAATCTGTGTAGTTTGATCCGAGTTTTGGCCGAAGATAAAAACGCGTCCCCACGTGCCGAGTTCCTTGTTGCCGTCGCGCACATAGATCACGTAGCGCGGCAACGTGCCGAAAGTCCGCGGCTCGACTGGTGACTCGAGTTTGGCGAGCACGCCCTGCAACGCGATGCGCTCGAGATCTCTCGCAGCCTCAGGTGCTTCTTTAAGATGTAAGTAGGTCGTCGCGCCAGTGAACACCAGGCCGATTAGAAGTGCAGGCCAGATCATGGTCCACGAGCCGACACCTGCGGCGCGCATCGCGACTATTTCACTGTCGCTGCCCATGCGTGAAAAACCGACGATGATGCCGGCGAGTGTGGCGAGTGGAATCGAGAAGACGAGCACCCCCGGAAGCAACGCAGTTCCGATGCTCAGCAGAAAAGAAAACGGCAGGTCAGCATAGATCACGACCTCCGCGAGACGAGCAGCCTGCTGAGCGAGAAGGATCGCCGTGAGCATCAACAGCGAGATCAGGATATACGGCGCCATCGCGCCAACAATGTAGCGAGGGATGAGAAACTTCTTGAACTTAAAGCTATTCATTAACAAGAGGTCATTATCATGTAAATCCCTGAACATCCTGAAATCCTGTCAACAAATCAACTAGCCGGCCGGACCCGT